>ERZ1106915.225-NODE-225-length-91023-cov-7.364216_pt1 | contig 91023 bp, 76 predicted proteins | sample MGYA00403653_ERZ1106915 | MGnify/ENA primary metagenome ERZ1106915 (study PRJEB35170, sample SAMEA104062404) | human gut metagenome | biome: human gut; feature: human-associated habitat; material: faeces | place: Denmark | collected 2012-06-06 ...
AAGCGACAGTTTGACGAAAAGCGCATTCTTTTCGTCGCTGTCGCTTTTCTTTTGAAGTCAATTGCACAGATTCGATGAGATTCTTTTGAATGTTCAGGAAGGGGAAAATTCTGGCGAAGTGCGAGAGAAAATGTGATAAAATGGAGAAAAACGAGAAGAAGTGCCGGAGTTTGTCGGGATAAGGCGAACGCTTCTTTTCATAAGCAGGAATTTCTGGTCATATAGATATTACCAGCGAAAAGCAAAAAATGTTTATGAAAAAAGGAGAGAGAAGTACCATGGCAGACAAAATGATTGAGAACAACAAAGTGAGTGTGATCGGAGAGATTGTATCCGGATTTACCTTCAGCCACGAGGTGTTTGGCGAGGGCTTCTATGTGGTTGAGGTTGCAGTGAGCCGTCTGAGCGAGCAGGCAGACATCATCCCGTTAATGATTTCTGAGCGCCTGATCAATGTGAAGGAAGATTATCAGGGCTGTACGGTGGAGGCGATCGGACAGTTCCGCTCGTATAACCGCCATGAAGGCGTGAAGAACCGTCTGGTGCTCTCTGTATTTGTCCGTGAGATTCATTTTATGGAAAAATTCACGGATTATACAAAAACGAATCAGATCTTCCTTGACGGGTACATATGCAAGAATCCGATTTACCGCAAAACTCCTCTCGGAAGAGAGATTGCAGATCTTCTTCTGGCGGTGAATCGTCCGTATGGAAAGTCGGATTACATTCCGTGTATCGCGTGGGGACGAAATGCAAGATTTGCCTCCACTTTTGAGGTCGGAACGAGAGTTCGGGTCTGGGGGCGTGTTCAGAGCCGTGAGTACACGAAAAAACTCAGCGAGACCCAGTGTGAAAAGCGGGTTGCCTACGAGGTGTCGATCAGCAAGCTCGAGTGTGCACAGGAATCCTGATAAATAGTGGTGGATGATAAAACGATAATTTTATAACTTGCAAAACAAATCAGAATGTGATACGATAACCGCGCGATAAAACCATTGAGGTGCATAAAGATGAGTACAGGAAAAGTTGAGATGATCTGTGGCGGTACTTGCTCCGGCAAGACAGCGCTGGCACTCGGAAGAGCGCTTCAGGCTGCCGCAAGAAAAAAGAATGTGATTATCATTGAATTTTTAAAAGGCAGTCAGAAGTTTGACAATACGGAGGTTCTGGAGCGTCTGGAACCGGAGATTAAGATTTTCCGCTTCGAGAAATCGGACTGCTATTTTGAACATCTGAGTGAGGAAGAGAAGCGTGAGGAGCGCGTCAACATCCGAAATGGTCTGAACTATGCAAAGAAAGTTCTGACGACGGGGGAATGTGACCTTCTTGTTCTCGATGAGGTGCTTGGAACGCTCGATCAGGGAATTATCGAGCGCGAAGAGCTCAAGGCGATTCTGGAATGCCGGGATGAGGCCGGTGTGATTCTGACCGGACAGGTGCTCCCAGAGCATCCGGAGGAGCTGGCTGACCGGGTCGAGCATGTGGATGTGAGTGTGTTTGGTTAATGTTCAGAGGCAGGCACTTTTGGAACCGAAAGTGCCGTAAAATAACGTGGTGGTGGCAGATTTTGCCGATGCTTTGAAGATCCGGGATTGACAATTGATTCATATAATGATAGTATAACAACATAACAAGAAAACAAAAAAGTAGAGGTTGCGCGAAGCATGAGTACAGTACCAGATGCGTCAGGCCGCAGGGGAAGGCGCTGGAAAGGGTGGGCGCCGAAGGCAGGGGACGAGCCAAACGTCGTTTGTCTGGTCATCTGGTGAAGAATCATATGACTGTCATCCGAGGGGATGGAGCGCTACTTAAAGAGAAGAGCAGAGGCTGGGAACTTTAAGGGCGATGATCCGTCGCCACAGAGTTCACAGCCTTTATTGTTTTGCATATCTATATTCATCATATTTATATTTATTTTTTATTTTTATTTGATGTAAAATTCAGGAGGAGAAGTTATGGCTATTTTTGAAGGAGCAGGAGTTGCACTCGTTACCCCGTTTACAGAGTCTGGAGAGGTAAATTACCCGAAGTTAAAAGAGATCGTTGAAGAACAGATCGCAGGTGGAACTGACGCGATCATTGCATGTGGAACGACTGGTGAGTCTGCTACGATGAGCCATGAGGAGCATCTTGATGTGATCCGCTATGTGTGCGAGGTTGTCAACCATCGTATTCCGGTTATTGCAGGAACCGGTTCTAACTCCACGAAGGAGGCAATCCATCTGTCTCAGGGCGCAGAAAAGGCAGGAGCAGATGGTCTTCTTCTTGTAACCCCGTACTACAACAAGGCTACCCAGAATGGTCTGATTGCTCACTACACCGCAATCGCAAATTCTGTAAGCCTGCCGATCCTTCTGTACCATGTTCCGAGCCGTACTGGTGTGACGATGAAGCCGGAGACGATTGTGAAGCTGTGTAAGGATGTTCCGAACATCGTGGGCGTAAAAGAGGCAAGTGCAAACTTCTCCGCAATCGCAGAGATCATGCAGTTGGCAGATGGCTGTGTAGACCTGTACTCCGGAAATGACGACCAGATCGTTCCGCTTCTGTCTCTTGGCGGTAAGGGTGTAATCTCTGTTCTCTCCAATGTTGCTCCGCGCCAGACTCATGACATCTGCGCATCCTTCTTTGAGGGCGATGTGAAGAAGAGCTGTGAGATGCAGTTAAAGGCAATCCCGGTGATCAACGCCCTCTTCTGTGAGGTAAACCCGATTCCGGTTAAGGCAGCGATGAACATGATGGGCAAGGAAGTTGGACCGCTTCGCCTTCCGCTGACCGAGATGGAACCGCAGAACAAGGAGCGCTTAAAGAAGGCAATGGAAGAGTACGGAATTCTGTAATTCGATCAGGAAAAAGGAAGGCAGATAAATTTCGGAAAAAAATAAAGAGGAATTGACAGATATGGTAAAAATGATTATGCACGGATGCGGTGGTGCAATGGGACGCACGATCGCAGGACTTGTGGAAAAGACAGAGGGCATTGAGCTTGTCGCTGGAATCGATCTTCACGCTTCCGGTCAGGAGACGTTCCCGGTATTTGCATCCCTGAGTGAGTGCGATGTTCCGGCAGATGTTGTTGTGGATTTCAGCTCTGCAAAGGCAGTTGACACGCTGATGGATGTCTGCGCTGAGAAGAAGCTCCCGCTTGTGCTTTGCACGACGGGACTTTCCGAGGAGCAGATCGCTCATGTGAGTGAGACCGCGAAGCAGACCGCAGTTCTTCGCTCTGCAAACATGTCTCTCGGAATCAATACGCTGATGAAGCTGTTAAAGGATGCCGCAAAGGTGCTTGCAGGGGCAGGATTTGATGTGGAGATCGTTGAGAAGCATCACAATCAGAAGCTGGACGCTCCGAGTGGAACGGCTCTCGCACTTGCAGATTCGATCAATGACGCGATGAACGATGTTTATCATTACAAGTATGACCGCTCGAAAGAGCGCGCAAAGCGTGATCCGAAGGAGATCGGAATCTCTGCCGTTCGCGGTGGATCGATCGTCGGAGAGCACGATGTGATCTTTGCGGGAACGGATGAGGTTGTAACCTTCTCTCATACCGCATACTCCAAGGCGATTTTTGCAAAGGGAGCAATTGAGGCAGCGATCTTCCTTGCCACTCAGAAGCCGGGACTGTACACGATGGCGGATGTGATCGAGGCATCTTCCAACTAATTAAGTCTGACGAAACATTTAAATGGCTCAGAGTGGAGATTTCGAGATTCCGTTCTGGGTCATTTGTCATTTGTTTTGCGGAGATTTTTGCGAGAATTTCACGCTAGGTTTTAGGTTTGCGTTGGAATTGACAGGAAAATTCTGGAAAAAAAGGCAGTCGAATCCTGAGAAAATCTGAGATAATCCGAAGCCTTCTTTCACATACTAAGAAAGCATAAAAAGCTCCTGTTTGCGTAATGCGTGAACAGGAACATGAAGAGTAGAAGCGGTGAAAGGTGAAAGGAGAACAGATATGAAGAGAATCAGGGTTTTTGGCTGTCTTTTTGTCGTCATTCTGGCAGTAGGAATGCTCTCAGGCTGTACAAGAAATCGGAACAACACGCAGAATACGCAGATGAGCACGCAGGCACAGACAGGTGCGTCTGCTGGAAATGGAATGACGGGTGAGAGCGGAAACGCACAGTCCTCAACCGCAGGAGTTGGCAAAATGGAGTCTGATACCTCGGCAGAGCGCGATACCTCGGCGGTTCCGGGAATGGAATCCGGCAGTGAATCGGGTGCATCCGAGGAGAGCACTATGCTTCCGTCCGATTCCGGGATGAGCGAGAACACAGGAGAGGAAAGTACGGGCGTCATCGGTGGACTTGCCGATGATTTGAAGCGTGCTGTGACAAATTCCGCCGATGAGGTGACCGGGCGATAACCCGGCTGACCAAAATCATACATCAGGTCGATTTTTGCATGAACTTGATAATTGGACTTGAATGGAAATTGCTCGAGGGTGACCAGAAAAGATCAGGGCTACGTGTGTTGGTAGCCCTTTTTGTTTGAGAAGAAGGAACTGCGACAGGAAATCGTTATAGTTTGCAGGGCGCGTGAACAGCAACACGGGAACGATGCCGGATTCTCATGCAGTAACGATTGACAGTTTTCGACAAACCGATTAAGATAAAAATGAATCAGACAACAGATACAAACAAGCAATAACTGCTCATTACAGTTCGTTGCACAAACTGTAATGGATTTTGCCGATGCTTCGCATTACAAATCGGCAAAATCTGTACCCGCTACTGTACTATACGGAATTTTCAGTTCAGAAAATTCCTACCCGTGTACAAGACGCAATAACCGCTCATTAATTAATCTAATAAAAGATGCTCTTGCAATTCCTTATATGCTGTATTATAATTTCTACTGAACTAACAGCTATTTATTTGTTTTGCTTATAAGTCAACAGAGAAACTGATACCATGGAGAGAGAGGAACGAGAAAAGCCGATGAAGGACGAGAGACAGATGCTGCATTCCGATGAAGTACATGAGGAGTGTGGTGTTTTTGGAATGTATGATTTTGACGGCAATGATGTGGCATCCGAAATTTACTATGGATTATTTGCACTGCAACATCGCGGACAGGAGAGCTGCGGAATTGCAGTCAGTGATACGGAAGGACCGAAGGGAAAGGTAAATGCCTACAAGGGAATGGGTCTTTGCAATGAGGTGTTTACACACGAGGTGTTAGAGGGACTTCACGGAAACATTGGCGTGGGTCATGTGCGTTATTCCACTGCGGGCAGTAGCACGCGTGAGAATGCCCAGCCACTTGTTCTGAATTATGTAAAGGGTACCCTGGCACTCGCACACAACGGAAATCTGGTCAATGCCCCGCAGTTGCGCCGGGAACTGGAGTACACGGGAGCAATCTTCCAGACGACGATCGATTCTGAGGTCATTGCATATCACATCGCACGCGAGCGTGTGAAGACTCCGACCGTAGAGGCAGCGGTTGCAAATGCGATGAAGAAGATTATCGGTGCGTATTCCCTGGTTATCATGAGCCCGAGAAAGCTGATCGGAGCGAGAGATCCGTATGGATTCAAACCGCTGTGCATCGGCAAGAAGGAAAATGCCTACATACTGGTATCAGAAAGCTGTGCCCTCTCCACGATCGATGCAGAGTTTGTGCGCGATGTGGAGCCGGGAGAGATCGTGACGATCACAAAAGACGGAATCGTTTCCGACAAGAGCATGTGTCTGCCGAAGGAAAAGCAGGCGAGATGCGTGTTTGAGTACATTTATTTTGCAAGACCGGACAGTGTCTTCGACGGAGTGAGTGTCTACGGTTCCCGTATCTATGCAGGTCGCTGTCTGGCGAAGGATTCTCCGGTCGATGCAGACCTCGTAGTCGGCGTTCCGGAGTCCGGAAATGCCGCTGCCCTCGGATACTCGATGGAGTCTGGAATTCCATATGGAACGGCATTTGTGAAGAATTCCTATGTCGGACGTACCTTCATCAAGCCGAAGCAGAGCAGTCGTGTGTCAGCGGTAAAGGTTAAGCTGAATGTCTTAAAGGAAGCCGTTGCAGGAAAGAGAGTCATCATGATTGACGACTCGATCGTCCGCGGAACAACGAGCCACCTGATTGTAAAGATGCTCCGCGATGCCGGTGCAAAGGAAGTGCATGTGAAAGTCAGCGCACCGCCGTTCCTCTATCCGTGCTACTTTGGAACCGATATCCCGTCATCCGATCAGCTGATTGCGAGTGGACGAACGATTGAACAGATCCGCCAGATCATCGGTGCAGATTCCTTAGCTTACTTGAATATTGAGCGCCTTAAAGAACTCTCTGAGGGACTTCCGATCTGTACGGCATGCTTCACGGGCAAGTACCCGGTAGATCCGCCGACTGAGGATATCCGCGGTGAGTACACCAAATAAGCGCAATAAGTGAGCGTATGAAGTAAGTGTATGAAGTAAGCGCAGTGCTAAGTAAGGGCACGAAAGCAAGAGTATGAAATTAAGAGCAGATAAAGTTAAAGTTGTCTGATGCGAGTGAAAAAATCGCAAAAGAAAGAAACGAAACGATAAGAGCGTTAAGACATTTACGAGATTTTAGACACGAATTATTATGAAAATACAGGAGGTTCTTTTGATGAACGACCGATATCAGAGCCCGTTATCAGAGAGATATGCAAGCAGAGAGATGCAGTACATCTTCTCCCCGGACAAAAAATTTAAGACATGGAGAAAGTTGTGGATTGCGCTGGCAGAGACCGAGAAGGAGCTTGGTCTTCCGATTACCCAGGAGCAGATCGATGAACTGAAAGAGCATGCAGAGGAGATCAACTACGAGGTGGCAAAGGAGCGCGAGAAACTTGTGCGCCACGATGTCATGTCTCATGTGTACGCATACGGACAGCAGTGCCCGAAGGCGAAGGGAATCATCCATTTAGGTGCAACTTCCTGCTACGTAGGCGACAATACCGACCTCATCATCATGACCGAGGGTCTTCGCCTTGTCCGCAAGAAACTGATCAACGTGATGGCAGAGCTTGCAAAGTTTGCAGATCATTACAAGAACCAGCCGACGCTTGCATTCACTCACTTCCAGCCGGCACAGCCGACGACCGTGGGCAAGCGTGCAACCCTGTGGCTCCATGATTTATATCTGGATCTCGAGGATCTCGAGTACGTTCTCGGTTCGATGAAACTGCTCGGCTCAAAGGGAACGACAGGAACTCAGGCGAGCTTCTTAGAGCTGTTTGAGGGCGACCATGAGAAATGCCGGAAGGCAGATCAGATGATCGCAGAGAAGATGGGATTTGCAGGATGCTATCCGGTATCCGGTCAGACCTACTCCAGAAAGATCGACACCCGTGTGCTGAACATCTTGGCAGGAATCGCACAGAGCGCACACAAGTTCTCAAACGATATTCGTCTGCTTCAGCACCTCAAGGAGGTTGAGGAGCCGTTTGAGAAGAATCAGATCGGTTCTTCTGCAATGGCATACAAGCGCAATCCGATGAGAAGTGAGAGAATCGCTTCCCTGTCCAACTATGTGATGAGCGATGTGATGAACCCGATGCTTGTTTCCTCTACCCAGTGGTTTGAGCGTACCCTCGATGACTCCGCAAACAAGCGTTTAAGCATTCCGGAGGGCTTCCTCGCAATCGACGGAATCCTTGATCTGTACTTAAACGTTGTCGACGGACTTGTGGTATATCCGAAGGTTATCGAGAAGCACATGATGGCAGAGCTTCCGTTTATGGCAACCGAGAATATCATGATGGATGCCGTAAAGGCAGGCGGAGACCGTCAGGAGCTTCATGAGCGCATTCGTCAGCTGTCTATGGAGGCTGGAAAGAACGTGAAGGAGAAGGGGCTTGACAACAACCTGCTTGAGCTGATTGCTCAGGACCCGACATTTGGAATGAGCCTTGAATCTCTGAAGGCATGCATGGAGCCATCTCGCTATGTAGGTCGTGCACCACAGCAGGTAGATGAGTTTCTTGCAGAAGTTATTCAGCCGATTCTCGATGAGAATAAGGAAGTACTTGGCATGACCGCAGAGATCAACGTTTAAATTCCAAGTTTAAGTCTACGAAGTCTAATTGGAGATGTGACGGGAGAAGTCTATCTAAAATTAATTAATAGCTATAAGATATGCTAATAACTAAAGGCAGGCAGATTAGAAAATCTGCCCGCCTTTTTGTGCTTTTTATATTGATTTTGCTCTGATTATCCGATATACTGTTAATGCTTGAAAAAATTAGGGCAAAACTAAAACTTTGTTTTATGGATAAAGACGAAGGAGATTGATTATGTCAAAGGTAGATGTCGTTATTGGTTGTTTTTATGGTGATGAGGGAAAAGGTAAGGTCATCGATTATCTTGCAGAGCATGCAGATATTGCAGTTCGTGCTACTGGCGGAGATAATGCCGGTCATACGATTGAGGCAGACGGAGTGAAGTATGCGATGCGTCTGACTCCGTCCGGAATTCTTTCCGGTCACACGATTGCTGTGCTTGGAAACGGAATGGTTCTGAATCCGCAGGTTCTGCTCGAGGAAATCGCAAACCTGAAAGCTCATGGCTTCGATGTGGATCATCATCTGAAAATCAGCGAGAAAGTACAGATCATTTTCCCGTATCACAGAATGCTGGATCGTGCACTTGAGAAGGTAAGAGGCGGTAGCAAGATCGGAACAACCGGAAAGGGAATCGGACCGGCTTACTGCGATAAGTACGAGCGCAGTGGAATCCGTATGGAGGATCTTTACGAGGCAAATTTCAAGGAGAAACTTCAGCATGCCGTAGAGGCTAAGAAGGCACTCTTAAAGTTCTATGATCCGGAAGATACCACGATCGACGAGGCACTTGACTTTGAGAAGATCTATGCAGAATATAGCAATTATGCAGAGCAGTTAAAGCCGTATATGTGTGATACGGTAACCTATCTGCACAAGGCACTTGAGGAGGACAAGAATGTGATCGTGGAGGGTGCTCAGGCAACTCTTCTTGACATCGACTTTGGTTCCTACCCGTATGTAACCTCCTCCAACCCGACTGTTGGCGGTATGGTAACCGGAAGCGGACTGAGCGCAGGAGACATCGGCAATGTATACGGTGTTATCAAGGCTTACTCCAGCCGTGTCGGCGAGGGCCCGTATGTCACCGAGCTTCTCGATGAGACCGGAGACAAGATCCGTGAGCTGGGTCATGAGTACGGTACCGTTACCCATCGTCCGAGACGCTGCGGATGGCTGGATCTCGTAACCTTAAAGTATGCAAAGCGTCTGAATGGTCTGACCGCTCTTTGCGTAAACCATCTCGATACGATCGGAAAGTTTGACAAGATCAAGGTTTGCGTTGCTTACGACTGCAATGGAACCGTTACCGAGGATTTCACCACGAACCTGACTGTGCTCAACAGCGCAAAGCCGGTTTACAAGGAGTTTGATGGCAACTTCGGAGATATTTCCGGATGCAAGTCTTATGACGAACTGCCGGAGAACGCAAAGGCATACATCCGCTTTATCGAGGAGTACATCGGCGTTCCGGTAAAATTCATCGGAACCGGCGCAGGCAGAGATGCGATGATCGTGCGCGAATAAAGAAAAGCGTGTAAAAACGCGAATAAAAAAGCAGATAGAAACAAAAAGAGGCAGGTCGGAAACCGTTTGCTCCGAAACATTTCTTTGAGTGGAGATGTTCGGAGAGGGTGTTCCGACCTGTCTGTCGTTTGAGTTTGTCTCTCACCGAATCCCGAGATGGTGCAGAATCTGGTTTAAATAGGACGAAAATGCATGGGGATCGGAGAGCTGGACATCGGAGAGAGTCGCATAGGAGAGTTTATCCTTTGGTTCTTTTTTAAATGCAGGCTCCCAGAGAACTTCAAATTGAGGGACGAAGCAGTCTTTCTGAGCAGTGTAGCAGGTGCGCGCCGTAGCCTTTGCGCGGGCGGAAGAGCCGGCAAGTGAGAGAAGACTCTTATGAAGTGCGGTGTCCTGTTCCGGAAGAAAATAGTAGTCCCGGTAATTGGCATAGAAATGTTTCAGCGTTCCCTCGTAGAGATCGATTGTCAGTGTAAGTTCGTTTCCCTCAAGGTCACAGGCGACGGGATCAATAATGTACTCGATGGGTACGGGAATGGTGCAGTCGCCCTTGCATACGAGGCGGAGCAGATGACGGCGGGTCCCATAAAAGTCAGTTTCCGCGAGAACCTGCTGGGATGAAAGCGTCAGATTCTGGGCAAAGAAATCCGGATAATTCAGGATCGGAAGAATGGCCGGCATTCCCTTTAAATCATCTTCATTGTGAAGGATCAGATCATCATAGAGACTCTGCTCATGCGTCATCAGATATTCCTCGTAGACGGCGATGAGTTCTCCGCCGGAATACCGATCTTTTCGTGACACACCGAGAAATCGTTCAATAGATTTCTGCTTCATGCTCTCAAGACCGAGAAGTTTGCGGTAGGGCTTGATCCTGCGGTAAATGTCGACGCTTGTGACCGCTGAGAAATCATACGGAAGATCAAAGTGGCGACAGCGCTTAAGCAGGTACGGGATGTCAAAGCCGTCCCCGTTAAAATGAACAAGAATCCGATAGTTTTTCAGAAACGAAAAAAAGCTGTGGAGCAGTTCTGGCTCTGCTTCCTGCGTGTCGGCAAACCACTGGATTAAATTCCAGCTTCCATCCTGATAATAGGTGCATCCGATCAGATAGAGGTGGGAGCGGTCGCCGGAAAATCCTGTGGTTTCAATGTCAAAGAAGAGCAGATCCTCAAGCGCTCCGATGCGCTCAAGTGGGTAGGTGTCTGGAAGGTCTAAACGTTTCTCGATGGTGATCATGGAAAGTCCTCTTTCAAGTAAATGTAAAGTGTAAATTCTTATAAATATTATAAAAAGGAACTTTGGGAAAGTCAACGCGGAAAGAAGAACCGAACAGGGAACTTATGTTTGCATTTGGGTGGGGTATATGATATACTGCCATTCAGGAACGAGATCAGAAATTTAAAATTCGGAATTTAAAATTTAGAAATTGGAAATTGGAGGAGTTGAAGATTGTTTTCGTATATCAGAGGACCACTTGTTGAGATCTGGGAGGACCAGGCGGTTGTGGAAGCCGGTGGAATCGGCTGGAATATTCATGTGCCGGTCTCGGTTTTGGATCAGCTTCCGGGCATCGGGGAGGAGATACGGCTCTACACGTCTTTTCAGGTCAGAGAGGAAGCAATGACGCTGTATGGATTCCTGACGAGACAGGATTTGAAGATGTTTGAACAGCTTCTCGGTGTCAATGGGATCGGGCCAAAGGCAGGGCTTGGGATTTTGTCTGCACTTGTGCCGGATGATCTTCGGATGGCGATCATCTCGGAGGATGTCAAGGCGATCGCAAAGGCACCGGGAATTGGTCCGAAGACCGCAAAGCGCGTGATTCTCGATCTCAAGGACAAGATCTCGATGGATGAGATTCTTTCCGGCGGTGCAGATGCGACCTCATCGGAAACTTCCGGTGGAAAATCGAGTGCGGGCGCAAATTCCAGTGCAGGCATGAGAGGTGTGACAAAGGATGCGGTTGAGGCGCTGACAGCGCTTGGTTACTCGCTGACGGAGGCTTCGCGGGCAGTGCGCAGAGTCGAGATCACGGATGGAATGAGTGTAGAGGCTGTCTTGAAGGCATCCTTGAAATATCTGGCAGGATGAGGAATAGGAAAAAGGGATAAGAAAGATCAATGGAGAGACGAATTATCACAACGGAAGTGACGGCGGAGGATAAGAAGATAGAGCCGAATCTGAGACCGCAGACGTTGGCGGAGTACATCGGTCAGGAGAAGATCCGCCACAACCTCAAGATTTACATTGATGCGGCAAAGGCGAGAGGGGAATCTCTCGATCATGTGCTGTTTTACGGTCCTCCGGGACTTGGAAAGACGACGCTTTCCGGAATCATTGCGAACGAGATGGGAGTCAACATGAAAGTGACCTCCGGTCCGGCAATCGAGAAGCCCGGAGAGATGGCGGCGATTCTGAATAATCTTCAGGAGGGAGATGTTCTCTTTGTCGATGAGATTCATCGCCTGAATCGTCAGGTCGAGGAGGTGCTCTATCCGGCGATGGAGGATTTTGCGATCGATATTATGCTCGGAAAAGAGGCATCGGCACGCTCGATTCGTCTTGATCTCCCGCATTTTACACTTGTCGGGGCGACGACGCGGGCAGGACTTTTGACGGCTCCGCTCAGAGATCGTTTTGGTGTGGTACAGAAGTTGGAATTCTATACACCGAAAGAATTGAGCGTGATTGTGGAACGGTCTGCGAGTGTTCTCGGCGTGGAGATTGACCCGAAGGGCGCTCAGGAGATTGCACGCCGGTCACGCGGAACGCCACGTCTCGCAAATCGCCTGCTCAAGCGCGTGCGCGATTTCGCCCAGGTGAAGTATGACGGGGTGATCACAAAGGAGGTCGCAGACTTTGCACTCGATATCCTCGATGTGGACAAGATGGGACTCGACAACAACGACCGAAATATTCTGCTTTTGATGATTGAGAAGTTTGGTGGTGGTCCGGTCGGACTTGAGACTCTGGCAGCGGCGATGGGAGAGGATGCCGGAACGCTGGAAGATGTCTATGAGCCGTATCTTTTGATGAATGGATTTATCAACCGAACTCCGCGCGGGCGCGTGGCGACAGAGTTGGCATATCGCCATTTAGATATTCCGATTGAGAGTGGAAAGTAAGTTACAGCACGTGGGTAGGCATTTTCTGAACGGAAAATGCCGTATGATACAGTAGTGGTAGCAGATTTTGCCGATTTGGAATGCAAAGCATCGGCAAAATCCGTTACTGTTTGCAGGGCGCGTGAACCGTAACGAAAGTGAGGCTATCGCACATGTAGAAATGGAATAGCTCTTGTTCCCTGCTTCCAGATATGGTAAACTAGGGTGTGAGAAAGAAAAAAGCTGTCTGTGAAGCCGGAACAGAGAGAAATCATAAGAGAAGAAAAATCAGGAGCGATCACAATGGAGCGAAAAGTACAGAAAGAAAATAAAAATTATGCAGAAGTTTTGATAGATGGCGTTGTCTACACGCTTGGCGGAGTGGAGAATGAGGAGTATTTGAGAAAGGTTGCCTCCTATCTGAACGAGAAGATCGGCAAGGTTAAGCAGTTTGACGGCTTTCTCAGAATGAGCGAAGAGTATCAGATGCTGATGATCGAGTTAAATATTGCAGATGATTATTTCAAGGAGCAGGAGCGGGCAAATGAGCTTGCTGAGCAGAAAAATGATCTCGAGAAGGACACATACAGTCTCAAGCATGAGCTGATCACAACGCAGATGAAGCTCGAGAATGTACGCCGGGAGCTTGAGGATGAGCGCAGAAAATTGCAGGAACTCAAGAAGAAACTTGCAGAGAACGGAAAAGAAGCGTTACTCACAGAGGTGGTGGATGAAGACGAGCCGGATGAGGCTTTGACGGAAGCGACGAAGGAGACTGCGACGACTGCGCAAAAGACAGAGGCGGCAGCAAAGAAAGCTCAGGAAAAAAAGCATTAAGAGGAGCAGTGAAACGGAAAATTGGATGGGAAGGGGGTGTCTCAGCGCTGGGACATCCTTTCTTTTACTTTTTGTGATGGGAGCTGAGTCTTTTTTGAAATGGAGGAAATTTGAGAGTGATGAAACGACCACAAGTAGAGGTTCTGGCACCTGCCGGCTCGATGGAGAGCATGAAGGCGGGAATCAGCGCTGGAGCAGATGCGATCTATATGGGCGGAAGCCGGTATGGAGCGCGCGCCTATGCGGATAATCCGGAGGAAGATCGTTTTCTTGAGGCGATCGACTATGTGCATCTGCATGGAAAAAAGATTTACATGACCGTCAACACCTTGATGAAGGAAGAGGAGCTTGAGGATCTGACGGATTATCTGAGACCTTACTATGAGAGAGGACTCGATGCCGTTATCGTGCAGGATATCGGTGCAATCCGAAAGATTCGGGAGGTATTTCCGGATCTTCCGGTGCATGCGAGCACACAGATGACGATCACGGGTTATCGCAGTGCGGAGATTTTGCAGGAGATGGGAGCGGAGCGCGTTGTACCGGCGCGAGAGCTCTCTCTGAAAGAGATTGCCAAGATTCATGAGAAGTTGAATCTTGAGATTGAGTGTTTTGTTCACGGAGCACTGTGCTATTGCTATTCTGGTCAGTGCCTGCTCAGCAGTCTGATTGGCGGGCGAAGCGGAAACCGCGGTCGCTGTGCTCAGCCGTGCCGTCTGCCGTATGAGGTCGATGGAGTCGGTGGGAGCGGCAGTATGGGAGCGGGAAACGGCGCTTTATCGGGTGCTTACTCGTTTGGGCGCAAAGGCAGTGCGAGAAGCACGAGAGAAATGAGTGCGTCTTCTGATCGCGGAAATCGAGAGTTCAAACTGCCTTCCGGAAGTTCCGGAAAATCTGGAAAGTCTGAAAATGGAAAATTCGGCAGGAAAGGCGGCTCTTCGTCTGCATTTGGAAAGCAGGGAAATGCAAATGGAAAGAGCAGTGCGAGAGGAAACACAAAAGAAAATGGAAAAGGAAGTATAGGCGGAAGCGCAAAGAGCAAGAATGAGTTTAAAAATGCGCAGAGAAAGTCCGGCGTCAATGAGAAGAGACAGGCGGATGAGTCCTATGTACTCAGCTTAAAGGATCTGTGCACGCTCGATATTCTGCCGGACATTCTCGAAGCAGGTGTCTACTCGCTCAAGATCGAGGGACGAATGAAGAGTCCGAGATATACCGCCGGTGTCGTCCGCATATACCGCAAATATGTCGATCTCTATTTAAGCAAGGGGAGAGCGGGATACCGCGTTGATCCGGAGGATCGCAAACAGCTTCTCGATTTGTTTGACCGTGGAGGTCAGACTGATGGCTATTACCGCCATCATAACGGTCGTGAGATGGTTGTTCTCAAAGAAAAACCGGCATTTCGCGAGGCGAATCAGGCACTCTTTGATGAGATTGACCGCGAGTATGTGAATAAGGTGCTTCAGAGACCGATTCACGGAGTTGTGACGGTTCACGAGGGGGAGCCGTTGCGATTGATGCTTGAGACTGAGGATGGAAGTGCGCGCGTGCGCGCTGAGGGCGCTTTGGTTCAGAGCGCACAGAATCAGCCGTTGACGGAGGAGAAACTCTTAAAGCAGATGAATAAGACAGGCGGAGCGGAATTCTTTTTTGAGGAGCTCGAGGCTCATCTTGAGGGCGAATGTTTTGTGCCGGTTCAGGCACTCAATGAACTGCGCCGTCAGGGCATGGAGAAGCTGAAGGAGGAGATCTTAAAACCGTGGTATCGGGTGTGGAAGGCAGAGAGTGTCTCGTCAGAGCAGAGTGCAATGGATAAGTGTCAGAGTGATGAGAATGCGAAAGAAGAGAAGCGCAACGTTGAAGAGAGCAGTCGTGATGATATGCGTTATGCAGAAAGCGCATGCGGAGATGCAGAGCGTGAGATCAGCGAGGATGAAAAATCCGTAGAGTACGAGAATTACGAGGAAACTCAGCAGGAAGCGATAAAACAGGAGGCTGTAAATCAGAACACTCTGCAAGTGACAACCGGATGGAGACGAGAAAAAATAGAGTTTTCTGTGCGGGAGAAAGAGATTCAAAAGCACAGGGAGGATGGAAGTGCGCGAATTCATATCTCTCTCGAAGATCCGTCTGCATTTCACAATGTGCTTCAGGAGCCGGATGTCGATGCGATTTATTTGGATGCAGTCGGATTTGAACCGGAGACCTGGCTTGACTGTGTCGTCAGCTGTCACATGATGGGAAAATCCTGCTATCTGCTTCTTCCACACATTTTCCGGACGGAGGCTGAGGCATATTTTCGGGCGCACGGGGAAGAACTGAGAGAGGCGAGATTTGATGGAATGGTTCTGCGCTCCCTCGATGAGATCAAGATGCTTGAGGAGCTCGGTGTGACCGATGTCGTGAGAGTCGCAGATCCGAACCTGTATGCGATGAACTCTGTCGCTGGGCGTGAGATGAAGCATCTCGGAATGGATCGTCAGACGTTCCCGCTGGAACTCAATTCGCGCGAGCTTGAATCCCTGTCAAAGAAGACGAAGGCAGATGGAATTGAGTGGGAACTTCAGGTTTATGGCTATCTTCCGGCGATGGTTTCCGCACAGTGCGTGGTCAGAACAACGAAGGGATGCACGCACAAGCCGGAGATCCTTTTTATGACGGATCGAACCGGAAAACGGATTCCGATGAAGAATCACTGTCGATTCTGCTACAATACGATTTACAATCCGAGTCCGCTGTCTCTGCTTGGCATGGAAAAAAGTGTGGAGCGAATTCATCCGGATGTGATTCGTCTTGCGTTTACAATTGAGAAACCGGCGAAGATTTGTGAGATCATTCGAGCATTTGCCGATCATTTCCGCTATGGTCAGGAGGGAGAAGCACCGTTTGATGATTTCACCCGTGGTCATATGAAGCGCGGTGTGGAGTAGCGAGGAGTGAAGAATTAGGTTACTGTTTATCAGTTGCTGTTTGCAACGTGTGAACCGTAACGAAATTAGAGGACTAAAACGATATGACAAATGTGATAATTGAAGTGTCAAAATACGTGCTGATTTTTCTGATGGCAGTTTATACCTACTTAAATTTCAGCTATTTCCGTTTTCATGATGTCTGGGAACAGAACCGGACGTGTGCGCGCCAGAATGTGATGATGTTTTTCATCCATCTGATTGCGTATGCGATTCTGTTTTTAAAATCAGAGGATGAGAGAGTCGTCCTGTTCTATCTGGCACAGCTCGTCTTTTTTACCGCTTATATCGGGCTGTACCGGCTGTTTTATCGCAACATGTCCCGGATTCTTGTCAACAATATGTGTATGTTGCTCTGTGTCGGCTTTATCATGCTGACGCGTCTCTCATTTGACAAGGCAATCCGCCAGTTTCTGATTGTCGCAGTGTCGGCTCTGATCACCTGGATCATTCCGTTCATCATGGACCGCGTGTGGCAGCTGGCAAAGATTCCGTGGATTTACGGTTTTATCGGGCTTGGACTCCTCGTGGGTGTCTGGATCATCGGAAATAACAGCTTTGGAGCACAGCTCTCCGTCACGATCGGTGGAATCGCGTTTCAGCCATCGGAGTTTGTAAAGATCAGCTTTGTGTTCTTTGTCGCGACGATGTTCTATCAGGATACGGACAGGCGAACAATCATTTTAACAACTGCAATGGCGGGAGCTCATGTGCTCGTCCTTGTGCTCTCTAAAGATTTGGGAAGTGCGCTGATTTTCTTTATCACCTATCTGGCAATGCTTTTTGTTGCGACGACGGATGTGCTCTACCTGCTTGGTGGACTTTTAGGAGGATGTGGTGCTTCTGTGCTCGCCTATCATCTGTTCGCCCATGTGAGAACGAGAGTAGAGGCATGGCGAAATCCGTGGGCGGATATTGATAACCGTGGATACCAGATCACCCAGTCGCTGTTTGCGATCGGAACGGGTGGATGGTTTGGAATGGGACTCTATCAGGGAATGCCGTATAAGATTCCAGTTGTTGAGAAGGACTTTATCTTTTCGGCGATCTCGGAGGAGCTTGGCGGAATCTTTGCAATGTGTGTGATTCTGATCTGCGTCGGGTGTTTTCTCCAGTTTGTGATGATCTCGGCGAAGATGCAGGCGCTCTTTTATAAACTGATTGCGTTCGGTCTTGCGGTTGTCTATGCGGTTCAGGTCTTTCTGACGATCGGCGGAGTGACGAAATTTATTCCGTCGACGGGCGTGACGCTTCCGTTTGTCAGCTATGGAGGAAGCTCGGTACTCAGCACATTTATTTTGTTTGGAGTCATTCAGGGACTCTATATCCTGAAAAAAAATGATGAGGAGGATGAGGAAGAGTGAGAAGAAAACAGACACAGCGTTTGGATTCCAACAAGAGCATTCTGGGAATTGCCTATGTGTTTGTAGGACTTTTTCTCTGTCTGCTCGTATATTTCGGATATTTTCTTCAGGTTCGCAGTCAGACGGTGATCAACAATTCGTACAATGCGCGTCTCGACAGTTTTGCGGACCGGATTGTGCGCGGAGAGATTTTGAGCAGTGATGGACAGGTGCTTGCGCAGACGACAGTCGCGGATGATGGAAGTGAGAGACGGTCATATCCGTTTGACTCTCTTTTTGCTCATGTTGTCGGATACTCAGATCACGGAAAGACGGGGCTTGAGTCGCTGGCAAATTTCTACCTTTTGAGTTCTCATGTCAATCTTGTGGAGAGAACGGCAAATGAGCTTGCAGGCGATAAAAATATCGGAGACAATGTCGTGACGACCCTCGATGTCGGACTGCAAAAGGTCGCATCGGATGCGCTCGGAGATCACCGTGGCGCAGTCGTCGTTATAGAGCCGTCAACCGGCAAAGTTCTTGCGATGGTGTCAAAGCCGGGATTTAATCCGAATACGCTCGCACAGGACTGGGACAGCCTGATCTCGGGCGACAACACAAAGGCACAGCTCTTAAACCGCGCGACGCAGGGTCTTTACCCACCGGGATCGACATTTAAGATTGTGACGATGCTCGCTTACATTCGTCAGCATCCGAACACCTGGCAGGATTTCACGTTCGACTGCGATGGCTCGTACCAGGTTGGGGATTACAAGATTTCCTGCTATCACGGCGAAGCTCATGGTCATCAGGATATCCGTCAGGCATTTGCAAACTCGTGCAACGGCGCATTTGCGAGCATGGGGCTTGATTTTGAGCTTGGCGGAGTGAGGACGATGGCGAACAGTCTTTTGTTTAACTCGGAGCTTCCGATTTCAATTGCGTACAGCAAGAGTTCGTTTGTACTCGCGGAGGATGCAGGCGACTGGGAACGTCTTCAGACTGCGATCGGTCAGGGTGAGACGCAGATGACTCCGCTTCACAATGCGATGATTACTTCGGCAATCGCAAATGGCGGAATCCTGATGAAGCCGTACCTGATTGATCATGTGGAGAGTGCAGTCGGGGAGACTGTGCAGAAATTTCTTCCTGCATCTTATGGGACTTTGATGAATTCGGCAGAGGCGGATACGCTCTCAGCGCTGATGCGTGGAGTTGTTACGGCGGGAACCGGATCGGCTGTGCGAACAGATGCCTATGCTGTGGCGGGAAAGACGGGTTCTGCGGAGTTTGAGACCGGAAAAGAGACACATTCGTGGTTTACGGGATTTGCGCCGGTGGACAATCCGCAGATCGTGGTTACTGTTCTGGTTGAGGAGAGCGGATCAGGCGGAAAAGTTGCCGCTCCGATTGCGAGAAAGATCTTTGATGAGTGGTTCTCGAGGTAAAGTTTGTAGGTAGGCACTTTTGGAACCGAAAGTGCCGTAAGATAAGGTGGTGGAAGCAGATTTTGCCGATTTAGGATGCGAAGCATCGGCAAAATCCTGTTACAGTTTGTGCTTTGCATGAACTGTAACAGTGGTTCTCGAGGTAAAGTTTGTAGGGCGCGTGAACAGTAACAAGCAGAACTTCAACTTGCAACTTCTGCAAATACGAGTTATACTAAAACCAATCGCAATCATTTTATAGTTTTATGGTATCATTTTATATTTTTTGAGTGATTGCAGGCGGTCTAATTGGACACACCAAAGCGACGCAGAATGCGTGGCTGGGCAGGAGGAATTGCAATGATAGAAGCAACGAGCTGTGGAGGTGTGGTGATATTTCGCGGTAAGATTCTGGTTCTCTACAAGAATTACAAGAATAAGTATGAGGGCTGGGTTCTGCCTAAGGGCACTGTGGAAGCAGGAGAAGAGTATAAGGAGACGGCACTTCGGGAAGTAAAGGAAGAAACGGGTGTCAGCGCTTCCATCATCAAGTACATCGGAAAGAGTTCTTACTCGTTCAACACCCCGCAGGATATGGTGGAGAAGGATGTGCACTGGTATCTGATGATGGCGGACAGTTATTACAGCAAGCCACAACGCGAAGAGCATTTTGTGGATTCTGGGTATTACAAGTTTTATGAGGCGTACCATCTGCTCAAGTTTTCTAATGAGAAGCAGATTTTGGAGAAAGCCTACAACGAATATCTGGATCTGAAAAAAGCCAACCTCTGGGGAAGTAAGAAATACTTCTGATACGACTGTGCAGGAACAGGAACGGCACTCCGGATATCCGGGGTGCTGTTTTTTCGTGTTTCGTGTAGCTTTAAATGCGCTCCGCCGACGAGTAAAGTCCTGCAAACGCGCTCTCGCTCCGGGTTCGACGTAGCGGTGCGTAAGACTGCAAAAATCGCAGTCTAAACACCGACGTCTCACACGGGTTTGCAGTGACTTTCTCGTCTTACGTCTCTGGTATACAAATTTGGCATCTTAGGTTTTTGAAAAATAGAATTCATGAGATTGATAAAAAGAAATTTAGAAATTCAAGTTGACGCTCGCGGAGTGTATAAAAATTTAGCGTTTTAGATCTTAAAAAATGAGATTTAGTGAGATTTCAAAAATTTGGTGTTATAGGAGAATAGATTATGCAGGAATCATCAAGAAGGCTGCCAAGTAAAGAAGCGAATAGATCATGGAATAAGGGAGCGGGAAAAACATCGAATGATTTGCGCACAATGTTGCGGGCGATGGATCACAAGAGTTATCCGGCGTACAAGTCGCTTGTGGGCGCGTATTCATTTGGAACGTATGATCTTGTCATCGATCATGTGCAGGGCGATCCGTTTGCGTCACCGTCAAGTGTTCATGTGGAAGTGGAGCTTGGAAAAGCAGGTTTTCCGGCGGAGTACCTCGCAAAGCCGTTTATGAGAATCGCGCTCGAGGATTTTCTGATTCGTCAGTTTGCGGGGCAGATTGAGTCTTACAATTTTAAGACGAGGGGATCAGGAAAGAGCGGACTGATTTCGATCAGCCGTTGCGGGCAGGAAGTGCTTGAGAGAAGCGCGTGTGAGATCGGAGAGAGAAAGCTGACGGCTCGTTTCCATGTCGGTTTTCCGGCATTTGGGCGGACGATCGATGCAGGAGGTCTTGAGAAAATTCTGTTTGATTTTCTGCCAAAGTGTGTGGAGCGCAGTTTTTTCTATCGAAATCTGAATAAAAAACAGGTGGAGGAGACAGTCTTTCTATCAGAGGATCAGCACGAGATGAGAGAGATTTTGAGAAAGGAACATTTGATGGCGTTTGTCGCAGATGGCTCGATTCTTCCAAGAAAGAGTGGAATCTCGGATCTGCCGATGAAAGAGAGTGTACCGTTTGAGTCGCCAAAGACGATGCGCCGGACATTTACTCTGCCTCACCGCGGGGAGATTTCCGGAATGGCAGTGCCGGAGGGAATCACGCTGATTGTCGGAGGTGGTTATCACGGAAAATCAACGCTGTTGTTCGCGCTTCAGATGGGTGTTTACAACCACATTGCAGGTGATGGACGCGAGTTTGTGATCACGGAGGATACCGCAGTCAAACTGCGTGCGGAAGAGGGAAGATTCATCCGAAATCTCGATATTTCGATGTTTATCAACGATCTTCCGAATGGAAAAAACACAAGGACATTTTCGACGCAGGATGCAAGTGGAAGTACCTCACAGGCAGGGGCTGTGATCGAAGGTCTTGAGGCAGGAAGCCGTCTTTTCCTGATTGATGAGGATACCTCAGCAACGAACTTTATGGTGCGCGATGAGTTTATGCAGGAGGTGATCAGCCGGGAGAAAGAGCCGATCACGCCGTTTCTTGAGCGTGCCCGTGATCTTTACGAGAAGGCGGGAGTCTCGACGATCCTTGTTGCGGGAAGTTCCGGCGCATTCTTCTATATCGCCGATCAGGTGATCCAGATGGATGCTTACCGCCCTGTGGATATTACGGAGCGTGTGAAAGAACTCTGTAAAGCGCACAAAGCGCCGAGAACACAGGCACCGGGATTTGTGGTTCCGGCATTTGATCAGGCATTTAAGGCGGGAAAACAGTCAGGTGCGACGAAGCCGGCTTCAACTGTTCGTGCATATGAGGAAAAGTATGGGCGAGGTGGAAGAGGACGAAATACAAACCACATAGAAAATAGAGATGAGTACGATGGGCAGAGCGTGGATCGAAATTCAGAGGACAGCAGATTTGGAGCGAGAGGATCGAAAGATCAGAAAGGCGAGCAGAAATCTGGGCGCGGGAGCAAGATCCGCTCTTCAGGCACAGATTCCTTTTCGATTGACCGCGAGAGTGTGGAGATGCGTTTTGTCGAACAGCTTGCAGATCCGGAGCAGAATACGGCACTCGCAAGTCTTTTGAGATATGCGCTTGAGCAGGTGATTGACGGACGGCGCAGTCTGCGACAGGTTGTGGAGATCCTCTCGGAGACGCTTGAGAAAAAAGGATGGAGTGCGTTTTCAGGCTCCTATGTGCCGTGTGGACTGGCAAAGCCAAGAAAACAGGAGATCTTCTCGGCGATGAGTCGTTTCCGTGGATAATCAAAGAAAGAATGATAAAGAAAGAATGATAAAGAAAGAGTAATCAGGAAAAGAAAGCAAAAAAAGAGCAGGAACGCAAGACTGATAATTAATATAAAAAACAGAACGGTGGTGTAAATTATTATGAGAAAAGAACTGGAAAAGAGATTGGAGCGCGCGATGGCTTACCAGACGGCGCTGACACTTTTTGAGTGGGATAATGAGACATTAGCTCCTGAGGAAGCGGGACCGTACACGGCTCGCGTGCAGGGAATTTTGTCGGAGGCTTATCAGGAGGTCATGACCGATCCTCAGATGAGAGAACTTCTTGAGGAAGCGGAGCAGGAAAATGTTCCGGGCGAAGAGAATACGGATGTCGATCGCGCCGTGATCCGCGAGGCAAAGGAAGAGCTTGACCGACTTGCATGCATTCCGCCGAGAGAATACCGCGCTTATCAGGAGCTCGTCGCAGATTCTGCGCGGATCTGGGCGAAGGCGCGAAAGGAGAATGACTTCGAGAGCTTTGCGCCGACACTCGAGAAGATTGTGTTTTGGCAGAAAAAGTTTGCCGGATATCAGGCGAAAGAGGGACAGAAACTCTATGATGTGATGCTTGACACCTACGAGAAGGGATTTGATATGGCACATCTCGATCCGTTCTTTGAGCTTCTGAGGAAGGAGATTGTTCCACTTCTGCATCAGGTGATGAACGCGGATTCTGTATCGATCGACGACTCGTTTTTGAGCGGGGAGTACGACGAAGACAAACAGAGAGAACTCGGGGAATTTCTCGCAAAATATGTGGGATTTGATTTCAAGAAGGGTGTGCTTGCGACGAGTGCGCATCCGTTTACGACAAATCTGCACAACCATGATGTGAGAATCACAACACACTACAAGGATCGCGTTGACAGTTCGCTATTTTCTGTGATCCATGAATCCGGTCATGCAGTTTATGAGATGGGAATTGCAGATGAATTGACGCAGACACTTGTTGGACAGGGCGCTTCGATGGGGATGCACGAGTCTCAGTCACGTTTCTTTGAAAATCTGATCGGGCGCAGTGAAGCGTTTTGGGTTCCGCTCTACGGCAAACTCAAAGAGCTCTTCCCGGAGGAACTGCGCGGAGTTGGACGTGAAATGTTTGTTCGGGCAATTAATAAAGTACAGCCGGGGCTGATCCGCACGGAGGCAGATGAGCTGACGTACAGTCTTCATGTGCTTGTGCGCTATGAACTTGAGAAAAAGCTGATTGAGGAAGATCTCGATGTGCGGGAATTGCCGAAACTCTGGGGCGATCTCTATGAGAAGTACCTTGGCATCCGTCCTGCAAATGATGCCGAGGGTGTGCTTCAGGATATTCACTGGGCGCAGGGCTCATTTGGATATTTCCCGTCGTATGCGCTTGGAAGTGCGTTTGGTGCACAGATGTATGCCTATATGCGCACACAGATGGATGTCGACGGACTGCTTGAGACTGGCAAACTCGAGGTGATCCGTGAATATTTGAGAGAGCATGTTCATCGTTTCGGCAAGATGAAGACCAGTGCCGAGATTATCCGTGATATGACGGGAGAGGATTTCAATCCACACTACTATGTGAACTATTTGAAAGATAAGTACCAGAAATTGTATCGACTTAATTTGGAGTAATTGGGCAGATTCAGACAAAATTTGGTGAGAATGCGCAGGCAGAGCCCCTTTATTTTTATGAAAAATCGCTTTTGAAGGAAAGAAAAAGAAGAATTATAATAGAAGTAGTAGAATGGAGGGGTTATATGCGTGAATATCAGACAGGAGAATTTGTTGTTAAACCGATCACCGGGGTGTGCAGAGTCGAAGAAATTTTGCATCTGGAAATGAGTGGAGCGGACAGTAAGAAATTATATTATCGGTTGGTTCCGTTAGATAATCTTCAGGAGAAGATTTATGTCCCGGTCTCAGCTTCGGAGACGAGTCTGCGTCCGTGCATGACGGCAGAGGAGGCATGGAAGTTCATTGAGCGGATTCCGGAGATTGAGGCGATGTGGATCGACAATGAGAAGACCCGGGAGCAGAAATATAAAGAGGCAGTCAGGCAGAATGACCCGGAAGCGTTGATTTCGATCATCAAGATGATCTACTGGCGCAAGCGAACGAGAATGGAGCAGGGGAAAAAAGCAACGCAGACGGATGAGAAATACTTTCAGATGGCAGAGAAGCTGTTGTATATGGAACTGGGAACAGCTCTCGGAAAATCAAGGGAAGAAGTCTATGAAGTGATTGTGGCATTTATGGAGAAAAATCGCGAGAATGAGTAGCTGTATATCTGTGACAATATATGCTGTGAAATAGAAACAGGGAACGAGCTTTTAATCAGACACGATGGTTTAAAGCTTGTTCCCTGTTTTTCTGTACAGAACCGTTTCTTTATGAGTTCAAGTCGGCGCAAGCATCGATTGGACGTATGATTCTGGTCAGCTTTGTTGACGTATTTTTATTAGAGTTATTGCGCTTCTCTGTTTTTATTTGTGTGCGCTGTTGTTTGAGCAGGCATTTATCGTCGTTTTCAGCAGACGGTGGGAGCTCGTGAAGCTGTAAGCGCAGGCGAAAACTTCTGCGATCCAGAATGCGTACCAGGCGTGCGAGAGCCCAATGGTTCTGATTAGGAAGGAAAGACAGGGGATCAGAAGAACAAACTGGCGGATTCCCGCGCTGATCATGTTGACGACTCCGTTTCCAAGTCCGGAGGCAAAATATCCGCAAAGAATCGTGATTGAGGCAAAGACGAAAGAGACGGAGATGATTCTGAGTGCAGGGATGCCGAGTGCCAACATTTGGGCGTTTGCGGAAAAGAGGGTCAGCAGTTGAGCGGGGAAAAGCCAGAAAAGCACGGTTCCACACAGGGCAAGACCTGCGCCGGTGGGGAGCAAAATCTGCCAGGTTTTGCGGATGCGGGAGATATTTTTTGCGCCGTAGTTGTAGCCGACAATCGGGATTCCTGCCTGTCCGAGACCGTTGATTGGCATCATCAGGAAGTTTTGGAGCTTGTAGTAGATTCCAAAGAAAGCGACGGCTGTGGTCGAAATCTCAAGAAGGAGATGGTTGACAGCGAACGTCATCAGACTTCCGATCGCCTGCATGACGATCGTGGGGAGTCCGACGCGATAGATGTCGCGGACATCCTGCCAGTTGAATCGGTAACCGCGGAAACGGACATGAATCAGCGGATTTTTGAAGCGGTTAAAGAGGAGTGCAGAGATTGCACCGGCGATTTGTCCGATGACGGTCGCAATGGCTGCACCCCGGATTCCCATTGCAGGACAGCCAAACAGACCGAAGATCATGATCGGGTCGAGAATGATATTCAGGATCGCGCCGATAATCAGGGAGAACATCGAAAGCACGGTATCTCCAACTGCCTGAAGCAGACGCTGACCGTAAGTTTGAAGGAAAATACCCTCACAGTAGACGAGGTTGATCGAGAGGTATTGTCTGCAAAGTTCCTGAAGTTCCGGTTCGGGTGTCATATTCTGAGCGATTACATTCGAGAAGAAGATACCGACAAGCGAGAATATGAGAGCCGTTGCAAGCATCAGAAACAGACCGGTTGTCGCAGTCTGACAGGCCTCGTCAATCTTATGTTGCCCGATTTTTTTAGAGAGCAGGGTATTTAGACCGACCGCGGTTCCGACACCGATCGCAATCATCAGAAACTGGATCGAGTAGACGAGGGAGGTTGCAGTCAACGCAGTCTCCGAAAGTCTTGCGATAAAGATGCTGTCGACGATGTTGTAGAGAGACTGGACGAGAAGTGAGAGCATCAGGGGGACTGCCATTGTGTACAGCAGGGGGCGGATTGGTATGTCTGCCAGTTTGTTTTTGGTGTTGTTCATGACAAAAACTCCTTTCGTTTGCAGCAAGAACGAAGCCGGAAATAAAGGAAATAAAAAAGCGTGAAATCGGTGAGGATAAGCAAATCCTCCTGATTTCACGCTCTGTAAAAGCCGGCTTTTCTTGATGAGTTTGTTTGAATTCCATTTTCGTAAGCCTATTATAAACGAGAAAAAGAGAAAAAAGCAAGCAAATTTTTTGTTGACTTTTTGAAAAACAGGAAATATAATGAGCGGGTAAACGAGTAGCAGAAACTGCGTAAATCCAGTTTTTGACTGCTCGTTTTTATTTGTCCCACAAAATCAACAAGGTTCGTGCAGATACGAGAAGAGATATGTAAAAATGTGTACAGAAAAGTGAATACAGGTATCAGAAATCAGTGTGTAGCTTATCAGCGTAAGTCCAACTTGTCAACTTACGGGAAAAGATACACACTTTTTTGATTTTATGGGGACAAAAAGAAGAAGGAGGAGAAAAAGAAAATGGCAGAAAGCAACAAAATGAAGGAGATGCCGGTTGGTAAGCTGATGGTTCAGATGGGAATCCCGATGATCCTATCGATGGCACTTCAGGCAGTCTACAACATTGTGGACAGTGCCTTTGTCGGAAATATGAAAACGGGAAGCGAGTCGGCGCTGAATGCGTTGACGCTGGTTTTTCCGATCCAGATGCTGATGGTCGCAGTCGGAATTGGAACCGGAGTCGGAACGAATGCGCTGCTTGCGAGAACTCTAGGACAGGGAAATCGAAAGAAAGCGGGAATGGTTGCGGGCAATAGCCTGTTTCTAGGGGCAGTCATTTATCTGATCTGTCTACTGTTTGGAATTTTTGGAGTAAAAGTCTATATCTCGTCTCAGACAATTGATCCGGAAGTGCTTGAAATGGCGGTGAGTTATTTGAGAATCTGTTGTGTCGTCTCATTTGGAATTATCTATTTTTCCCTGTTTGAGAAACTGCTTCAGGCGACGGGACGTTCCCTCTATTCGACGATCGGTCAGGTAGTCGGTGCGGTTGTCAATATCATCTTAGATCCGATTATGATTTATGGACTCGGCCCGGTTCCGGAGATGGGAGTTTGCGGTGCGGCGTATGCGACGGTGATCGGTCAGGTGGTATCTGCGGGACTTCTTTTGATCTTTCATCTGAGACTCAACCATGAGTTTGAGCATGGTGCGAAGATGATGAAGCCGAATGGTGCGATTATCCGGGAAATCTATGCGGTCGGACTTCCGGCAATCATTGCGCAGGCACTGATGTCGATCATGGTATATGCGATGAACCTAATTCTCAAATTCAGTCCGTCCGCGCAGACTGCATATGGGCTCTTCTATAAGGTTCAGCAGTTTGTGCTCTTCCTCGCCTTTGGTTTAAGAGACGCAATCACGCCGATTCTTGCGTTTGGTTATGGAATGCGAAGCAGAAAGAGAATTCGGGATGGAATCAAATATGGAATTTTGTATACGGTGATTCTGATGATTTTTGGTATCTTTGTGACAGAAGGATTTCCGGTATCGTTTGCGATATTATTCAATGCGGGGCAGTCGCGAGAGTACTTTATTGGCGCAATGCGTGTGATTTCGATCAGTTTCCTCTTTGCAGGAATCAATGTTGCCTACCAGGGCATTTATCAGGCATTAAACCGCGGACTCGAATCGCTCGTGATCTCTCTGCTCAGACAGCTTGTGATCATTCTGCCACTCGCAGGCGTGTTCTCGATTTTCGTGAGAAATGGTCAGGCAGATCTTACATTGATCTGGTGGTCGTTTCCGATCACGGAAGCTCTGTCCTGTCTGGTTGGCTATGTGTTCTTGAAGAAAATCACAAAGACGACCGTAGATGTTCTGAGTTAGAGATGTTGTAACTGTTCAGTAGGTCTGCGCACTTGCTGCGCTGACCGTAAGAAAACATAGGTTAGAAGGCAAAAATCCCATCGGCGTAGCCGATCTGGAATGGATTTTTGTTCGTAACTATAAAGGTACTGAATAGTTACGAGATGTTGTAAATTAGAGGTGTTTTGAATGAATTTTGAGTGAAAAAGGAGGAAAACGCAATGAAAAAGAGAATCATCACAATCAGCAGAGAATTTGGAAGCGGGGGACGTTTCATCGGGGAGGAAGTCGCAAAGAAACTTGGAATCGCTTATTATGACAAGAATCTGATCAACCGGATTGCACAGCAGTCGGGACTGGATCCGGAGTATATTCAGGAGAGTGCAGAACTCTCTCCGCGAAAAGGACTGTTTGCCTATGCATTTGCCGGACGGGACAGTGCCGGGAAATCAATGGAAGATCTCGTCTATGAGGTCCAGAGAAAGATCATTCTGGAAATTGCAGAGAAAGAACCGTGTGTGATCATCGGAAGAAATGCGGATTTTGTTTTGAGAGACAGGACGGATGTGCTCAACGTGTTTATACACGGAAATCTGCCAGAGAAGACGCAGAGAATCTGCCGGATTTATGCGGTTTCTGAGCAGGAGGCGAGGAAGATGATAGCGGACACGGATAAGAGAAGAATGACGAATTATAATTTTTATACGGATCAGAAGTGGGGAAAGGCGAGCAACTACACGCTGTCATTAAATAGCTCAGAACTGGGGTATGAGAGATGTGAGAAGATCATTCTGGAATGTTCGGGAATGTATGGAGATGGAGTAGCTATGGAGTAGTCGTACATGGAAATCTGCCAGGGATAAGACTTTCTGAACGAAAAATTCTGTGTGATATAGTGGTGGGGCGGATTGTGCAGTGCATGATGAACGAGAACGAACTGGAGGTGACAAGGTGACAAGTTAGGCGATTAGCTGAGGGCTGAGGGCAAACAGAAAACAGGATTTGCAGGATTGGGAAAAACGCGGTAAACTAAAACTTAGAATGATTCAAATTTGGAAAAACAGATAAAAACCGGAAAAATCAAGTTTTTGTAGACCGGTGAGGGGTTGGGGAAGGGTTGCTTATGTGGAAGTATATTCGGCGTTATCTTCATTTTGCGGTATTGGCGGGGCTTTTTATGGTTGGAGAGGTGACGATGGACCTGCTTCAACCGAGAATGATGAGCCGGATTGTGGATGAGGGAGTTTTGGGACTGAATCATGGCGGGGTCGGAGATATGAACGTGATCTGGGCTCTGGGTTTAAGAATGATCCTCATTGTGCTTTTGGGGTGTTTTTGTGGCTCAATGAACAACGTTTTCGTACACATTTCCGGACAAAACATTGGAAATGAGATGCGAAAAGACTGTTTTGACCGGATCATGAAGTTTTCATTTCCACAGATGAACCGGTTTGGCGCAGGTTCTCTGGTGACGAGAGTGACCAACGACATCACGCAGGTGCAGAATTTCGTTTCCCAGTTTGTCCGTGGTATGCTTCGCACTTTGTTGTTGACGTTTGGAAGCATGTACTGGATGTTTCGCCTGGACGTACGGTTTGGGGAGATTGTCGTGTGCGCGTTTCCGTTTCTTGTCGGGACACTTGTGTTCTGCCTGTGGAGATCAAGACCGCTGTTCTTGAAATTGCAGGCTCAGCTCGATCAGATCAATGCGATCATGCAGGAGGATGTCTCTGCGATCCGCATCATTAAGGCCTGTGTCCGTGAGACATATGAGAAGAAGCGGTTTGGAAAGGCGAATGAGGGGCTTGTCGGGATTCAGCTTCGGACGCTCGTCATTTTTGCATTCATGAATCCGGTGATCAATGCGATGATGTATCTGGTTGTGGCATTGATTTTGCTTGTCGGCTCGTTTGAGGTCGGAGTCGGGAGAACGACACCGGGCAGTATCATGGCGGGAATCACTTACACAACCCAGCTCCTTCACGGAATTTTGATGATGGTGATGTTGTTTCAGAATATCTCAAGGGGCTTGGCTTCGTGGAAGCGGGTGAAGGAAGTACTTGAGAGCGAACCGGAGATTAAAGATGGAACGTTTGTTGGAACTTGCGTAAAAACAGAACAAAAAATGGAGCTGAAAACAAAATCGAAGAGCAAGCCGGGAGACGAAAAGATTGGTGAATTGAGAGGCAAAGAGAAAGACATAGAAAGCGGAGAAGAAAACGGCGACAAAAACGGCGATCTGAGGGGCGAGATTGAGTTTTGGGATGTCTCATTTGCCTATCCGGGAAACACGGAGATGGTCTTATCCCATATCAATCTCTCGATTCACGGAGGGGAGACGATCGGCATTATGGGGGCGACGGGATGTGGAAAGACAACCCTGCTGAACCTGATTTCCCGTTTCTATGATGCGACGGAAGGAAGTGTCCGCGTTGACGGAGTCGATGTCAGGGAGTACCGGCAGGAGGCTCTGAGAGAAAAAATTGCGGTTGCCCTTCAAAAGAGTGAGCTGTTCTCGATGACGATCGGAGAAAATATCAGCTGGGGAGATCCAAATGCGGATGAGAAGGCGATCAGGAGATCAGCCGTGATCGCGCAGGCGGATGAATTTATCTCATCGACAGAACTGCAATATGACACGCAGGTCGCAGAGCGCGGAATGAGCCTGTCCGGAGGGCAGAAACAGCGAATCTCGATTGCGAGAGCTGTGCTCAAACCGGCAGAAATTCTGATTTTTGATGATGCGACGAGCGCGCTTGACTTAAAGACCGAGGCTTTGCTTTATCGGGCGCTGAGGGAGTCTCATTCAGATTGCACGAAGATCATTGTGGCGCAGAGAATTGCTTCTGTTTGCCATGCAGACCGGATTATTCTGATGGAGAATGGAGAGATTTCTGCCTGTGGAACGCATGAGGAACTTTTGCGAACCTGTCCTGCCTATCAGGATATCTATCGCTCTCAGATCGGGGAGGAGGGAGTATTTGCATGAACGAAGGAAATGAAAAAATTCCGAAGTTGGTTCAGGGAAACCTCCCCGGAACGAGAACGAGGGGACAGAGATTTGCGCAGATTGAGTATGCAAACGATATTCGCGGAACCTTAAAGCGACTGCTCTCTTATTTTGCGCGTGAGCGGGCAGTTGTCTTTGCGATGCTTGGTGTGGTTGTGTTTGGAACAGTCTGTGGCATCTATGCGCCGAGTCTTCAGAGCCGGGCGGTGGATATCATTGCGAAAGAGAAACATGGAAATCTGGGTTCCTGTCTGATTGCGATGATTTTCGTCTATCTCTGTTACAGTGTCAGCGGGCTTTTCCAGAGACTTTTAAGCGCCAGACTTGGTCAGAGCGTTGTAAAGCAGATGAGGGAGGAATTGTTTGGAAAATTTGTCGATTTACCGATCCGATACATGGACACCCACTCGCACGGAGATGTGATGAGCCGGATGACAAACGACATCGAAAATATCTCGACGACGGTTTCTCAGTCCCTGCCATCCTTCTGCTCAGGGGTGCTCACGATCGTTGGAACGATGATTGTCATGATCTGGTATTGTTGGCAACTGGCGCTGTTAAGCCTGATTACGGTCTTTCTGACGCTGTTGGCAACGAAGGTTCTCTCGGGACAGGTGCGCAAGTTTTCAAGAAAGCGCCAGATGCTTCTCGGACAGTTGAATGGCACGGTCGAGGAGATGGTCTCAGGCTATGCGACGATTCTTGCTTACAACCGTCAGAAAATCACAACGCAGGAATTCTGTGAGACCGCGGATGCTCTCACAAAGGCGGGAATCCGGACGGATATTTTCAGCGGAGTCATGGGACCGATCATGAATGCGATCGGCAATACGGGATTTGTGATCATTGCCGTCTTTGGCGGGTATTTTTCCTTAAAGGGAGTGATCTCCATCGGTGTGATCTCGGCATTTATCGTCTATGCAAAACAGTTCAGTCGTCCGATCAATGAGATTGCCCAGATTTACGGTCAGTTGCAGACTGCGGTCGCAGGAGCGGAGCGGGTGTTTCGCGTTCTCGATGAAAAAAATGAGGAAATGGATGGAGAACCCTTTGTCCGTGTGGTTCATGCAGAACAGGGACAGGCGTCGGTGGAATTTCGGGATGTCAGCTTTTCGTATGAACCTGGAAAACCGGTGATCCATGACTTTTCACTGACGGTTCCGGCAGGGAAAAAGATTGCTCTCGTCGGGGCGACCGGAAGCGGAAAGACGACGATTGTAAATCTTTTGATGCGGTTTTATGAGATTGACAGCGGAGAGATTCTGATCAATGGTCGTGATATCCGAACGATTGCGCGGGATGATCTGCGAAAACACATGGCGATTGTGTTGCAGGACACGGTTCTGTTTTCCGATACCGTCCGCAACAATTTAAGATACGGCAGAGAAGGGGCAAGTGAGGAGGAGATCGAGCGGGCTGTGGAAATGAGTTATTGTGCGGAAATGATTCACCATCTCCCACAGGGGTATGATACGGTTCTCGAAGGAGCAGGTGCGACAATCAGTCAGGGTCAGCGACAGCTTCTTGCGATCGCCCGCGCGTTTGTCGCAGACCAGGAGATTCTGATTCTCGATGAGGCGACCTCAAATGTCGATACCCGGACGGAGAAGGCGATTCAGACTGCGATGCAGAAAATCATGCAGGGGCGCACGAGCATTGTGATCGCGCACCGCCTGTCGACGATTCGCGACTCGGATCTGATTGTCGTGATGGATCACGGCGAGATTGTGGAGAGCGGAACCCATGAAGATCTGTTAAAGAAACAGGGAAAGTATTATGAGCTGTATATGATGCAGTATTCCGGATTTGCGATTTAGATCTTAAAATGTGCTTAGATCTTAAATAATCGGGCGGGGAAGAATGTTTTGATGAGCTCTGGAATATCTTAGACAGAAAAATGAAAAGCCGAATGAATGGATTGGCAAGACAGAAATGGCAGAAATTGATTTGAGTGTGGAAAAAACGGGAACTTCGACGAATCAGAAACTGGAAAATATCTTAAATCTCTCACTTGATGTCACGCCGGAGGAGAGGGCGCGCTCTCAGGAACTTGAGACGGGGTACAATCCGCAGGAAAAGACCTGGGAGGTGATTGTCAAATATTCAGGCAGTCTCGATGCACTTGAAAATCAGGTTGAACGAGAACGCCACACAGGACAACGTGATAAAATAAAAGTTGAGGAAATGCGCAATGAATATGCGATCCTGACTCTGCCAGAGTCTCTGATTGAACGGGTGAGTGCTCTGCCACAAATTGAATACATAGAAAAACCAAAGAGGCTGTTCTTTTCGGAAACGATTGGGACAGCCTCGTGTATTTCTGCGCTTCAAGAGCCGTTTGATGAATCTGGGAATGGACGGGATCCTGATGACGGACAGGGAGAAAAAAATGAATTTAGCGGATTTGACGGACTTGGTAGACTTACTGGAAGAGGGACGATCATCGCTGTGGCAGATTCGGGGATTGACTGGTTTCATGAGGATTTTCGCAATCCGGATGGGACGACACGGATTCTTGCACTCTGGGACCAGACGCTTGGACAGGTATTTACGAGGGAGGAGATCAACCAGGCGCTTGCGGGTGGAGATCGAAATCAGGCGTATCGCATTCTTCCGTCTGTTGACAGCAGTAGTCACGGGACAGCGGTTGCAGGGATTGCAGTCGGAAATGGAAGGGCAAGGCAGGGGCGTTACCGCGGGGTTGCCTATGAGAGTGAGCTGCTTGTAATCAAACTTGGCAATCCGCAGGCAAATTTGCGGGCGGAGGGATTTCCACGGACAACTGAAGTTATGCGAGCCGTGAATTTTGCAGTTGTGCGGGCAGTGGGGGAGAATCGTCCTCTTGCGCTGAATCTGAGTTTTGGAAATACCTATGGGTCTCATGATGGGAGCAGTCTTTTGGAGACATTTTTGAATGACATTGGAAATTACGGAAGGACGACGATTGTCGTCGGGAGCGGGAATGAGGGGGCTTCCTCGGGTCACGTTTCAGGCATTGTGAGAGAACGCAGGAATCAAAATTTGGGAGCAGGTGCAAGTGGGAACGGAGCAGGATTTCGCAGAACACCGACCGAGACAAATGCGGAAGAAGCAAAGGTGGAACTTCTCGTCGGGGAATATGAAAATGGATTTTCGGTACAGCTCTGGAAAGATTACACGGATCAGTTTGAGATCCGTCTTCAGACGCCGACCGGGGAGATCTTTGGCCCGTTGGCTGAGACGCTCGGTGCAGTGCGCTATCGTTATCGTCAGACGCAGATCTTGATTTATTACGGGAAGCCGGGACCGTACAGTCTCGCTCAGGAAATCTATTTTGACTTTGTGCCGGATGAAGGGGCATATGTCGAGAGCGGGGACTGGACGTTTTGGATCACGGCGGTTCGGACCGTTGTGGGGCGGTATGATCTGTGGCTTCCGTCTGCCGGCATTCTCGGAGAGTCCACACGGTTCTTGCGCCCATCGCCGGACACGACGCTGACAATCCCGTCCTGCGCCCAGAATGTGATCACAGTCGGGGCATATAACAGCGCTTATCAGTCATATGCGGACTTTTCAGGGCGCGGATTTACGAGGAAAAATCAGTTTGTAAAACCGGATCTTGCTGCACCCGGAGTCGGGCTTATGGCACCGTCGCCCGGAGGCGGGTATCGGCAGGTGTCCGGGACTTCATTTGCGACACCTGTCGTGACTGGGAGCACGGCGCTGATGATGGAGTGGGGAATTGTAAATGGAAATGATCCCTATCTCTATGGTGAGAAAGTTAAGGCATATTTGAGGCGGGGCGCACGCCAGCTTCCGGGATTTTCAGAGTATCCGAATCCTTATGTGGGCTTTGGAACGCTCTGCGTCAGGGACAGTCTGCCAAGGCAGGAAAGAATCTGATTATCCGGATAAAATTATGTACGGCAGAGACTTCCCGTTCACTCCGGTTCCGGTTGTAAAGAAAAACTTGCTTTCGGAACAAAGAGATGGCTCATGTCGGCGTGTTCGAGAGTGAGCAGTTTGATCTTTTTATCGATCCCGCCGGCATATCCGGTCAGACTGCCGTTTGCTCCGACAACGCGATGACACGGGACGATGATAGAAATCGGATTGTGCCCGACTGCACCGCCGACCGCTTGAGCGGACATTTTGGAGACTCCGTTTTCTTTGGCAAGCTGTTTGGCGAGTTCTCCGTAAGTCATTGTGTGCCCGTAGGGGATCGTAAGGAGAATCTTCCACACGGCTTTGCGAAATTCGGAGGAAGTCTGCGGGTGGAGCGGGGGCAGAAAATCAGGATTTTTGCCAGAAAAGTAGATATCAAGCCAGTGTTTGGTCTGTGAGAGAATATCTGTCTCTTTGCTGATTGAGGATTTTGTCTTTATGGAATCGGCAAAATATTTCTGCCCGTCCATCCAGACACCGATGAGCCCAATGTCATCTGACGCAAGAAAAAACGGTCCAATCGGGGAATTATAGGTTGTGGTGTAGATCATAAAATGCCTCCTGTTTGTCTTCACTTATATCCACATTGTATCATAATTAAAAAAAATAGTTGACATTTTCTCTCAAACTACATACAATAAATGATGTTTCTGTTACAAAAAAATGAAATAAACAAAGACAGTTCGTTTGTACCATCCTGTCTATAAATAAAACCAGGGCTAAAGATGAAAGATTTGAAAATCATTTTGAGAAAGAAATAGGCAGACTCTGGCGGGGGTCTGCTTTTTTGTTTTTAATATGATAGGAAATCAAGTGAGGATCAGTTTGATCGAATCGACAATTGATTGAATAAAAAATTCTTTTTTTCTGGCTTTATTCCCCCAAAAAATTATAAAAAATACAGATTTACAGATTTACAAAATTACAAACAAAACAGATCAAAACAAATCAAATTAAACAATGCAAATTCAGAGAGGAAGTTTGGACATGTACCAGTTAAGAACAGTTGCAGATTTTGATTCCGCACATTTTCTTTCCGGATATCAGGGAAAATGTGCAAATATTCACGGTCACAGATGGCATGTGGAGGTGGAAATTCAGGCGGAGCATCTGGAAAGCGAAGGTCAGATGCGAGGAATGTTGGTGGATTTCGGAGATTTGAAACGAGATTTGAAAGCACTTGCAGATGAACTTGACCACACCCTGATTTATGAGAGTGGAACGCTGAGAGCAAAGACGGTGGAGGCTCTTCTTGAAGAAGGATTTCGCCTGACAGAAGTGACATTTCGACCGACAGCGGAGAATTTTTCCAAATATTTCTTTGATAAGATGAGCAAACTCGGGTATCCGGTATCTAGCGCGACCGTCTATGAGACACCAAACAACTGTGCCGTTTATCGCGAGAATAAGTAAGCTCAAATAAGAAAAATAAGAAAATTCAGTGGAGAAAAAGGAAAATCGGTAAAGGAAAACCAAGAAATGATGGAAAACCAAAAGACAACCCCTGTTTATCAGGTTGTGGAAAAATTTGTCAGCATCAATGGAGAGGGACGGCGCGCAGGCGAACTTGCCGTCTTTATCCGCATGAAGGGATGCAATCTTCGCTGTACATACTGCGATACCCTCTGGGCGAATGAAGCAGATTGTGAGAGCACTGAGATGACCGTCGATGAGATTGTTTCCTACATTGAGGAAAGCAAAGTCAAAAATGTGACTCTGACCGGAGGAGAACCGCTTCTTCGAGAGGGAATGGCAGAGCTGATCACAGCGATTTTAAGCGATCCGCAGAGACGGGTGGAGATCGAGACAAACGGAAGTGTGGATCTTTCACCTTACTGTGAGCTTGAGAGAAGACCGTCATTTACGATGGATTATAAAATGCCCGACAGCGGGATGGAGCATGCGATGCGCTTATCAAACATGGAAAAGCTCTCAAGCGAGGATACTGTGAAATTCGTGGTAAGCAGTCGGTCGGATATGGAGCGTGCGCTTGAGATCATTGAAAAGTATGATTTGAGAGAGCGGACGGCAGTCTATTTCAGCCCGGTATTTGGACGAATCGAGCCGGTTGAGATGGTTGATTTTCTGATGGAAAAGAAACTTAATGATGTGAAAATTCAGATTCAGCTTCACAAGATGATCTGGGATCCGCAGAAACGTGGTGTGTAATTTAGATTTCGGAAAGACAGACCCCAAAACAAAATAGACAGAGATCAAGAAAACAAAAACAGGAAAGAAGAATCTAAGAAAAGACAAGAAAGAATTAACAGAAAACTAGAAAGAACAAGAAAAATTAGAAAGAGCCAGATAGAGAAATCGAGAACGATAAAAAGATAGATGGGATAATGAGATGAAGGAAGACGAGATGAGAGAGGAACAGGATTGCAAAACATGTGACTGTGAAAATAATCGAAAAAAGATCGACACGGAAGCGATCAAGATGCACATCCGCGGGATTCTTCAGGCACTCGGCGATGATCCAGACCGGGAGGGAGTAAAAGAGACACCGGAGCGGGTCGCAAGGATGTACGAGGAAGTCTTTGAGGGAATGTGCTACTCGAATCAGGAGATTGCCGAGATGTTTCGGAAAAATTTTGTCCAGAGGAGCGCAGAGGATTCGAGGGATCTCGTGCTTGTGAAGGACATTGAGATTTTCAGCTATTGTGAACATCACCTTGCACTGATGTATGACATGAGGGTCAGTGTCGCCTACCTCCCGAAGGGAAAAGTGCTTGGATTGAGCAAGATTGCAAGAATCGCGGATATGGTAGGAAAGCGACTCCAGCTTCAGGAGCGGATCGGCAGTGACATTGCAGAGATTATGGAGCTTGCGACAGATTCTCACGATGTTGCTGTGATTATTGAGGGATGTCACAGCTGTATGACTGCTCGCGGGATCAAGAAGACAAATGCGATGACGACAACGACGACACTTCGCGGTCGATTTAAAGTTGATCCGATGTTGCAGATGAATCTCTTTCAACAGCTTCAAATGGGGAGACAGGCACGATAAAAGTCCGGTCAAAATAAAAATTCCCTTCAAACACCAGCGAAGAGGACAAAAAGAATTAAGGATATACAAAGGAATATACAAAGAAAAGGAAAATCGGGAAAACACTTAGGGAATACATAGGGAAATACAGACTGGAAGAATAAAAACTGGAAGACAGGAAAACAAACCAAATACAGACAAAACGAGAGAAGAGAAAGGATGGAAAGAAATGAATGAAGTAGGAACAAAAAAGAAAGCTCTTGTATTATCGAGCGGTGGCGTGGATTCCACGACCTGCCTTGGAATTGCGGTGGAGAAGTACGGAAAAGATCAGGTGATTGCACTGTCGATCTCCTATGGACAGAAACACCAGAAAGAGATTGAGGCATCTCAAAAAGTGGCAGAGTATTATGGCGTGGAGCACCTTTATCTGGATCTCGCGCCGATTTTTCAGTACAGCGATTGTTCACTCTTAAAGCATTCGGATAGAGAGATTCCACACGAGAGCTATGCAAAACAGCTGGAGGAGACGAATGGGACACCGGTATCCACTTACGTTCCGTTCCGAAATGGACTGTTTCTGTCCTCAGCGGCAAGCATTGCGCTCTCAAAGGGATGTAGTGTGATTTATTATGGCGCACATGCGGATGATTCCGCGGGAAATGCCTATCCGGATTGTAGCAGTGTCTTTCATGAGGCGATGAATAAGGCAATCTATGAGGGGAGCGGAAAACAGCTCTGGATTGAGGCACCGTTTGTCAACTGGACGAAGGCGCAGGTCGTAAAGAAAGGTCTGGAACTGAACGTTCCGTATGAGCTGACATGGAGCTGTTATGAGGGCGGGGAAACCCCGTGTGGAGTCTGCGGAACCTGTGTGGATCGAATGGAAGCCTTTCGCCTCAACGGCGTGGAAGATCCGGCGCTGACAAAGAAATTTTAAGTTGGGGTAATTCACATCTTTGAAAGTTAAAAAAAGAAATTTGGATAGCTGAAAAAATAAAAAAGATCCGAAAAAGATCAGAAAAAGCCACGAAAAAACACAGAAAAGATAGAGAAACACGAGAATAACGAGAGTACAAAGATACAAAAATGTAGAAAAAAACAACAAAAAAAATATGGAGGAAGAGAGACGATGAGCAGAGAAGCAGAGCTTGAGAAAGAGGGCATCAGCCTGTTGGGAAATCAGAAAGTGAAGTATCCGGATCAGTATGCACCGGAGATTTTGGAGACGTTTTTGAACAAGCATCCGGGAAATGATTATTTTGTAAAATTCAACTGTCCGGAGTTCACGAGTCTTTGCCCGATCACCGGACAGCCGGATTTTGCGACGATCACGATCTCCTATGTTCCGGGCGAGAGAATGGTTGAGAGCAAGTCGCTGAAACTGTATCTGTTTAGTTTTCGAAATCATGGGGATTTCCATGAGGATTGCGTGAATGTGATCATGAAGGATCTGATTCGTCTGATGGACCCGAAGTATATTGAAGTCTGGGGCAAATTCACTCCGCGCGGTGGCATTTCCATTGATCCGTACTGCAACTATGGAAAGCCGGGAACGTGCTGGGAGAAAGTTGCATGGCAGAGACTGTCTCAGCATGATCTGTATCCGGAGAAGGTGGACAATCGCTGATTGGTTCGGGTTACTGGTCAGTGAGGTTGAGGAGCCGATCTCTTGGAAAGCAGATTATGCATACTGCAAATCAGCGGAATCACCATGAAAATCCAGACGATCGGCTCTGCAATGATGATGCCCCAGTACTGGAAGATTCTTGCGAGGACCACAGATGCCACAATTTTTCCGACAAGCTCGATACTGCTTGAGACGATCGGTGTGACATGATCGCCCATGCCCTGAAGTCCGTTTCTTAAGATAGAGATTCCAGCCGGAGCAAAGTAGAACAGGGTGTCAAATTTCAAGTAGCGTGTGGCAGTCGCAAGAATCGTCGGATTTTCTGACCCTGTCACAAGATAGATCAGGCGTGGAGCTACGGTGTAACTTAAAAGAATCATGCCGAGGGACCAGACCCAGGTCAGAATCAGTGCATGGCGGATACCGGTCCGGATGCGGTCAAGGGCTCCCGCTCCCATGTTTTGTCCGCAGTAGGTCGCCATAGTGACACCCATGACACTGAATGGAAGCATGAAAAATTCCGTGATTTTGCGGGCTGCGGTGTGAGAGACGATGATATCCTGTCCGAACGTATTGATTGCACACTGGAGAGCCAGGGTTCCGAAAAATACGAGGGACATCATCGTTGCCATCGAAAGTCCGGAGGTATAGAGTTCGCGGACTTCGTCAAGACTGATGCGAAAATCGCTCAAACTAAAATGAAAGACTTCATAACGCCGGAACATGTAGATCAGGCTCAGAATCGCGGAGAGCGACTGGGCGAGAACCGTCGCCCACGCAGCTCCGGCGACGCCGAGTTTGAGGACGAGGATGAAGAACAGATCCAGTCCAACATTCAAAACGGCTGAAAAAATTAGAAACAGGAGTGGGGCTGTCGTATCTCCGACGGAGCGAAGAATTGAAGCGCAGGCATTGTAGAGCATCGTCGCAGAGAGTCCGAGAAGTACCACTCGAATGTAAGAGGTGGACTGTGGCAACAGGGTATCCGGGACATTGAGGATTCTCAGCAGGGTCGGAAGTCCGGCAACACAGAGAACAGTAAGGAAAATGGAGGTCAGAGTGCCGAGAAGCAGACTTCCGGCTCCGAATCGGTGCACTCCGCGCTCATCTTTTGCACCAAACTGCCGAGAGATCAGAATGGCAAAACCGTTTGTGAGTCCGGACAGAAAGCCAATGAAGAGCGTGCTGATCGAGGTAGTTGCACCGACAGAGGCAAGCGCGGTCTCTCCGAGCGTACTGCCGACAACGCGGGTGTCAGCAAGGCTGTAACAGAGCTGAAACAGATTCCCGAGCGCAACTGGGAGCGCAAATTCCAGCATATTTTTGGCGGGAGATCCCTTTGTGAGGTCTTTCATAAGTAAAATTCAAATCCTTTCGTATATAAAATCATTTTTATTTTCTTGTTTTCTTTTTCTTTGTTTCTTAGTTTCTGATTTGTTTTTTATGTTGATTCGTGCACAGCAGATTGTACAGCAAAATCTTTTTCTCTGCAACGTCAAATCCACCAAAAGAAAAGAATCTCTGAAATCCGGTAACGAAAATGTAAGGAAAGAGTAAGTCCCTCGTTCTTGTAATGACTGAACCAAATTCTGTATAATAAAATCAAACGAAGGGTCAATGGAAGGGAGGCGGAGCGATGAGACAGGAGAAACGAGTTTGGTGGAGTTTTTCAGCGTGGGAGGCAGACCTATTTGAACAGTATCTGGAGGATCAGGCATTGCAGGGATGGTTTCCGGAGAAAATTGGCAATTTCGGGATCAAGTTTTCTTATGGAAAGCCGGAAAAGCGAAGATATGCAACTGTTCTCGTTCCGGGAAGCTCGACATTGACGGGAGTAGATTCATGGGCGGAAAAGAAGTTTCAGGAGCGGTGTGAAGATTCGGGATGGAAGTTCCAGTGCAGGGGAATAAACTGGCAGGTTTTCTATACGACAGATGAGAATGTGAAGCGGACAGAAGAGATGAGCGAGGCAAGGCAGTTTGAGATCCAGAAATCTCTTGTGTGGGGTTGGTCGACGCGAATTCTGTATCCCATTTTGATTGTTTTGAATTGCTGGATTTTGTATCGGAGTTTACAAAATCCGGGAGTTGTGCTTGCAGATCCCTTGAATTTCCTCTCTGTGATTGTGACGACGATGATCATGGTTTCCTGGGGCATGCTCTATGTTCGACTTATGTTGTGGGTGCACAGAAAGAATAAGATTCTGAGGAGGAGCGGGAAGCAGTCGATATCTCCAGAGAAACTTACGGCAACGGAGGTGAACCGGCGACTGAAATGGAGAAAAATCGGGCAGGCAACGTGGATTTTCCTGATTTTCATCATTTTGTCAGCACTGTATGCGGTTTCTCTGCCGGTTTTTATCAGCGGTATGGTCTCTATGTTTCTTATGTTTGGGATTGTTCTGTTCATGCAGAGATGGATTCGTGAAAACGGAAGTGGAAACAACAGGGAAGACTGGATCGGTTATTTTGTGGGTGTTGTCGTGATCAGCATGATCGCATTTCCACTGTGCAATGCGATGGTTGGGCACTTCATGCGGGCGGAAGAAAAAAGTCAGACGGAGATAGACTCAAATTTAAATCACTCGAGCAATCCGAGTAATTTAAGCAACTTAAACGAGAAGCATACCGTGTTTGCAAGTTATCAGACGAGCGATATGCGTGTGAATGGTGCAGGAAATCCGGTTGGAGTGACGATTTTCAAGAGCCCGATTCCATGGGTGATCAGTCAGACAAAGAAAAATTATCCCAAGGATATGACTGATCTGTGGGAGCAGAGCGAACAGGAACTTCCTGAGACGGAGACCTTTTTGAATCTTCCAGAGAATGTGAAGGTGATCTGGTGTCGTTACACGATCCGAAAAGAGGAGGCGACGGCAGTTGCTGTGGATGAGGTGGTGCTGAGTGATAAAAATCGCCTGGTGATTCTTGATTTTGGAGGTGGAACGGATGATGCAGGGCTTGAGGAAGCGGTGAAAGCCTTTGTGGATTGATTCTGCCAATCTGAAAACTCCGTATGAAGCGTAATGTTGTTCGCTGCTGTTCAGAGGTAGGCACTTTTGGAACCGAAAGTGCCGTAAGATAATATGTTGTCAGACTATTGAGAAAAGAAGTCTGAAAAATAGATTGACAAATGAAGGAGAGGGGAGTATATTAAAAATCAACAACAGAACAACGTCTTCAGGGCGGGGAGTGTTTCCCCACCGGTGGTGATAGCCCACGAGCCGTAAGGCATGATTCGGTGAAATTCCGAGGCCGACAGTATAGTCTGGATGAAAGAAGATTATGACACAATCGCACATACGCAGAATAGACAGATAGAACTATTTGGATATCCGTTAGGTATCAGGATCAGATTAGATATGAACTCGATATCAGACAAAAGATTGATCAGTCACAGAATATCATCGCTCTGGAATGAAAATTCCAGAGCTTTTTGTATTTATGAGATTATGAGAGGCTGATAAGCAATAAGACGAGAATTTAAAAGAAAAGTTTATTTGAATATTTTGAGTGTGTCGAGATGTTAAAACCTTAAAACAGATTGAAATGGAAATCAGAAATGTCCTGAACAGAGGAAAATGTTCTAAGACGAGCTCCTGTTGGATTCAAGGAAAAGAAGAAAGGCAGGGAGTGAGAAGTGGCAGATCAAAATGATACAAAGCAGAATGATATAGAGCAGAACAACATCGATCAGAAATATATGCGGATGGCGCTTGAACTTGCAAAAAAGGGGACGGGGCGAGTTTCTCCGAATCCGTTAGTCGGCGCGGTTCTTGTAAAAAATGGAGAGGTCATTGGGAGCGGGTATCATGAGAGATACGGCGAAGCGCATGCAGAGCGAAATGCGCTTGCCTCGTGTACCGAGTCTCCGGAGGGAGCGACTCTCTATGTGACACTTGAACCGTGCTGTCATTATGGCAAACAGCCACCGTGCACATTGGCGGTTCTCGAGGCAAAGATTGCGAGAGTCGTGGTTGGAAGCGGAGATCCGAATCCGCTTGTCGCCGGAAAGGGGATTGAGATTTTACGAAATCACGGCGTGCAGGTCACCGAGCATGTGCTTGAACAGGAGTGCAGAGAACTCAATCGGGTATTTTTCTGGTATATCCGCACAGGACTTCCGTATGTCGTGATGAAATATGCGATGACACTCGATGGAAAGATTGCGACTGCGACAGGCGCATCGAAGTGGATTACGGGAGAGCAGGCGAGAGCACATGTACAAGGGCAAAGAAACCGCTATACGGCGATTATGGCGGGAGTCGGAACGGTGCTTGCGGATGATCCGCTGTTGACTTGTCGAATCGCGGGTGGGCGAAATCCGATTCGCATTGTCTGCGACACGCATCTTCGAACACCGCTCACTTCCAAGATTGTGGAGACGGCGGACAGAGAGAGTGCCCCAGTCATTCTTGCCACCTGTTGTCAGGATGCGGAGCGCAAAACCTTGTATGAGCAGAGCGGATGCCAGGTTCTGGTGACAGAAGAGCGAGACGGTCATCTTGATCTGAACGATCTGATGCAAAAACTTGGAAAAATGAAAATTGACAGTATTCTCCTTGAAGGCGGGGGAACGCTCAACTGGTCTGTTTTGAATGCCGGACTTGTCAATCATGTGCAGGCTTACCTTGCACCGAAACTTTTTGGAGGAAGAAAAGCAAAGACACCGATTGAGGGGGAGGGTGTGAGAACACCAAAACAGGCAGTCAGACTCCGCGCAGACACTATGACAGTGACAAGACTTGGAGAGGATTTCCTGATTGAGGGCGAGATCGAGCACGGAGAGGATAATGACAGTGGGACAGATGAAGATGATCGAGCAAACTGTGGATGATGTGAATGAGAGGAGATGAGGAAAACGTGTTTACAGGAATTATAGAGGAGGTTGGAAGTGTGATCGCAGTCAGAAAAGGCACACACTCCGCAGTCCTTGAGATCTGTGCAGATCACATTTTAGAGGATGTGCATCTGGGAGACAGCATTGCCGTCAATGGAGTCTGCCTGACGGTAACCTCGTTTCAGAAAAATCGCTTCACGGCGGATGTGATGCATGAGACACTGAACCGCTCTTCATTATCAGATGCCAAACCGGGGAAACGGGTAAATTTGGAGCGGGCGATGCTTGCGGGAGGACGATTTGGTGGTCATATGGTTTCCGGTCATATCGATGGAACTGGACGGATTGAGGAGATTTGGAAAGATGACAATGCTGTCTGGTACACAATTCAGGCAAGTTCCAGACTTTTGCGCTATATTGTGGAAAAAGGGTCGATCGCGATTGATGGAATCAGCCTGACAGTGGCTAAAGTTGGAACGACAGATTTTTCTGTCTCAATCATTCCGCACACCGCCCAGGTGACGACACTTGGGGAGCGAAAGAGAGGCGATCTGGTCAATCTGGAAACAGATCTGATTGGAAAATATGTGGAGCGTCTTCTCACGACAGAAAATGGAGCCAGTAAGACCGATCAAGCTGATGAAGCCAAAGGTGGAACAGATGGTGGTGGACTGACAAGAGAATTTCTTGAAAAATATGGATTTTAAAAGGATTTTTTAAAAGAATTCAAGAATTCAAGGATTTATTGAGAATTCGTTGCTTGGACCTGGATAAAGAAATTTGAATAAAGAAAAAAGGTGGAGGAAACAGCGATGGAAATAAAACAGACAGAGAAGTTTGATACGATTGAGCAGGCACTTGAGGATCTTCGCGCGGGAAAAATTATTCTGGTGACGGATGATCCAGATCGGGAAAATGAGGGAGATTTCATCTGTGCAGGAGAATTTGCGACGACAGAGAACATTAATTTCATGGCGACACACGGAAAAGGACTGATCTGTATGCCGATGTCGGAGGAATATGTAAGAAAACTTCAGATTCCACAGATGGTTGCTAACAATACCGACAATCATGAAACAGCGTTTACAGTCTCAATCGATGCGATCACGACGACAACAGGAATTTCGGCAAAGGAGCGCTCAATGACAGCGATGTGTTGCATCGCGGAGAATGCAAAACCGGAGGATTTCAGACGACCGGGTCATATGTTTCCGCTTCTTGCAAAGAAAAATGGTGTGCTTGAGAGAAATGGTCACACCGAGGCGACTGTGGATCTGTGTCGTCTTGCGGGACTTAAAGCCTGCGGACTTTGCTGTGAGATCATGAGAGAGGATGGTACGATGATGCGAACCGGAGAGCTTCGGGAACTCGCGAAAAAATGGAATCTCACCTTTATTACAATCAAGGATCTTCAGGAATATCGAAAGATCCATGATTGTCTGATTGACCGAGTGACTGTGACAAAGATGCCGACGAAATACGGCGAATTTACGGCTTACGGTTATGTGAATCGCTTAAATGGAGAGCATCACGTTGCGCTTGTGAAGGGCGAGATCGGAGATGGGAAGGATGTGCTTTGTCGTGTTCACTCGGAATGTCTGACAGGAGATGTGTTTGGCTCTCTGCGCTGTGACTGTGGACAGCAGTTTGCGTCGGCAATGACGCAGATTGAGAAAGAGGGACGCGGAATTCTGCTCTATATGCGTCAGGAAGGACGTGGAATCGGTCTGATCAATAAGCTCAGAGCCTATGAGCTTCAGGAAAAAGGCATGGATACGCTTGAGGCAAATCTGGCACTCGGATTTGGTGGAGATGAGAGAGAATACTACATCGGAGCGCAGATTCTTCGTGATCTCGGCGTAAAGAGCCTGAATCTTCTGACGAACAATCCGGATAAGGTTTACCAATTGGAAGAGTTTGGAATGAAGATTACAAAGCGGGTTCCGATCGAGATGCAGGCGACGCGCTATGACCGGTTTTACCTGAAGACCAAACAGCAGAGAATGGGACATCTGTTAAATATTTAAGACATGGAGAGAGTATTCGTGTAAACCTGCTTAGAAACTCAAAGATTCGAAAAAATAAAAAACTTAGAAATCAGAAAGCAGACAGTAATAAAAAAGTAATCAAATAGAAAATGAGATAAAAAATTGTGAAAACAAGAAAAGATGAAGAAAACAAGAAAATGGAGGAAATAATCATGAGAGTACTGGAAGGAAAAGTAGTAGCAGAGGGAATTCGTGTGGGAATCGTAGCAAGCCGTTTCAATGAGTTTATCACGAACAAGCTTGTCGGTGGTGCACTCGACGGTCTTAAACGTCACAACGTGGACGAGGCGCAGGTTGATGTTGCGTGGGTGCCGGGAGCATTTGAGATTCCGCTGATCGCGTCGAAGATGGCAAAGAGTGGAAAGTACGATGCGGTCATCTGTGTGGGTGCTGTGATCCGCGGAAATACAAGCCATTACGATTATGTGTGCAACGAGGTATCAAAGGGAATCGCGAGCGTATCTCTGGATAGCGGAATTCCGGTTCTCTTCGGTATCCTGACAACAGAAAATATTGAGCAGGCGATTGAGCGTGCGGGAACAAAGGCAGGAAATAAGGGATATGACTGTGCACTGAGTGCGATTGAGATGGTAAATCTGATTCGCGAGATTGAGAAATAAGAGGGAGAGAGAGTTATCACGCCTGTGTGATCGGGCAGATAAACGTGCGATAAATATGCAATAAGTGCGCGATAAGTGCGCTAGCACGAGTGTGCGAGTATGTGATATAATGGAGGGAGTCGGAGTCAGAAAACCGGCTCCCTTTTGCTGTTTGCTATGTAAGAAACCGGATTTTTTAAGTCGGGGTAGTTCACTTTTTGGTGAGACAAGATTGGCAAGAAGAAATAATTTGCCAGTGGAGAGGAGATAGAGAAAAAATGATCTCGTTGAGCACCTTGTGTTATATAGAGAAAGACGGTCAATATTTGATGTTGCACCGAACCGTAAAAAAGAATGATATAAATAAGGATAAATGGATCGGAGTTGGAGGGCATTTTGAGGCGGATGAGAGTCCGGAGGAGTGTGTGCTTCGGGAAGTCCGGGAGGAGACTGGATACACGCTGACTTCGTGGAAGTATCGTGCGATTGTGACCTTTGTTTCTGGAGATGGTGAGACAGAGTATATGTCGCTGTTCACCGCAGATGCATTTACGGGAGAGCCGATTGCGTGCGACGAGGGCGAGCTTGCGTGGGTCGATAAGGAGGAAGCGCTCAAACTGAACATCTGGGAGGGAGACAAGATCTTTTTCCGATTATTAAATGAGAGATCTGACTTTTTCTCGCTCAAGCTTGTCTATGATGGAAATGGCGGTCTGGTTTCTGCTTCGCTCGATGGAAAAGAGATGGAACTTTTTGATGTGCTTGATGAAAAGACAGGGGAAAAGACCGGAGTTCGCAGGGAGCGGGGGGTCGCGCATCGGGACGGAAGTCCGCATGGAACGGCGCATATCTGGGTGGTTCGCCCGAATGCAAATGGCGGATGCGGATATGATGTGCTTCTTCAAAAGCGGAGTGAGCAGAAAGATTCGTATCCGGGGTGCTATGACATCTCATCAGCGGGGCATTTGTCGGCGGGGGAGGAGTATCTGCCGACGGCAGTGCGCGAGCTGAGAGAGGAGCTTGGAATTCGGGCGACAGCCGATCAGCTTCATTTTATCGGCATGCATCAGGCAAAAAGCGAGGCAGTTTTTCACGGACAGCCGTTTAAAGATCATGAAATCAGCGCAGTCTATCTGTATCAGGAACCGGTTCAGATCGAAAATCTGAAACTACAGAATGAAGAAGTCGAGAGTGTTCGGTGGATGGATTATCAGGAGTGCCGGGAGAAATTGAAGAAAGAGGAAATCAAGAGCTGTATTCGTCTTGATGAGTTTGAGATGATAGGGAAGGCGTTGGGGTGTGAGTAGGGTTTGCGTTGCCTTACCCGCCTTGCGTCACGATAACGTTTAAGTCGACGCGAGGAGGAGAAGATCCACTCTGAGTTATATCACTTTGAAACAGGTGGATAAAAAATTAAAAAACTCACACCCGAATAATTTAGGAAGAAGAGAGGAAGAAGAAACGATGTGTACAGCAGTAACCTACCAGACAAAAGATTTTTATATGGGACGGACTTTGGATTATGAGTTTTCCTACGGGGATGAGGTGACGATCACACCGAGAGGATATGGATTTGTGCTCCGTCATCCACACAGAAATTTACAGGAAAATGTGTTTCAGACAAAATATGCCATAATCGGAATGGCACATGTGGCGGGGGCGTATCCGCTTTACTATGATGCGATCAATGAGAAGGGACTTGGAATGGCAGGACTGAATTTCGTCGGAAATGCCGTTTACCAGGAGGAAAAAGAAGGAAAAGACAATATCACGCAGTTTGAGTTCATCCCATGGATTCTTGGAAATTGTGCAACGCTTGAGGAGGCGAAGACTTTGCTTTCTCGCATCAATCTGACGAAGACGCCATTCAGTGAGGGACTTCCGACGTCTCCTCTGCACTGGATCATTGCGGATGAGACTGGGGCAATCACCGTGGAATCGATGAGTGATGGGCTTCATATTTATGACAATCCGGTCGGGGCGCTGACGAACAATCCGCCGTTTGAACAGCAGATGTTTCAGCTGAATAACTACATGCATCTCTCTCCCAAACAGCCGACCAACCAGTTTTCCGATGAGCTTTCTCTGCACACATACAGCCGTGGCATGGGAGCACTTGGACTTCCGGGAGATCTCTCGTCGATGTCCCGATTTGTTCGGGTCGCGTTTACAAAGATGCATGCTGTTTCCGGAGATTCCGAGAAGGAGAGTGTCAGCCAGTTTTTCCACATTTTAGGATCGGTGGATCAGCAACGCGGATGCTGTGAGGTCGCAGATGGGAAATATGAGATCACGCTCTATACTTCCTGCTGCAATGCGAGCAAGGGGATTTACTATTATACAACGTATGAAAACCACCAGATCACGGCAGTTCATATGCACCGCGAAAATCTGGACGGAAAGGATCTGATCCGCTATCCGCTGATCACGGGGGAGCAGATCCTCGAGCAGAATTAGACCAGGTAAATGGGTTTTGTGCTTATCTTAATAAATTGGAAGATTATTTGTGATTGGTAAGGTCCTGGCTTGTGCAACAGTTGATTTCTGCCCCGATAAACAGGATACAGATACAAAAATAGAGCCACAGCATCAGCAGAACGATCGCCGTCAGGCTTCCGTACATGTACGAGAAGTTGCTGAAATTTGAAAAGTATAACGAAAATCCGTATGAAAATCCCAACCAGCATACGGTGGAAAACAGAGCCCCGGAAATCTGATTTCGGGGCTTTTGATGTTTAATAGGAACAACTGAGTAGAGCCCCACAAAGAACGCAAAAAACAGGACGAGAGCGCTTAAGTTTCGCAGACTGATGACATTGGTGAGCAGGGGATTCAAAAATGGAAACAGGCGAACCGCCAGAGCGTGGATCGCATTTCCGAGGACGAGGAGCACGAGCGCGAAGACGCAGACTGCCATGAGGATCAGCGTGTAGAATGAGCAGATCAGACGGCGAAGAAGGTAATTGCGCTTTTCTGTGATTCCATAGATTCGATTCAGTCCGCGCTCAATGCTGAGCATTCCGCGGGCAGAAGACCAGAGCGTCGAGACTGCGGAGAGCGAGAGGATGGTTGCCGGCGACTTGATGTAGAGGTCATCGACAATCCCGACGACGAGGGAGTCGAGCATGTTTGGCATGATTTTCACAAGGAGTGTCAGCAGGTCAGACTTGTTGACATTGGGGATGAACTGAAGCGTTGTCAAAAGCAACATAATAAATGGAAAAAAAGCGATCACGATAAAAAAGGATGCCTGAGCCGCATAGACGGTGACTTCATCCTCCGTGTATTTCTTCCATATTTTCCAAACTCGTTTAAATAGCAGGATCAGATTGATTATCATAAATAATTTACTCCGGTGATTGCGGGCACTTGAATGGGTATGTGCCGTGTGTATTACATTATCAGTATTATATTATCATGAGAAGAAAAAAAGTACAAGAATCCCCATCGATTCCCACAAATTGCGGACAGAAAGAGTTACTGTACACGGGTAGGCATTTTCTGAACTGAAAATGCCGTATGATACAGTGGTGGTAGCAGATTTTGCCGATTTGGAATGCGAAGCATCGGCAAAATCCGTTGCTGTTTGCGCAATGCGTGAACAGTAACTAGAAAGAATTTATAATGAGACTCAGATAATAATCGTAGCTAGATTTTTTATGCATGCGGTGCTATACTGATAACACTGTATTGGTGAATTGTAACGATATTTTTACTGGAGGGTTGTAGGTTATGAAGCGATTGCTGAAGTACTTAAAGGAGTACCGGCGCGAGAGTATTCTTGCACCGCTGTTCAAAATGCTGGAAGCCAGCTTTGAACTCTTTGTCCCGCTCGTCATGGCACAGATCATCGATGTCGGCATCCGCGATCAGAACGGAAGCTATATCGTAAAGATGGGCGGACTTTTACTGCTTCTCGCTGCGATCGGACTCACCTGTTCTCTGACCGCGCAGTATTTTGCTGCAAAGTCGGCGGTAGGAGTCTCGACAGCACTGAGAAGAGATCTGTTTAAACATATTGGAATGTTGTCGTACAGCGAGCAGGATACGATGGGAACGGCGACGCTGATCACGCGAATGACGAGTGATATTAACCAGGTGCAGTCCGGACTGAATCTGGCACTGCGTCTGCTTCTGCGTTCCCCGTTCATCGTCTTCGGTGCGATGGTTATGGCCTTTACGGTCAATGTGAAGGCAGCACTTGTGTTTGTTGTCGCGATTCCGGCACTGAGTGTCGTAGTCTTCGGTATCATGCTTGTGAGTATGCCACTTTATAAGAAGGTACAGCGACAGCTCGACAGCGTGACCCGTTCGACGAGAGAGAACCTGACCGGTGTGCGCGTCATCCGTGCATTTAACCGTCAGGAGGATGAGATCAAGAATTTCGATCAGGAGAACAGCCAGCTTGTTGATATGCAGATTTTTGTAGGAAAGATTTCTGCAATGATGAACCCGGTGACTTATGTGATCATCAACGGTGCGACGATCGTGATCGTCTGGATTGCCGGAAAACAGGTAAATCAGGGTATCATCACCCAGGGTCAGACCGTAGCTCTTGTCAACTACATGTCCCAGATTCTTGTTGAGCTGATCAAGATGGCAAACCTGATTGTCTCGATTTCCAAGGCACTCGCGTGTGCAAACCGTGTCAACAAAGTTTTCGATACGGAAAGCAGTATCAAGGAGGTGCCGAATGCAAAGACAGCAGATTCTGCAAAATCCGAGGCAAATCCTGTTGATGCCGTTGTCTTCAACCATGTGGATTTTGCGTATAAAAATGCAAAAGAGGATTCCCTCACCGACATCAACCTGACCGTGAAGCGCGGACAGACAATCGGCGTCATCGGAGGAACAGGCTCTGGAAAATCTTCACTTGTCAATCTGATTCCGCGTTTCTACGATGTGCGTCAGGGAAGTGTGAGCATCGATGGCGTGGATGTGCGCGAGTATGCACTCAAAGATCTGCGCAATCGCATCGGTGTCGTTCCGCAGAAGGCGGTTCTGTTTGAGGGAACACTCCGTGAAAATATGAGATGGGGCAAGAAGGATGCGACGGATGAGGAGATCTACCGCGCACTTGACATTGCTCAGGCGAGAGAGTTTGTCGACGGAAAGGGCAAGGACCTGGATCTGTTCATTGAGCAGAACGGACGCAATCTCTCGGGTGGTCAGCGCCAGCGTCTGACGATTGCGCGCGCGCTTGTCAGAAATCCGGAGATTCTGATCATGGATGACAGTGCTTCCGCGCTCGACTTTGCGACGGATGCAAAGCTTCGCCATGCAATCCGGGAGAACACGGACGGTATGACGGTCTTTATCGTCTCTCAGCGTGCGACGACGATCAAGAATGCCGATCAGATCGTTGTTCTCGACGATGGAAAGATGGCAGGCTGTGGCACTCATGCAGAGCTTCTTGAATCCTGTGAGATTTATAAGGAGATCTGTCTGTCCCAGCTTTCCAAAGAGGAGGTGAAGTGAGATGGCAAAGCAGAAAATTGATTTTGGAAAACACAAATCCACACTCAAGCGGATTTTGAATTACATCGGTATTTACAAATGGCTGGTCCTGCTGTCTCTTGTGCTTGCGGGAGTGACTGTGGCGACGACGCTGTATGCTCCGATTCTGATCGGTAACGGTGTGGATCTGATTGTCGGACAGGATCAGGTGGATTTTGCAGGACTTTTTGTAATCCTCAGAAAAGTTGCAATTGTGATCTGTATCACAGCAGGCGCACAGTGGCTGATGAACCATATCAATAACAAGATCACGTTCCAGGTTGTAAAAGATATTCGTACCAAGGCATTCAATCATCTTGAGGAACTTCCGCTGTCTTATCTGGATTCTCATCAGGACGGTGATATCATCAGCCGAATCATCGCGGACATTGATCAGTTCTCCGATGGACTTCTGATGGGCTTTACCCAGCTGTTCACCGGTGTGCTGACGATTCTCGGAACGCTTGGTTTTATGCTGATTGTCAATCCGGTCATCACTCTTGTCGTGGTACTGGTAACTCCGCTTTCTCTGTTTGTGGCAAGTTTCATTGCGAAGAAGACGTTTTCGATGTTCAAACTCCAGTCTCAGACCCGAGGTGAGATAACTTCTCTCGTCAATGAGATGATTGGAAATGAGAAGGTGGTACAGGCATTTGGCTATGAGGATGAGGCGCAGAAGCGCTTTGAGGAGATCAACTCCCGTCTTCAGAAATGCAGTCTGCGCGCAATTTTCTTCTCCTCGATCACGAATCCGTCAACGCGTTTCGTCAACAGCATGGTATATGCGAGTGTCGGTGTTGTCGGTGCATTTGCAGCGATCCGCGGAATGCTCAGTGTCGGTCAGCTCTCGATTTTCTTGAGCTATGCAAATCAGTACACAAAGCCGTTCAATGAGATCTCTGGTGTTGTGACTGAGCTTCAGAATGCACTTGCGTGTGCAGCCCGTGTCCTTGAGCTCATCGATGAGCCGGCATTCAAGGCAGAGGATGCAGACGCAGTGACACTCGACCATGTGGACGGAAGTGTAACACTCGACCATGTAAAATTCTCCTATGTGCCGGAAGTTCCGCTGATTGAGGATCTGAACCTTGACGTAAAGCCGGGCCAGAGAATTGCACTTGTCGGACCGACCGGATGTGGAAAGACGACGATCATCAACCTGCTGATGCGCTTCTATGACGTGAATGACGGTTCGATCAAGGTGTCTGGAACGGATATTCGCTATGCGACGAGAAAGAGCCTGCGCGCAAGCTACGGAATGGTGCTTCAGGAGACCTGGCTCAAGTCCGGCACGATCCGCGAGAACATCTGCTACGGAAAACCGGATGCAACCGAGGAGGAGATGATCAATGCAGCAAAATCCGCCCATGCACACAGCTTTATCAAGCGTATGCCACAGGGATACGATACGGTGATCTCTGAGGACGGCGGAAACCTGTCTCAGGGTCAGAAACAGCTTCTGTGTATCGCGCGAGTGATGCTCTGCCTGCCTCCGATGCTGATTCTCGATGAGGCGACCTCGTCGATCGATACGATGACCGAGATTCGAATCCAGAAAGCATTTGCAACGATGATGCAGGGAAGAACGAGCTTCATCGTTGCTCACCGTCTGTCGACGATCCGCGAGGCAGATGTGATCCTTGTGATGAAGGATGGTCATATCATCGAGCAGGGCAACCATGAGAGTTTGCTCGCAAGGAATGGATTCTATGCAACGCTGTACAACAGCCAGTTTGCAAATTGATGAGAGCTTTTATGTTGTGAGGATTATAATGGCGATAGTTCCGCTCCGACAGTGAACAAAGTTCTGCAAACTCGTTTTCACTCCGGATTCGACGTAACGGTGCATAAGACTGCAAAATACGCAGTCTAAACACCGACGTCTCACACGGGTTTGCAGGAACTTACTCACTGGCAGAGCGTTTATTATTGTTTATTATTTTACGGATATTTTACGGATACGGCAGTTATCTAAGCTGAGACTATTATTACCTGAGCACTTAGATGACTGTCGTTTGTTTTTTAACAAACATAGATTTCGTGCACTTGTTAATGATAAAAAATAAATAAAAACGCAAAAAAACTATAATATGGCACGCATTTTCCATATTAGACGTAAAGTGCATCTTCTCCTATACTTATTTTCAGAAAAAACGGGCAGGTCAGAGAGAATATTTAAGAAAATATTCGATAAGAGATTTTGTTGGACAAGCAAGGGCTATGTTTCAGACCTGTTTTTGAAAGGAGAAGAGTCCGGATGAGAGAAGAGGAGAATTACAGTTACAAGACCCCGTCATCCCAGCTGGTGAAGATTGCGGAGATTGCTTCCCACTACAAAGGGAGACCGGAGATGCTGATGAAGGTGATTACAAAGGTTCAAAAGATTGAACCGGCATTTTCTGCATCAGTTGCCTCGGTGATTGCGCGAGAGATGGATATCCCGCAGACGCAGGTTTACAGTTTTGTCACGTTCTATGCGATGCTTTCCGTAAAACCGCGCGGAAAATATGTGATCCGCATGTGCAAGAGTGCTCCTTGTCATGTGCGTGGCGCAAAAGAGATTGTCCGGGCACTGGAAGATCTGCTTCAGATCAAGATGGGTGAGACGACGGAGGATCGGAGATTTACGCTTGAATATTGTCCGTGTCTCGGCGTGTGCGAGCAGTCACCGGCAATCATGATCAATGAGAAGGCTTACGTCAACCTGACACCGGAGAGTGTCCGGGATATCGTGAAGCGGTATATCCGCGGGGAGGTGTAGGAGATGGAAGAGCGACAGATTCTTTTAAGAAATCGTGGAAAAATCAATCCGAGAAAGGCATCCGAGTACATCGCGACCGGTGGATATGAGGCGCTCAAGCGGGCACTCTCAATGACCGGAGCGGAGATCATCGAGGAGCTTCGCCTTGCAGGGCTTCGCGGACGCGGAGGCGCAGGTTTCCCGACCTTCCGCAAAATCCAGTTTGCCTATGACGCTCCGGGTGATGTGAAATACATCGTCTGCAACGCCGATGAGGGAGAGCCGGGAACAAACAAAGACCGTATTCTTCTCTCCTGTGATCCGTGTGCGGTCTTTGAGGGAATGGCGATCGTCGCAAAGGCAGTCAATGCCCATGTCGGTTTCATCTATCTGCGCGCCGAGTATGCCTACCTTGTTCCGGTACTTGAGCAGGCGTTGGAATCCTCGAGAGAGGAGCATTGTCTGGGAAATAACATCATGGGAAGCGGATTTGACTTTGACATCAAGCTCCGCTCCGGTGCAGGCGCTTACGTCTGCGGTGAGGAGACCGCACTCTTTGAATCGATCGAGGGAAAACGAGGAGAGCCGAGATTCCGCCCGCCGTTTCCGGGTATCTCAGGTCTTTTCGGAAAGCCAACGGTGCTCAACAACGTCGAGACACTCGCAAATATTGCACCGATCTTTCGGAACGGCTGGGAGTGGTACCGCACAATCGGAACCGACAACAGCCCGGGCACAAAGCTGTTTACGGTCTGCGGAAATGTCAAGCGCCGAGGTGTTTTTGAGTTCCCGATGGGAATCAATTTAAAGGATCTGATCTATGAGGTCTGCGGTGGCATGGAGGAAGGTCGCGAGCTGCTTGCGGTTCAGACCGGTGGTGCATCCGGTGCAATCATCAACGCGTCCCAGATCGACATGACGCTCGATATCGATCAGGTGTCAAACTCGGGCGGTCGTCTCGGATGTGGAACGATCCTTGTGATGGATGATCGCAACTGCATCATTGATATTGTGCGAAACAATCTGGAATTCTTTAAGGACGAGTCCTGTGGAAAATGTACACCGTGCCGAGAGGGCGGTACGCGACTCTATCAGCTGATCTGCAAGATCGCGGAGGGACGCGGAAGCATCCGGGACATTGAAACGATTGAGGATCTGGCAGAGACGATGCGTCTGACCGCACTGTGTGGACTTGGTCACTCCACAGCAGTTCCGGTGACGAGCAGTATCCAGAACTTTTATTCTTGTTATCTGCGCCATATTGACCGGGAATACTGCCATGTGTGCAGTGAGGAGGACGATGCAGTATGATTAATCTGACGATAGATGGAGAAGCGATTGCGGTAGAGGAGGAAACGACGATCTTGGAGGCAGCCAGAAGGCTCAACGTTCACATCCCTACGCTCTGCCATCATGAAGATCAGGCTGTCAAGGCAGTCTGTCGAATCTGTGTGGTCGAGGTCGAGGGACAGCGCCTTCTGCCGACCGCATGCAGTATGCCGGTCTCGGAGGGAATGGTAGTCAAGACGGCATCCCCGAAGGTCATCAAGGCAAGAAAGAACATCATGGAGCTGATTCTCGCAAGACATCCACAGGACTGTCTCGTTTGCTCCAAGAATGGAAAATGTCAGCTTCAGAAAGTGGCGCGCGACTTAAATATGAATCGCCCGAACCGCTATGAGCGCGATGTGAGGGAGAGTCGGTTTGACGATTCGTCACCGTCGATTGTCCGTGATATGAGCAAGTGCATTCTCTGCGGACGTTGTGTCGAGGCGTGCACAAAGGGACAGGGAATCACGGTTATGGCAAAAGAGAATCGTGGATATGGAACCGCAGTGGTTCCGCCGTATGGCAAGAAGCTCGTCGATACCTGCTGTGTCAACTGCGGTCAGTGTATTCAGGTCTGCCCGGTCGGTGCACTCTCAATCCGTGACAATACGGATGAGGTTTACGATCAGATCGCAAAGGGAAAACACGTTGTCGCTCAGATAGCGCCGTCGGTGCGCATCACGCTCGCGGAGTCTCTTGGCTATGCACCCGGCACGGTGACGACAGGAAAAATCATCCACGCAATGCGAAAAATCGGATTTTCAAAAGTATTCGACTCGGATTTCACCGCAGATCTGACGATCATGGAGGAGGGAAATGAGTTCTTAAATCGCCTGAAAAATGGTGGAACTCTCCCGATGATGACCTCGTGCTGTCCGGCGTGGGTCAAGTACTGTGAGACCTATGGTTACGAACAGCTCTCTCATCTCTCGAGCGCAAAGTCCCCACAGCAGATGTTCGGCGCTGTGATCAAGACTTACTACGCGAAGAAAGCAGAGATCGATCCGAAGAATATTTGCAGTGTTTCCGTCATGCCGTGTACCGCAAAGAAATTTGAGTGCAAGCGCTCGGAGATGTGCGACAGCGGTTATCAGGATGTCGACATCTCGATCACGGTTGAGGAGCTTGCGAAGATGATCCGCACCGCAGGAATTCATTTTGACGATCTCGAGGATCAGGAATTTGACAGCCCGTTCGGTCTCGGAAGCGGAGCCGGTCAGATCTTTGGAACGACCGGCGGTGTGATGGAGGCAGCTCTGCGCACGGTCTATGAGGTTGTAACCGGAGAAACTTTACCGCGTCTCGAGTTTGACCAGGTGCGTGGAACAGAGGGAATCCGTGAAGCGGAGATCGATCTCAATGGAATGAAGGTTCGCGTCGCAGTCGTTCATGGTCTGAGCAATGCGAGAAAGGTACTCGATGAAGTCAAGGCGGGAACCTCCCCATATCAGTTCATTGAGGTCATGGCGTGCGAGGGCGGATGTATCGGAGGTGGCGGAAATGCGCCGAAGACTCGCCGGATTCTTGCAGAGAGAAGACGCGCAATCTATGAGGAGGATAGAAGCCTGCCGATCCGCAAATCTCATGAGAATCCGTATGTGCAGAGACTTTACGAGGAGTATCTTGGAGAACCGCTCGGTGAGCGCTCCCACAAACTGCTTCACACAACGTATCACAGCCGGAGAGATTTGCTGAGATAAAAGATTTTAGTTTATTACAAAAGAAAGAGGGGAAGAGAGAAGATGAATGAACGGCAACTGCGTTACCTTGAGACGATTGCAGAGCAGGGAAGCATCCAGAAGGCTTCCTCTCTGCTCAAGCGCGATGCCTCGACTTTAAACCGGGTTGTCCGGTCCGTCGGGGAAGAACTCGGAGTGACTCTATTTCGGCGCAGTCACAGTGGCGTTGTGCCGACACCGGAGGGAGAGGTTGTTCTGGCATTTGGCAGAAGGATTCGAGAGATCTTTATGAAAATTCGCACACTCGGGAATATTGAGACTTCCTACTTGCGCGAGTGGACGGAGAGTGATGTCCGCTATCTGATTGAGATTCGCCAGCAGAAAAATATTTCCCGGGCAGCGGATGAGCTTTTCATCGCACAGCCGTCGCTGAGTCAGGCGGTGATTCAAATCGAGGAAAGCCTCGGAATCTCGCTGTTTTTGAGAACGAGTGAGGGCGTCGAGGAGACAGTAGCAGGAGGGAGCATTCTCGATCAGCTTGAGCAGGTGCAGGCACTTTCGCGCCAGATGCGCGTGGAGCTTGAGGCATACCAGCAGATGAAAAAAGGAATTTTGACGGTTGGAATTCCGGTCAATCTCGCCGCCTATGTGCTCCCGGCGGTGCTTCCGGAGTTTTCGGAGCTCTATCCGGGGATTCAGGTCAAGTTCCGCGAAAATAATTCTATGGAGCTTGAGCGTCTGCTGTTTCAGAAAAAGGTGGATTTCTGTGTGATGCATTTTCAGGAGGAGTCCCCGGGACTTCAGTATGAAAAGTTTCTCGAGGACCCGTTCTATCTGGTGCTTCCGATGAGCTGGCACGGCAGATTTCCATTTCAGAAGAATCAACCTCTGACGGCGGTTCAGATCTCTCTGCTTGCGCAGGAGCCATTTATTCTTGTCGAGAGCAGGCAGAAACTACGTCTTGTCGGGGATCAGATCCTGAATTGCGCGGGAATCATTCCGGATGTGAGATATGTCTCAAAGAGCATGGAGACGACGAAACGCCTTGTCGCAGCGGGACTTGGGGCAACCTTCCTCCCGCGCTCGTATCTGACTCTGTTTTCGGGAACAGAGGGGCTTGAGTATTTCCCGATCGATCGGAGCGTGCATGCACTCTGGCAACTTGTGGCGGCATACCGAAAAGAAGAAGAGCTTCCGCTGAGCGCAAGAAAATTTCTTGAGATCTCGAAGCGGGAGATGGAAAAGGGACTGTGAGAGCAGTTCCTTTTTCCGTTAAAGTTTCTTAACAATCACAGAATCTTCACGGATTTTATGTTACAATAAGGTCTCAAACAAAAATGGGATTTTGCTTAAGTTGGGACAGAAACAAAAAATAGAAAGCGAAGAGTAAAGGAGGAAGAAGTTGATCAGAGAGAAGACAAAATTACATGAAAAATTGCAGGAAGCTCTCAGTGCAGTGCTTCCGATCATTGCGATTGTGCTGGTGCTCTGCTTTACAGTCGCTCCGATCTCGCCGGGAATTTTGTTATGTTTCCTGTGCGGAGCGGTCTTGCTGATTGTCGGAATGATGTTTTTTACACTGGGAGCGGAGATGTCGATGAGTCCGATGGGAGAGCGTGTCGGCTCAAGTCTGTCTAAGTGCCGGAATCTTCTAGTGTTGACGGCAGTGACATTTGCGCTCGGTTTTGTGATCACGATCTCAGAGCCGGATCTTCAGGTACTTGCGGGACAGGTGCCCTCGATCCCCAATATGACGCTAATTCTTGCGGTCGCAGTTGGTGTCGGGATTTTTCTTGCGATTGCCCTGCTTCGTATGCTTCTTGGCATTGCGCTTCCTCCGCTCCTTGTTGGCTGTTATGCCTTTGTCTTTCTTCTGGCATCTCAGATTCCGAAAGATTTTATCGGTGTTGCATTTGACTCAGGCGGAGTGACGACAGGACCGATGACTGTGCCGTTTATTCTTGCGCTTGGAGCCGGTATCTCGGCAGTCCGCGGTGACCGCCATGCAGCCTCCGACAGCTTCGGTCTCGTTGCTCTGTGCTCGGTTGGTCCGATTCTTGCAGTGCTTCTTCTCGTGAAAATCTATCAGCCGGAGAACAGTACCTACGCAGTCACTCAGATCCATACCGTTGCGGATTCGGTAGAGCTGGCAGGAATGTTTATGGAAGAACTTCCGGAGTATTTAAAGGAGATTGCGGTTTCTCTGCTTCCGATCCTTGGATTTTTTGGGCTTTTTCAGGTGTTTGTCTTAAAGATTGGCAAACGCTCATTGACGAGAATTGGAATTGGTCTTGTGTATACTTATGTGGGTCTTGTATTGTTTCTGACGGGTGCAAATGTCGGCTTCATGCCGGCGGGAACGTATCTCGGCGAGGTGCTTGCAAGCCTTCCGTACCGCTGGATTATCGTACCGATCGGCATGTTAATCGGTTATTTTATCGTAAAGGCAGAGCCTGCAGTCTATGTGCTCAACAAGCAGGTGGAGGAGATCACGGACGGAGCAATCCCGGCGAGTGCGATGGGTGCGAGTCTCTCGATCGGTGTGGCATGCTCGGTTGGAATTGCGATGCTTCGCGTGCTCACGGGAATTCCGATTCTTTGGATTTTGATTCCCGGATACGGGATTGCGATCGGACTCTCGTTCTTTGTGCCAAAGATTTTCACGGCAATCGCATTTGATTCGGGTGGTGTTGCCTCCGGTCCGATGACTGCGACGTTTCTGCTTCCGCTAGCACAGGGGGCGTGCAGTGCCGTTGGCGGAAATATTGTGCAGGATGCGTTTGGCGTGGTCGCAATGGTTGCGATGACACCGCTGATTACGATTCAGATTCTCGGTATGATTTTCCAGCTCAAGAGCAAGAAGGCAAAGGGAAGAGCACCGCTTCCGGCAGGCGCAACAGCCTGGGATTTGCTGGATGAGGATGCAATCATTGAGCTGTAAATAACGGTGTAGAAATTAAGAAAATAAAAAGGTACATGAAAGATAAGATAAAATGGAAATGGGCATACGGCATTAACGTGTGAGGAAAATAATGTGCAGGAGAGAGGTGGGATTAGATCGAATATGAGCGAACTGTATATGATGATGACGATCACAAATCGGTCGATGTACCGGAAATTTCAGAACTTTTATCAGGAAGAAGGATTGACGATCTCCTTTGGAACAGTCGGACGTGGAACAGCCGGGAATGAGACGCTGAATCTGCTCGGTTTAGAGAGCTCGGAAAAGGCACTGATCTGGTCATTTGTGACGAAGAGTGTCTGGAAGAAGATCAAGATGGGGCTTCAGATGAAAATGAGAATTGACCTTCCGGGAATGGGAGTGGCATTTATCATTCCTCTTTCAAGCATCGGAGGAAAGAGGGCGTTGCAGTTCCTTACGGAAAATCAGAATTTTGAGAAAGAGGAGGAGTCGATCTTGAAGGATACCAGATACGAGCTGTTGATTGCGATTTCCAATCAGGGCTATACCGAGATGGTGATGGATGCAGCGCGGAGTGCGGGGGCCTCCGGTGGCACGGTGATTCATGCGAAGGGAACAGGAATGGAGCGCGCAGAGCATTTCCTCGGGGTTGTGCTCGTCGCAGAAAAAGATGTCGTCCTGATTGTTGTCAAGAAGGAGCAGAAAAACGACATCATGCAGGCGATCATGAGAGACGCCGGCGTGAAGAGCAAGGCAGGAACGATTGTATTTTCTCTTCCGGTGACCTCAACTGCGGGTATGCGCCTGATTGAGGATGCAAAAGAGGAGAAGGAAGCATAGGGAATAAGGTGCTTTAAAAGATTTTCGGGAGACCTTGTGCTCGTGGTTAGCAAGGTCTTCTTTTTGTGTCGGAATCTGTGCCAGAATTGGCAAGCTTCTTGACGAATGTCCATCGGAACGGTATACTTAATAGGCATCTATACAGAAATAAAGGGGGCGCCTGAGGAATCTCTGTGGCACGGATCAGAAAAGGTAAGAGTCAAAGAAACAAAAACAGGCAATTGATAAGAAAAGGAGGAGATATTTATGACAAAGGCTTATGAGCGTCTTTTAAACTGCTACGAGTGCTTTAAGAAGAAAGTGAATTTTACCCCGAAGGTAGCACTGATTCTTGGATCTGGTCTTGGAGACTATGCGGATGGAATCAAGATTGAGACAACACTTGATTACCATGAGATCGATGGATTCCCGGTATCGACGGTGAGCGGACACAAGGGACGTTTTGTATTCGGTTATGTCAATGAGGTTCCGGTTGTGATCATGCAGGGTCGTGTGCATTACTACGAGGGATACTCGATGGAGGATGTGGTACTTCCGACTCGTCTGATGAAGATGATGGGCGCGGATATCCTGTTCCTGACAAATGCAGCGGGTGGAGTCAACTTTGACTATAAGGCTGGCGATTTCATGATGATCACCGACCAGATTGCGAATTTTGTGCCGTCTCCGCTCATCGGACCCAATATTGAGGAGCTTGGTCTGCGCTTCCCGGATATGAGTGAGATCTATAACAAGAATCTGTGTGAGATCATTCGCCAGACTGCAAAAGATCTGAATATTGATCTCAAAGAGGGAACGTATATTCAGCTCACCGGACCGAATTTTGAGAGCCCGCATGAGGTAAAGATGTGTCGGATTCTCGGCGGTGATGCGGTTGGAATGAGCACGGCGTGCGAGGCGATTGCGGCAAACCATATGGGAATGAAGGTCTGCGGAATTTCCTGTATTTCCAATATGGGAGCTGGAATGAGCGACCAGCCACTCACACATGAGGAAGTCAAGGAGACCGCTGACCGTGTAGCTCCGCTGTTTAAACAGCTGATTACCGAGTCGGTTACCCGTATGGGAAAGTGAGAATGCAAGAATTTGATTGATTGACAGGGAGCAATGATTTTATTCTGACATTCAATGAAAAAGAAAATGGATATGGAAGAGGAAAACGAAAAGAAATGGAACAGAGAGAAACTTTTGGATCAAGACTTGGTTTCCTGTTGCTTTCAGCAGGATGTGCCATCGGAATCGGAAACGTGTGGAGATTTCCGTATGTGACCGGACAGAACGGGGGCGGTGTATTTGTACTGTTTTACCTGATCTTTCTGGCACTGATGGGAGTTCCGGTGCTTTCGATGGAGTTCTCGGTGGGACGTGCAAGTCACAAGAGTCCGGTAAAAGCATATCAGGCGCTCGAGCGTCCGGGACAGAAATGGCATCTGCACGGTTATGTTGCGCTTTTCGGCAACTATATGCTGATGATGTACTATACGACCGTAGCAGGATGGATGTTTAACTATTTTTATAAGTTCCTTATAGGAGCTTTTTCCGGTAAGGATGCAGATGGCGTTCAGAATGTTTTTGGTGGAATGCTCGCAAGTCCGGGTCAAAATGTGTTCTGGATGGGAATCGTCATTGTGCTTGGAATTCTTGTCTGCGTACAGGGACTTCAGAATGGCGTAGAACGAATCACAAAATGCATGATGATGGGACTTCTCTGCCTGATTATTGTGCTTGCAGTTCACGGAATGATGCTTCCGGGTGGTTCAGAGGGCCTGAAATTCTACCTTCTGCCGGATTTCAAGCGCGCAGGTGAGGTTGGAATCGGAAATGTGATTGTGGCAGCGATGAACCAGTCCTTCTTTACATTGAGCCTTGGTATCGGCGCGATGGCAATCTTTGGAAGTTATCTTGACAAGAAGAACACCTTGCTCGGTGAGGCAGTCAATGTCGGAATTCTTGACACCTTTGTTGCAATCATGGCAGGTCTGATCATTTTCCCGGCTTGCTTTGCATTTGGAGTAAATCCGGACAGCGGTCCGAGCCTGATCTTTATCACTCTGCCGAATGTTTTTGCATCGATGGCAGGTGGTCGAATCTGGGGGAGCCTGTTCTTCCTGTTCATGGCGTTTGCGGCCTTTTCCACGGTTATCGCAGTGTTTGAGAATATCATTGCCTGTGATATGGAGCTGTTCCATATGGACAGAAAGAAATCTTCGTTGATGAATCTGGTACTGTTGTTTGTGCTCTCTCTGCCGTGTGCGCTGGGTTACAACCTGCTGTCCGGTATTGAGCCGATGGGAGCCGGTACTGCGATTCTTGATCTTGAGGATTTCATCGTCAGCAACCTTCTGCTTCCGCTTGGATCACTGGTTTACCTGTTGTTCTGTACCTGGAAACTCGGCTGGGGATATGAGAATTACCAGAAAGAGGCGAACCAGGGTGCAGGTATGAAGACACCGAAGTGGATGCGCGCCTATGCAAAATATGTGCTTCCGCTGTTGATTGTTCTGCTGTTCTTGCAGGGAGTGCTGTAACTTACTTTTTTACTTTCGTCTGGGAGGAATGGATGATGATTCGGTACTGTATTTTTGATCTGGATGGAACGCTTTTAAATACGCTCAAGGCTTTAAATTACACGACAAATCTTGTGCTCAAGCATTTTGGCTATCCGCCGGTCGGTGAGGAGCAGATTCGTCAGTTTGTCGGAGACGGATACAAGTGTCAGATGGAGCGGGCTTTGCGTTATAGTGGAGATGAAAAACTCGAGCATTATGAGGAGAGCCTTACTCTGTACACAGAGCTTTTTGCAGAGCATTGTCTGTACGAGGTCAAGCCGTATGAGGGAATCCCGGAACTTCTTGAAGAACTGAAAAAGAGAAAGATTCGGATTGCGGTTCTCTCCAATAAACCGCATGCTCGCACAGTTGAAAATATTGAGCATGTGTTTGGAAAAGGCTATTTTGACTATATTGCCGGAGAACAGCCCGGAGTTCCGAAAAAGCCAGACCCGGCGGGTGTTCTGCGGATTCTCGATATATTTGGTGAGACACCGGAGCATGGACTCTATTTTGGTGATACGAACACCGATATGAAGACAGGACTCGGGGCAGGACTCACAACCGTCGGTGTGAGCTGGGGATTCCGTCCGCGCGCAGAACTTGAATCATTCCATCCGCAGTATGTGATCGATCATCCGAGTGAGGTGATTGAGAAGATTCTTCCGGAGATTTCTCCAGAGAATGCGAAGTAAAAAGAAGTAAACAAAGCGAAACAAAATAATTAAACAAAACAAAATTAAACAAAAGACGCTGAATGTCGCGAAAAACGGCAGTCAGCGTCTTTTTGTATTTATAGAAATCTCTGTTTTTTTGGTCTTTAACCGTACAGTTCTCCGATTCCGGACACCCCGACATAGATGTGGGAAATCTTATACCAGGTTGCAAAATCGACGACACCGGTCTGTGGGAGACCGAAGATTGACTGGAAGCGGGAGACGGATTCCGCCGTTCCCGGACCATAGATACCGTCTGTGCTCACGCGCGGAATCGCGGAGTATACGGTTGCGATCGCGTCGAGTTGTTCCTGAAGCTGTTGAACTTTTTGACCGGATGATCCGATCGTCAGATCGTATCCAGGCCAGGAAGCGGGGATTCCAGAGATCTCTTCTGCGGTATTAATATAGATGCTGTCTCCATAGAAACGGCGCAAAATCTGGATCGGGTTGTAACCGCGCTCTCCGAGGTCACACGATCCCCACTGCGTCATCCAACCGCGCTGAAGACATTGAACCTGTCGCCCATCACAGTATTGTGTCAGAATCGGCTGCTTGACGCCGGGACGGGACAGGTAGTTGTCGAAGATTTCATCAACGATGACGGAGATGCTCTCATAGATATTTCTGCCATAGATCCATTTGTGATCAAATGCGGTGGAGGAGGTGATTGTGAAATCATACCCGCGATTCCGGTAGTGCTCGGTGTAGACACGGTTCAGCGTAAAGCTCATGATTGCGAGGACATTGGCGGTGATCGCTGCCTGTGGCCAGGTCGCGTAGATCTCACTCGAAGCCACATTTTTGATATAATCGCGGTAGGGAACATAGTAGTCGCGTGCGGAAGAATCGGTCGGTGCTCCGTCATGGACAACGATCGTCTGCGGAACAACAACGCGACTCAAGACAATCTCGCCACTTTCATTGATCGGCTGGATTTCCGTCTCTGCAATTTTCGGAGGGTAAGTGCCATAGAGCGTGTGGTCTGGAATGACAACAGGATTCTCCTGAGGTGCAGGATCATCCTCCGGCTCCATCTGCACCGGTTGAATCGCAAAGGCATCCGGGAGAACCTCACATCCATGGATTGTTATACTCTTAAAACCGGAAGCGGTGATGCGGATGTTGTAGTTGGCGTAGGGCTGTGGACTTCCCGGCGTCAGACTGTATTCAAGCGGAGGAGCTGAGAGGCGAAGCGCATCCGTCTGACCGGAAGCATCGGTCGTCGTCTGTTCCACAATTTGATCCGGTGTGTCCGGTATAGACAGCGAAACCGTTGCATTCTGGATTGGAAAACGATTATCCGAGCGAACCGCCTGGATCTGAAGCGAGCCAAAAGCACTCAAGTTTACCTGTGTGGGCGTCGGCGTTTCCTGTATCGTCAGTGTCTTCCGATTAAGTTTCATTTTCTTTCTTCTATTATTTAAGTTCCATGAGTTCATGAAAAATCCCCGTAATCTTGATTTTCCTTATCCCTTTAAAATATGAAGAAGTATGGTTGAAAATTCCGCAATTATGTGATCTTTTGAAAAATATTTTTGTATCTTTTTGTCGAGTATTTGTTTGGTTTTACAATCCGCCAAGCTGCTCAAGCATCAGAAAGGCAAACTGTCTCTTTTCGGGATCAAGTTTCTCCCAGCGGTCAAGAATTTGCTTCTGTTCGCCGGTGAGATCCGGGTAATTTCCGCTTTCTGAGAAAAACTGTGCGACAGAGATTTCGAGTGCCTCACAGATTCGATTGATTGTTTCGACAGACAAAGTATTCTGTTCCCGTTTCATTTTGGAGAATGCAGACTGAGAAATTCCTGTCATCTGAGAAAGGCGATACTTCGTGATTCTACGCTGACTGCACAATTCATCAATGCGTCCGATAATATCCATAAAACCCCCTCCGTTTCATCATTTTGTAGAAAAACAAGATTCTTTAGATGTTTATATTGTAAATGGAAGTTGCGGAAAGTTTTAGTAGTCAGATAAGCAACTAAATGCTTGTCCAAAATTGCCTTACAGATGCACTTATTGTCTAATCTTAACAGAAATGGGTTGGTGATATTGAATAAGATGTGGAAAAGATTAGAAATAAAGAAAATGCTTCGATAAAAGAAAACACTTTACTTTCCAAAAAGAAAGTAGTAGAATGTCGACAGGAAAGTGTGTACAGGTTATAGAGAGTGCGATGGAGGATGATGATGCAGGAAAACACCGCGAATTGGTATGCGATTCATATAGACAGGCAGGATCAGGAAGGCAGGATACTGGATTATTGTCAGGCACTCGGAAAAGATCTTCTGAAAGATGCATTTTTTCCAAGGATTCGATATTACAAAAGATATCAGGGCGCCTGGCATGAAGAAGAAAAACTTCTTTTTCCAAAATACTTCTTTGTAGTGACCGATCAGATAGAACAATTATATAAACTTTTTCAGAAAGCCCCGAAGCCAATTGAGATTCTTGGTACTGGGGACACGCCAGTAGAACTCTCCAATGATGAAATCCATCTCTTAAATAAATTAATGAACCATAGACATGAAATTGAAATGTCGACGGGGCGTATTTGTGATGGGCATTTGGAAGTTTCTTCCGGACCACTCAGGGGAATGGAGGACATGGTTCGGAAGATTGACCGCCATAAACGCATGGCGATCATAAGAACGCAGATGCTTCAACGGGAGATGGAGATGCAGGTGGGACTGGAAGTGACGGAGAAGAGCTAAAAATTGAAGTTGATGCAAAGAGGCAAAAAGTGGAGAAAATTATGAAAAAAAGATTTGCAATTGCTATGTTTGGTCATAAAAGGCTGACCAGAGAAGGCGGCATTGAGATTGTCGTAAAAGAACTCTGTACGAGAATGGCACAGATGGGGTATCAAGTGACCTGTTACAACAGGTCGGGGCATCATGTGAGCGGTGCAGAGTATGACAGAAACACAAAAACAGAATATGAAGGAATTCGTCAAAAGTCTGTTCCGACAATTGAAATGAAGGGTTTAGCAGCAGTTAGTTCTTCATTTTTTGCAGCTCTTTGTAGCGCTTTTGGAAAATACGATGTGGTACATATCCATGCAGAAGGACCGGCTTTTTTTTCATGGCTTCCTAAGATGTTTGGAAAAAGAGTGATTGTCACGATTCATGGAATTGATTGGCAGAGAGAAAAGTGGAAATCCGGTTTTGGTTCAAAATATATTCGGCAGGGTGAAAAAAATGCCGTGAAATATGCAGATGAGATCATCGTTTTAAGTAAAGGGGTACAGGATTATTTTAAAAATACCTATGGACGATCCACCCACTTTATCCCGAATGGTGTGAGCCGACCGGAGATTCAGAAAGCGGAATTGATTACGAAAAAATTTGGTCTTACCAAAGATTCCTATATTTTGTTTTTGGGACGGCTTGTTCCAGAAAAGGGACTTCGCTATCTGATTGAAGCGTTTAAGCAGGTTGAGACAGACAAGAAACTGGTGATTGCCGGTGGTTCGAGCGATACCGATTCTTTTACGAATGAATTGAGAGAACTGGCAAAAGAAGATGATCGAATCCTCTTTACCGGTTTTGTCCAGGGTCAGATGTTGGAGGAATTGTACAGCAATGCTTATATTTATACCCTGCCATCTGATTTAGAGGGAATGCCGTTAAGTCTGTTGGAGGCAATGAGCTACGGAAACTGCTGTCTGGTATCCGATATTCCGGAGTGCGCAGAAGTGGTGGAAGATAAAGCGTTGATTTTTAAGAAATCAGATGTGAATGATCTGTGTGCTTGCCTGCAAGAGGCATGTGATCATCCGGAAAAGGTGATGATATTAAAAGCACAGGCAGCGGATTTTATCTGTAAGAAATACGACTGGGATAAGGTTGTGGAAGAAACATTGAAGTTATATAGGGGAGAAAAGTAATGCGGGTATTGATGATTAATAATCTCCTCTAACCGAACGCAGGTAGTGAGATGTACATAGTAAAAACGCCTGGAAAATAGCGTGTTTACGACACTTTTTGAGAGATGGGTAGAGCTGCGAGAGCGGTTTTTATCTCGCTACATAGGTTCAGTAACAGCAGATGATTTTATCATAAGGACTTTCAGTATCACTGCCTGCGTTTGTATGGAGCACTCTGGTTTATGAACAGCACATTGGAAGTGCTTCATCTGAACAGGGGTAGTGAAATTAATAAAATCACAGTACGAAAAAGGAAGTAAGGAAGTTAGGATATGCGGATTTTACTTGTAAATAAATTTATATTTCCCAAGGGTGGAGCGGAAACGTACACATTCGATGTGGGAAAAATGTTAGAAGAACATGGGCATGAAGTCCAGTACTTTGGTCTTGAAAATGAAAAAAATACAGTAGGAAATCGAATCGGTTCATATGTAACGAATATGGATTTTTCTCAAGGAATAAAGGCAAATTTAAATGCACCTTTTCGCATTATCTATTCAAGAGAAGCACGCAAAAAAATTCGTGCAGTTTTAGATGACTTTCAGCCGGATGTAGTGCATCTCAACAATATACAGTATCATCTGACCCCTTCTATTATTCTGGAAACTAACAAATGGCGTAAAGAAACAAGGAAAGAATGTAAGATTGTTTACACGACACATGATTATCAGCTTGTTTGCCCCAGCCATGGAATGTTCGATGTGAACATGAAGCCATGTGAACGATGCCTGGATGGTCATTATATTCACTGCCTTCAAACTAAATGTTTGAAAAATTCCAGAGCAAAGAGTCTCCTTGGAACGTTGGATGGATATATGTGGAAATATAGCAAAGCATACTCATATGTAGATGCCTATATTTGCTGTAGCTTTTTTCTTAAATCAAAACTAGACACGCAGAAAAGATTCCGTGATAAAACCATCGGGTTGCATAATTTCAAAAAAGAGATGCCGCACTTGGATAACATTCAAAAAAAGGGTTATGTATTAGAGTTTGGCCATCTTTCGCGAGACAAAGGAACGGATACTTTGCTTGAAGTAGCCAAAAAGATGCCCAATACCGAATTTGTGTTTATTGGCTATGGTCCGTCGGCTGATAAAATGAAGGATATTCCAAATGTGAAGTATCTGGGATTTAAGACTGGAGAAGAACTTTATCGCATTATTGCTGAGGCAGCAATCAGTGTCTGCCCGTCTGAATGGTATGAAAACTGCCCGTACTCTGTTATGGAGTCGGTACTTTTGGGTACGCCTGTTGTTGGATCTAAAATGGGAGGTATCCCTGAATTAATTGAGCCTGGTAAAACCGGAGAACTGTTTGAAGCAGGAAATGTGGAAGAACTAATGAAGGCGATAAAGAAAGTTCTTCAAACGCAAGATGTATTGGAAAGATATACAAAGAATTGTAGTCAGGTGAATTATGAAACGACAGAGAGCTACTATATAAAACTGATGAAAATTTATCGAGGAGAAAAGAATGCGGAACAAGTTTCTTCGTAACCCACTTCATATTGTCAAAGATTATGAGCTGAGAAAACTGCTTTGGCAATCGGGGGGTGGCACAGCGGTTTGTAAAAAATATCTGAAGTTCAGAGATATCGCTCCTGAAAAGCTGACGTTCCCAGAAACCAAAGTAGATGAACCCATTTGGTTATTCTGGAATACAGGGTTGGAGAAGGCACCTGAGATAGTAAGGACTTGCTATCAATCTGTAAAAAAATATGCCGGCAGACAAGTTGTTTTGCTTACAGAAAACAATGTGCAGAACTATATAAATATGCCGGATTATCTGAATGAGAAATTAAAAAGCGGAGTCCTTCCATTAGCGATTTATACAGATTTGATGCGTGTAGCATTATTGGAGCATTATGGTGGGACATGGATGGATGCAACAATACTGCTAACAGATGAAATTCCACAGGAAATATTAAATAGTGATTTTTTTGTGTTTCACAATTCACTCGGCGAAATTGATAATCCCGTATTGTATCCGGTCTGGTTCATCCACGCCAAGCAACATAATAGAACGATTTGTGAGATTCGTAATGTTCTATTTGCCTACTGGAAACGAAATAATCATGTACCAGAATATCTGTTTTCAAATATTGTAATTACACAAATAATGAGGTCATCACCAGAGGTTGAGAAAATGATGCCTTATTTGAATAGTGACTACAGCGAATATCTGGTTAGAGTATTAGGAGATAAATTTACAGAGGAAAAATTTAATTGGATTAAGCGGCTTACCGGGATACATAAACTAACCTATAAATTAGAACCATCAATTGATAAGGAGGAAACAGTTTACCATTATCTGGTGCGGAATCTATGAGCCTTTTGAATAGTAGTTTCTGCAAGATAAAGGGAGACAATTAAATTATTATGCTGAATGACTACTATCAAAATATTGGCATGAAAGGATTTATTCAAAGATATGGAATTGTGAATGCCGTCAAACGAGGGGCATTTATGTTTATCAAATTGCATCTTGTCAAGGATTATGAGGTGCGGAAGGTATTGTGGAAGGAACATGCTTCTTCCAAGATAAAACCATATTTAAAGTATAAAGACACAGATGTTTATGGACTTAGCTTTCCCCAAAATGATGTAGAGAATCCGATCTGGATTTATTGGAACAAAGGTATTGAACAGGCACCGATCATTGTTCAGAAGTGCTATGAATCTGTATGTAAACATTCCAATCAAAAAATCATCTTGCTGAACGATCAAAATCTTGCAGATTACATTAGATTGCCAGATTACATTGAAAAGAAAAAGGATACTGGACAGATTCCGATAGCGAGATATGCGAATCTAATAGAGTTCGCATTACTGGAGCATTATGGTGGAACATGGATTGATTCCACGGTGTATCTTACAGATCCTATTCCAGATATGATTTTAAATAGCGATTTTTTTGCAGTACGAAATTCACTGCTATTGATAGATAACCCTGTACTATATCCTGCATGGTTTCTTCATGCAAAAAAGGAAAATAATACAATTCGAGAAATAAGAAATGTTGCATTTGCATATTGGCTGAAAAATGAACACGTAATTGAGTATCTGTTGCCGAATTTGATTATCACATTGGTGGTGAAGAGCAATTCGGAAGTTGAGCAAGCGATTCCTTATATGAACAGTGATTATAGCGAGTATCTTGTTAAGGCTTTAGCTGATGATTATTCAGAAGAGAAATGGAATTGGATCAAAAAGCTTACAGGGATTCATAAACTGACATATAAATTGGAGACTGCAATTAATCGAAAGGATAGTTTTTATCAGCACATAATTGCAGAAAAGAATAAATAAAAAAAGCTTATTAACAGTTTAACAAAAGGAAGGATCAATCATGAAGATTATTGCATTTTATTTGCCGCAGTTTCATAACATTCCGGAGAATGATGAGTGGTGGGGAGACGGTTTTACAGAGTGGACTAATGTGAAAAAGGCAAAGCCACTATATGAAGGTCATATGCAACCACGTGTTCCGTTGGGTGGAAACTACTATAATTTGTTAGATGACAATGTTAAAATATGGCAGGCTGATTTGGCCAAAAAATATGGAGTGTATGGCTTTTGCTATTATCACTACTGGTTTAATGGAAAAATGCTTTTGGAAAAACCGATGGAACAGATGTTAGCAAATAAAGAGGTGGATATACCGTTCTGTATTTGCTGGGCAAATGAACCATGGACAAAGGCATGGGTTGGAGATGAAAGAAAACTGCTTATAGCACAGGAGTATGGGCAAGAAGAAGAATGGAAACAGCATTTTATGTATCTTTTACCTTTCTTTAAAGACGAACGATATATTACAAAAAATGGAAAACCATTATTTGTGTTTTATAGACCGGATATTGTGCCCTGCATGAAAGAAATGATTGAAACATGGGATAAACTTGCCAAAGAAAATGGGTTGAGCGGTATTACATTTGCATTTCAGAGCGGAGATTATGACTGGAATAATAGTAAGGAGGCAAAGTTATTTGATTATGATATTGAGTTTCAACCTCCCTATGCAAGTCACTGGCTCTATTCTAATGATGGAAAAATTGTGTCGGCGTTAAAAAAATGTCGCAGACTATTAGCCAGCTGGGCAGGTAAAAAGTTTGGCATTGACCTATACCGATATGGAACTGCTCAGTATAAGAAAATGACCGGACAAACCGTGGCAAATTATGATTCCATGTGGCAGAAGATTATTGAGGCAAAGCCAATGCGTAGTAATAGCATCCCTGGTGCATTTGTCAAGTGGGATAATACTCCTCGTCATGGTGAACGAGGACAAATTAATGTGGGAACTCCAGAAAAGTTTAAGTATTATCTTTCTAAGCAAATCAAGCATGCACGAGAAGATTATCACGAGGATATGATTTTTATGTATGCGTGGAACGAATGGGCAGAAGGTGGTTATCTGGAGCCGGATGAAGATGACAAATATGGGTACTTGGAAGCAATTAAGGCAGCGTTGGAAGAAAATAACGAATTTCCGAAGTTTCAAAGTAAAAAAGCATGAGAATAACGAGGTAAAATGAAGCGAGAAAATCAGATTGGATGGATTGCAATTTGTGGGACCTTTTTGTTATACCCAATATTGCCACAGTATATCTATATTTTTAAAGGATTAAATATCGTTAACTTTTGTGGTGCTTTGACAATTGTAAGCGCCATCATAGGCGGAGTGATTTACAAGTGTAAAATTCCGTATTTGATTTTTCCATACATATTGTATGCAACTTACTATTTTATATCATACTGTGCAGAGGGTGCGTGGTTAAGTGCACTTTCGCTTGCTATGATGATGGTAGTTATTCCTTTACTTATTGTAGGTTTTGTGAACACGAATAGAAGATTTGAAACGGCGATAGATTTATTGATCGATGGCGGCTTTGTATTGTCATTGTTGGGAATAGTAGAATCAATTACAAAGATAAATTTATTTCAGCTATTTTCGAATGCGAACGGTTTGACATTTTTTCATGAAGTTAGATATGGCTTCTTAAGAATAATGGGAACTTTTGGACAACCAATTTCTTATGGATTATATCAGGTCTTTATCATTGCATTGATTATTTATAGGCTGAAGAATTATACGCAGTATTCACAAAAACATACGTTTCTTAAAGTGGCATATTTACTTAGTGTTATCAATATCCTACTAACGGTTTCGAGAATTCCTATTATAGCTTGCATACTTTTGCATATCCTACTTTTATATAAAAAGTCAAAAAAAGAGTTTATAAATTACGCAGTTGCCATTTCTATATTGCTTTTGTTATTGATAATATTTAACGATACAGTAGGAATGAAAATTCCGTTGATAAGTGATCTACTATCTTCAATTGGAACAGTGACATTTGATAATGAAATCAATTCTGGAGGTGTAGGAGATAGATTTGTTCTTTGGCAGTGGGTGGCACTCTCTGTAGGAAATAAGTGGTTACTCGGAAAAGGAATATCTACAGAATTTGCGTATAAAGTGTATGAATGGCAAACAAAGACATCAATTGAAAATCAGTATTTAAATGTGTTCTTTCATACGGGAGTAGTTGGAGTTGTTCTTTTATTATTTAGTTATGTTGCTGTATTAGTATATGCAAAAAGGAAGAATTCAAGCTGCTCAGGAAGTTGCTCGTTTAATACAATTTTTTTCTCAATGATGTTAATTTACTTTGTTTGTGAATTGGGTGTTCAAGAAACTGATTTAGCCAGAATGTATTGCATATGGATTTCACTACTTATTTCTTATAATAGAATTGATCAAAATAATAGAATGGAGAAAGATTTATGATAAAGATCGGATTGCTTGGATTTGATTTCAAAGCCCCTAATAAAGGGTGCGAAGCGCTTTCATATGCTTTTATCGAAATGCTAAGTGATATTTCGAATGAAAGCATGGAAATTCACGTGTTTTCTTATGGAGAACTAGGTGATATTCCCAGACAATATCCAAAATTTAGTTTTGTATGGCACAGGCTAAATATGAAAAATCCTATTTTTTTAATTAAAATGAAACAAGTATTTGATGATTGCAAATGTGTATTTGACATTACTTATGGAGATGGATTTTCTGATATTTATGGTAAGGTTTGGAATGCCAATACAGATCTTGCAAAACAAATTGCTATTATGTCAAAGGCACCATTAGTTCTGATGCCACAGACATATGGACCGTTTTATACGAATGTGTTAAAAAAATGGGCGATTCATCTTGTTAAAAAATCAGATTTGGCTTTTTCTAGAGATACACAATCTGCACAAGAAATGCACGAATTAGGAGCAGGAAATGTTGTGGTGGCAACAGATTTGGCTTTTGCACTGCCATATTATAAAGAAAAATACGATTTGAATTCAAGCAAAAGAAAAGTGGGAATCAATGTTTCTTCATTACTTTGGGATGGTGGACATAATATTAAGTTGAAAGTAAATTATAGAGAGTACTGTCGTCAAATCATAAAGAAATATAGTGAGGATGATAAAACGGAGATACATATTATTCCACACGTTATTGATGAAGATAATTTTGATTCGTTAGAAAATGACAGCAGAGTATGCAAGTTGTTAAAGGAAGAATTTCCATGTGCAGTTTTAGCACCAGATTTTAAAGATCCAATTGAGGCAAAAAGCTATATCAGTAATATGGATGTCTTTATCGGTGCAAGAATGCATTCGACAATTGGAGCAATTTCCGCAGGCGTTGCTACAATACCTTTTTCATATAGTAAGAAATTTGAAGGTTTGTTTGGAAATTTAAATTATCCATTTGTAATATCTGCAACGAAAATTGATACTGATGAGGCCGTTCAACAAACAGCACGTTATATAAATGACAGGTGTATTCTGAGTAAAGCATACGGGCGAATGATGCCTGAAATTAATGAAAAGTTGGAAAATGTAAAAAAACGAATAAAAGACATAATGATGCATTAAGGAGAGAATAGAAAATAGATGGATACAGGTGATTATAAGAAGGCAAGTACATGCTACTTAATAGGTAATATATTTAACAAGGGCATAGCTTTTTTGACAGTGCCAATTTTTACAAGGATATTATCGACATCTGACTATGGCATTGTTACAACTTATAATTCGTGGATAGGAATCGTATCCATGCTATTAGGATTTGCACTGCACATGGCAATTAGATCGTCGTTTATTGATTACCGTGAAAAAGTGGACGAATATCTGACATCGACTTTATTATTCACTGTTGTTTTTTCTGTAAGTATGACAGCGATTATTTGTTCAGCATCGGTGTTGTTAAATTTATCTATTCCGTTTATACTCGTTCTCCTATGTATGCTTCAGTCAATGTCGGCAGCTATAATTGAAGACTATAGTTATTACTTGATGATGAAGTTTGACTATAAATTTCGAACGATGTTAATGATTGTTCCGAATTTACTGTCAGTGGTATTATCAATATTAGCGATGTCGTACGTTTTTAACACAAATCGCTATTTGGGACGAGTTATTCCAACAGCTATCGTAACTTTGCTTTTTGGCGTATTTCTTGTATTTCTTAGCATTAGAAGAAGTGGATTTGTTTTCAACATCAAATTTCTAAAGCACGGTCTCAAAATATCCACTCCCTTGATTTTGCATGGTATTGCTTTAAACATTTTATCCCAGTCTGATCGAACGATGATTACTTGGTTGGCAGATGCGTCACAAACGGGAATCTATAGTTTGATTTATAATTTTAGCATGATTGCAACTGTTATTACGACATCTTTAGATGGTGTTTGGGTACCGTGGTTTACGAAAAAAATGAATAATAAAGGGTACAGGGAGATTAATAAGGTTGCAGTAGATTACGTTAATTTGATGACTTACGCAATGTGTTGCCTGATTATGGTAGCACCCGAGGTAGTGAAGATTCTTGCAAGTAAGCCTTATTGGGAAGGAATAGTGATTATTCCTCCTGTTGTCTTATCAAATTACATTATTTTCGTATATACGATGTATGTAAATGTAGAACATTATTACAAGAAAACAGTTCGTATATCTTTGTATACGGCAATTGCGGCTGTGATAAATTTAGTATTGAACTATATATTTATTCCTTATTTTGGCTATGTAGCTGCTGCGTATACAACGATTGTGTCGTATGTTGTTGCACTAATTTTGCATGCTTCTTATGCTAAGGAATTGAGACCTGAGATATATCCGATTAAAACTTTCTTTGTCGCTTTAATGCATATTAGCTTATTTACGGTTGCTTTTTATGTTTTAATGGAACAGGCAGTTATGCGGTGGGTACTTATGATTGTGTACTTCTTCGCCATGTTATTTAAGGAAAGAAATAGAATTGTGGAATTCTTTCCGCATTTAAAAAGAAAAAGATAAGATGAAGGAAAGGGTCAGTCTATGAAGGAGAAAGAGCTAAATAGGAAAGAGAAGTTCTATTCTGAATATTGCTCCGGATGTGGCTTGTGTAAAGCGGTTAAAGGTGTTCAATATGTGGATTATAATGGATTTTCTTATCCAGTGTCCATGACTAAGGAGCAAGTTGAACTGTGCGAAAAAATATGCCCAGTAAATGGTATTAATTTTAACAAGCGACAGGATAAAGAGTTATGGGGTCCAAATTATGGAGTTTATAAAGGCTGGTCCCTAGACGATAAAATAAGATACGAAGCTGCCTCGGGCGGAGTTATTACCGCGATGGCTTGTTTCCTTGTTGAAACAGGAAAATGTGATGCTGTAATTCAAATTGGTCCATCATCGGATGATCCTTGCGAGTTAAGCCTTTATGCCAATGAAAAGAGAGAACAGATTATTTCATGTGCGTCTTCTCGCTATATAACTGGAATTACATATGATACTATTTTGAAAATTATCGATTTCGATAAGAAATATGTGGTGATAGGGAAACCATGTGATATAGAAGCTCTTATCAATTATGCAAAGCTTGATGGGGAACTGAAAAAATGTATTAAGTATACAATGACATTTTTCTGTGCTGGAGCACCAAGCAAAAATGCAACATTAAAATTGGCAGAAAATCTGGGAGTGCAGGCAGATCAGATAGATAGTGTCCGCTATAGAGGAAATGGGTGGCCTGGTAAGGCAACAGTGACACTTAAGGATAAGTCAGAAAGACACATGGACTACATTGATTCATGGAATCAAGTATTAGGACGTAATATAAGAAAAATGTGCAAGTTTTGCGTGAATGGCGTGGGGACGTATGCGGATATATCCTGCGGTGATTTGTGGAATTTGAATCAAAATCAAAGACCGGAATTTACAGAGGGAAAAGGGCAAAATATAATTTTTGCAAGAAGTAAAGCGGGAAGCGATTTATTAACAGAAGCTAGAGATAGCGGATATATATATATGGAAGATTATACTAAAATGGACGATTTGAAATACATTCAGCCGAACCATTTTAATATGCAAACAACGATGATTGGGAAAATTATTGGCTTGAAACTTTGCACTGTGTGTGGGGGGGGGGCGGCAGTTTAGTTCCTAAATACAATATCGAAAAACTTTATAAAGCATCTAAAGGGACGTCTAAAATCAAATTGGTCAGGACTGTGATTGGAACTGTAAAAAGGATAATCAAGGGGTCGATTTAATAGATTAGCCATGATTTATCTCCCATTAGATGATTTAACTGAATCAGTAAAATGTGGAGGAATAGTATGTCTAGTTGCACTGATGAGCGAAATGCTCAGATTTTAATTCAAGTTTTAAAAGCACATGGTATAAAAAAAGTGATTGCTAGTCCGGGAACTACAAATGCGTGTTTAGTGTCAAGCATGCAAAGCGATCCATTTTTTGAAATTTATTCTGCACCAGAGGAGAGATCGGGTGCTTACATGGCATGTGGAATGGCGGCAGAAAGTGGTGAACCGGTTGTGTTGAGCTGCACTGGAGCAACAGCTTCGAGAAACTATATGCCGGCATTAACAGAGGCCTTCTACAGAAAGCTCCCAATTTTGACTGTTACTTCGTCTCGAAGGAATGCATATATAGGGCATAATTGCGATCAGGTTACTGATAGAACGGTTTTGCCTAATGATGTGGCAAAAATTAGCGTACAAATGCCTATTGTATTAGATGATGTTTCGGAATGGAATTGTACTATTAATGCCAATAAGGCGGTTTTAGAATTATATCATCGAGGTGGAGGACCGGCACATATTAATTTGGAGACTACTTATAGCAAAAAAAAAGTAACAGATATTCAACCAGTAAGAATTATTAGACGATTCATGAAATATGATGAGTTACCTAATATTACAACACAGCGAGTTTGTATATTTGTAGGCGCACATGTAGAAATGGATGATAAATTGGAGAGGGCAATTTCAGAGTTTTGTAAAAAATACAATGGAATTGTTCTGTGCGATCATACAAGCAATTATCGAGGAGAGTATAGAGCATTTTGCAATATCGTAGCCAATCAATACTATTGGAAATCGACAATTCAAAATGTTGAGTTAATGGTACATATTGGTGACATTTCATCTTCTGACTATAAAATACAGGCAAAAGAAGTATGGCGTGTTAATCCTGACGGTGAAATAAGAGATACATTTCAAAAACTATATAATGTTTTTGAAATGAAAGAAGTCGAATTCTTTGAATATTATAATAAGAAAAAGAAAGATTATAGTAATAATGAATTGTTGATAGCTTATCATCAAGAAGAAAAAGAAATTCTTAGCAGGATGCCAGAATTGCCGTTTTCTAATATTTGGATTGCAAGCGTTACAGCTAAGAAACTTCCAGCTGATTCTGTGCTGCACTTAGGAATTCGAAATTCATTGAGAAGTTGGAATTATTTTGATACACAAGAAACTGTTACCGGTTATTCTAATACTGGTGGCTTTGGAATTGATGGTAGCTTATCGACTGTGATCGGTGCAGCTCTTTGTCATCCAGATAGGCTATATTATTGTGTGCTGGGTGATTTGGCCTTTTTTTACGATATGAATGCGCTGGGTAATCGCCATGTTCCGTCTAATATTAGAATCCTTGTTGTTAACAATGGGCTTGGTTTTGAAATGAAATTTCCGGCCTCTTGGGGATATAGTATTGCAAATTCTATCGGTGTATCAGAGGATAACTATGTCTGTGCGGCTGGGCATTATTCATCTCCAGATTTAATAAAATCCTATGTTTATGGATTGGGTTTTGAGTATTTAAAGGTATCTACAAAAGATCAATATTTCGATTGCTTACCGAAAATAGTAAGTAATGAAAAACAGGATAGAACACTTGTTGTTGAAATTGTTGTAAATTCGGAAAATGAGGATGCTGCTTTAAATTTGATTGGATCCATTATGGTGGATGAATCTAATGCTGCAAAGGCGGCAATAAAAAAAGCAATTGGGAAAAAAGGAATTGATGCAATTAAAAAAATGATGGGGAGGTGAATTATGAATATTTTAATTTTAGGAGGCACCGGTTCGATAGGACAGGCCTTAACAGAATTGCTGAAAAATACAGCTTGGAATGTATATGTCACTACCAGAACAAAAAGAGAAAATGTACAGAACATTACATTTTTACAAGGAAATGCACATGATGAGAAATTTCTTGCAGAATGCGTTACAAAAAGACATTGGAATGTAATAGTAGATTTCATGGCGTATTCAACACAGGAATTTTCTAAAAAAGTGGAATTATTTTTGGAAAGCACTAATCAATACTTTTTTCTGAGTTCAAGTAGAGTTTATGCGGCGAGTAATGAACCGTTAACAGAAGACTCACCGCGATTGTTAGATGTTTGTACAGATGAGATGTATTTAGCAACAGATGAATATGCATTGGCAAAAGCGAGACAGGAAAATATTCTTTTGACCACTAATAAAAAGAATTGGACAATCATACGGCCTTATAAAACATATAATAATAATCGCCTTCAGTTGGGAATGTATGAAAAGGAAGAATGGCTTTATAGACTTATGATGGGAAAAACATTAGTGTTTCCAAATGAGTTAAAAAAAAGAAAAACTACACTTACTTATGCAGCGGATGTGGCAGTAGCAATTAGTGAGTTAATTGAAAATGAATCCGCATATGGAGAGATTTTTCATATTACAACGACAGAATCGTTGTCTTGGGAAGATGCATTTGAAAAGTACACATCAATTCTTAGTGAAACTACAGGAAAACAGTTTCATATCAAGTATGTTGATGATATAGAAATGTTTTACAATATTTGGAATCCATATCAGATTAAATACGATTGCAATATAGATAGACGCTTTGACAATTCTAAAATTAATAGAGCAACTAACAATAAACTTCAATATACCTTGGTTGCAGAGGGTATAAATAAATGCTTAAAAAAATTTATTGAATCACCTGAATGGCGTAATATCAATTGGAAATTGAATTTTTGGATGGATAATATCACAGGTGAAAAAACAAAGATTTGGGATGCTGATGGACTGAAAGAAAAAGCAAGATATGTTAAATATTGTATAAAAAAGTAGCATGTTTGTGGAGAGAATAAAAATGACGATTGCAGATAAAAGAAAAGAATATCGATTGATTAATATTTTATTTAAAACGATTTACAAGAAGAAATCAGCTAAATGGAGGGGAGACTACCTTCGAAACAAACATATTTTTCATCAGATAGGAAACAACGTTCATCTGTGGGGGGGGGTACCCTCGGACCCATATCTGATATCCATTGGAAACAATGTTATTATTGCCGTTTCTGTGGAGTTTGTAACCCATGACATTTTCTACCACGCACTTAATCAAACATACAGTGACTTAGGGGAATTCTACCCTCACTTTGATACAATTACTATTGAGGACAACGTATGTATTGGTGGTTTCTCGAAAATTATGCCAGGTGTAGTGATTGGAGAAGGTGCAATTGTAGCTGGTGGTAGTGTGGTTACTAAGGATGTTCCGAAAGGTGCTATCGTTGGAGGGAACCCAGCTAAAGTAATAGGATGGACAGAGGAATTGGCAAAAAGGCGGATTGCCGAAAACCGAAAGAATTATACGATTTTTAATGAAGTGGAAGAAGTTGAAAAGTATTATTGGGAAATTCTTCCGCACAATAACAATTGATGAATGTAGCTGTAGTAGGCAGTATTGGCCGGCAGAAAAAATACTACAATTATTGATAGAGCCTAGCAATCTAAATTAATTTGGATTGCTTCAGAGGAGGAAGAGTGATGAAAGGCATTATTTTAGCAGGAGGTTCAGGCACACGCCTGTACCCGTTAACAAAAGTAACAAGTAAACAGCTCTTGCCAATCTACGACAAACCGATGATTTATTATCCGATGTCCGTTCTGATGAACGCTGGCATCCGCGATATTTTGATTATTTCCACACCGCAGGATACTCCTCGCTTTGAGAATCTGCTCGGCGATGGTCATCAGTTTGGTGTGAATCTGACCTATGCAGTTCAGCCGTCTCCGGATGGACTGGCACAGGCCTTTATCATTGGTGCCGACTTTATCGGTGACGATTCTGTGGCTATGGTGCTGGGCGATAACATCTTTGCGGGCCACGGATTGAAGAAGAGATTAAATGCAGCAGTGGAAAAGGCAGAAAACGGCAAGGGCGCAACGGTGTTTGGCTATTATGTAGACGATCCGGAGCGTTTTGGTATTGTGGAGTTTGACAAGAACGGTAAGGCCATTTCTATCGAGGAAAAGCCAGAACATCCGAAGAGCAACTATTGCGTGACTGGCCTGTACTTCTATGATAACCGTGTAGTCGAGTTTGCCAAGAATTTGAAACCGTCTGCCCGTGGTGAATTAGAAATTACCGATCTGAACCGTATTTATCTGGAAGACGGCACCCTAAATGTAGAACTGTTGGGGCAGGGCTTCACTTGGCTGGACACTGGTACACATGAGAGCTTGGTGGATGCTACCAACTTTGTGAAGACCGTGGAACAGCATCAGCATCGTAAGATTGCCTGTCTGGAGGAAATCGCATATCTGAATGGTTGGATCAGCAAGGATGAACTGATGGAAGTCTATGAGGTCATGAAGAAGAACCAGTATGGACAGTATCTGAAAGATGTCATGGACGGCAAGTATCAGGAACATCTGTATTAATAAAAGAAGAACCAAAAGATAAGTGTAGAGGAGAATAAATCATGAATATTATTGTTACCGGCGGCGCTGGTTTTATTGGTAGTAACTTTGTATTCCATATGCTGAAGAAGTATCCGGATTACCGGATCATCTGTCTGGACAAGCTGACCTATGCAGGCAATCTGTCCACACTGGCACCTGTTATGGATAACCCGAATTTCCGCTTTGTGAAGGCAGATATCTGCGACCGCGAAGCAGTGGATAAACTGTTTGAAGAAGAACATCCGGACATCGTGGTCAACTTTGCGGCAGAATCTCATGTTGACCGTTCCATCGAAGATCCGGGTATCTTCCTCCAGACCAATATTATCGGTACCAGTGTGCTGATGGATGCTTGCCGCAAGTACGGTATCCAGCGTTATCATCAGGTTTCTACCGATGAAGTTTACGGTGACCTGCCGCTGGATCGTCCTGATCTGTTCTTCACCGAAGAAACTCCGATTCACACCAGCTCTCCGTACAGTAGCTCCAAGGCTGCCGCTGACCTGCTGGTTCTGGCTTACCACCGTACCTACGGTCTGCCTGTGACCATTTCCCGTTGCTCCAACAACTATGGTCCGTATCACTTCCCGGAGAAGCTGATTCCGCTGATGATTGCTAATGCACTGGCAGATAAGCCGCTGCCTGTTTACGGCGAGGGTCTGAACGTCCGTGACTGGCTGTATGTGGAAGATCACTGCAAGGCCATTGATCTGATTATCCACAAGGGTCGTGTTGGTGAAGTCTACAACGTCGGCGGTCACAACGAGAAGCAGAACATTGAAATCGTGAAGATTATCTGCAAGGAACTGGGCAAGCCGGAGAGCCTGATCACTCACGTTGGCGATCGTAAGGGTCATGATATGCGTTATGCTATTGATCCGACCAAGATCCACAATGAGCTGGGCTGGTTGCCGGAGACCAAGTTTGAGGACGGCATTAAAAAGACCATCCAGTGGTATCTCGATAATCGTGAGTGGTGGGAGACCATCATCAGCGGTGAGTATCAGAACTACTACGAGAAAATGTACAGTAACCGCTAAGAAGCCAGAGGAGGAAAGGACATGAAGTTTTTTGTAACGGGCGTTGGCGGTCAGTTAGGCCATGATGTGATGAATGAGCTGCTGAAGCGCGGCCATGAAGGTGTGGGTTCTGATATTCAGGAAAACTACAGTGGTGTGGCTGATGGTTCTGCAGTGACAAAAGCTCCGTATGTGGCTCTAGATATTACTGATAAAGAAGCCGTTGAAAAAGTAATTACAGAAGTAAATCCGGATGCTGTGATCCACTGTGCAGCATGGACGGCTGTGGATATGGCAGAGGACGACGATAAAGTGGCGAAAGTCCGTGCCATCAATGCAGGTGGTACTCAGAACATTGCAGATGTCTGCAAGAAACTGGACTGCAAAATGACCTACATCAGCACGGACTATGTGTTCGATGGTCAAGGCACTGAGCCTTGGAAGCCGGACTGCAAGGATTATAAGCCTTTGAATGTATACGGCCAGACGAAGCTGGAAGGGGAACTGGCGGTCAGCCAGACTCTGGAGAAGTATTTCATTGTCCGTATTGCTTGGGTGTTTGGTCTGAACGGTAAGAATTTTATCAAGACCATGCTGAATGTTGGTAAGACACACGACACTGTCCGTGTGGTCAATGACCAGATTGGCACACCGACCTATACATATGATTTGGCTCGACTGCTCGTTGATATGAATGAAACGGAGAAGTACGGCTATTATCACGCCACCAATGAGGGCGGCTATATCAGCTGGTACGATTTCACGAAAGAAATCTACCGTCAGGCTGGCTATAAGACAGCAGTGCTTCCGGTAAGTACGGAAGAGTATGGTCTGAGTAAAGCAGCTCGCCCGTTTAACAGCCGTCTGGATAAGAGCAAGCTGTTGGAAGCTGGCTTTACTCCGCTTCCGACTTGGCAGGATGCACTGAGCCGTTACCTGAAAGAAATCGAGCAGTAAGAGGAGATAGAGAAGATGGGACAGATTAAAGTTGAAAAAAATGTAGGCGGCATCGAAGGACTTTGTGTTATTGAGCCTGCTGTTCACGGCGATGCCCGTGGCTATTTCATGGAAACTTACAACGAAAAAGATATGAAGGAAGCTGGCATTGACATCCACTTTGTACAGGATAACCAGTCTATGTCTACAAAGGGTGTGCTGCGTGGCTTGCACTTCCAGAAACAGTATCCGCAGTGCAAACTGGTGCGCGCCGTGCGTGGCACAGTGTTCGATGTTGCTGTTGATCTGAGAAGTGATTCTACGACCTACGGCAAATGGTATGGGGTTACCCTGTCGGCCGAGAACAAGAAGCAGTTCCTCATCCCGGAAGGTTTTGCACATGGCTTCCTGGTTCTGAGTGACGAGGCAGAGTTTTGCTATAAGGTGAATGACTTTTGGCATCCGAATGACGAGGGTGGTATGGCTTGGAATGACCCGGAGATCGGCATTGAATGGCCGGAGTTGAAGGGCGAATACAAGGGCAGTGCAAGCGCAGAGGGCTATACGCTGAAAGATGGTACGGCACTGAACTTGAGCGATAAGGATCAGAAGTGGCTTGGTCTGAAGGATACTTTTAAGTTTTAAAAGTAAAAGTGATTATATTGCATATAAAGAAGTTGCTCGACAAATGGAAAAAGAAAAGGGGCGCAGAGAGCTCTTTATTACGGTCGCTTTGTCAATCCTGTCATATTATTGTGGTGAGCAGAAACTTGTTGGATGGATTTTGAAGAAATTGGCATAGTGTATTTTGGACTCTAGCAGGTCAAGTAATGAGCTTTAAATCTTATGAAAACGAAAAAACGAATAAAAATCGGAATAGCTACGACTTTTGTAATTGTTATACTGATGGCTCTTTGTGGAAGCCGATTTGTTTTTCAAAAAGCATGTGTACGAAGGGAAACGTCATGGCTGAACATGGGAACAGCAGATGACTACATATACAACCTTCTTGTGGATGCGTATAATATACGAAAAGAGAAGAATGAAACTGTTACAATAAAGGCTTCAGACGGAATAAATCTTGTGGGTCACTATTACGAAAGAGATAAGAACGCACCTTTGATTATATTCTTTCATGGTCTTTGGAGTAATGGATATGTAAGCGGAGAACCGACTTATAAAATTACAAAAAATCAAGGTTGGAATCTTCTTTTAGTTAGCATGCGTGCACATGATGAAAGTGAAGGTGAATTTTCAACATTAGGCGTTATAGAGCAATATGATTGCAAGGCTTGGGCGAACTGGGCTGTAGAACGCTTTGGAGAAGAAAAGTCGGTTTTCTTTATGGGAGTGTCAACGGGTGCTTCAATTGCAATGATGAGTAGCAATCTGGGATTACCTAAATCAGTGAGAGGGATTATTGATGATTGTGGATTTACTTCCACAATGGAAATGATAGATGTGAATTGCAAGAGTCACCTTCCGGATTATATCCCGACAAGGATGTTTGACTTTTTTGTTGAGATGGGAACTAGCGTATGGGGACACTTTTGTATAAGTAAGGCAGACGCTTGCAAAGCTGTTTCACAGACGGATATTCCAATCTTAATTATACACGGAGACAGAGATACACAAGCACCACTATCTATGGCATACAGACTTTATGATAGTTGTAGCAGTGAAAAACAGTTGTATGTGGTTCATGGAGCTAATCATGCAGAGAACTATAGAAAAAATCCGGAAGGATATGAGAACGTAATAGCACAGTTTGTGGAAGAGCATTCAGGAGCCTTGAAGAAAGAGTACTAAACTGTAAACGCAAAATGAACTAAATATGCCCCAAAAGTCGAATGCTGTCGAATTAGTGTCTGTATTAGGAAAAATAAAACTGTGTGAATTCTCACACGGTGGCTGCTCAAACCTTCACACACCTCTTCGTGGTGAGCAGTAGGCAACGATCTATGATCGGCAGAGATGTGAAGAATAAAAACTATGATAAAATCAATTTGATAGAAAAAAACTTGGAGAAAAAACAATGAATACAACATTACTTATCATGGCAGCTGGTATCGGCAGCCGATTTGGAACGGGAATTAAGCAGTTGGAGCCGGTTGATGATGCTAACCATATCATTATGGACTATTCCATCCATGATGCAATCGAAGCAGGATTTAATCATGTGGTATTTATCATCCGCAAGGATATCGAGAAAGAGTTCAAAGAGGTTATCGGTGATCGTATTGAATCTATTTGCTCCTCTCATAATGTAACTGTTGACTATGCTTTCCAGGATATTAACGATATTCCGGGAACTATGCCAGAAGGTCGGACAAAGCCGTGGGGAACCGGTCAGGCTGTGCTTGCAGCGAAAAATGTGATTGATACCCCGTTTATTGTGATTAATGCAGATGATTACTATGGTAAGGAGGGCTTTAAGGCTGTTCATGAGTATCTGGTGAATGGCGGTAAGTCCTGTATGGCAGGTTTTGTTCTGAAAAATACGCTGTCCGATAATGGTGGTGTGACCCGTGGCATCTGCAAGATGGACGATCAGAATAATCTGACTGAGGTTGTAGAGACCAAGAATATTGTCAAAACTGCAACTGGGGCAGAAGCAGACGGCATAGCTGTGGATGTGAATTCTCTGGTATCCATGAATATGTGGGGATTGACTCCTGATTTCCTTACTACATTGGAAGAAGGCTTCAAAGAGTTCTTCGAGAAGGAAGTTCCGGGCAATCCTCTGAAAGCAGAGTATCTGATTCCTATCTTCATCGGCGAACTGCTGGAGCAGGGCAAGATGTCTGTGAACGTTCTGAAGACCAACGATACATGGTACGGCATGACCTACCATGAGGATGTCGCAGCTGTAAAGGACAGCTTCAAGAAGATGCTGGAGAACGGTGTGTACAGGGCTGACCTGTTCAGTGATCTGTAAACGACGATGAAAGAAACGATTGATTTACTCGGAAAGATCCTCACAAACATCTTGACTGCTCTGTATGAGCCATTTGGATTTTCACTCCTGCTTTCCTTCCTAGCCATGTTTTTCTATCTTTATGCTTATGAACCTACCGAAGCCGGCAAAGGTTGGAAGAATGCCATAATGACATGGTATCAGAAGTTCAAGGAGAGTGTGTTCTTTCGGAAACTGTTCTTTCTGGCCTTTGTGACTTCACTTATTCTGTTCCGAACTCTGTTAAACCGCAATCTTTGGATGAATCCTTTATCCGATGTCATGGGTGGCTGGGGCATCTGGGAGACTGTGAATGGCGAACAGAAGCTGACCACCGAGTGCATCGAGAACGTAATCATGATGATACCTTTTTCAGCGGTAGTGCTGTGGACATTCGAAGAAAAGATGGAGAAATGCTGGAAGAAGATCCTGTGGCAAAGCGGAAAGATAGCATTTATCTTTTCGATAAGCATTGAGATGCTACAGTTATTGCTTCGTTTGGGAACGTTCCAGCTATCAGACATTTTCTACAACACAGTCGGCGGAGTAGTAGGTGGTTTGGTGTACTATGCGACGATGAAGGCAAGAAAGCGTCTGTAAAACTGGCTGAAATTGTGATATATTGGGAGCGGTAGCTCCCTACGCTGCTCGTAATAATCACACACCTCTTCGTGGTGAGCAGCAGGCAACGGTCTGAGAATCAGGGATTCGGTGATCGGCTGAGATGTGAAGAAATTGAGAGGAGGAATAGCTCATGCATGTGTATAAAGAACTCAGTTTTGTGGGAAATAAACCGGGATTAGACAGCCTGGCAAAAAATATATATACTGTGTTTCCTGTGAATTGGATTAAGCCAAAACGTAATCAGATGTTGAAAGATTATATTCTTGCTGATTATGTCGGAGATCAAGCTCCTCATGCTGAGGTCTCAATTTATTATGGAAAAGATACCTGGCGTGACGGATATGTTAAGGTTTGTAATATTGTTCCGCTACAAAAGAACCAGTTAACAATTGAGGAATATAATCAGTTACTCGATTTATTTTATAATGATATAGCTAAAGTGTATGGTCAAACACATGATGATATTAAAGTTGTCGGACCGTCATCGGGTCGTTTTAACCCACTTGATTATATTTCTGAATCGGCACTAAATAAATTAACTTTATTTTGTAATGCTGCAAATAAGTCTACTGGTTCATCGCATCCTTGTGATGAGGAACGTTGGTTTGATTTTATCTGTCAAACAGTGGATGATGGAAGAGTATTTGATTATGATACCTTGTCTAAATTTTTACAAGATGAGGAGTATTGGGGAAAGAAGGAAAAAGGATTTTTAGGTGTAATTGGACAGTTTGCATGGAGTGACGAGAATGCGCAGGAACTTGCATCTGAGTACGATAACTATGTTCGGATTCTTCAGTACTATAAGAAAACAAGACTGGGAGAATAATGGACATGCTGGATGTTGTTTTGACAATTATTAACGTGATACTTGCAGTTGTTTCCGCTTTTGGAGCATGGAATTCAATTAAATATTTTCGGAAAAGCAAGAATCTTACAATTTTTGCACAGACAAACAAAGCATTAGTTGAAGTACAAAAAATGTTAATAAAGTTACCAGAAGCATTGTCTGCTTCAAATTCTTCGAGACGGGGAAAGAAAGGACTTAGCCTACATAATACTTTATGCGATATTGGAAAGGAACTTAATGCAAATTTGACTGAAATCAACTCAAATATACCAACAGAATATTCAGATGCGATTCGTCAATTACAGAATAAGGATGGCTTTATCTTGCAGGCCTATATTAATTCATATATTAGTGGCGATGCAGTGCAGAACAATGGTATTGATTCAGATGATTTCAATGTTTGTCAGGCAAGGCTTTTGGAAATACAAGACTATCTGAAAAAAGCGGCACTGGAAACAGAAGAAAAATTGAAATAAAAATACACCAGAAGTTATATTGATTACTGTGCTATACTTAAACAACTATAAAAGGAAAGAGGTTATCACCATGCCCAGAACGAAAGGCAGCAAAAACCGTCCTAAAACCAATATCACCAAAGACTACGCAACCCAGATTGCAGAAAAGCAAGAGACTATTGCGTCTCTGAATGCTGAGATCGCATCCATCACCGCAAACATTGACACTTTGAAGGCTGACCTGAAAGAGAAGAAGACTGCTCTGAAGAAGGCCGAAAAAGAAGTGGCATCCCTGGAAGCGAAGAAGGCAAAGGAAGATGCTAAGGCCGCAGAGGAAGCAAAGAAAGCAGAGGCGGAATCCGTCCTGAAGAAATTGCTTGCCGGTGGCATGAGTGCCGATGAGATCCTCGCTAAGCTGAAATAACCAAGAAAACCGAGAAAAAAATAAATGCCGTGTGGACAAACTGAACTCCAGGAGTACACTCGGTATTTTTTGAAGGTTGATATATAGTTTGTGACGAAAATAAAAATTGAATAGAAATAAAAGAAATGGAGCGTGAGAAAAATGAACTTATCTAAAATACACCACATCGCGATCATCGTATCCGACTACGAAGCCGCAAGGGAGTTCTATGTGAACAAGCTGGGCTTTGCTGTCATCCGGGAAAACTACCGCCCGGAGCGTAAGGACTGGAAGCTGGATCTTCGTGTCAATGAACACACGGAGCTGGAGATTTTCGCTGAGGAAAATCCTCCGAAGCGTGTGAACCGCCCGGAGGCCTGTGGGCTGCGTCACCTTGC
>ERZ1106915.228-NODE-228-length-90667-cov-14.645290_pt1 | contig 90667 bp, 71 predicted proteins | sample MGYA00403653_ERZ1106915 | MGnify/ENA primary metagenome ERZ1106915 (study PRJEB35170, sample SAMEA104062404) | human gut metagenome | biome: human gut; feature: human-associated habitat; material: faeces | place: Denmark | collected 2012-06-06 ...
CTTTGCGGTTTCACAGGTTTTCACATAATTTATTTGAAGTAGCACAATAGGTTAAAATTAAAGTGTATAAGCAAAGATACCACTTATACGAAAAAGGGAGGAATTAGATATGAAAAAAAAATGGACTATTTTTATTTTTGCATGTATTTTTAGTATTTTTTTCTTGCAAAAACCAGTCCAAGCAGAAGAGCTATCCCCAGAGTATCAAGAAGGATATGTTCAGAAAGGAGATGGATGTTACTATGTTGTCTCCTGGTGCAAAGGCTACGAAGAAAATGATAACCGTAGTATTTATGGTGAATTTTGTTTTCCTGACTCTTATCAGGAAGGAGAAACTTACCCTGTTGTAATTTTTTGTCACCAAAACATGGGATCTCATAAGAGTTTTAAAAATCCAGGATGGCTCCAAGATTTAGCAGCTCAAGGTTATATTGGATATTGCTTTGATTTTAGTGGTGGAACAGAAGCTCCAAATTGCTTAAGCACGGATTTAGATTATGAAGAATCTACAGATGAGACACAAGTAGCTGATCTGAATGCTCTAATATCTTTTGTAAAAGGTCAACCATTCTGTGATTCAGAAAATATATATCTTCTTGGTGGAAGCCGTGGTGGTAGAGATGTAGCTTTAGCCGCTCCCTCTCACAATGAAGATATTGCAGGTATTATCTTGTTATATGCTGCACTTGCGGATGAAACTCTCATGGAAAAATCTACTGGTTATACCGGAGATGCGTTATTAATCCACGGCTTAAACGATCAGGCAGTTCCTTATACAGCTTCTATAGAGGCTTTAGAAACTCTGTACAATGAATCCAATTCAGAGCTTCTGCTTCTCTCAGGAAAAAAAGCAGTTCACAGTTTTGATGGTGTTCAACCTGATCTTAAGGCAATTGCAGTAGACAAGGTTTTAGAATTCCTAGACAGACATATTGAACTTTCAAAAAATACCAAATAAATAAAGAAAGAAGGAACAATTAATTATGAAACACACACATATTTTAACAATAACAGCTGCTATATTATCATTAACTATTACAAGTCCAGTATATGCAGAAAATACCGATACAACAACCCAGAATTTACTGGATTCATACACAGATATCATATCTGATATTCCATATATTGACGATGGAAATGAGAATCATATGTTGGATCTTTATGGTACTTCTAACATATCTGAGAATACACCAGTTGTCGTTGAAGTACATGGTGGCGGATTTATCGGCGGAAACAAAACAACCAATAAAGAACACTCTATTCTTTTTGCCAATAGTGGATTTGAAGTTGTTACTCCTGATTATGTAAAGCTTCCGGATAATAGTTTTGTGGATGCTGTTCAGGATTTATTTGCTGCTTATCAGTGGGTAGCAGACCAGGCAGACACGTATCATTTTGACCTTAATAATATATTCTTAGATGGTGACAGTGCAGGAGGATATTATGTTTTACTTACGCAGGCAATCTGGAACTCACCAGAGCTACAGGAGTATTTTGGTGTAACTGTTCCTAATTATAATTTTTCTGCAATTATTACCTCTGCGCCGGAATATAACTTATACGATACACAGAAATTAATTGATAAAGATGGTAATGCAGTGGTTAAAGGACCTGCTGGTTATACCGCCTCCTCAATCGGAGCAAAGTATTTATATGATGATGATTTAATGAAGCATCTGTATTTTGCAAATTATGTAGATCCTTCTATATTCGAAGGATGTTATGTTTGCAGTACACCATCAGATACTATGACACGCGAATCCACACTAGAATTTACTAATTGGTTAGATGAAGCTGATGTATCATTTACTTTTGCTGACTATGAAGATCAAGGAAGTGGATTAATGCACGTATTTAATATTGGACATCCAACTTTCCCAGAAAGTGTACAAGCCAATAATGATATGATAGCTTATATGCAGAGTTTGATAAAATAAGTTTTCCATCCCAAAATAACGGAATCGGCTGCTGATTTTGCATATTGTAATCAAGAAAAGCATATGCTATAATTGCCAATAGGCAAAACGATATAATAATTCCATTAGGAACAATAAAAAGAAAACCCAGAGATCCGACCTCTGGGTTTTTCTATTCCTAATTTGGTGGATGGGAAGGCTTAACCCCATAGGCTAGTTACCGACTAATCCTCACCGTCTAACCATTTGATGATGTAATGGCAAGTTACACCAGCCGCAACAGCGATTAAAAACGATATAATACTTTCCACCAGGAACACCTCCTTCCTGTCACCAGTATGGAGGCGGTAACATTATAAGAATAGCATATATTCAGCACAATAATCTGGACTGACGATTTTCTATTTTCCTTATTAATAGGGCAATCGGCAGGGGTATAAAATCTGATAAAAGAACAATTTTATGTTAATCAGCAAAATTCTGTCCTAACAAAAAGAACCAGTCCATATTTCAGGATTGGTTCTTCAAAATCACCATTTATACCCACAATTTTTACACTCGTATTGTTTTCCTATTTTACTACTTGCAACACCTACCAGTGCCACACTCGTAACTCTACTTGTTGTAGAAATCTTTTTTGTATTTATCGAACCACAGTTAGGACACTTAACGGCATTGGCAATTTTTTGATCTAATTCTCTTTGTTGTCTTTCCATAGCCTCATCCTGTTCTTTTATCATTTGTCTTTGGTACGCTTCAAAATCTCTACAAGCCAATTCGTAATCTTCTACTCTTTTATTATAAATTGATAAATACACAAACAAAGGAATACCTATAAATACTAGCAACTCTATAATCCAGGTTCCACTATCCGGATCTCCATTATATGTTGTTGGAGTATAAAGAAATAGCCAAGAACTGAAAATTACTGCAACAATCATATAAATTATGAACCCCCGACTAAATACTGGCTTTTCAGGTTTTTGAATACTTTGAAGCCTTTTTTGTTCGCGCTCCTTTGACTCTTGTTCTCTTTTCTTTTTTAATTCCTCTAGCTCAATTCGTTTTTGTTGTTTTATTTTTTCTTGTTCGATTTTTTCAAAATATGCTTTTATTCCAAAGCCACAACTTGGACACATTTCCGCTTTATCCGATACATTCTCTTTCCCACATTCAGGACATTTTATAAGTGCCATAATGTATTTCCTCTCTTTACATGTTTGTTGTTTTATTTCTTACTCTACTCCCATTTGTTCTGCCAAATCATCAATAAAATCACCCATAGCAGCGGACCATTCTTCATCTGTTAGTTGTCCGTCACCATCTGTATCATGAGCCGAATAATATGGATCACTTGGATCATATCCATGAGTTTCTTCCGATGAATTATTGTTTGTACTATTTGGGCTACTGCTCGAATAACTTTTATATCCGCTTGTGCTTGAAGTAGAGCTACTTACACTTGAAGAATTGCCTAAAGTTTCTGTGTAATCCTCATCCTCCGAATCATCTTCATCAATTGTTAATTCATTGTCAGATGCTTCACCATACTCTTTAGTATCTGTGGTTTCATTTCCACAAGCTGCTACACTTATACCTAAGCAACATACAAACAATAATGTAACAATTTTTCTTTTCATTAGACTGCCTTCTTCCCCTCAAAATATAAAAAGCATTCCTCTCCTGACTCGCTCGCCACGGAAAAGCAATGCTCTCTTATCATGTGTAAAATTGCAACTGGCTGTCATACATTTGCTCAGACCCTGTAGTTTTGCGCCACCGGGTTTCTCCGGCTATGCCGTGTATTCAATTAGTGCTTGTTTTATAGTCAAACATTATTATCCAATAAATAAAACCACCACACATATAAGCCACTATGTCATACGGATCAGACACAGTATCCGTTCTAAATAAAGGTATAATATATTCCCAGAATACGCCACATAAAAACAAAAGTAACTCTATTTGTCATAATCTATATATCATACCCTTATAGTAATAAAAAACACTGTTACAATATGCTATAAAAGTAATTCCACCTACTAAATCATTAAAATAACATGTCATAAACCATTTAGTCCACGGTATTGAAATATATTTTTTTAGATGTTTATTTACCAATACTGCAACTAATGTCATTAACATGATTCTCAAATTTTTCTTCATTAACCATCAATTGAAAAAATAATCAATGCTAAAAGTACAGCTCCAACAACGCCCCAGAAACTTAATCCGTTATTATTATTCCCCGCCATACTAAACTCTCCTTCCAAAAATCTTTTGCATTTTCAATATATTGTTTCTATCTAGTCACAATAATAGCACTAAATCTGGATATAATCAATACAAATGTTTCTAATAGGTGACAATTTGTCGTATTATTTCACGCAGGAGTGCTACTATGCAATATATCTTAACTGATCTTCCACTTGGACATAATATCCAGACAGTACGCATAAATAAAGGAATGACCCAGGAAGAAGTTGTTACAAAATTACAGCTTATGGGAAGTCGTATCTCCCGAAGCACTCTTGCTAATATTGAAGTGGGGCGCAGAAACATAAAAGCCAGTGACCTGAAAGCACTGCGATTACTGTTTGATGTTGAATATGAGGAATTTTTCAAAGATTGAAGCTATCGGATATTAGGTTATCTGGTAGCTTTTTGTTGTATTCTTGCTGAAATAGTCTTATACTGGATTTATAAGATTTGTAATATATGCCCAGCGGACAATCATATAAATTTGACTCCCTGAATGCGAAATATAATGTTGCAAACCACTGGACTCTTTTGCTTGCAACAGCGCTGTGCATAATTGACTAAAATTCTTTCCCTATTACAGACATTTTGATTACTCAGAGGTTGCTTATGATTATTTTAAATATATTAGAGCATATATTTCATTTTTTATTTCCTATATCCATTATTATTGAAACAATAAGAAATTTTTCAGTTTCTTCTGAACATAGTGATAAAGACACAACTTCGAATAATACTAAAAAAATACACAATTGGAAAAACAATGTACAAACGGCAATTACTATTTCAACAGCAATTATATTTATTTTTGTAATACTGTTAATAGCAATAAAAGTTAAAAATCTATATTGGCTCATTATTCTCATAAGCGTTCCATTTTACCTGGAACAACTTATAGTTACATGTCAATCAATTGGAATAATCCAAAACGTAATAAAATCTAATGGTAGTGATAAACTCTCTTCCAAGGAGTGGGCCGCCATTAATATATTAGCGTACGCAATCTGGTTTTTAAAAATACAAAATATTTTTGAAAAAATAATAGAAAGAATTACTAAAATTACAAATGTTTATTTATCAGATATATTCTCAGTTTTAACATATACTTTAATATTTTCTATTTATATATTCCTTATCTGCTCACTGCTTTTAGAATTGGTAATAACTGTCTTGGATATAATAAAAAAATTGCTACATAAATTGCCCTGGAATGCTCAAATAAAACATTTCGAAGATTATTGGATACATAAAATCGGAAAAACTGTAACCTTTAAATCTACACTTATTTTTCAATGGGAGCATCTAAAAAAACAAAATCAATTTATACGTTGGCTCCGATATTTTCTATTACCATTTACATTTATATTGGATATAATTATAGAAATTATCAGTGTACTATTTCTCGAAATTGGATCTGCGATTGGTTATATCTTTGTTTTACTTAAAATGATAAAGAAAACCCTAAATAACTTTTCAACTTGGTTGTTAAATCTTTCTGATAAAAAAATAATTGCAATTTCATTCCGCATTGCATTTATAATGTCATTAGTTTGTATTGTTGCCTTAAACCGTTACCAGTCTATATTCAAAATACCGGAACCCAGTACAGCTGTCCTCGAATTTGTAGCCAGCGCAATAATCATTCCAATTATCTTTGAATGGATTAATTCATTCAAAAACAATCGTACAGACAATAATAAAGATTTATAATGAATTTCCTCTCCATTACAGGGAATACCGCCATGTATGCTCTTTTGTTATATGATTGTAAATGACATAATACTTTGAACCGGACTTCCAGGGAATATTATATATCAGCTACACACAGCCACAGAAAATCAAAGGCGATATGGTGCTAAAAATCACCCCTCACAAACCCTTTATTTTACTGGCTTTTCAGAAAGCCCCAAACATAGTCGAATGGTATCGAACAAAGCCAATATTTCTAAGGGTTTGTGGACTGTTAAGGGTTGAATTTTGCGCACTTTTTGTTAAGTTTTTAACAGTGTGGTTCTGCACGAACCCTTTAAAAATAAGGATTTTACGATACGATGGTCGATAACATGAAAGCTCCTGCAATCGTCCAAAATCCCATATAAATGCTGGCATTTCAGCGTTTCAAAATATTGTTATTTTTTTAACAAGTTAACGTATTTTAGCGTTTTTTCTCGCCCGAAATTCAGCTGCATTTTCCCACCAACACCCCGGGGGTACTTATAAATATTGACTTTTTCGCCCCTCCCCGTTCGATATCAAACGATATATATGCAGGAAAATACTGGCATCATGGCAGCAGGGCAAAAAATAGGGTAATTACACAGTTTCCTGTATAACTACCCTGTTATTATCGAACTCTTCTCTCCCACTTAAAAAGCGGTACATAATCCACCCATCCCGTTTATGTATCACCTCATACCCAAATCTCAACCAATCAATCTCAGTCTCAATCAACTAATCAGCCAATGAATCAATACTATATAGTTGTGGTTGCGGCTACTTCTTGGTGTGGTGGATCCCTAGACACAGATTGGTGTGGATTGAAAAAATTTTCAACCAAAAAAACCCAACACAAAATGTGCCGGGTTTTTCATCGAGAGCAATGCCACCATTGCTCAGTGCTCTTAAGAGCGGCTTCTTACTATATTACGAGAAGCTAAACACTTTGCAGTGATATGTAAACATATATGCAGTTGGGATATCTTCTCTTCTATATATAGAATACCATATTGTACAAAAACAGGCAATCTTTTTTATGTAATAATAACAAAATAAATATAACTTACTTCCATTTATTGTTAATATATTATGATTTTGCTATAATATATACTTAGTTGAACTTATAATTCGTAAGTATTGGAAGGATGAAAAATGGAAAATATTACTGAAACACAAGAAAAAAATAATCTCTATAATGCAGCACTTTTTATTGATTATGAAAACGTCTATAAAAATTTATTATATGAAAACAGAAATATTATTAGAGATGGATTCTTTGAAAAAATACGAAAATGGTGTCAAAAAAACAATAGAAGATTAGTAAAAATCGCGGTTTATTGTAATTACGATAATCAAGATTTGCATGAATCCTATCATCAATCCTTATTACAATCTTATGGCGTTGAATCAATCCATACTTCAAACCAAGGTAAAAATTTTGCAGACTTACAGATTACAATAGATGTTCTGACTGCAATGCACTTAAACAACAATATTGACGAATTTCTTATTATGTCTAATGATAAAGACATGACTCCATTGCTGAACAATATTAGATATAATAAACGAAAGGTTTCTGTTATAACTGTTGGTAATAAATATAATGATGCCATATGTAGTTTTTCAGATGAACAAATAAAATATGAGAATATCATTGAAGAAAGTGTTGAAAATCTTTACATAAACACATTACAAGAAAAAATAAAGAAAAATCTTGATTCATATTTAAGTAAAAATAAGTCTGCTTTTCATGAAAACAATGTTGCAAACGAAAAGGAGGCTGATACGAGTATAAAATTCAAACATACCTGTTTAGAATTTTTCTGTGAAAATCAAGCACGTATGCATTGTTTAATGTTATATGAGGTTTATAATTGCATAAATAATATTATTCAAGACGATGATTATTTGTTTTATAATTATAAATATGGGTCAAAAACATTTATTGGTATCTGCCATGCTTCTGAAAAGGAACTTTTAAAAGATATTTGTAAAAAGGGAGATTTTTTCGAACCTAATATTGCAAAAATGCGTGATGATCTATATAATAAATATAGAAATCCAAAAACTTCTTGACAAACAAGATAAAAAGTTATATACTACGATATATAAAAAATTAGAGAAAACTAAATAAAGTGCTTTTTGGGTATAGGAGCAAATGAGCCAGCCTATATTTGGAAAGAACACTTTCAAAAAGGACATCCTACGAGGTGTCCTTTTTGTATTGTTTTTATATTAAACTATATAATAAAAGCCCAGCGATCCACACGGACAACTGGGCTAATCTTATTACTCTTCTTCTGTTGCTTCCGGAACTGATTCTTGCTCTACAGGCTTCGGCATGGACATAAGCTTTTCAATATCTTCTACGGTGTAACCGTTGGAGTCCATGAGATCAGCAAGGGCTGTAAGCTGCGCTGCACGTTCGGCTTTCTTTCGCTCTGTATCCATATCTTTAGGAATCACCTTGCAAACAATCTCCCCTGTTTCCGAATCAGTATACACAGAGAAGTCATTTTCTCTAAAAAATCGTTTCATCCGCAAATACTCTTCAGAATGTTGCTTTTTCTTATGCATAAGTGGCTTACTTGTAATCCACGGTGTTTTTGATGGCATTGCAAATAAACAGCCCTGTAATTCTTCGTTCTGTTCCATAATATTTACCCCTCAATCAATCTGTTATCTCAATTTTCCAGTTCATCATAGCTTCATACACACTGTATGGAATTTTGTCCTTGTATCTCTTTGCAATGTCTTTGATGTACTGTTCCTTATATTCTTTATACTTCTGGAAAGCTTCTTCCGGTGTTTTAAATGTGCCAAGTTTAATACTCTTACCATTTACAGCCATACATGCCCGATAATAAATCTTTCCATCCTTTTCTTCTTTATATACACCCAGAGGAAATTCACCTCTATTTGCTTTGCCATTCGTAAACAGTGTATTTATAAATCCCGGAACCAAGCAACAAGTATCAGGACTATATATCTTATTACCTTTGTAAAGAATATCCTTATCCAGATTCAGATTGCTGCCTCCATAATTATTCTTCTCATACCAATATCTAAAATTACTGAAATTTTTCCATTCGTCTGAAACTGTGCATCCTATATATTCAGGATATTTCTCATGTATTTTTGTGTCATAGCACCGATGTAACATACCACGCCACTTATTATATGCTGTGGAGTCTATATCCACATTCTCACAGCCCCAATAACCAACTCCACAAACAGTCGGCTTATACCTTTTTGCAGACCATTCCTTATTTTTATATCGGATATCGTTCATCACCTGTATAATATACTCTTCCGAATCATCACCTGTTCTTTTATAGTGATCTCGCACCTGTGCATTTTGTTCTCTGGTTAATGGGTAAAGGTCTTTATAATAAAGATTTGACTTATCATTGCCCCTATGCCAAATATAAGTATTGTTCACACAGTCAGGATTTTCTATAAAAGTATCAACAATCAGGCGTTCTGCCCCGATATATACTCCTTGAGATTTCCATTTACCATCTTTGAACATATTCTTACCGAAAGAATATACCAAGCCACTATCTTTACTTCTTTTATCTGTGATGCCATTAAGTAGATTATACTTGCCGTAACTTTTTCGTATCATTCTCCCATAACAAGAAAACCAGGTATCCTTACAATTCAGTAATTTTACAAATATTTCATCCTCGCCCAATAATTCAATATCAAGCCCAGTCTGAGATAAATCAAGAATCCTCTCTGGTTTAATCTGCTTGTACTGCCGTTTCTGTAATATGTCCATATCAGAATCAAATGTATCTGTTACTGCTTTCTTCTGTAATTTCTTATCTCTGCTATCTAACCAGGTGCAATGCTTACACTTTGCTCTATAGCTTTTATGTCCACTTGGCATAATATCCATACGGAAGCTGCTTAAAGGTAATTCTTTCCCACACTGGCAGCAGACATTAGTAGCTTCTGCTGTAACCTCCTGCACACACTTGTCTTCAATGTCCTGTTCTGTAACTGTCTTATCATCTAACATAAATCTCCTTTCGTTCTAAGCAAAAAAGACAGCCATATCTTGACTGCCCTTCTGCCCTGACTTTATTTATGAGTGCTGCCAGGTAGCACTCATACATAATTAAAAACATATCCCCCAATTAGGGACTTGTGATTTCTTACATTGCAAGGGAGTAGAAACTATCGACACCCTTTCAAGCCTTTTTCACATATTCAATTTTTCTAAACAGTGGCTCTATCTCTTTCAGCTGATAGTCCACCTTTTTATTTCCTGCATCTGTCTCTTGGATATACAGCACTGTTCCCAGTACACCAATCACAGAATACAGCTTACCGGAGTCTGATACGATCTCGCCCCGGCGTATTAAATTTTTATCCATATCTGGTCTGATTCCTTTCTGAAATTGTCCCATAAAATCACGGTTTTATATTTCGCACTATAGTAATGCCTGAAACGCATTATACGGCTCAAATTTCAATTTTAATTCTATTAGTGGGGAAATTGTTGTCTGAAATGAAATAATCGAAATTTAGCCCATACACAGCGTTATTTACTGTGCATAGGCTAATAAAAGAGGATAACACATATATGCATTCAAAAATGAACACAAAAATAAGCCCACGAGTAACACATCAAAAACTCATGGACTTATTCAGGTATTCATTAATAGATAAATTAGATTTACAAGAAAATTCTTCGTTCATGCACCACTGCTCAATTATTCTACTACACCATTTTTAGGCAGTCACTACACCATTTTTACACCATTTTCGTAACAAATAGCGTGAAATTATAACAACTTACGTGAAATAGCAATTGCGAAAAGCCCTTTACTTCCCGTTGAAATCCGGTGTTCCGTACAGGTTGTACGGGGTTGCCTGGTAGACGTAGTAATTCAGCCAGTTTGTGTACAGATTATTAGCGTGGGCTCTCCAGAGAAGCTGGGGGCCGTTATCCGGATTGTTATCCCTGTAATAGTTCTTTGGCATTTCGATGGGAAGGCCTTTAGAAAGGTCGCGCTTGTACTCGCCATCCAGGGTGACCCGGTCGTATTCCGGATGGCCCATGACGAAGATCTTGCGGCCATCTTCTGCCATGGCAAGGAACAGGCCTGCCTCGTCGGATTCTGCCAGAACAGTAAGGTCCTTGCAGGCGTGTACGTCCGCAATGGGAACCTCTGTGTGTCTGGAGTGCGGTGCCAGGAACACATCATCAAAGCCTCTTACCAGCGGGATCTTGCGGTTCATTACCTTGTGCCAGAAAAGGCCGAACATTTTCTTGTCCAGCATACGCTTTTTCAAGCCATAGAAATGGTAGAGCGCTGCCTGGGCTGCCCAACACAGGAAAATGGTGGAGGTCACATGGGTCTCGGACCAGTCCATGATCCTGGTCACCTCTTCCCAGTAATCTACCTCTTCAAATTCCATCTGCTCAACAGGTGCGCCGGTGATGATCATTCCGTCGAATTTCTTGTCCTTCAGCTCTGTGAAGGTCTGATAGAATTTGTTCAGATGGCTTCGGGATGTGTTCTTTGCCTGATGGGACTCTACGGCCATGAAGCTTACATCTACCTGCAGAGGGGTGTTGGAAAGGGAACGAAGCAGCTGAAGCTCGGTCTCTTCCTTCAAAGGCATCAGGTTCAGGATCAGGATGTAGATCGGACGGATGTCCTGGTGCATGGCACGGTTCTCATCCATGACGAATAAGTTTTCTTTTTCCAGTATTTCCTTGACCGGAAGGTCACTTTGTATTTTAATTGGCATTTTATTTCCTCCTCTATGTGAATTCTTACTCTCCCGCTAATTCCAGGAAATCCTCTTCTGACAGAATAGGAATTCCAAGCTCCTGTGCTTTCTTATTTTTGGAAGAGCCGGAAGTTTTATCGTTGTTAATTAAATAGTCGGTTTTCTTGGTCACGGAGCCGGTCACCTTGCCGCCTCTTGCCTCAATAAAGGCTTTCGCCTCAGAGCGGTTGGCAAAATGCTCCACGCTTCCCGTGATGACAAAGGTTTTGCCCGCAAATACCTGCTCCCCAGCGGTCTCCTCACGGATCAGGTGAAGATGGCCAAGCAGATGGTCAAGCTTCTTATTATTCTCTTCACTGGAAAAATAATCTGCCAGGCTGCCTGCCAGCACCGGGCCAATCCCCTCAATGGAGTTGATCTCTTCTGCATCCGCATGGCGGATTTTCTCAATGTCATCGTCAAAATATCTGCAGATCACTCTGGCATTGGCAAGACCGATTCCTGCGATTCCAAGGCTGTAGATCACCTTGGCAAGAGTGGTCTCTTTGGCTTTCTCAAGGCTTGCCATCAGGTTGTCAAAGGACTTTTGTCCGAAGCCTTCCATCTCTACGATCTGATCCTTATATTTTCCGATTTCAAAAATATCTCCCAGATTGTGGATAAAGCCCATGGCAATAAATTTCTCCAGGGTTGCCTCGGAAAGGCCGTCAATGTTCATGGCATCCCGGCTGGTAAATAGGCTGAAGGACTTGATCTTCTTTGCCACACAGTCCGGGTTCATGCAGTAAAGGGTCTCCACATCGTTCTCCTTGCGGATTCTGGCCTCGTGACCGCATACGGGACATTTGTCCGGAATTACCAGGTTGCCGCTTCTGGTAAGGTTCTCCGCGATCTGGGGAATGATCATATTCGCCTTATAGACCTTGATGGTATCCCCGATTCCAAGCTGCAGTTCCTTTACAATGCTGATGTTGTGCACGCTGGCACGGCTCACTGTGGTGCCTTCCAGCTCCACAGGCTCAAAAATCGCCACCGGGTTGATCAGTCCGGTTCTGGACGGGCTCCATTCCATATCCACCAGCTTGGTCTCCCGCATTTCATCCGCCCATTTGAAAGCGAAGGAATTCCTTGGAAATTTGGCAGTGCTTCCAAGAGATTCGCCGTAGGCAATGTCATCATAGGTAACCACCAGCCCGTCTGATGGAAAATCATTGTTCACGATTGCGGTGGAAAAATAATTCATTGCCTCATCAAGGCTTGTGGAAGTTACCACCTTGTATTCCACCACCTCAAAGCCCTGCTCCTTCAGCCAGATAAACTGCTGTTCCCGGGAATTATGGAAATCCACATCCTGGACGCTTACCAGGGCAAAAGCATAGAACCGCACATTTCGTCTGGCTGTGATCTCGTTGTTCAGCTGGCGCACGGAACCGCTGCACAGATTTCTGGGGTTTTTATATTTGGCATCTGCATCTCCGATGGTCTCATTGATGCGCTCAAATTCTGAGTAAGTAATAATGGCCTCTCCCCGGAGCACAAGCTGTCCTTTGTAGGGAATGCGAAGAGGAATGTTCTTAAACACTTTTGCGTTGTTGGTGATGACCTCGCCTACGATTCCATTGCCTCTTGTGACGGCTTTCACAAGCTCTCCGTTTTCATAGGTAAGAACAATGGTCAGGCCGTCCAGCTTCCAGGACAGAAGGCATCTGTGCTCTCCGATAAAGCTTCTTAATACCTCACGGTCCTTTGTTTTGTCAAGGGACAGCATGGGGCTTGGATGCTCTTCCTTGGGAAGCTCGTTTACTGCCTCATATCCTACGCGGACAGTGGGGCTATTTGTGAGAACGGTGCCTGTTTCTTTTTCCAGCTGCTCCAGCTGGTCGTACAGGCTGTCGTACTCCTGATTGCTCATGATTTCCCTGTCTTCCTGGTAGTACGCCTTCGCGGCGCCATTCAGGGTTTCTACCAGTTCTTTCATTCGCTGTAGAGAATTTTCCATGATGTCCTCCTGTTTTTTGATGATTGCTGCTGGGAAGCTGTGAAGAATTTGCAATTCCTTTCTCCAGCTTCGCCCACTCTTCCCGGGAAGCCTGCCGGTACTCGCCTTCCTTCAGCCCGTCCAGGGTCAGTTCCATGATCCGCACACGCTTCAGGGTCTGCACCTGATAGCCAAGGTACTCGCACATTCGGCGGATCTGGCGGTTCAGGCCCTGGGTGAGAATAATGCGAAAAGAAGTCTTCCCTGTTTTTTCTACAAAGCAGCGGCGGGTTATGGTGTCCAGAATAGGAATTCCAGACGCCATTTTTTTCACAAAAGCGCTGTCTATGGGCTTATCTACGGTCACCAGGTATTCCTTCTCGTGATAGTTGCCCGCGCGCATGATCTTATTTACCAGATCCCCCTGGTTGGTCAGAAGCAGAAGCCCCTCGGAGTCCTTGTCAAGACGTCCAATGGGGTAAACCCGCAGGGGATAGTTCAGATATTCCGTCACGGTGGTCTCCTGGCGCTGCTTCTTGGTGCTGCACACAACGCCGCGGGGCTTGTAAAATAGAAGAAGAACCTTCTCTTCTACTTTTTTCACAGCCTTCCCGTCTACGTAAACCACTGTGTCTGATGTAATTTTCTCTCCTGGCTCTGCCCTGCGGCCGTCCACGGTAACCCGTCCCTCCTGGATCAGGCTGTCCGCTTCCCGCCTGGAACAAAAGCCGGCTTCACTTAAATATTTGTTGATTCTGATTTTTTCGTCCATTGCTCCATTATATATTTTTTCCCGGACATATGCAAGGCAAACATCATCTGGAAATCGGAAAGCCAAAAAACAGACCCGCTCTTTGCAGTCAAAAATACCAGACATATATTTTGAGTATTTTTGCACTCACGCAAAGAACTGGCCTGTATTTTATTTTCTACGAAACTTATGGCAATCCTCTGTTATCAGATACCTTCGTAATCTCTGCGGCCGCCCCGTCAGGCGTTTTTCAGATCGCTGAATTTAAACTTGATCACAAACATTGCACCCATCATCAGCGCCACGCCAATGATCAGGCACAGCGGACTCTGGATGAAGCCGGCGAAAATGTAGGTGATAAAAGATACCACTGCTGCCACAATGGCATAAGGCAGCTGGGTGGATACATGGTTTACATGATCGCACTGGGCGCCTGCGGACGCCATGATGGTAGTATCGGAAATCGGAGAGCAGTGGTCACCGCATACAGCACCTGCCATGCAGGCAGAGATGGAAATAATCATCAGATTTCCAGGTGTGTTTTCAAATACATGTACTACAATGGGGATCAGAATACCAAAGGTTCCCCAGGAAGTACCGGTTGCAAAAGCCAGGAAGCATGCCACAATGAAAATAATTGCCGGAAGCATATTTACCAGTCCGTCTGCAGAAGATTTTACCAGCTCTGCTACAAACTCTGCTGCCCCAAGACTGTCTGTCATACTCTTTAAGGTCCATGCAAAGGTCAGGATCAGTATTGCTGGAACCATGGATTTGAAGCCCTCCGGGATACATGCCATGCAGTCGCGGAACGGCAGCACCTTGCGTACCATATAAAGAAGAATGGTGATCACCAGTCCGAAAAAACTTCCCAGCACAAGGCCTACAGACGCATCACTCTGGGAAAAAGCAGTTACAAAATCAGTACCACTGAAAAATCCGCCTGTGTAGATCATTCCAATGACACAGCAGATTACCAGGGAAATAATGGGAATCAGAAGATCCATTACTTTTCCCCGTGGATTCACAGGGTCTTCTCCCTCACCGGAAGCATAGGGGCGGGCTGCAGTTGTAAACAGGTCTCCTTTTAACGCGTTGGACTCATGAACGCCCATAGAGCCAAACTCTTCTTTCATCAGAACCATGGACACCATCATCACAATGGTAAGGATTGCATAATAGTTGTAAGGAATAGCTCTCACAAAAACGGACATTCCGTCTTCTCCCGGTACAAATCCGCTGACTGCTGCCGCCCAGGATGAGATCGGCGCAATAATGCAGATAGGCGCTGCTGTGGCATCGATCAGATATGCCAGCTTGGCACGGGAAACATTGTGCTGGTCTGTGATGGGACGCATAACGCTTCCCACAGTCAGACAGTTGAAATAGTCGTCAATAAAAATCAGAACGCCAAGTAAAATCGTAGCAAGCTCGGCGCCCACTCTTGTTTTGATGTGCTTGCTTGCCCAGCGTCCGAATGCGGCAGATCCGCCAGCACGGTTCATCAGGCACACCATGGTTCCAAGAATTACCAGGAACACCAGGATACCTACGTTGCTGGATGAGGACAGCACGCTGATCATTCCGCCGGAAAAAATCTGGTTTACGGTAACTTCGAAATTGCCGCCGGAATACAAGATTGCTCCTACCAGGATTCCCACAAACAGGGAACTGTAAACCTCCTTTGTGATCAGTGCCAGAACGATTGCCACAACAGGCGGTACCAAAGACCAGAATGTGGCGTAAACAGCCGGACTGCTTACTTCCTCCTCTGCAGCTGCAAGTACGGTCGCCGGACATGCCAGAACGAATACTAAAACGGCTGCAAACAGAGCATAAATTTTGCTGCGTTTGTACTTCATTATCGATTTCCTCCCTCTTTTACTATGAAAGTCCCAGACGGCAACCAAGAATGAACCATGCCCCGCATGAGCGAATTCTTGGATATCGGATGGGCTAGACCGTATGAGTAAGTAGGGCGATAGCCCGGATTACGAATGCGGTCGGCAGCTGTGGGAGCGTCCATAGGCGCGGAACAGCTGGCTTTCATACATGGTGATGTCGCCATAGGCGACATATCCTTTTTGCGAATACGACAAAAAAGCCATGAACGCCGCCCCGCTATGGGACACATTCATGGCATTTATTCTTCACAGGATCCATACCTTCGATAGCGCTCCACAACAGTGACAGTCTGCCGCATATTCTGCGTCAGCCCAGAGCTCTCTTCTCATGGCGAAAACAAACCCTTCGGCGGTATTCCCTTTCTTCCCGGCCAGCCTGCCAGACAGCCTGGATTCTGATGCTTCACAAATCTACAGAATCTCACAGCCGGAATTACTGATGAAGCCCGCGCCTCTATCATAACTTCCCGTATTCAGTTTCCTTCATCATGCCAGGGGAAAAGTACCTGACCTGGCATCTTGTAACTACTGTAACAGCTTTCCCGGATAATTGCAAGTCTTATTTTCTATCTATCCCACAAATCGAAAAATATTATAAGAGGCTGTTTCTCCAATCCGTTCACAGTCATTTTCTTCCAGAACCTTCTGGAGTTCCTCGTTCTTTGAGACTACCACAAATTCTGTTCTTGTCTCCTGCAATGCTTTCTTAAATGCTTCCATATCGTCATACAGCTGATAATCCACCACATCCAGAAGCGCCTTCTGCCGTTTGTATCCATCGCTGTTTTCATCATATACGCCTGTCACAGTGCTTCCTGCACGGTAAATACTGGAATTTCTGCTGATGATCAGACGCATGCTGGCATCATACTGCCGCACTTTATTGTTCAGGGTGCCGTCAAATACTACCCTTGCCATCTGCTCCGGATTGTTCTGGTTTTCATGGATGATCCCGCAGACCTGTATCAGTTCATCCGGGACTTTATAGATATTTTCTGCAAACGCGAAGTTGTTCACCACCCTGTCCAGCGGATTGCCAAAGAGCACAAAAATTCCAAGAAGCACAGCCGCAGCTGCAGCTTTCATCCACCTTTTTGGGAAAAGACACACCGCCTTAACTCCGTAATACGCCACCCCCGGTATTACCGGAAGCAGCCAGATAAAGCGGTAATATTCCTTGTCAAAGCCCAGCTTTGCTATGATATATTTCACAACAACCGGGTTATACACCGTCAGGAACAGAACAGCCGAGCAGCCAATAAAAATCATGGAGCTTTTTTTCCGTCCCCAGATCAGCGTGGCAATCAGTCCAATGGCAAAAAGGACCGGATACCAGCAGGGACCCCAGTACAATTTCATACAGGCATCCACAAATTTCATTCCCAGCTCTTCAATTGTTATTCCACCCATTCTTCCGCTCCTTTCTACGATGCAGCCAGACTGAGCAGTCCAAGCTTACACGCAAAATACACACCTGCATAGAGAACAGAAGGAACCATGCACAAAATACAGTAAGGCAGGCCGGAAAGCTTGCGCTTCATCCGCATAACCGGTACCATCCCAGCCAGAACTGCAGCTGGAAGGATAATGGCAGAGCCGGAAAATCCCAGAGCGCTTACCGCCGTAATAAACAGCACCGCCCACACCCTACGGTCCTCTTTTTCTTCGTAAAGCCACAGGGCGCACATAAGAACAACCGGAAATACAATATTTGCAAGAATGGCTTTTCCCTCGTAGCTTCTGGTAAAGAAAAAGGTTCCTGCCGTGTAGATCGTGCCGCAGAACAACTGAAGGACGCACACAAACAGCACCATCAGATCCGCTTTCTTGCGGTTTTTCCCGAACAATCTTTTTCCAATCTGATAGATGACCAGGTTTGCAATGATCACATTTTCACAGGACATTACAATTTTGGCCTGTACAATGGGATGGATTCCCAAAAGCCTGCACCACACTGCATTATTCATAGGATAAGCGGACAGAACATATCTGGCCTGAAAATTCTGCAGGATGCCGCCTCTGAACGGATCAAATCTGCCAAGGGTGTTCGTGTATACAGAGGTACTGACCGTTCCTACATAGTAGGCAGCATCCACAGTGATATCTTCATAAAAAATAACGATCAGGCACTGAAGAAAAATCACCGCTGCCAGGAGCAGAAGCATCACGGAGTGCTGTTTCCATACTGCTTCTGCTTTCACTCTCACAGTCTGTCCCGGAGTGCCATCCATATGCCTGTGCCGTCTTATGCAAAGAAAAGCCCCAAGCACAGCTACAGCCATGATCACGGCCCATATGCCTGCTGCAGTACTTAAAGGAACCCACAAAAGCGTCATGGGGGTAAACAAGATTTCAAATACCGCAAAGTACGCCAGATATCCCAGGATCAGCTGCAGGGAAATATCTTCCTTTAATTTCAGAACCCGAAACACAAGTCTGCCTGCCGCCAAAAATATCATCGTCTGAAGAATAAAACCTATGCATGCCAGACACACATCTTTCATCATTTATGATTCTCTCCCTCTAACTGCGCCTTCAAAATCCCCATGGCAACCTTCTCCGGTGTAATAGGAAGCTCTCTTACGCGCACGCCAGAGGCATTGTAGACTGCATCTGCAATGGCCGGACATGGAGTGTCAATGACCAGCTCGCCGATGGATTTGGCACCGAAAGGACCGCTCTTTTCGTAGCTGCTCTCAAACTCCACACGGATATTTCCGATGTCCACGCGGCTTGGGATCTTGTACTGCATGAAAGAGTTCTCGCGGATCTTACCCTCTTTGGAATATTGTACATTCTCCATAAGAGCCATTCCGATTCCCTGGGAAACTCCTCCCTCTGTCTGCACACGGGCAAGATTAGGGTTAATAGGAGTTCCGCAGTCTACCACTGCCACATAATCGATCAGCTCAATATTTCCGGTCTCTTTATCCACTTCCACCTCAGCTGCACCGATCATATACGGCGGCGGAGAAATCTTGGAAGAAAAGGCGGTGGTTACCTGAAGCTCCTGCGTATTGCCGCAGGTTCCCTTATAGGCAACCTCCTGAAGACTAACCTCTTTATCCCCTGCATAAACTCTTTTTCCGTCAAATTCAGCTTCTTCTGCATCTACCCCAAGCATTCCTGCGCCTACCTTGATGATCCGCTTCTTCAATTCACTGCAGGCATTGATTACCGCATTTCCTGTGGCATAGGTGGTAGCAGAGGCATAAGAGCCGGAATCATATGGGGAAACATCCGTATCCACTCCAAATGCGACCACATTGTCAAATTCCGTTTCCAGGCAGTCTGCTGCCATCTGAGAAAGAATCGTATCACATCCGGTACCCATATCCGCACATCCAAGGGATAATGTATAGGAAGCGTCCTCATTCAGCTTCAGGGTTGCACCTCCAACGTCTACATTAGAAATAGAGGAACCCTGCATTGCCATGGCAAGACCTACGCCTCTTACTTTTCCATTTCCCATGTCTCTGCATGGATATTTCTCATTCCAGCCAATCATCTCCTTGGCACGGGCAAGACAACGATCCATGGTACAGCTTGCCGTGTGGGTCAGATTGCCGTCATAATCGTACATTCTTTCCCCTTCAACAGGCATATTCAATTCGCGGATTCTGGCAGGATCCATGTTCATTTTGTGCGCCAGCTCATTTACAGCAGACTCTACTGCATATATACCCTGTGTAGCGCCATAGCCGCGGTATGCACCTGCAGCCTGAACATTGGTATATACAACTTCATAATCAAAGTTGTAGGCCTCAAGATTCCGATACAGTGCAATGGCCTTATGCCCTGTCAGGCCCACAGTTGTAGGGCTGTGATCGCCATATGCACCTGCATTGGAAAGGGCTTCCACCTTAATTCCCTTTACAATACCATTCTCATCCGCTCCAACCTGTACATGGACCTCCATCTCATGACGGGGAGATGCACAGATCAGGGCCTCGTGGCGGCTGTAAACGATCTTGGAGGGACGGCCGGTCAGCCAGGTAACAATTGCCGGGTAAATCTCGCAAACCTCTGTCTGCTTGGCGCCAAAGCCGCCTCCGATACGGGGCTTAATCACACGAATCTTAGAGGATGGAATTCCAAGGGCATTTCCAAGGATTCTTCGAAGATGGAAAGGAACCTGTGTAGAGGCTACCACATTCAGTCTTCCAAAATGATCCTTGGTACAGTAAGCACGGAAGGTTTCCATCATACACTGCTGGTCTGCCTTTGTATGGTAAACCTCATCTACCGTATATTTGCAGCTGGCAAGAACAGCGTCAATGTCACCCATTTCCTCATGGCCTTTGGCAGCAAGGTTTCGCTTGTTGTCAGCACCTACGGGGAACTTGGATTCCCAATTCTCTTCAGGATGAACAAGAACCGGATTGTCTTTGGCTGTATGCATATCCAGAACCGGTGTTTCCACACGGTATTTCACTTTAATACGTTTCAGGGCAAGGTCAACTGCCGCCTCTGTCTCACCTGCCACAATTGCTACTGCATCTCCTACAAAACGCAGATGCTGATCCAGAATCAATCTGTCATAGGGGCTGAATTCCGGATAAGTCTGCCCTGCAGAAGCAAACCTTTTCTTCGGAACATCTTCCCAGGTAAGAACGCAGGCAATACCATCTGTTTTCTTCGCATTCTCAGTTTTGATCTCCTCTATCCAGGCATTGGCATAAGGACTTCTTAATATCTTAATGATCAGGCATTCCTTAGGTGCCAGGTCATCGGTATATACAGGCTGTCCTGTAACCAGTGCCATGGCATCTTTTTTCTGCAGAGACTGATTCACATAGCTCATGCCTGCACCTCCTTCTCCTGATTCTTCTTATATTCCAGATATTTCAGAATGCTTCTGGTCTGTCCAACAAAACCGGAGCAGCGGCATAAATTTCCGGCCAGATACTCCTTGATCTCATCCTCTGTAGGATCTGCCAATTCCTTTGTCATGGCGATCACATTCATAATAAAGCCCGGATTGCAGAAGCCGCACTGCTCTGCGCCTTCATTGGCAAGAAATGTACCAAATTCTTTGGCTTCTTCCTGAAGACCTTCCATAGTCATAACCCTTTTGCCGTCAATACGTGCTGCCAGAACGGAACAGGAAAGCATAGGTCTTCCCTCCACCAGAACGGTGCAAAGACCACAGTTAGCAGTCTCACAGCCTCTTTTTACACTGTAGCAGCCAAGGCTTCGAAGGAAATCCAGAAGCAGGGTATCCGGACGGATTTCTTCTTCTTTTTTAACTCCGTTCAGCCAAAAATTAATTCTCATCACTCATACCTCCCACTGCTTCCAATGCTCTTCTTGTAAGGACCTTCACAAGAAGGGTTCTGTACTTAGCACTTCCTCTCATATTTCCTGAGGTTGGAACCTTTCTGGCCGCATAGTCTGCAAATTTCTCATAAGCTTCCTTCTTCTCTTCCTCAGAAAGTGTCTGCGCATCCTTCAAAATGTTCTCCTCATCCTCCAGAAGAAATGCCTTAGACGGACGGGCACCGTAAACAGCCTTCACGCCATCTTCAGACAGGCTTACACAGCAGGCAAGCACAGGAAAATCAGTCTTTGTGTTACGCTGGCTTAGGTATGCAGTCTTAATCGGAGTTTTCTTCACAATAATATGTACCAGAATGTCTCTGTCCTTTGGCATTTTTACAAAGTCCCAAAGACAGACTCTTCCTCCCTTAAAAAGCTCAACCTCTGTATCCAGGGCTAAAAACATAGTCAGAACGTCTGAGAAACCAAAACGCCCCCAGATACTTCCGCCCACTGTAGCACAGTTGCGGAACTGCACGCCTACAATGTGGCGCAGACTCTCCTTCATAGCTCCATGGGTATAGGCATGAAGTCCTTCGTGAAGCTCCAGATCACGTAAGGGAGTCATGCAGCCGATTACAAATTCTTTCTCCGTCTCTGTAATGGTGTCCAATCCAAGGCCTGAAAGGTCAATAGCTGTAGTTACATTGCGATTGCCCATTTTCAGCCATACCATTCCGCCCAGTACACAGGCGGTACGCTTCTGGTTCAGCTCATAGGCTTCTTCCAGGGATTCCGCTTTCACATAATTTTTTATTTTAAGCATGGTGATTTCCTTTCTTTTATTATCGACTTTAAGTATAACAAGAAAAAATCCAAATTTCCAGCGAAATGACAGATTCAGAATATTTTTTTATTTTGATTTTATGCAAATTATATAGAAATTTTCAAATAATTATGTTATAATACAAAGAAAGAACAGATAATATACCTTTTGCACTGTTTTTATCAAAAAGGAGGCGGCGTTTATGAGTAAATGCATCATAACAATCAATCGTATGTTTGGAAGCGGCGGACGTATTATCGGAAAGGCTCTTGCTGAGGAACTGGGCTTTAAATTCTATGACAAGGAATTGATTGAAATGGCAAGCAAGGAGAAAAACATCCCCTTTGATGAGTTTGCCAGAGTAGACGAGAAGAAAGCCAGCCAGTGGCTTTATCCGGTGGATTATGAGCTTCAGATGAATCCGGAGTATCATTTTGTTCCTATGAACGATGTGCTTTATGATCTGCAGAAGAAGAGCATTCTGGAAGCTGCTGACAAAGAGAACTGCGTAATTGTGGGACGCTGCGGCAACTATATATTAAAAGATTATAAGGATAAGCATATCAGCCTGTTCATCTATGCACCTTTTGAGGAACGAGTGAAAACGGTAATGGCCCGTACCGGTCGTGAGGAGAAGAGTGTGCGCAAGATGGTGAAGCGCACCGACAAGGACCGCCGTGCTTATTATGAATATTTCACAGACACCAACTGGCTGGATATGCTGCAGTATGATCTGTGCATCAACAGCAGCACTGTTTCCAAAGAACAGATTATCCAGATGGTAAAGAAGCTTCTGTAAAGGGATTATTCCTTTGGGACAACAAAAACAAAAAGCATAGAAACAGCCCCGCAAACCTGCGGGGCTGAAATTATGTTTCCGTAATATAGCTTTTTAAAAACTCATAGATTTCCTCTTCTGTAGGGGGACAGCCCTTGAGGTGACAGGTAAAGCTTCTGGTACAGTGACCGATGCCAAGAAGACCCTTTTGATTTCGGTAGCCTTGACCGATGGAGATTCGGGTGGTCAGGTTTGAAAGGAGACCTTCTTGCTTCAGGCGGTCAAGAGCGGGGATCAGGTTGCCGTAGCAGGCGCTGCAGGATTCTACTTCTTCTACAGCGTCGGCAAGCTCTACCACTTTCCGGGACTTGGGAATGGGAGCGCCGGGGTTGCCATCGAGGGCACGGATTTCTGCCTGGCGGATGTCGGCGCAGCCAACACCAAGGGCGGCAGCCTTTGTGATGTAGGGGACTTCTTCTGGCTGATAGTACATCATGTTGCAGACGTAAGCATCCATAAGAACCGGATCCACTGCTGCCAGAACGCGGTTCATCTCTACGGGGTTGCCGCCGTCTTCGAAATCCAGATCGCCGCAAATATTATCTACCATGATGAAATCCTGGTGGATAGCAAGGCCTAGGTGAGCGATAGGATCATGAAGGCCAAGTGCGTGGAAGCGGCGCTTCTCAGAGTTGGGCAAAAGACCTTTCATGTTCTTCAATGCACAGGTGATTTTGGTCTGACAGTGACCTTTTAGTACCGGAACATTAATAAGGAAGTCCAGATCAAGGACACTTTTGCAGATGTTTAAGGTCATATCGCCACATTGTACAGGCGCACCCTTTTCCTTTTGCATGTCAAGGAACGGAACGTTATATTTTTCACAGAGGGACTTGAAACCACAGACTTCGTAGGATTCGGAGGTCTTATCTCCTACCCAGGAACCTTCCATGATCACCAGATTGGAAAAACCTTTTTCCTGAAGATATTCTACGATTCCGACGACTACCTCCGGGTGAGTGGTGCCGCCCCAGTAGGCTTCCATGGGGGCGACCAGGTTTGGCTTGATGCCGATCCGCATATTGTACAAACCAAATTCTGAATTCTGTTTTTCCACAGAATCTGAAGAATAAAAACAGTCCACTTCTGCTTTAGAGCTGTCAATAAGACTGCTCTTTGTTTCAAACTTCGCTTTTGTTATAACCTTCTCACTATTCTGCTGTAAACCTGCCTCGAAATTTTCTGAAAGCGCCTTCAATCCGTATTTCACAAACTTCTTCTCTATCTCTCCTGCCAGATCACACGCCTCCAGCAGTTCTTTCGTCATCTCCTTATATTCAGTTCCGCATTTTATAAAAATCTGATTCTTCTTCATTTCCGGATCAGTACTCCTTTTTCTCCATAATCTTTATGGATATTGTACAGGAAATCAGAACCATTAGCAACATAAGAACAAACAGCATCGCCAGACAGACTGGGATTCCAAGGTTCCAAATGCGCAGGCCCAGATTTTTCAGACCTGAAAAATCCACTTTCATTTTCTGGCATAGTTCTACGCCAATCCATCCTACAGCCATGATGCCAAATACAAGAACAAGCAGCACCAGCCTTCCTGTAGAGCTTCCATATTTCAACTGTATCGGAAACACAACCGCATTTGCGAAAACAGCAAGAAAAAGACCGACAGCTGCAGAAGCGATCAGTTCTTCCCAGGACACCATACGATATCCGGAAGCATTTACGCCAATTGCAATTGCAACAGCAACAGCCCACAATACCGTGACCATCCCTGCACCCAGCAGATACTTCTCCTTCACATATTCTTTCCTGCTGATAGGAAAAGTAAAAATATAAGGCATACCATTATCCATATCATCACTTGCTATGGTATTCAGTGCCATAACGGCAGCCAGAACAGACACATAACTGATTAGAAAAGAAGGACCTGCGGAAGTACTAAGGAAACAGAAAATGGCTATAATATATACGCCAATGAACGTTTTCATGTTTCCCCTCATAATTTCCATGTCTTTTACAAACATACCTTTCATAATACTTCCCCCTTGATCATCATGGTAATAACATTGTCCACAGACCCACGTTCTATTGCAAGCTGCGGGTAGTTCTCCGCATAAAATGCACGCTCATCTGTGAGACAGCTGTAGCCGTATTGCTCCTTCTTCACCTTGAGAATATGCTGCTTATCAAGCAATTCATATTGCTTCTCGTCAGCCTTGATAAGACCATATTCATCCAGCAGCACATCTGTATTCTCATGAAGCACGATCCGTCCCTTATCAATCATATAAATATCATCACACAGGCTCTCCAGATCTGAGGAAATGTGGGAGCTGATCAGAATACTTCTTCCTTCCGTCTCCATATATTCCCGAAGGAGTTCCAGAATGCTATCCCTGGCAATCACGTCCAGACCGGCTGTAGGCTCATCCAGAACAAGAAGCCTGGCATCAAAGCTGGTGGCTGTCAGCACTTTTAACTTTGCTTTCATTCCTGTGGAAAACTCTTTCAGTTTCTTATCCATGGGGATGGAAAACAGGCTGCACCGCTTCTCAAACATCTCCCGATCAAATTTCTCATAAGTCTCTGTCAGAATATGCACAATCTGTTTCACGGTCAAACAATTGGAAAAACCGCTGTCAGAAAGTGTCGCGCCTATATCCGCTTTCTCTTTTTGGGAAATCTGCTCCATATCCTTATTAAACAGACGAATTTCTCCTGCATCAGGATGAACCAGCCCCAGAATAACCTTAAAGGTAGTAGACTTCCCTGCTCCATTGGCTCCGATCAGACCGGTGATCTGTCCTTCTTCTACTTCCATACTTACATCCAGGGAAAATCCAGGATAATTCTTCTGCAAATTCTTCAAACTCAACAGCATATCTACTCCTCCATAATAAGCTCAAACAGTTCCCGGATTTCTTCCTCAGACAATCCGCTGATCCGCGCTTTCCGGATCACTTCCTCCAGTTCTGTCTCAATCTCCCGCTTCCGCTCTTCCATAAGAAGTCCCTGGTTATTCTTGGCAATAAAGCTGCCTTTCCCATGCACCGTAACCACGAACCCCTCTTCCTCCAGAAAGTCATACGCCTTCTTCACCGTAAGAGCACTAATCTTCAGCTCCTTCGCCAAAGTTCTCACAGAGGGAAGCATTTCCTCTTCCTTTAACGTCCCGTCAATGATCATCGCCTTAATCTGATCTGTGATCTGCTCATAAATTGGCTGCATCGACGAGTGATTAATTATGATCTTCATGTGACCCCTCCTTATGCAAACAGCATATAACAGTATTATACTGTTGTCAAGTGTTATATGCTGTTTATTTTCAATTAATTCATAGTTACTTTGAACACACTGCCCCTCCCAGGCGTCCGCCTTCGCCACACAAAAAAAGACGTGCATACCTGAGTCTAAACTCACATACACACGCCAATATTTTTATTCAGCTTTATTAAACACTTCTTTATCCACAGCCCCATTCTGGCAAGCCACAATGGTCGTGCAAACTGCATCTCCTGTAATATTAACGGCTGTTCTGGCCATATCCAGAATACGGTCAATACCCATAATAATACCGATTGCTTCCACCGGAAGACCAACAGAGTTAAATACCATGGTCAAGGTCACAAGACCAACACTTGGAATACCTGCTGTACCAATAGAAGCCAGAGTCGCCGTACCGATAACGGTTACATAATCCATAGGTGTCAGATGAATTCCAAATGCCTGCGCTGCAAACATAACCGCAACACCCTGCATGATAGAAGTACCATCCATGTTAATGGTAGCTCCCAGCGGGATCGTAAAGGAAGAAATCTTTTTGGAAACACCCATTTTCTTATGCAGCGTATCGATGGAAAGAGGTATTGTTGCATTGGATGTTGCCGTGGAAAAAGCAAAAGCCATAACCGGGAAAAATTTCTTGATAAATCTGACCGGATTCAGGCCGGTAAATACCTTGAGCAAAATCTGATACACTCCAAAGCACTGGATTGCCAGCGCGATCAGTACCGCAATCATATACTTTGCCAGCGGAATAAACGCACTGAAGCCAATATTGGCAAAGGTTCTTGCAATAAGACTGAATACACCGATTGGTGCCAGACTCATAACCATCATGGTCATTTCCATCATAATGTCATTAAACTGGCTGATAAAGTTGGCAACTACCTCTGCGCGCTCTCCAAGCTTGGCAAGGATCACACCAACGACCAGGGCAAATACGATTACCTGAAGCATCTCGCCATTTGCCAGAGCTTTAAAAGGATTGTCCGGAATAATATTCAAAATGGTCTGTGCCAGTGAAGCAGACTCCATAGTTTCAATGTCAGAAGCATTCACCTGAATCTTACTCATGTCAAGACCGATACCAGGTCTTAAAAGGGTTCCGATTCCAAGGGCAACTGCAACGGCCACCGCAGTAGTAACCAGATAAAATGCAAGAGTCTTGCCGCCTACATTTCCCAGCTTCTTGGTATCTCCGATTGCCATGCTTCCGCAAACCAGAGAACAAAATACCAATGGAACAACCAGCATTTTCATGAGGCGGATAAATCCCTGACCCAATACATAAAGAACGCCTTCCACGATCACATCATTTTTAATATTACCATCCGGAACCAGATAATGAAGAACCATTCCGGTGACAGCACCAACGATCAGTGCAATAAAAATCTTACTGGTCAGACTGATTTTCTTTTTCTCTTTTGCATTTTCTTTCTTTGCTCCCATCTTAGCCTTCCATCCTCTCTTTCATAAATTCTGCCAGAGATTCTTTCCAATCCGGCATGTCGTATACATCAATAATGCGAAGAATGAAATTATCAAGAACTGCATATGCAGGTCTTGCAGAGGACAGATCTGACTGCGGCGTGGGAACCGGATTCAGCTGTTCTTTTTTTCCGGAAAGCCGAAGTACTTCCTTTGCAAATTCGTAACGGCTGCAAACGCCCTTGCAGGTAGCATGATAAGTTCCGTACTCATTAGTGCGGATCAGGTAAAGAATGATCCTTGCCAGATCCCTGGCACTTGTAGGAGAACCATACTGATCTTCTGCAACGGATAAGGCCTGCCCTTCATCTGCTGAGGCAAGCACGCGGTTTACAAAATTATTTCCGGTTCCGTATACCCAGTTGCTTCGGATAATAAAGTGCTTGTGGGTGAATTCCTTCACATATTTTTCTCCTGCGAGCTTTGATTTTCCGTAAACGGTGATAGGATTGGTATCATCAAATTCTGTATAAGGCTTTTTTCCCAAGCCGTCAAAAACGTCATCTGTAGACAGCTGTACCATCTTTGCCCCGGTTTTTCTTGCCACAATACTTAAGTTACGGGCACCCAGGGCATTTACGCGGAATGCATGCTCCGGCTCTTTTTCGCAAAGCTCTACATCGGTAAGTGCCGCACAGTTGATGATCACGTCCGGACGGTTGATCTCACCGAAACGGAGCACTTCATCGGTCTGGGTGATGTCAAGCTCATTCTTATCTGTATTCAGAGCTTCAATTTCCAGAGGGTTTAGCATTTCATTAATTGCTTCGCCAATCTGGCCTTCTGATCCTACGATCCATACTTTCAGCATTTCTCTTCCTCCTTTATCTCTGTCAAATGCATCGATTTCATCGCACAATTAATATTATTTTAGCAATGTTCAATAGTATCTGTCAAGGAAAAAGATTGCCCGGCCAGCCTTGTATTTCCATGCGGCAGGCTGTATAATCTTAGAGCGTGTTTGAAAAAGGCTTTCTGCAAGATGTGCGTCACAGATTGCAGGAATGATTTTTCAAACACGCTCTAGCATCTCTTAAAAGGTTTTTTCAGCTTTAATGAAATGGAAGGATTTACAGTATGAAACGAAAAATAGGGAAACGAAAGCGGCAGCTTAAAAGAAAGTACCTAATGAAAAAGCAGCTTCTCACAGGCGGGATTCTGGGCGCTGCAGCCCTTACCGTTTTTGGTGCCGCCCGGCTTGTGGGGAAATTCAAAGAATCTGCCAACACCGTCTCCATGGTTGCAGCCACTTCCGGGGACAGCGGGCTTAATATGGAACAAACCTACTCCCTTGCAGAGGTAAAGGCAGCTATGGCAAAGCCTGCCAGCTTTTCCCCCGCCTGTGTGGAATCCACAAAGCCCTCCCTTTACATAGATTCCACAGCCATCGAGGTAAATGGGCAGACCCTGGCAAATCTTTCTGATTACCAGTCTGCTGACACCCATTCCTTTGATGCAGGGATCAGCTACACAGATGTGGACGGAATTGTCACCTTCCGGGGCAATAATTTCCGCGACACCGCCTCCTATGGAAACACCCAGATCAAGGAGGGCAAAATAACAGATCTCTGGACCGCCAGCACAGGTTCCATCACGGTAGGCGATGCTACCTGGTCGGGAAGCGGCTGGACCGGACAGCCTCTTATGGAAAAATGGTCCAAAGAAGCCAAACAGTCCATGAACATGTACGACTGGGCCAAAGAAAAAGACGACCTTGTGGAAGTGATCTACGCCTGCATGGACGGATATGTGTATTTCCTGGATCTGGAAACAGGCGAGCCGACAAGAGAGGCCCTTTTCCTGGGCTACACCTTCAAGGGCTCCGGTGCACTGGACCCAAGAGGCTATCCAATCTTATATGTAGGTGCCGGCTACGACAGCAATGAAGGAACCGCCAGGGTTTTCGTGGTCAACCTTCTGGACTGCAGCGTCATGTACACCTTCGGAAATAACGATTCTTTTTCCCTTCGCGGAAACTTAAGCTATTTTGACTCCTCCGCACTTGTGGATGCGAATACCGATACTCTGATCTATCCTGGGGAAAACGGCATTCTCTACCTGATCAAATTAAATACCAGCTATGATCCAGCGGCAGGCACCCTGTCCATCGCCCCGGACCCGGTTGTGAAATGGCATTATTACGGAACCAGAACCAGTGTTGCTTCCTACTGGCTTGGCATGGAGGACAGTGCAGCCATCTACGACGGCTATATTTTCATGTCCGACAATGGCGGCAATCTGATGTGCCTGGATCTGAACACCCTGCAGCTGGTGTGGGTACAGGACATTCTGGATGACTCCAACTCCTCCCCGGTGCTTTCCGTGGAGGACGGACATCTTTACCTGTACATCAGCACCTCCTTCCGTCTTGGATGGCGAAGCAATTCCACAGCGGAAGTTCCGGTATGGAAAATTGACGCCGAGACCGGAGAGATCATCTGGCAGAAATCCTACGAGTGTTCTTCTGAGGACGGGGTCTCCGGCGGCGTCCAGTCCACCATCGCAGTGGGTAAAGAGGAATTGTCCGACTACATTTATGTGACCGTAGCCAGAACTGGAGGCCAGGCCGAGGGCGTCCTTGCCTGCATTGACAAAAATACAGGGGAAGCCGTCTGGGAGCATGCTGCTGCCTATGCCTGGTCCTCTCCTGTATGTGTGTACAATCCCGACGGCAGCGGCAAAGTGCTCTACTGCAACAGCACCGGACACATTTATCTTCTGGACGGAAAAACAGGAGAGGTTCTTGACTGCCACCAGATCAGTGAGGGAGTCATCGAAGCATCTCCTGCTGTCTATCAAAGTTATATGGTCGTGGGAACCCGCGACTGCAAAATATGGGGAATGGAACTGCAGTAATGCGGTTTCTCCCCCATTTTTCAAACAGGCTCTAGAGCATGTTTAAAAAAGGCTTTCTGCAAGATGTGCGTCACAATTTGTGGGAGATTTTGCCCGAATGAGGGCGTCGTAGCGGGCTACGACAACCGAATTCAGGTGAAATATACCGCAAAGTGGGGCGTGCAGATTGCAGGAATGATTTTTCAAACAGGCTCTAGGCTTTAATCGCCCATCTCATTTTTGTAGACCGTGCGCGGCCATTCTGTGCACATTCCTGTGCGGACGGACGAATTACATCTTTGGCGTAATCGGAATAAATTCCTGCCTTATATCCTGCCTTTAACGCTTTTTTTACCAGCTTGTCTTCCCCGGAATGGAAGGTCAGGATAGCGGCTCTTCCGCCTGGCTTTAAAGCATCCGGCAGCTTTTCCATAAATTCATAGAGGACCTCAAATTCCCGGTTCACATCAATTCGAAGAGCCTGGAAGGTACGCTGGCAGGTCTTCTTGATGGTCTCCTTCTTCTCTTTCTCCGGAAGGAAATCAAGGGTCTTCTCAATCACCTGGCGAAGCTTGGTGGTGGTATCCATGTGGTTTCCTCTGCGGATCTCATCAGTGATGGCCTTTGCCAGTTCTTCACAGTAGGGCTCGTCAGAATTCTCATAAAGCATTCCGGCAAGCTCGTCTCTTGTGATGGTCTCAAGACGCTCTGCGGCACTGATCCCGGCCTCCTGGTTCAGACGCAGATCCAGAGGTCCGTCCACCTTAAAGGAAAATCCTCTTTTCGGGTTGTCGATCTGCATGGAAGAAACGCCAAGGTCTGCCAGCAGGAAATCAAAGCCTCCCACTTCCTTTGCAATCTCATCAATGGTGCAGAAGTTCTGAAGCTTAATAGTGAGAATGTCCTCCCCAAATCCCAGCTCTTCCAGGCGCTTCTTGGTCTTGGCGGCTTCCTCATGATCCACATCTGTGGCATACACATGGCCTTTTCCCTGAAGACACTGAAGCATTGCCTTCGTATGGCCTCCGTAGCCTAAAGTAGCGTCAAAGCCTACCTGTCCCGGCTTGATTTCCAGGAAATCAAGGATTTCCTTTACCATAATGGAAATGTGCATGCCAGCAGGAGTGTTGCCTTTTTGCATCACATGCTGGATGGTATCCTGGTATTTCTCCGGCTGAAGCTCCTTATATTTCTCTTCGAATTTCTTCGGGTATTTGCCCTTGTAGCGCACACGTCTTTTGTGAGACTGCTGTGCGTCCTGTGAAGCAGCTTCCTGCCCCTCGTTGGAAGTTTTTATTTTCTCAGTCATTTCTGTCTCCTGTAGCTTTTCATCATTCTGTGACATCTGCATCTCCTGTAAAAGGTTCTAAGTCATGCTTTTTTCTTATCAGCCCTGTTTTCTTTTCTCCAGCTCCATGCTGATCTTGGAAACAAACAGGTCAAATGCCACATCATTTTTACCGCTGTTGATCACAATGTCTGCCTTGGAACGGGTAGGCTCTACATAAAGGTAATGCATGGGCTTCACCGTATTCAGATACTGGTTGATGATTCCGTTTAAGTCCCTTCCGCGCTCTTCCACGTCCCGGGAGATCCGGCGAAGGATACGCTCGTCTGCATCCGCTTCCACATACACCTTGATGTCAAGAAGCTCCCTCACCCTTGGATCTGCCAGAAGAAGGATTCCTTCCACAAGGATCACCGGACTTGGGGTAATGTGAAGAATCTTATCGGAACGGTTGTGCTGGGAATAATCATAAACCGGGCATTCTATGGATTTTCCTGCCTTCAGAAGCTTCAGATGCTCTACCAGAAGCTCGGTCTCCAGGGAATCGGGATGATCGTAATTGACAGTTACCCTCTGTTCAAAGGGAATTCCATCCTGTCTGCGGTAGTAATTGTCGTGATAAAGCACCACCACATCATCCCCGAAATGCTCTTTAATCCTGTTTGTAAATGTTGATTTACCAGAGCCGGAACCTCCGGCAATTCCTATAATCAGACTTTCCATTTTTTCGCTCCTACCTGTCAAGGCCGAATTCTTCCGGCATAAATCTTGGGCAAATGTTATCAGAGGTACAAATAACTGTAGAGGAAAGGCGGGTGCCGATGGCGCATGCCTCTCTTAAGGTCTTGCCGTATGTCAGTCCTACGCAAACACCTGCGAAAAAGGCATCTCCTGCGCCTGTGGTGTCCACCACATCCACCTTCTTGGCCGGATAAACACCGTGATTTCCTTCCTGGTCTGCGTAGGCTGCGCCTTCACTTCCCATGGTAACCACCATCTTGGGAATGTGCGCTGACTGGATGCGCTTTGTCAGGCACTCTGCCATTTCCTCCGGGGAAAGGCCGTCATAATCTTCAGAAAACAAAATTCCGGCCTCCTGCTGGTTGCAGACGAAGCAGGCTGTTTTCCGAAGAAAATCCCTGCGCTCCATGGCAATGGTCATGTTGGAAACCAGTGCGTAAACTTTTTTGCCGTATTTCTCCGCATAGTGGAAGGTTTTCTTCACGATTTCCTTGTCAATGTCAATCTCGATCACCACGCTGTCCGCATTCTGGAAGATCTCGTCTCCGCATTCCTCCAGAATCCGCTCAATGGGGCGGTGATCCGGTCTCTTGGAAATGGATGCCACCACATCCCCGTCCTGGTCAAAAACAGCCAGCCAGGTTCCCATGCCGTTTGGCACCTTGCGCATAAACCTGGTGTCTACCTTGTGGCGATCCAGCTTGCGGATCACTTCCTCGCCCATGGCATCGTCATCCACCAGACTGACAAATGTGGGCTTCAGCTCTATATTGGCAATATCCTCTACCACATTTCTTCCCACTCCGCCGTGGATCTGCTGGATCTCTCCCGCATTTCTTCCGCCTGGAATAAAAGGTGCTGTAGAATACCCTTTCACATCGATAAAAACATCACCGATTACAACAATTCCCATACTTTCTCTTTCTCCTTTGTTACCTGTTACATATTCACAATAATTTCTGTTACCAGTTCCTTGAAGGATTTGGCAACCCGATCTGCAGTCTCCTGGACTTCCTTGTGGTTTAACTCTTCCTTTGAAATTCCGGCTGCCATGTTGGTGATGCAGGAAATCCCGCAGATCTCAAGGCCCATGTGACGGGCTGCCATCGCCTCGCAGGCAGTGCTCATGCCAACAGCGTCCCCGCCCCAGATGGCTGCCATTTTCACCTCAGCAGGAGTCTCGTAGTTTGGTCCTGTAAACTGCACGTAAACACCCTCCTGAATGGAAATGCCGCATTTTTTCGCTGAGGTGCGGATCACATCCTGAAGCCGTCTGCTGTACACCTCACTCATATCCGGAAATCTGCAGCCAAGCTCCTCTATATTAGGTCCGATAAGAGGGCTTGGAATCCCGGTTGCAATGTGGTCTGTGATCATCATGAAATCCCCCGGATGAAAGGATGGATTCACGCCGCCTGCTGCATTGGTGAGAAACAGCTTCTTCGCTCCCATCATGCCCATCAGTCTTGCGGGAAGCACCACATCGGTCATAGGATAGCCTTCATAATAATGCACTCTTCCCTGCATGATCACAACCGGCACCTGTTTCACATAGCCGAATACAAACCTTCCCTTGTGTCCTGCAACTGTGGAGGTTGGAAAACCTTCAATTTCTGTATAATCAATTGTGGTCTCAATCTGGATCTCATCTGCATAATCACCAAGCCCGGAGCCCAGGATCAGCGCCACCTCCGGTTTAAAATCTGTTTTTTTTCTGACACTTGCAAGGCAAGTTTCAAGCTTCTGATATAAATCGTTCATGTACACCTTCTCCTTTTATACGCTGCCTATTTTCTCATCTACAGTTCTTTTCAGGCCTCTGTATTGTTTCTCGTTAATCCAGATCTGATTGCCTTTTTTGGTGATCAGATCATCCGCCTGAAATTTTTTGATGGCACGGCTAATGCTTTTCAGGCAGAGACCTGTCTCATCTGCCAGATTCTGACGGCTCTCATTGATGCAAAGCTGCTCATTTTTACTGTATTTTTCAAACCAGTCCGCAAACAGCACAGCCAGCCGGTCTGCACCTTCCAGAAACAGGTACAGCCGGTTCCGTCTCTCCTCCTCCAGAAGGGAAGCGCAGGTAAGCCTTGCTTCCGTGCGAAAGGCTTCCGTATCTGAATAGATCCATTTCTCATACTGGGCTCTTGGAAGCTTGGTCACAATGCATTCTGTCTCTGTCTGCAGGGTAGTCTGGTAGGTGTCCTGCCCCAGGATCACTTCCATTCCACCAAGTGCGATCAGATTCATGGGCTTCATAAAATCGTAGGCAATGCCAGACACCCTGTAGTCTGTGGCTTTGACCCTTCCCCTTGCCACAAAGAAAATAGTGTCTGCAGGCTCATTTTCCCGGATAAAGGTGATGCCAGCTTCCATCACCTCGCTCTGGAACAGATCCATCAGCCACAAGGGTGCTGTGCGGAAATAAGTTTCAAACTGTTTCTGTTTCTCTCTTTCCAGTTCCCGAAGAAACGGAAGTACATCATGCAAGTATGTGTGTTTCATATAGTTTCCTCATATTCTGCTGTCTGGAAGCATATCTGAAAAATGCTCTCTTAAACCAGCTTCTCCAAAATAGAGTGTCCGATGGTTCCCTCCGGCATTTTAACCTGGAAATTATCTGCAACAGAAGCGCCGATCACAGCAAAAGTATATTCGTTTTCGATGGCTCCGCCCTCTTTCATCTGCGGGGAATAAGCAAGGAATGGAACGTATTCTCTTGTATGGTCTGTACCTGTGTAGGTGGGATCATTTCCGTGATCTGCCGTCAGGATCAGAAGGTCATCCTCCCGAAGCGCTTCAAGAAGAACGCCCAGGTTTTTATCAAATTTCTCAATCTCTTTGCCGTAACCTTCCACATTTCGTCTGTGTCCCCACAGGGCATCGAAATCAACCAGATTGACAAAGCAAAGTCCCTTAAAGTCTTCTTTGCTGATGGCAATGGTCTGCTCCATGCCGTGTACGGAACTGTTGGAATGATAGGTCTTTGTGATTCCCTCGCCGCAGAAAATATCGTTGATCTTGCCTACGCCGATCACATCCAGTCCTGCATCCTTAAGTGCATTCAAGGTGGTTAAGCCAGTTGGCTTCAGGGCATAGTCGTGACGGTTGCTGGTGCGCTTAAACTCGCCTTTCTTTTTACCCACATAGGGTCTTGCAATGACGCGGCCTACCCGCCACTCATCCTTCATGGTGATCTCACGGGCAATCTCACAGCAGCGATACAGGTTCTGAAGGTCAAAGGTCTCCTCATTTCCGCATATCTGAAGGACAGAGTCTGCGGAGGTGTAGACGATCATGGCGCCTGTGTTGATTTCTTCTTCGCCCAGCTCTTCAATAATCTCCGTGCCGCTTGCGCTTTTGTTTCCAATTACGCGCTTGCCGCAGCGCTTCTCAAGCTCTGCGATCAATTCCGCCGGAAATCCGTGATCTGTAAAGGTGATAAAGGGTTTGGTTGTTCTGATTCCCATCATTTCCCAGTGCCCGGTCATAGTGTCCTTGCCGTTGCTGGCTTCTGTAATGCGCATGTAGCGGCCCATAGGATGCTCCACGCCTGTCATATTTCCGGCAGGATGCAGATTTAACATTCCCAGTTTTCTTAAATTTGGTATTTCCAGGGAACCCATTTTATCCAGAATATGTCCGAAGGTATCCACTCCCACATCACCAAACTTTTCGGAATCCGGCATAGCGCCGATTCCCAGAGAATCCAGGACGATCACAAAGATCCTTTCATATTTTTTCAAAATAAAATCCCCCATTTCTGCTGCTTTTTTTTATTTAACAGAATTGCCTCTGCCATGTTTTATTCAACAGGTCATTTATCGGCCTATATACAGTTTTCTGTGTAGTTTCTCTTTGACTTCTTCGCCTGCAAATGCAGTGTCTGCCGCATTTTTCATAAGGATCAGAATCTCCTCATCTGTAATTCCATAGGTCTTCTGAATGAACTGCAGTTCCTTGGTCAGCGTGGTATTGCTGACGGTGCGGTTGTCCGTGTTGATGGAAACCTTCAGGTCTGCATTTAAAAATTCACAGATGGGATACTGGGCAGTGCTCTGTACTGCCTTTGTCTGCAGGTTGCTGATGGGGCACATCTCAATTCCGATGCCCATCTGTGCAAGCTCCTTTTGCAGATCAGCGTAACCTCTCATGGCAATTCCATGACCGATTCTGCCAGCTCCTGCTTTTACAGAATCCACAATGTTCTGCACGCTTCCGCACTCTCCTGCATGGAGAGTAAAGGGCATTTCCAATTTGCAGGTGTCTGTAAACAGCTCCATGAACTGTGACATTGGGTAGGAGGCTTCCGCGCCTGCCAGGTCCGCGGCGCACACTCCATATCCCAGATACTCCCGGGCGGTTTTGATCATGCGGCTGTTGTCCTCCTGGCTATGATGGCGCATGGCACAGGTGATCACGCCGAAGTCCACGCCGAAATCCTTTTTGCCGCGCTCAAGACCTTTTAAAAGTGCTTCGATCACTGACCGGCAGTTCATGCTCTCTGTCTCGGATAAAAGAGGGGCAAAGCGGATTTCCGCATAGCACACATTCTCCTGGCTCATGCTTTTCAGCACGTCATAGCCAGCCCCTTCTAATCCCTTCTCATCCATAATGCACTGTCCGGGAAGGGAAAATTTCTCAAGGTATTCGGCCAGGGAGGTGCAGTCATCTGATACGCTAAGTTCTTCTGGCTGTACTGCCCGTCCAAGTCTTGATTCTATAAATTCCCGGCTGAGGGAGCCGTCCAGGTGGCAGTGAAGCTCCACCTTGGGGAGGGCCTTTAATTCTTCTGTTGTCATAATTTATTCTCCTACGGTCAGGCCAGATTAGTGGGGCCAAAGCCCAGAGGAAGCAGTTCCTTTAATGTGTAAATGTCGTAGTGCTCCTTGTCCACTGCCAGAATGATCTGGAAGGTTTCGGGATTGCAGAATTCCATCATCACCTGTCTGCATACTCCGCAGGGAGCTGCATATTCTGTAAGAACGCCCTCTTTTCCGCCTACTACGCAGATTGCCTGGAATTCCTTAACGCCTTCGCTTACAGCCTTGAAAAAGGCGGTTCGCTCCGCGCAGTTGGTGGCGGTGTAGCCTGCGTTTTCAATGTTGCAGCCGGTGTAGGTCTGACCATTTTTTGCCAGCAGGGCTGCGCCTACTTTAAAATTGGAATATGGTGTATAAGAATATTGCAGCTGCGCTATGGCAGTATCGATTAATTTATTTCTGATTTCTTTTTCCATTCTCACACCCCTTGTTTCTTTTTCATATCGCAACGGTTTCGTGTTTTCACCATTACGTGCCAAAATGCATTCCAAATTACCTTCGGTAATTGCATCTTGTAATCAATAGCCGGTAGCTTTCTCGTTCTTTACAATCTTGATAATACGGCTGGTTCCCAGTCTGTCGGCGCCAAGAGATAAGAATTTCTCAGCATCCTCAAGGGAGGAAATTCCACCTGCTGCTTTCATCTTCACATTTGGTCCGATGTGTTTGGAGAACAGCTCAATGTCTGCGAAGGTAGCGCCTGCGCCGCCAAAGCCTGTGGAGGTTTTGATATAGTCTGCGCCTGCTGCGGTTACGATCTCGCACATTTTGATTTTTTCCTCGTCTGTGAGGAAGCAGGTCTCAATGATCACCTTCAGGATTTTTTCTCCGCATGCTGCTTTCAGGGTGCGAATCTCTTTCTCGATCAGGTCGTATTTCTTGTCCTTGAGCCATCCAATGTTGATGACCATATCGATCTCAGATGCGCCGTTTGCAACGGCATCCTTTGTCTCAAATTCCTTGGCTGCTGTGGTCATGTAGCCATTTGGGAAACCGATGACTGTGCATACTGCCATTTTTCCGTCTACATATTCTGCTGCCTGTTTTACGTAGCTTGGGGGAATGCATACAGATGCTGTTCCATATTCCATAGCATCGTCACAGATCTGCTTGATTTCTTCCCAGGTAGATGGCTGGAGAAGAAGGGTATGATCTACATGTTTTAAAATTTCTTTTACGTCCATTCTGGTTCCTCGTTTCTTATATTCTCTCTATTTTCAATCTGCCTGGAGCATGTTTGAAAAAGGCTTTCTGCAAGATGTGCGTCACAATTTGTGGGAGATTTTGTCCGGATGAGGGCGCCGTAGCGGGCTACGGCAACTGAATTCGGGCAAAATATACCGCAAAGTGGGGCGTGCAGATTGCGGGAATGATTTTTTAAACAGGCTCTAGTCTTCTTTGATCAGCTTGCGGACAGCTTCTACTGCCACGCGGATTGCCATATCTGTATCGTGCACAACCGGGTTATCCAGTCCAAGCTTCTCTCTTTCCTGGTTTGCAAGTACCAGGAAGCAGGAGCCGGCTCTTGCGCGAAGCTTGCCTGCAGCAATGAAAAGGGCTGCGGATTCCATCTCGGAAGCCAGACATCCCATCCGCTTCCAGGCTTCCCATTTATTGATCAGCTCGTAGCCAACAGGCATGGCCTCCGGCTCGTGCTGTCCGTAAAAGGCATCCTTGCACTGTACCACGCCTGTGTGGTAGGAAAGTCCTTTTTCTTTTGCGGCTGCTACAAGGGCGTTTGTTACGTCCAAATTAGCTACTGCCGGATATTCGATAGGCGCATATTCCCGGCTGGTGCCTTCCATGCGGACGGCTCCTGTGGCAATGACGATATCGCCGCTTTTTACCTCCGGCTGCATTCCGCCGCAGGTTCCAATGCGGACAAAGGTGTCAGCGCCGCAGCGGGACAGCTCTTCCATTGCAATGGAGGCGGACGGGCCGCCGATTCCGGTGGAGGTTACACTGACCTTCACACCGTCTAAGGTTCCTGTATAGGTGATATATTCCCGGTTGTCCGCAATGAGAACCGGATCATCAAAATACTGGGCGATCTTCACGCATCTTTTGGGGTCGCCTGGCATAATCACATAGCGGCCAACCTCCCCTTTCGCCACCTGAATATGATACTGCCTGCTGGCATCCTCTGAGTAATTTTTCATAGTGTCACCTTCTCCTAATAATTTACTCCAATTTTACTCCGATACTACGGATTGCTCCGCTGCTGCGCAGCTCCCGCAATCCTCCAGCCATTCGGAGGTTTACCTCTGTCCCTTATCGTACGGAATACCTTCCGCCTTTGGTGCCCTGGAGTTCTTAGATACGAATACAAGGACGATCAGGGAAATGATGTATGGGAACATGTTGTACAGAGTACTTGGAAGCTTCAGTGCAACCAGTGCATCAAAGCCTGTGTATACGTTGGACAGGGCACGGAACAGACCGAACAGAAGGGCTGCCAGTCCGATGTTCACCGGTTTCCACTGTCCGAAGATCATAACCGCAAGTGCAAGGAAGCCAAAACCTGCAACTCCGTTCTCGAATTTCCACTCGCTGACGCCGGCTGTGATATAAACCAGTCCGCCAAGTCCGCCAAGAGCGCCGGAGATCAGAACGCCTGCATAACGCATTTTGAACACATTGATACCTACAGAGTCAGCTGCCTGGGGATGCTCGCCGCATGCCATAAGACGAAGTCCGAATCTGGTTTTGTATAATACAATATAAGAAGCGATCAGGATCAAAAGAGCAAACAGCATGAACCAGCTGAACTCAAATTTGCCGATTCTTACCAGGAATGCTTTCTTTGCCACCTTGTAAGCAACTGTGGAAGAAACGTTGTCCGGGTTCTCTGCCATGTTGATGGCACGCACGATAACAACTGCTGCCGCAGGTCCAAGAAGGTTCAGGGCAGTTCCAACCAGAGTCTGGTCTGCATTAAAATTGATGGCAGCTACGCCAAGAAGCAGGGAAAAGACCATTCCCACCAGTACGCTTGCCAGAACAACCAGAAGGATCACAACCGCTGCCGGAGCAGATTCCGGAAGATATTTCATCATCAGGGCACCGCCAAGTGCTCCCATAACCATAATTCCCTCAAGACCGATATTGATTACACCGCTGTGCTCAGAAAAACAGCCGCCAAGTGCTACGAGAATCAATACAGAAGCAAATATTAATGTATACTGAATCAATAATAACATTATTTTTCTCCTCCTTTTGCAGCTTTTTTCTCATCTCTCTTATCGAGATAACGGTTTAACCAAAGTTTGAAGAAGAATACAAATCCGCACAGATAAATAATAAATGCGGAGATCAGATCAGAGATCTGTGCACAGTACATGGTTTTGTCTACGTAGCTTCCGCCGCTTGTAATGTGCTGGATAAAATAAGAGGAGAAAATCGCTCCGATTGGGTTCAGACCTCCAAGGAATGCTGCCGCGATTCCGTTAAAGCCCATTCCCGGAACAGTTGTCTGCTGTACCATCCAGGTCTCAATTCCGCTAAGGTAGAAAACAGCAGCTCCAAGCCCTGCAAGACCACCTGCGATCATCATAGTTACAATTGTATTTCTTTTCTCCTTCATACCGCAGTATTTTGCGGCATTTTTATTCATACCTGTTGCCCGAAGCTCGAAGCCGAATTTGGTTTTTTCCAGAAGTACCCATACGACGATTGCCATAACCACAGAAATAATAAGACCTATGGAAACGAACTTGTTTCCGGAAAAGATCTGATCCAGTCCGCAGTTTGGAAGAAGTGCGCTTTTGTTTCCGCTGGAAAGATCCACGGTATATGGGGTGGACTCGGATTTTACCTGGGTCAGAAGCATATTGACCACATACAGGGAAATCCAGTTCAGCATAATACAGGAAATAACCTCATTTACATTAAAGTAAGCCTTTAATGCTCCGGAAATTCCACCAAGCAGTGCTGCGATCACAACGGCTGCGATCATGCACACATACCAGGGCATACCAAGCTTCAATGCGAAATAAAGGGATGCTCCTGCTCCGACTACATACTGTCCTGCAGCACCGATATTAAAAAGACCAACCTTGTAGGCAAACAGAACAGAAAGGGAACACATCAGAAGTGCAGACGCCTTTACCAGCGTAGTTCCCATGTATTTCATCATGGCCTTCTGGCTTGGATAATAAAAATAGTTTTTCAGAATAGCAGTAATTGCTCCTGCAGCACCTTTGGGGTTAATAATAAGAAGTACCACATATCCGATCAAAAGACCGATTACAATGCAAAGCAAAGAAGCAATGATGGTCTGAAATGCATTGTTTCTCAGAATGCCTGCTTTCTTTTTGGAATCATTATTCATTGCTCTTTGTCTCCTTTCTCTTTGATCCTGCCATGTAAAGACCAAGCTCCTCTACAGTTACCTTCTTCGGATCAAATTCTCCTACGATTTCTCCCTCATACATAACCAGAATGCGGTCAGATACATTCATAACCTCATCCAGCTCCAGGCTTACAAGAAGAACTCCCTTGCCTGCATCTCTTGCCTGTACCAGCTGCTTATGCACATGCTCAATGGCACCTACATCCAGGCCTCTTGTAGGCTGTACAGCAATAAGAAGCTCCGGATTTTTGTCTATTTCACGGGCAATGATGGCTTTCTGCTGATTTCCTCCGGACATGGATCTGGCCTTTGTAACAGCGCCCTGACCGGAACGGATGTCATACTGTTCAATCAGGCGGTTGGCATATTTGCGAATTTCCTTTCTTTTAAGGAATCCCAATTTGTTGGTAAACTGTGGCTCAAAATATCTCTGAAGAACAATATTATCTTCCAGAGAATAATCCAGTACAAGACCATGCTTATGGCGATCCTCCGGAATATGGCTCATTCCTGATGTAAGACGCTCACGGATAGGCATATGTGTAATATCTTTTCCATTCATGGTGATCGTACCGCTTTTCAGTGGTTCCAGACCGGAAAGTCCATATACAAATTCTGTTTGTCCGTTTCCATCGATTCCGGCAATACATACGATCTCTCCTCTGTGAACCTGAAGAGAAACACCGTTTACTGCATTGTTTTTGTGGCGCTTGGATGCCACTGTCATATCTTTAATATCAAGGACTACTTCTCCTGGCTTTGCTTCTTTCTTTTCTACAACAAAGCTTACATCTCGTCCGACCATCATTGCTGAAAGCTTTTCCGGATTGGTGTCCTCAATATTTACGGTGCCAATGTATTTGCCCTTGCGAAGAACGGTACAGCGGTCTGCAACCTGCATGATCTCGCCCAGCTTATGAGTGATAAACAGAATGCTCTTGCCCTCTGCTGCCAGGTTCTTCATGATCTGCATCAGTTCCTGGATCTCCTGGGGAGTGAGCACTGCGGTAGGCTCATCAAAGATCAGGATCTCATTGTCACGGTAAAGCATCTTGAGGATTTCTGTTCTCTGCTGCATACCAACTGTGGTGTCTTCAATGATGGCGTCAGGATCTACAGACAGACCGTATTTCTGGGAAAGCTCCATCACTTTTTTACGTGCGCCGTCTTTTTGAAGAAAACCATTCTTTGTGGTCTCCACGCCAAGAATGATGTTGTCAAGAACGCTGAAGCATTCTACCAGCTTGAAGTGCTGGTGCACCATACCAATTCCAAGGTCGTTGGCATCATTAGGGTCCTTGATCTCTACCTTTTTGCCGTCCTTGCGGATTTCTCCCTCTTCTGGCTGGTACAGACCGAACAGAACGCTCATCAGGGTGGATTTGCCTGCTCCGTTCTCACCAAGCAGTGCGTGGATCTCACCTTTTTTTAACTGAAGCGTGATATTGTCATTTGCGATGATTCCGGGAAAGCGCTTGGTGATTCCCAGCATTTCAATTGCATATTCACTCATCTTCGTTTTTCTCCTTCTTATTCATGGCAGAGTCACTGCCAGAAAGCATGGAACAGGCATCTTGCAAACATGCCTGTTCCGATAAAAAAGGGAAGTGGCCACTGCTCACTCCCCTTTCTATCACTTGCATGCCCCTTCTTTCATAGGACCATTAAGCCTTCCTGCCGGAACACTACCCGTGATTTATAACTGCATTTATCTATGCGGAGTAGTTGTCTTATTTGATGCTGCCGTAATCGTTTACTGCGATCTCAGTTTCCGGTAATGCAGTAATGTCGTTGCTTACTGTGATCTCGCCATTATATAATTTGCTTACAAGATCCTTGTAATCATCTACAGTAAAGTTGTCATCCCACTGTGTGGTATCCATTGGAAGCTGTACGTAGTTGTCTTCTGGATTCTCGGATACAAGACCAAGGTTGTCGATTTTTCCAGCATAGTCAGATTCCCAGTTACCGTCCTTGATTGCGTCAAGTGCAGTCTTAACAGTCGGTGCAAGACCTTTCATAGCGGATGTAACTGTGATGTCCTCGCCAATGATTCCGGACTGGTCGGAGTCAACACCGATTACCTTGCCGTCAACCTTAGCTGCTGCTTCTGCTGCAGATGTGTAGATTCCGCCGCCGCATGCGAATACAACTTCAACGCCCTTGCTGCCGTACCAGGTATCCATGTAAGCTGTGATGTCTGCGTCGCCGTAGAACTGTCCGCCGCATACATACTCAAGTTCAACGTCGTCTGTGATTCCAAGCTCTTTTGCTGCTTCATCAGCACCCTGGATGTAGCCATATCCGAAACGGGTAACGGCCGGTACAGACATTCCGCCAAGGAATCCAAGATGTTTGTATCCAAACTTCACTGCTGCGTATCCTGCCATGTATCCGGAAACCTCTTCCTGATAAGTACAGCAGTATACATTGTCTGCATTGTAGTAATCCGTTACTTCATAATCGTCCGGATTGTAGGTGTATCCTTCGCCAACACCTTTCTCGCAGATATCGCCTGCACTTACGTCTGGTGCGATGAACTTCACATCCGGGTACATCTCGGATTGCTCTACGATGGTAGCTGCGAACATGTAGCCAGGAAGAACGATTACGTTCGCGCCGTCTGCTACAGCCTGGTCAACACTTGCGTTACGTGCCTCATCGGAGTCACTCTCTGGTTTGTAATAGTTGAAGTCGCTTCCATTGTCAGCTGCCCATTCCTTACATGCCTCGTAAGTAGTCTGATTAAAGCTCTGGTCTGTGATATCACCGGAGTCAGTAACCATGGCGATCTTCATGTCGGATGCCTCTGCCTTTACCTCTGTTGCTCCATAAGCTGGTGCAAGGGAAAGTGCCATTGCTCCTGCAAGCACCATAGCTGCAATTCTTTTCTTCATTTTATATTTTCCTCCTTTTTATAATATCGATCCTGATAGTCTTACAATGACATATGTCTCACTTTTAAGACAGGACTCATGTCCCTTTTTCATTGTTTATTTTAATTTTTGTATAATTCGGCCAGTTTTTTTAAAGTTTTTTCATGCAATATTTTTGTTTTTCAAAATTCTAAAAGAACTTATGTCCCTTTTAGTTTATTTCAGTTTTCTTCCCGAAGCAGGCTATTGCCGCTCTCCTTCATTCGCTTCTTCAAGAGAAATCTTTTCCGGCAGCTGTGTGTCTGTATACTCAAGCCGAATAACTGCCTGAGGCCAGTTTATGCTGACTCTTGCAGTTTTATTTCGTTCTGCTCCTGCCTTTCGTATCAGCTCCAGAAGCTCGTCTAACACTTCACGGGTAAGATAACCGCCTCTCCAGTGAAAAATCAGGACCTTTCCCTTCTTAGCTGCCTGAAGGGAGCGCTTGTATACGTCTTCCTTTTTGGTAAAGGAAAGCTTTTTTTCTTTATAATAAAAATGATCATGATCCGTGCAGGAAGGCGCCGGTGCGATCAACGGTTCATGGTCGCGAAAAATCTGCTGATCATCCAGATTAAAATAGTCATAACGGATTTCTGAATTATGGTGATCTGTCCCAAGACTATTATCGAAGGTGGCATCCAGATGATAATATGTCCCCTCTATTTTTACAATATTCCAGGTATGACGGTACTTGATTCCTTTTTCCGGATTATTCCCGCAAATAGCAATCATACACCACACTCCCAATGCATCCAGAAGGACTTTCACCGCCTTGGCAATGCCTTCGCAGACGCCTACGCCCTGGCCCAGAGGGCCGATGATCTCATGGGAATAGGGTTTCTTCAGCTTGTCGTAGCGGACATTTTCGCAGATGAAATCATGCACATACTTCTCTTTTTCCCACTGGGAAAGCTTCATAGCAGGGCGGACAAGCTTTTCCACACGGGCTTCCATGGCTTTCTGATGCTCCCGGATCTTATTTTTGTCAAATAAATACTCAGGGATAAAAATCAGATTAGGGGAATCTTTATAATAACGGTACTTGAAGCTGATGACCCAGAAGATTTCCGGATGATCCAGCCGCATCTGGAAAAACACGTTGTAAAGCTCCTCCCCTGCAAGCGCCGGGATCTGAATTTCATCTGCAAGGTTCTTCACCCCGGCAAGGATGCTGTGATAAGCCGCCTGCTGGGGTTTGGTCATATGATTGTAGTAGTATGGTTCCATTTTGTTCTCTTTCTTCGTATAACTTTTTTCTAATTGTAGTATAACATTATTTTATTCTACTGTCATGCCGGGAGTCAAGCGGATATTCCAAGTCCGCTTCGCTGCTTGCTTGATTTGGTTAAATGTTTTATTTCCGGTACAACACCAGTTTTTCATTTTGCAGGTCGTTGCACAATTCACAGGAAACTTTGCTGGTATCATATACATGAGCAACTCCCTTTAGATCCGGATCATCTGTATAGAAATCTATAATATCCGGAAAATCAGCCAGCTTTTCGGGTGCAAACCGAAGTGTCTTTTCATTTGAAAATACTGCTGTATACAATATTTCCGCTTCAACCAGATCCTGGAAAATATGGCTTCCATAGGAAAGCTCCGGGTTATATCCAACAGATTTCTCCTCTACCTCACAAATTGCTTCAAACTCACTGATATCTGCAAAGGTTGTGGGAACACCAAGCTCTGGGGAAGAGGTTCCGATGCGGCCCGGCACGATCAGAAGCATATGCTTGTTCTTCCCCTTATTTTTCCAGTTTACTGCACCGATCAGCTTCGCTGCTTTTACTTTTTTTGCATACGGCATATTATAATAAGCTACGGGATCTATCAGAACAATAGTATCTATCTGCGTCTTCCTCGATAACCCCATGGAAGAATGTACATTTTCCAGAATAATATTTTCTTCCGGGATATTGTCCGGAATTTCCACATTCCCCGTATCCTTAAACACCTGCAATGGTCGGCACTGCAGCAGATTTATAGAGTATTCTCCTGTTTCAGATAAGTTTACCGTAAACTCAATGTCAACAGGATAGTCATATTCCTTCTGAATCAACTGCATGATCATTTGTATCTGCTGCATGAGAAGCTCTTTTTTTACAAGACCGCCGCATGAAATAAAACGGACCTCTCTGTTTATTCCTCTCTCCCTCATGGAAGCCTCCACCTCAAAATCATGTTCCAGAAGAAGTTTGCCCAGATATCCCGGAATATAAGCTTCAATCTGGTCCAGCTCCAGCTGTCTCAGACAGTGTCTGGTTGTATCCACAACTTCTATTTTCCGCTGTGAAAACTGATGTTTCTGGGCAATAGTCGTGCAGTTTGTTGCCTGAGGCATATCAAGGCTGACAAGTCTTGGATAAGAGCCTTCTGTCCTGTCTACTGCCGACGTTCCCAGCCCCATAACTAATCTGAGCATTCCAGCTTTCGGATCGATTTTCTCCAAAAACTTGTACGGACTGTAGGAGTATCCTACCCCTGCTGCGCATGGCATATAATAAGAGCCATAGTAAGAACCAGATACACGCTGTACAAGAAGTGCCATCTGTTCATCACGTTTATCAAGCCCCCGCCTCTTTCTGTAATCCAGCGCAGACAAGCTCATAGAGCTTGCATATACGGTCTTTATGGCATTCTCGAATTCCGCAAGGCGTTCTTCCAGGCTTCCACGATTTGCGCAAAAAACAGATTCATATTTTCCTGCAAATGCGTTTCCGAAGCCATCCTCCAGAATACTGCTGGAACGCACAATAAAAGGATCCTGTCCATAATATTCCAGAATATGTAAAAAATGATTTTTCATTTCCTCGGAAAATACACCATTTTTCAGACGTCTGGCAAATTCTTCTGCCAGAGAAAAATATTCTGTTTCCTCTCTTTGACGAACACGGATATCCCAAAATCCATTGTCCACAATATATGTATAATAAACATCGGAACCTATAAAGAAAGAATCATGTGGTTCCAGTACCTCATTGATGTCCCAGGCCAGATTTCGCACAATTGCTCTGGAAAGCAGCATACCGCAGGCTTTTCCGCCTATCATGCCGGTTCCGATCATATGATTCCGGACACTGAAATAGTCTTCAGGAGAAAAATGCTTTTTTACCATAAGACGCATTTTTCTGTCTCTGGTCATCATAATATCGCACATTGTATTGCAGGCCTCTTCTGTATTCATGTGATTGTCATACAGCATCCTGGCAGTATTGAAAAAACGATCCCAGGAATCTGTAAACTGTTCTTCGCCTGGTCTTTGAAATTTGCTGAGAATCTGATAAAAACGGCTGGACTGCACGCCATCTCTGATCGGACGAAATGTTCTCAGTTCTTTGTTGTAAATATGTGGCAGAAACATGGTTTCTGAATCTCTGTTCCACACTTTTGCAGGACGTACATAGATATTTTTGGGATCAGAATATACATCCAGAAGTAATTGTGTTGTATTTAATATCTTTTTTACCGCATGAAAGGAATGCTTCCCTCTGATGATAGGGAAAAAGGCAACCGTATCCAGGGAAAAAAGGAACGGACAGGTTACACGAAAAAAGTTGCCCATCATCAGGTCTGTCGCCCAGGCTGTCTGAAGCTCTGATAAACAGTCAAAAATGTAAAAGGTATCAATACCTTCCCTTTCAATGACTTTATGTATTTCCACCGTAAAGTTTTCAAATTGATGGGACAGCGGAATCTCTACTCTTTTCACCTCAGGGCATTCTTTTACCAATAATTCATGGCTTGCAAATCGAAAATATACAATATTTCGTTTGTCTTTAATCGCCTGTTCTACATAAGGTTCGCAGAAATATCGAAATTTCTCCAAGTGAGATACCCTCCATACCACGTTATCCCCCAGCCTGATATTGTCAAGTGCCTGATCCATTTCCGGAATTCCGGAAAGAATTCTATCAAAAGCTGCCATATTTTACCTCCTCTCCGATAAAAAAAGACACACAGACTTTCCATCTGTGTGCCCCATTGCACAAACTCCCACTTTTGAATTCATTATAGAAAGAATGCACCTGAAAGTCAAGAATATTTCTTTCATAGGTTAGAGGGCATTGCCCTCCACAGTTTTGCAGCATCACATGTTTGCTTGTAGCTTGAAAGCCTTTTATTTAACGGCTGACAGGCTTTTTTTATTTTTAAAATTAATCATATTTCACTGGCGTTTTATGACGTTTTGTGATATAATAAGTATTATTATACTAACAGAGGACCCCATTATGTATCTAAAAAAAACTCCAAACACCCATGGACGAATCCGTCTTTCCATCGTTGATAATTATTATGACAAAGTTAAAAAGTGTTCCCGGCAGAAAACAGTGGAGTCTATTGGCTGGCTTGATGAACTGGAAAAACAGTATGATGACCCGATTGCCTATTTTACAAAACGTGTGGCGCAGCTCAATGAAGAAAAACAGAAAAAACAGGCTCCAATCAACTTTACTTTTTATGATTCAGACAGACTTTGTATCGGTGATAACCTGCGAAAAAACTTCGGCTATGCTGCATTGAGCCAAATCTATCATGAGCTTGGCATCCATACATTTCTGATCAATCGGCAGCGCCATTCTAAAGAACAGTATGATTCCAATACTATTATGAAGATGCTTGTTTATTCCAGACTCCTTTTTCCAGCCTCAAAGAAATCTTCCTATGACAGCCGGGAACGTTTTTTTGAAAACACGGATTACTCACTGGATGATGTTTACCGCTGTCTTTCTTTTTTAGACAAGCACAGGGAAAACTTACAGATATGGATGAATGACCGCATCAAAAAGAATTATGGCAGGGATACAAGCCTGATTTATTATGATGTTACCAACTACTATTTCGAAACAGACGAACAAAATGACTTTCTTCGCAAAGGAGTCTGTAAAGAACACCGGCCCAATCCTATCGTACAGATGGGGCTGTTCATGGACAACAAGGGCATCCCCATTACTTATGAACTATTCCCTGGAAATACCAACGACTGCCTGACCTACCGGCCAAACTTAGGGCGCATAAAAAAACAGTTTGACCTTGGCCGGGTGATCACTGTTGCTGATAAGGGAATGACAACAGGTGATAACATCTGGTATACGATCAATACTCCCACTCATGATGGATATGTTTTCAGCATGTCCATCCGGGGAGCTGAAAAAAGCCTCAAAAACTATGTCCTCAAAGAGGAGGGGTATGAATGGCTCGGAACGGAATATAAACGAAAATCCCGTAAATGTCCAAGGACCATTCAGGTTACTTCTGTTACTGGAAAAAAGATAAAAAAACAGGTGGATGAAAAACAGGTTGTTTTCTGGAGCGAAAAATATGCAAAACGAGCAAAGGCAGAACGGGAAGCTGCTTTGATAAAAGCAAGAGATCTGGCAGAAAATCCAGGAAATTACTCAAGAGCTACTTCTTATGGAGCTGCCAAATATGTAAAAAAAATAGATTATGACAAAGAAACCGGAGAAATCCTCACTTCCTCCTCCATTCTGAACCTTGATGAGGAAAAGATTCGGGAAGAGGAGGCATTGGACGGTTATTACATGCTCCTGACCAGCGAAATGGAAGCGTCAGATGATGAGATTATTGACATGTATCGAGGATTATGGCGGATCGAAGAATCCTTCAAAGTAACCAAAAGCGAACTGGAAGCCAGACCCGTATATGTCTGGACTAAGGAACATATCGAAGCACACTTTCTGACCTGTTTTGTAGCCCTGACAATCGCAAGAATACTGGAAAACAAGCTTGAGCATAAATACAGCGTTGGAACAATCCTTGAATCCTTGTCAAAAGCAGAATGCAGTCTGGTTCAGCAAAACTACTACTTGTTTGACTACTATGATGAACTGCTAAAAGATATCGGATTGATTATGGACATTGATTTTGGGAAACGCATTCGGACTTTAGGAGAAATAAAAAAAATTTTGGCAAAGACAAAAAAGTAGAAAAAACACCATGAAAAAATGACAAAACAGAGAAGCCGCAATCCAGCATAAACACTTGGATTGCGGCCATTTTTAACCTACTTTACCTGCAAAAGTCAGGATATTTTAACTATTGATTATAGTCTATTATATATTATTTGGCACCTTTAAGCAACTATTGTTTGACAATTTATGGCAAATTTCCAATAGAAAAAGGAATGCTCACTCTGAACAATCCCTTTTTATAAAACTTTATTCATTTTTCACACGATACAAAAGGATGATTCTTTTTATTATCAGAAACAGCAGCCCTACTGCTATTGCATATGTTTCTCTACCTGTTTTTTCTCCAATCTGTCACTGATTCCTACAGCAAAGTAAAGCGGCTCCCCGATATATTCCAAACAATCCGAAGCTCAATAGAACACCTCCGATGATGTCTGTACACCAGTGTACACCACATAATAATCTTCCACATATCATAAACAAGGAAAAAAGAACAGAAAAAATATTAGTTCCTTTTCGTAACCAGTAATTCGAACTCCTATGATTTGCCTGATATATAAGCGAAAGCATGACACTTAACGTTAAAAGGGTAGTTGAGGATGGATATGAGGCTTCCAGGACTCCCTCGATCAGAACCGGGCGGTAATTAATGGGAACCATTTCAAAAATCAGATATCCCAAGATTACCAGTATATAGTATATTCCAAGCAAAAGAATATCCCGGTCTACCTTTAACAGGCTTCTTCTTTTTATAAGCTGGAATAGGCCAAGACCTCCAAATCCGATGGAAGTTTCCCTTTGACCGATTAGCTGTACATCCACCTTTTGGATCAGCAGGGTCCAGACGAGAAATGTCTTCCTTTTTCATCCTTGCGCAACGGTATCTTTACAGGTATGACATTCCGCCAGAACAAAATCTCCAACAGCAGGGTATTCGCATATAGAGATTGTCTCATATCTGAATTTTCCAGAAATCCTGGCAGAATATTCTCCCTTTTCAGTTAACAGCCGGTACCATTCTTTCCCCTGGGAAAGGATCCTGCCAAGACAATACTCGGGATAGCCGGATGCTACAGAACAGATTTCTTCTCCCACGCCCCATTTGGTCTCTTCCATGTTTGTCATCTCCTAACTAATCGGGTTAACCTCTCGATAACCTGGTCAAGTGTCTGTTGAAACTGTTTTTTTACCATTTCTTTGTTATTTGCACCATCATACAGGCTGTAGAAAAAAACATCACCGCATAAAACTGGTCTGCGTTTTCTTGTGGGTTTGAAATACCCATGTCCGAGAATAATTCTCTTACATAACCAGCAGGACCAGAAGCAAGATATTGTTTCCCATTTTGGGAGGCAGAGATATAAAGGTAGTAAATACTGCTTACATACTTCTCTTTTCCAGTCGGAAGAACGGAATTGTAATAGCTGCTAAGTACAAGTCTTGCTTGTCATGCAAAAAAATCAAAACAGATGTATAAAATCTTATCAGATGGTTATACTGAAAATAGAAAGATAGCTTCGACAACAACAGAATTATAAATTCGACAGCAAAACCTTACATATCTATTTCTTATCAGAAAGATTCACTTTCCAAAGACACAAGATTTTTTACAGCCTCTTTTGCACTGTCTGCTTGCTGATTTCTTCGCTGATTGCAATAACAGAAATCATTTCACATTTCTTTTGTTCGTCTGGCAGCAGTTGTAAAATCGGAGCAATTATTGTGTATCTTTCATATGTTTTTTACGGCTCTCTGGACACAGAGAATGTGAATCCATTTCTGACAGTCTTTCTAATAGCTCTGCATACTTCTTTGCATTCGAACAATGTTTTTTTCTCGCACCAATCTTTGTAGCCAATTTTACGCATAAGCACCTCTTGTATTATATTGCGGTTTTCCCAAAATTAAAATACAAATTATATTGAGAAAAATCACTTAAGTCAAGATTTCCACCACTCTATAAATCAAAAAAGACCCTGAGGGGCTGGAAATTCCAGTCCATCAAGGTCAATTTTTACGCTTGGACAAATTTATTTAGTTGGTTGGGCGATTTACCCTTTTACAGGATAGATCACTTTACCCTCTCACAAGAATGAATTATTTGTTCTTCTGAGCAATTGCTGCCTGAGCTGCTGCCAGACGAGCTACCGGTACACGGAATGGTGAGCAGGATACATAGTCAAGACCGATCTTGTTGCAGAACTCTACAGAAGACGGATCTCCACCGTGCTCTCCACAGATTCCGATGTGAAGGTTCGGGTTAACCGGCTTACCAAGTTTGATAGCCATATCCATAAGCTTACCAACACCAACCTGATCCAGTTTTGCAAATGGGTCATTCTCGAAGATCTTAGCATCATAGTAAGCGTTAAGGAACTTACCAGCGTCATCACGGGAGAATCCGTATGTCATCTGAGTTAAGTCGTTGGTACCGAAGCAGAAGAAGTCAGCTTCTTTTGCGATCTCATCAGCTGTAAGAGCTGCACGTGGGATCTCGATCATAGTACCTACTTCATATTTCAGATCTACGCCTGCTGCTGCGATCTCAGCGTCAGCTGTCTCAACAACAAACTTCTTAACATATTTAAGCTCTTTGATATCGCCTACTAACGGGATCATGATCTCTGGGCAGATATTCCAGTCAGCGTGAGCTTTCTTTACATTGATAGCTGCACGGATAACTGCTGTTGTCTGCATCTTAGCGATCTCAGGATAGGTAACTGCCAGACGGCATCCACGATGTCCCATCATTGGGTTGAACTCATGAAGAGAGCTAATGATTGTCTTGATTTCCTCTACAGTCTTGCCCTGAGCATCAGCAAGCTTCTTGATGTCTTCCTCTTCTGTAGGAACGAACTCATGAAGCGGCGGATCCAGGAAACGGATTGTTACAGGGTTGCCCTCGAGAGCCTCGAACAGACCTTCGAAGTCTTCCTGCTGATATGGAAGAACCTTAGCAAGTGCTGCTTCTCTCTCCTCAGCTGTTGTGGAGCAGATCATCTCACGGAATGCATCGATACGTCCCTCACCGAAGAACATATGCTCTGTACGGCAAAGACCGATACCTTCAGCACCGAGCTCAACTGCTTTCTTAGCGTCAGCAGGAGTATCAGCGTTTGTACGAACTTTCATTGTTCTGTACTTGTCAGCCCAGGACATAATACGTCCGAACTCACCAGCGATTGTAGCGTCTACAGTCGGGATGATTCCGTCGTAGATGTTACCTGTTGTACCATCGATGGAAATGAAGTCTCCCTCATGGAACTCTTTTCCGCCAAGTGTGAATTTCTTATTCTCTTCGTCCATAGCGATGTCGCCGCATCCGGAAACGCAGCACTCACCCATACCACGAGCAACAACTGCTGCGTGAGATGTCATACCGCCACGAACTGTCAGGATACCCTGTGCAGATTTCATACCTGTGATATCCTCTGGGGATGTCTCAAGACGAACAAGAACAACCTTCTCGCCTCTCTCAGCCCACTCTACAGCGTCATCAGCTGTGAATACGATCTTACCGCAAGCAGCTCCTGGAGAAGCTCCAAGACCTTTGCCCATTGGTGTAGCAGCTTTCAGAGCCTTAGCGTCGAACTGAGGATGAAGAAGTGTATCAAGGTTACGAGGATCGATCATAGCTACTGCTTCTTCCTCTGTTCTCATTCCCTCATCAACAAGGTCACAAGCGATCTTCAGAGCAGCCTGAGCGGTTCTCTTACCGTTACGTGTCTGCAGCATGTATAACTGGCCATGCTCAACAGTGAACTCCATATCCTGCATATCTCTGTAGTGTGTCTCCAGAGTATGGCAAACTTCTGTAAATTTCTTGAATGCTTCCGGGAACTTCTGCTCCATCTCAGCGATGTGCATAGGTGTACGAACACCAGCAACTACGTCCTCGCCCTGTGCATTGGTAAGGAACTCACCGAACAGACCTTTGTTTCCTGTAGCTGGGTCTCTTGTAAATGCAACACCAGTACCACAGTCATCACCCATGTTACCAAATGCCATCATCTGTACGTTAACAGCTGTACCCCAGGAATATGGGATATCGTTGTCACGACGATATACGTTGGCACGTGGGTTGTCCCAGGAACGGAATACGGCTTTGATTGCACCAACTAACTGCTCCTTCGGGTCAGATGGGAAATCAGAACCGATTTTTTCTTTATATTCAGCCTTGAACTGCATAGCAAGTTCTTTAAGGTCATCAGCTGTAAGCTCAACGTCAAGAGTAACGCCTCTGTCAGCTTTCATTTTGTCGATAAGCTCTTCAAAATATTTCTTACCAACTTCCATAACTACGTCAGAGTACATCTGGATAAATCTTCTGTAGCAGTCCCAAGCCCAACGCGGGTTGCCGGATTTCTCAGATAATACAGCTACAACGTCCTCATTTAAACCAAGGTTCAGGATAGTATCCATCATACCTGGCATGGAAGCTCTTGCGCCAGAACGAACGGAAACAAGCAGTGGATTCTCGACATCACCGAATTTCTTACCGGTAACTCCTTCCATTTTGGTGATTGCTTCCATGATCTGACCCATGATCTCGTCGTTGATCTGTCTTCCATCCTCATAGTACTGAGTACAAGCTTCAGTAGTGATTGTAAATCCCTGCGGAACAGGAAGTCCAAGGTTTGTCATCTCAGCAAGGTTGGCACCTTTACCACCCAGAAGGTTTCTCATATCAGCGTTACCTTCTGTAAACATGTAAACCCATTTTGCCATTTTACATTTTCCTCCTAAATATTTGTTCATTGAACATAAAACTATGTTTTATACGCACATAGTTATTTTATAGGCTTATTCGTCATTCGTCAAGGTTATTCTGGTAAAAAACAGTCAATTTTTTCTCATTTTGTTAATTTTTCTTTTTTCTGCCAGTATTCAGCACCAGATGACGGGGAACGCCGTTCACCATGATCGGCTGATAATCCCCCTGGATCAGAGGCTTGATGTAGTCGATGAAGTCCTTGGTCACATTATTGGCCTCTTTGTTCATCCAGTGCCTCGGAACCAGCTTCTCTTCATTCGCAATGCGGTGCACATCGTAAATTCCGGTGGCTGCCATGTACGGATCATCGGATACACGGTCGATAACTACCATCTTGCCGGTATCCCCTTCGTCTGCTGCCTTTACTGCAGCACCGCCAACCATCATGGCCTCATCAATATCCACCCGGGATGCCATGTGGGAAGCGCTTCTCTGAAGGGTGGAGAGTTCTACGGCACGGGTTTTGCAGCCGCACTCTGCTGCCAGGAAGTTGGCAAGATAGGTGGCGGTCCCCTGAAGCTGCTTGTGGCCGAATGCGTCCACGTAGTCTCCTACGCTTCCAAGCTCGCATACGTAGCGTCCGTCAGCCAGCTTGATTCCCTCGGATACTGCGATGACAACAGAGGATTTTTTCTTCAGGAGATCTTTTACCTTGGCAAGGAATTTCTCGATGTCAAAAGGAACCTCCGGCAGATAAATCAGATCCGGTCCTTCGCAGTCCTCAGACTTGGAAAGGGCGGTGGCACCTGTGAGCCAGCCGGCATTTCTTCCCATGATCTCCATGATGGTGATCATGTTTTTCTTATAGGTAAGGCCTTCCGCGTCGCGGATCACTTCCTTGGTGGAAGCTGCAATGTATTTGGCTGCACTTCCAAAGCCAGGGGTGTGGTCGGTAAGTGCAAGGTCGTTGTCAATGGTCTTTGGTACGCCAAGGAATTTCTGGGTCTGTCCGGTGATAATGGCGTAATCGGAAAGCTTCTTGATGGTGTCCATGGAATCATTTCCGCCAATGTAAATGAATGCGTAGATTTCCAGTTTGTTCAGGATCTCGAATATTTTCTCATAGATGGCTCTGTCTTCGTGGATCTCCGGAAGCTTATAGCGGCAGGAACCAAGAAAAGCAGACGGGGTCCTCTTCAGAAGCTCGATATCGAGCTCGGAATGGATCTGAGTAGAAAGGTCGATATACTGTTCATCAAGAAGGCCCTGAATTCCATGAAGCATTCCATATACCTTGTCAAAGCCGCGCTCTACTGCGTTCTTGTATACGCCAGCAAGACTGGAATTGATTACAGATGTGGGGCCTCCGGACTGTCCTACAATAATATTTCTTTTCTTTGCCATTATGGTATTCCTCCTCTATTCCAATTGATCATCGGCGTCAGGATATTTTCTTTTTTGCGCCTTATAATTGTATAGTCTACCAAACGCGCATGGCAAAGTCAATGTATTATTGTGTATTTTGCATATTTATTTGTTGTTTATTCTCATTTTTATATCTATATTTTCGCATATGCGTGATTATCCTTTATTCCTTTTGACTAATTCGCGTATAATGTGTCTTTTTTTGTTTTATTTTCTAACATATTTTTGCATTTTCTTTTCCACATTACAGAAAATGAGCATAACCGCAAGCAATAAATTAACAATAGTTTCTGCCCCCAAAAAACACAACGAAAAAATCCCCCTGGTGATGCCGTTTTGCTCTGCCGCAACCATGGCATTCTTCACCAATGCCGGAGGAATATAACCGGAAGCAGAGATAAGTCCATTAAAAACCGCTGTAACAACTCCGGAAATTCCCACCATGATAATGCTATAAATTGACATGGACAGACCGTCACAGCGGAAGCCGTTTTTCTGCTCCAGGTAATCCAGAACGTCCGCAAAAAGAGCCATCATAACATAACATGCAGGAATCGTTCCAAGGGTTTTGACAAAAACGCCCAAAACCACCACCTTAAAATTACTCATATCTGTCATGGCAAACAATCCGCCGACACCAGACAGGATCAGCCCTGCAACAATGGAATTCTTTTTCCCCATTTTCTTTGCAAGAGGCCATGCAAACAATGCTCCTGCCGCAATGGGAATTCCGCTGATTGCCGCAACTGCCGTCTGTGTGATTCCATCCTGATAGCTTCCAAGGATATAATCGCAGTAATAGCTCATGGATAAATTTTTAAAGGCAGCAGCCATGTTAAAAAACAGATAAAACAAAATAATCATCCACCAGTACCTGTCAGACACCACAGCCTTCAGCTGTTTCTTTATGGACACCGTTTTTCCTGCTTTTTCCTCATTTTCCACATTAAGTTCTTCCGTAACCCGTTCTCTGGTAAAAAGGAATTCAAGCATGATTCCCACACAGGCAATAACACCGATCGTTCCCATACAAATCAGCCATGCCTTCTGATTCTTCAAGAGCGGATACAAAAGCATGGGGAAAAGCATGGTTGCAAACAATCCGGTAGACCCAAGGTTTGCAACCTGAGACGCAATAGAAAGCTTTCCCCTCTGATTGGACTTTCTGGTAGAAAGAGGGATCATCATGCTATGCGCCACAAAATATGCAGGATATGCAACAGCAAAGAAAAGATTATAGGAAATTGCGATCCAGCATAATTGTCCTGAGTCATTTCCTGTCGGAACAGAAAAGATCAAAAATATGGATAACAGCATAAGCGGTGCCGATATCAGCAGATATGGCCTTGCTTTTCCGGCTTTTGTATGCGTTTTATCGATCATGGTTCCCATTTTCAGATTGCCAATGATCACAAAAACCGTGGACACAAGAGGAAGCATTGTAATAAACAGCCCCTTCATTCCCAATATATCTGTGTAAAAACGATTAAGGAATGATACAAATATGGCATTTGCCAGCAGTGCACAAAATGGACCAAGGAAATATCCCAGTGCCAATTCCGGCATTGTAACATTCTCATCTTGTATACGGCTTCTGAAAACGCCTGAAAATTTATGTGTGCTCTTTTTATCCTGAAAAAATTTCATCCTATCTTCTCCTCATAGCAATAACTGCCGCTTCCTTCTGTAAAACTTCTGCCAGACGGAAGTACGATCTCGCACTGAGTTCCGGCAGGAATCTCTGCTGTCAGCTTAAAGCCTCCATCTTCTATAATCCAGCTGCATCGGATATATCCATACGGAGTATTCACATCCCCTTTTGCAAAGTCAAGACCGCCACCAGGCAGCGGGGCAATCCGAAACCTTCTGTACCCGCCTTCGACAGCTTCGATTCCCAGAATACGCCTGTAAAAGAAATCTCCCACTGCGCCATTTGCATAATGGTTGAAGGATACCATTCCACCGCTTCCGTTGTCCTCTCCCAGATTACAGCTGCCATCCTCCCGGAGTGCATCCCACCGTTCCCACATAGTTGTCGCACCTGTTTTCACCTCATAGAGCCAGGATGGACAGGTATCTGTAAGAAGCATTTTGTATGCATCCTCCAGATAGCCATTGTCTGCCAGGGCAAAAAGTACATAAGGCGTTCCGGGAAATCCGGTTTTTATGTTATAGTTATTATCACGGATCAGTTTTACCAGATTTGCTGCTGCCCTCTTTTTATCTTTTTCAAAAAGCATATTATACTGCAGCGGCAAAACAAATCCGGTTTGAAAATCGCCGCCTTTTATATGGCAATTTTCATTCATCAGAATATTCCGATAAGCCTGAGCCGTTTCCAGGCTCAGTTTCCGGTAAGCCTCTTCATCCTCTTTTTCTCCCAAAATCCCTGCGATTTCCGAAAGTATTGCAGATGAGTGTGCAAGACAGGCAGTTCCGGTCCATTTCCCCCGCTTCATCCACTCTTTATAGGTCATATCCGGTGCACACCAGTCCCCATAATGAAACAGCAGACTCCATATCCTCTTCTTTTTCTGCGCAGAAAAAAGTCCTGCCCAGAATTTACAGGCTTTTATATATTTTTTCATAGAAGGATACATTTTTCTCAAAAGCTCTATATCACCCCGGGCCATATATTCGGCCCACGGCACAAGAATACAGGCGTCCCCCCAGTGATCCACAGCTAACGGGAACAGCATTTCAAGCTGCCCCGGAATTTTTACCATAGGGATGATCATGGGAATCCCGCCTCCCGGATTCTGCTCTGCCCGCATATCCTTCAGCCACTTATCAAAAAAACGACTCATATCAAAATTATAAGCGGCTGTTGATGCAAAAAGCGCAATGTCACCGGTCCAGCCAAGGCGTTCATCCCTTTGCGGACAATCCGTCGGAATATCTACAAAATTAGATTTTGCACTCCATTCAATACAGTCCTGAAGCTTATTCAGCATCGGCTCGGAACAGGAAAAACTGCCGTTTTTTGAAATGTCAGAATACAACGCGGTTGCCTTTAATTTTATTTTGTCTGCCGAAATACCACTTACTCCTACATACCTAAATCCCATATAGGTCATACGGGGAGAGTACTGCTGACTGCCTTCTTTACAGATATAGACAGCTTGCTGCTTTGCACTGCGCAGCGGCTTAGTATAGAGTTCTCCGTTTAAAAGAACCTCTGCATGATAAAAAACTATTTTTTCCCCCGCCCTGCCCTGTATGTCAGCCTCAATCACGCCCGCCATATTTTGGCCAAAATCATAGATCAGCATACCGGATGGCGATAACTCACAGGATACGGGTTCAAACTGCTCGTGCGCTTTTACCGGGCTTCCATACTGTACCAGAAGCTGTGGTTCGATTTTCATTTTTTCAATATCGGCATTATGAAAAGAACTGTTTTCCAGCTTCACAGTTGCATCATAGACTTCTCCGTCATAAAACTCTGCTTCCAGAAAATTTCCCTCTTCTGTAACCTTCCATGTCTCATCTGTGCCAATGATCTCATGGCTGCCGTCCTTATACCGGATATGTATCTCCCCAAGAAATGCCTGACGCTTTGCATAAATCCGGTTCATTCTTTTGTAGGTGTATGAACCCACAGCCCAGCCTCCACCTACAATTACCATAAGCAGGTTCTGCTTTTGAAGATATTCTGTAATATCATACATCTGATACTGCAGCTGATTTTTATAGGAGGTATAGCCAGGTGCAAAATATTCATCACCAACTTTACGCCCATTGAGTTCCAGTTCATAGATTCCAAGAGCTGTAGAATAAATTCTCGCCTGCTCAATTTCTCCTTTTATGGAAAAATCCTTTTTGAAGGTCATCGGTCTTGGCGATTTTTTTCGCTCTTTAAACTGATAGGAACCATCTGTTATCCAGGCAGCCTTCCACTTACTTTCCATAAAACCGGTTTCAAATTCCAGGGAAGCTTTCGCAGTTTCCCCATGATCGTCCGTAATTTCCAGTATTGCCAGATATTTGGTAAAGGGAGTCAGCTCAGGTCCTTCATAAACAAGCCCGGTTTGTCTCTCAAACACTTCCATCCAGTTATTCACAGACAGAATTGCCTTTTTCAGTAAAACATTTTTCTCTGAGCTTATCATGGAAAAAGAAAATACAGGTGCCGGATTGTCTGTAAAGCAATCTGATGACAGATTTTCGATTTTAAATTCATTAATACGTAACATAAGCCAAACCCCTTCAAATATTTTATTTCTGCATATCCATAAAGGATGCCGCCAGATATCCCAGCCATGTAAGAATCGCAAATACTGCATAAAGGATAAATGCTTTCATATCTTCAAAACTGTATAAACCTGAAACCAGATATCCCAAACTGTCAACCTGCGGAATGATACTTAAAATAATAGCCGCCGAAAAAAGCAATGCATTCACAGTTGGTATCAGCATAAGCACTCCGGCTTTGCCGGTAAATCTGTTAATCGCAATTCCTGCCACTTCTGCAAGAATTGAGCATACGATCAGCGGCAGCACAGCAGCTCCCTGATTGTCGGCTCCAAGATAAAACAGCAGGCTGACAACAGATAAAATACCGGCTGATATTGACAGATAAAATCCAAATGTATGATTTGCAAGATGTTCCCTCATAATTACGCCTGCTCCTTTTTCTTTTTCCATAATTGTAAAACATATAAAATTCCAAATACAGTTGTCAGTATGCCCAGTCCGATTTCCACACCCAGAATTGTATTCTGCCACCAGGTTTTTACATAAACCGTTTCTGTATCACTGGTAATTCCATTCATGGCATTGCTGCGCGCTGTGGTATACAGGTAATATTTCAGACCGGCCTTCATTTTTTCCTGGAAGCTTGTGTCTTTTTGGATCGTCTTTGTATTATCAGACATTGTTCCAAGCGATGTTTCTGCAAACGTTGAATGATTTGATAACACATCGCTTCCTCCGCCAAAAATAACATCACGCCAGTTCTGATATTCAGCGCCGTTGATCAGGTCTGTGGTAATCCATCCGGTATAACCCCACTCATTTCTCACGATCTGTACCAGAACGCCTTCGTAAGCTCCACTGTATATCGTTCCGATTCTGTTAAATGCAGTCATGATTCCCATGGCATAATTGCTTTGTAATGCCCCCTGGAATCCGCGAAGCTCATTTTCACGTCCGGCCTGTTCTGTGAGGAATGTAGAAACACCGGTACGGTTCATTTCCTGGTGGTTAAAAGCAAGATGTTTTGGCTCCATCATAAGCCCCTTAGAAGCACCACCCTTACACAATGCTGTTCCAAGAAGATTGGTAAGCATGGCATCCTCTGAATAATATTCATGATTTCGTGCATTATATGGATTTCTGTGCAGGCAGAGTCCCGGTCCCATAATTGCAGGAATATTGGACCAGAGACTGATCTCACCCAAAATCTCGCCTTCACGCTCCGTCAGTTCTTTATTAAAGGTTGCTGCAACAACCGGTTCTGTAGGCATGACAGCCATAGAATAGGAAGCATATGGATTTTCATCTGATACATAAGTTGCTTCGCCGGAATCAGATGCACTCCATTTCTGGGAATATCCGGGAACCTGGTCATATGCAAAGCCGACCGGTCCGTCATTTCTTCCGTTGCTTGGATAACCGACAGAAGAAATACTCTGCAGTCCGTCTCCGTTTCCTTCAATAAATGCAATTGCTTCTTCCAAAGAGATTTCATTCACCAGAGTGTCCCAGGACGGATCGTTAAAATCAATCACTCCTGTATAATTTCCATCCTCATCTGTGGTAATAAAGTCACAAACCTTCAGAGCACCTTCTGTTCCCCACTCAAGTCCTTCTCCATTTTCGGAAAGCTCATAGGTATGGTTGGTAAGTCCTTTTAGCATTTCTTCTGTAGCTGTAATACCCTCTACGGTCTCCCATCCTTTGCTCCAGTCGGCTCTTGTGGTATAGGTAACTGCATCTTCGATAAAATTATTAAGGTCTGCACTCTGAAGAGCATTTTCCACATTTGCAGAATAGGTTTCAGAATCTGTCTCATCAACAGTCCAGAGAAAAGCATTGTCACTGTTTACTATTTCTTCCTCTGTAGCTGTAATAAGGTCATCCGTGCTGCCTGTTTTTTTGGCAAGAATATTATTCAATGCTTCATGGGCACCGTTTCCTACTGAGAAATAATAGTCTCCATTTTCAAGAACCCACGCGCCTTTGGTTCCATTATTCTTTTCTGCATTCTGGTCATAACTTGCCATATACTGCGGATCAAAATTTATGGTTACTTCTGTACTTTCATCAGGCTCAAGAACAGGTGTTTTTTCAAAATCAAGCAGCTGTACAGAAGCCTTTTCAAGACCACCCTCTGTATAAGGAGCCTGCACATAAAGCTGTACAACACATTTTCCTGCATAAGCACCGGTATTTTTTACGGAGACTACAGCGGTTCCTGTGCTTCCCGGATTCACCTCTACACTTTTCAGCGTCTGCTCAAAAGTAGTGTAAGACAGACCATATCCAAACGGATATGTTACCTCATCCTCATACTTCCAGGCTTCTCCTGTAGTAGAACCTTCTGTTGCATCTGCATTTCCCTGTTTCAGTATGTAATCCTCATAGCGTGTTTCATAATATTTATATCCTACATAAATGCCTTCTGACTCAACCACATACCAATCACCTCGGTCTGTATCTTTTAACTCCTTACTGTTCTGTGAATTATTTTCATAGGTATATACTCCGAAATTCACCATAGACGGAGAAGATGTGGCATTTTTTGCATAGGTATCCGGCAAATGACCGGAAGGGCTTACATTTCCGGCTATTACATCTGCGATTCCAAGAAATCCATTGATGCCAGGCTCTCCTGTCCAAAGAATGGAGTTTATTCCTGCATCATTTTTTAATTCGTCGATTTCCATAGGACTATCTGAATTGATAAGCACGATTACCTTCTTGCTGTGGCTCTTTGCCAATGAGAGCATATCTTTCTCATTTTGTGATAAAGCAAGAGGACGTTCAAAACTGTCATCTGGAGAGGAACATTTCATATCTGTGCTGTAATCCGCGGCTTCTGAGCTGTCTCTGGAGATCACAACAACCGCGGCTGTATCATCTGCTGTTTTTAATATATCCTCTGTATAGACACTGACTGGTGCCTCACCTACGAAATATTCTGACGGATTTTCATAGGTTGGCATAAAGGCTGGAACCAGCGCATGCCCCGGAACCTCATTTCCGAAAAAGGCAGCTTTCATTTTATATTTGTCCATTGCAGAACTGTTATAAAATTCTTCCATTTCAGGATTCAGTTCAAAGCCTTTTTCCTGAAGCGCTTCTTTTAGACCATAGGACTTCTGTCCGGCATCCTGATTGACTGCTGCGGAGGAACCGATCATGCCTCCCAGAACAGGATTGGTGCTGTTCAGTCCCCAAAGTGTCACTTTTTCATTTTCCGCATTCAGGGGTAATGCCTGATCTGTGTTTTTTAAGAGCACGCATCCCTCCTGACCGATTTGTTCTGCCACATTCTGTTCTTCCTGAATCAGATCCTCAAGCTCTGAAAACTCAGAATCAAAATAAGAACCATCTCCAGCACTTTTTGTATCCGTTTTAATTGTTTTATAGTTGCTAGTACCAAGCTGGGCATTCAAAAAACCAGCTCTGCTGTCAGCTATTGCTGATGTTCCAAGTGAAAGAATCAGAAGTGACGCAGTTGTGGTTGCCATACCTCTCCATAATTTTGCATGGGGCATTATTTTCTCCTCCTCAATAATTGATGTAAAAAATTCTTCCCAGGAATATATTTTATGTATCTTTTATAGCATATCTCAAGTACTCCTGCGGGAAATTACCCCAATGGCATCCTTTGTGTCCCCAATGGTAAATAAAGACAAAAAAAGCAGACCAGTTTATAGCTGACCTGCTTGATTCAGTGAATTAAAATCATATGTAGCTTTCACTTCAAACCATCCTTTTTCAGCGCGAAAAACTACTGTCCCGCCATATTGACTGACAATATTCCGGATACTCTTGGTGCCATATCCATGGTAACGTTTATCCTCTTTCTGTGTGACCGGCATTCCATGAGAAAATGAAATGTCCCCCTGATAGCTATTGCTTACACAAATGACCAAAAAATCCATTTTTCTGCGTATACTTACATGAATCCAGCGCTTGTCTTTCTCTTCTACTTTAGAAACACCTTCGATTGCATTATCAAGCATATTTCCAAAAAGCGCACTGATATCCATGGGATTCATGAATTCAATATATTTTCCATTTGCCACACAGGTGAGCTGTATATTTTCGTTCTGGCACTGAAGGCTTTTGGCAGTAAGGATTGTGTCAAGAATGTGGTTTCCCGTATGGTTCTGCGCTTCAAAAGCCTGGATATCCTGTTCCATTTCATTCAGATACTGCATTTTCTCATCGGAGGAAATATCAGATTTCAGAAATTCGATCTGATGTTTCAGGTCATGATATTTCTGATTGATCAGAGCAACACTCTGCTCGGACATCTGATAATTGGCATACTGTGCATCCATAGTCTGCCGAAGCATCTGAATCTCCAGTTTATCCTTAATATCCTGCAGCTGCATATGATAGGCATACAGCATAATAACCCCTCCCAAGGTTACAAGCGTCCGGATCAGAAGAATTTCCGACAGGACACTGCTGCTGAAGGGTGTATTCTTAAATATATTACTGATATTACTGAAGAGAAAAAAGGATACTGCGATCAGGGATGCATGTGCCAGTTCTTTTTTCCCGATGTGCAGCCTGAAGTTGCTCTCTTTGTATCTCTTCTCGAAGAGATTTACGATCACCACAGAACCGCTATGTACTGCCAGCAAGAAAACAGCGCTAAAAAGGATTGTATTTCCCGGCGCGATTTTCTCACGGAAATAGATTTCCAGCTGCCATTCCAGGGACGATGTAAATTCTCCGAGAATGAATGACCGGATTGTAAAATAGCATATATTATTCAGCGGCATCTCACATGTCAGATACAGCATCAAAAACAGCAGCAATATGGCAAACGCAAAGCAGGGCAAAAAATAAATTGCAAGGTTTGTGTCCGTCACAACTGAAAAGATTATGATGCAGACAAGAAATACAATCTGCAGCAGTACGGTGATGCCGGCTGTATGTTTCCTTTTATTCTCATAGCCAAATAATACAGCTGCCATCCAGTAACCCAGGGCACAATAATACCCCGGCGCACCAAGAAGCGGCATTTTTTCCATGCTAAGACCTCCTCTGGGTAAAATTAAAGTATCTGTGACAGCTTCTCCATGAACTCTGCCTTTTTCCTTCGGCTTACCGGAAGCATGTTTCCGTCTATTATACAACAGCCGTCTGAAACCCCGGTCACATAATGAAGATTGATCAGATATCCCCGGTTACTGCGGTAAAATCCATAGGGGGAAAGCTGTTCTTCAAGATCATCTAATCTTCCCCTGCTTTCCAGGATTCTGTCAGGAAGATGATAGGCCATAATGTGGCTGTGGCTTTCTATATAATGGATCTCCGTTACCTTAATCCTTAATGTTTCCTCACTTGTCTGAATGAGAAAATAATGTTCTTCCTGTCCATCCACTCTTAAAAGAGCACGGTTCAGCTTCTGCTCAAACATATTGTAGGACAATGGTTTCAGAATATAATCCAGAGCATCTACTTCATAACCTTCAATGGCGTAGGTTGCTATGCTGGTAATAAACATCAGAATTACTTTTTTGTCTAATTTTCGGATTTCACGGGCAGCTGTCATTCCATCCATAAAGCGCATCTGAATATCCATGAAAATCAGGTCAAAATCCGCTGTATAATTTTCGATTATGTCTTCCCCGTCCTGAAAAAAAGAAGTCTGTATCTGCTTACCGGATTTCTCACAATACTGTTCAATATATTCCCTCAGCTGTTTTCTATACTTCTCTTCATCTTCTACAATAGCTATATGTATCATGTTTCTCCTCCGTTATCTCTACCATAAAATATAGCAGATAATGAATAGCTTCGCAATTAAAGTTTGTTTCCGTTCTTTTCAAGGTATCCATACAATTATATTATCATTTTGCACATAAATATAAAATACATATATATTTAAATAGGATATACAAATTTCACCCGCCGTAGTATAATATACCCAACATCACACACGGAGGTTTTTCATCATGAAACGAATTATCGAAAATGATTTTCTGAAAGTGACCATCGACGACCATGGCGCTGAGCTTGTAAGTATCTATGATAAAGAAAAAGACAGGGAAGTGATCTGGCAGGGAGATCCCAAATTCTGGGGACGTCATGCGCCGGTTCTATTCCCTAATGTAGGAAAGCATTACAACAACCATTATCGCATTCACGGACAGGAATATGCTTCCAAGCAGCACGGATTTGCCAGGGATACGGATTTCACCTGCATTGATTCCACACCGGATTCCGTGACCCATCAGATCCGTTCTACCGAAGACACCCGTAAGGTTTATCCTTTTGACTTCGTGCTGCGCATCCGCCACATTCTGAAGGGCCACACTCTTACCGTCAGCTGGAAGGTGGCAAACAACAGCGAAGGGGACATGTATTTCGCCATCGGCGGACATCCGGCGTTTAATGTCCCGGTTCTGCCAGACACCAAGAGAAGCGATTACCGCCTGACCTTTGACGGACAGGACAGCCTTACCTACCTTCTTCTGGATCCTGAGACCGGCACAGCCAAGGCAGATGAAGAAGCCACTCTCAAACTGGAGAATGGTACCTGTCAGATTGATGACCATATGTTTGACCATGATGCGCTGGTATTTGACAACCAGATCACCAAGGCCGGAATTGCACTTCCGGACGGCACTCCTTATCTGGAAATGCGCTGCTTGGGCTTCCCGAACTTCGGCATCTGGTCCGCTTCCCAGGACGCACCCTTTGTATGCCTGGAGCCATGGATGGGCCGCTGTGATGACTGTGGATTTACAGGGGATCTTTCTGAAAAACCATTTATCAACCATCTGAAAATGGACGAGATGTTTGAGACTGCGTATACCATTGAGGTGTTCTAAAACCCGTTTTAAAAAGGCCTTCTGCACACAAACTGCAAATACTGTTGTTCAAAGCAGCCTGCAAACAATATAAAAATACAAAATATCCTGACAAGTGCACTGCCCATTACACAGATTTTATCACTTGTTCAGGATATTTTTATTGTCTACTTACAGGAATGTTTTTTCAAACACGCTCCAGTACAGCATTCCCTACTTTAACAGTAGAATTCTCCCTCAATTTTCTCTTCGCAGCTCCATAAGCCGCCACCAATACCACGGTAGCCGCAAAAACAAACATCATCCCATACTGTCTGTATCCTCTTGCCAGCATAGTATGCCTGCCTTTAAAGCACTTTGATAGCGCCTGCAGCACCGCATAATGCAAAACATAGATCAGCATAGAATAATCTTTCCCGATTTTTGCCATTATCCGGGTTACCACATTTTCCTTATAAAAATTCTGCCATCCTATAAAAAGAAGGAAGATACAGACTGCCAGAAAAATGGTTCCACCATACTCTTCTTCTGTTCCAAGAGCATTCATTTTCGTAAGCCATCTTTGCTCCATAAGTGCCATGTTCCAGAAAACCAGAATACCGCCCAAAAGCAATGTCATTTTCTTTTTGTCAAGACAGCCCTCCAAAGCTTCTTTTCTCTCTCCAAACAGGCAGCCCAGCCAGAAAAAGGGCAGGCCACAATACAGAAAATTTCTCGCATAATAAACATGGCAATAATCTTTTCCCAGAAGGAGCAGAGAATAATTTCCCTTTATCAGGTTTCCTGCCAACAGTACCGGAACTGCCAGATATGCAAGCTTCCTTAAGCCTAAATGTTCTACAATAAATGCGATCACCAGCACATACACAAGCGCCTGTAAATACCACAAATGTGGGGACAGTGGGGAAAAATTCCATAAAATGAAATCTTCTGGCATTCTTTCTTCAAACCTGGCCAGCAGTGCATCTTTTATATTATTTCCATTTTCCAGAGCCAACAGAACCTTCCAGATCAAGTAAAACAGATTAGCTCCTATGGTAATCGTAAGGATTTTTCCAATCTGCTTAAGCTCCCGCCTGTGTGCCACTGTTTCTGAGTAAAAGAAACCAGTGATCATAAAGAAAACCGGCACTGCAAACCGACACAGAATCAAAAGTTCCGCTCCGCTTTGCACCTTCAGTGGCTTATGAATCTCCACAACAGCAAGAGCAGCAAGACATTTCAAAATATCAATACACGTCCAACGTTGTTTCTTCATTTCCTCATAACTCCCAAAATCCAAAGAACTTAACTGCCACTACGGACAACACCATAAATATATCCAGCTAAGTTTCATCCATGGTATTTCATAACAGATGAAAGGGACTAACCTCCCATACAGATAGAAAGTCAGCCCCCTTTTATTCACTTTATTGGTCCGTCCGCGCATTACAAAATGCCTGACCGCATTAAACAATTCACAGTGCAGCTAAATGGGTTTTCCTCATCTTAGAATGTAAATTTATCTGCGAAGTAAGCATCCAGCTCGTCGATCTTAATACGAACCTGCTCCATGGAATCACGGTCACGTACAGTAACCATTCCATCTGTCTCGGAATCAAAGTCATAGGTTACACAGAATGGAGTACCAATCTCGTCCTGTCTTCTGTAACGTTTTCCGATGTTTCCACGGTCATCGAACTCACAGTTGTATTTCTTGGATAACTGTGCATAGATTTTCTCGGCGCCCTCATTCAGCTTCTTGGAAAGCGGAAGCACACCGATCTTAACCGGAGCAAGTGCCGGATGGAAATGAAGGACAGTACGAACATCGTTCTTCTCTGCATCCAGGACTTCCTCGTCATATGCGCTGCAAAGGAATGCCAGGACCACACGATCAGCACCAAGTGACGGCTCGATTACATATGGAATGTATTTCTGCTTCTTCTCATCGTCGAAATAGGTAAGATCCTGTCCGGATACGTTCTGATGCTGAGTCAGGTCATAGTCTGTTCTGTCAGCGATTCCCCAGAGCTCGCCCCATCCAAATGGGAAAAGGAACTCAACGTCTGTGGTAGCCTTGCTGTAGAAGCTCAGCTCCTCTTTGTCATGGTCACGGTAACGAACTTCCTCATCCTTCAGGCCAAGAGAATGCAGCCAGTTCAGGCAGAAGCTCTTCCAGTATGCAAACCACTCAAGGTCTGTGTCTGGCTCGCAGAAGAATTCAAGCTCCATCTGCTCGAACTCACGGGTACGGAAGGTGAAGTTTCCAGGTGTAATCTCGTTACGGAAGGATTTACCGATCTGGCCGATACCAAACGGAATCTTCTTACGGGAGGTTCTCTGTACGTTCTTGAAGTTTACGAAAATACCCTGAGCTGTTTCCGGTCTTAAATATACAGTATTCTTAGCATCCTCTGTTACACCCTGGAAGGTCTTGAACATCAGGTTGAACTGACGGATATCTGTGAAATTGTGTTTTCCGCAGGAAGGACATGGAACATTGTGTTTCTCGATGAAATTCTTCATCTCTTCCTGGGACCAGCCGTCTACAGAGCTCTCAAGTGTAATGTCGTTCTCCTGGCTGTAGTCCTCGATAATCTTGTCTGCACGGAAACGCTCGTGGCATTCTTTACAGTCCATAAGAGGATCGGAGAAGCTGCCAAGATGTCCGGAAGCGATCCAGGTCTGCGGGTTCATCAGAATGGCACAGTCAACACCTACATTGTATGGAGATTCCTGAATGAATTTCTGCCACCATGCACGCTTTACGTTATTTTTAAGCTCTACGCCAAGGTTTCCGTAGTCCCATGTATTGGCAAGGCCGCCATAAATCTCAGAACCCGGGTAAACAAATCCTCTTGCTTTCGCCAGAGCAATAATCTTGTCCATTGTTTTTTCCATGATATCTCTCCTCATTGTTTGATAGATGATTTTTAATCATTATACTCGTTACTTCTGCTTTTGTAAAGTTATAACGCGTACTCAATTCCGTACATTCCGGCACTTTGTTAGATCATAACCTCCAGAATCTGCAGGCTTTTGAACCTTTTGTCCGTGTTTGCGGCCACGTAGGTGCGGATGTGGTGCTCCAGTTCCCGCAGCACTTCCTTTGTCACCGTGAAATTATAAAGCCGGGTCATAGGCGAACTGACAATATACTGCATGGTATAAAGCACTGCCGGGGAAATCCGCCTTGCGCTTCTTGCCTCCGCCGCATCCGCCTTTCTCAGACAGTCTCCATCCAGAATTCCATGTGCCTCCTGGGAAAAAAACAGATTCTCTTTGCCCGCGATTTCCTCGCCGCAGTGCACACAGCGAAAAAGCTCCGGCATCAGTCCCTGCTCCGCCATAGTGCGAAGCTCAAAAATGCACCGCACCAGCCGCGGATCCAGCTCCGGATTCAGAAGGGCTTTCACAGTCAGGTAAAGAAGATTCATCATATTCTTCTCATCCGTCCCCTCATGTCCGAAGTAATCCGCAAGCTCCAGGAAATAATATCCATAGTAGATTCCCGGCTGCCTGGATGCCAGTTCCACAAAATGATGGGTCACGGTCACCTGGTTCAGATTGTAGCTGCTGCGCCCCTCAAAAAGGGTAAAATTCCCGAATACAAAGGGATTGGCTGCTGCCATAAATGGACTGTTCTGCCGTCTTGCCCCCTTTGCAAAAGCGGAAATTTTTCCCCGCTCCCTGGTAAGAAGAACGATCCGCTTGTCATACTCTCCCACGGGCTGGGCAGATAACACCACTCCCTGTACCGTGATCAGATCACTCATTTTCAGATTTCCTTCTTATCGTATCCAAAGTTTTTGATCATAAAGTCGCTGTCGCGCCAGTCTTTCTTTACCTTTACCCAAAGCTTTAAGTTCACCTTGGAGTCCAGCATGCGCTCCAGCTCGAATCTGGCGTTGCTGCCGATCTTTTTCAGCATGGCGCCGCCTTTTCCGATGATGATGCCCTTGTGGGAATCCCGCTCGCAGATAATGGTGGCTTCAATATCCACCATAGGATTTTTGCCCGGGCGCTCCTTCATCTTATCGATGGCCACAGCAATTCCGTGAGGGATCTCCGCATCCAGTGCATGAAGGGCCTTCTCACGGATCACCTCTGCCACGATCTGGCGCTGAGGCTGGTCTGTCACAGTGTCCTCGTCATAGAACATTGGTCCGTATGGAAGGTATTTCAGAATGCTGTCGATAATGTCCTCTGTATTCTGTCCCCGAAGTGCTGAGCAGGGAATGATCTCTGCAAAGTCGCAGATCTTGCGGTAAGTATCAATTGCCGGAAGGATTTCTTCCTTCTTTACTGTATCAATCTTGTTGATGATCAGAATTACCGGCACGCCAACGCCCTGAAGCTGCTCGGCAATGTGGCGCTCACCTGCTCCGATAAAGGTAGAAGGCTCTACCAGCCACATAATGGCATCCACCTCTTTCAGAGTGCGCTCTGCCACTGCGACCATATACTCTCCAAGCTTGTTCTTCGCCTTGTGGATACCTGGGGTATCCAGGAAAACGATCTGTCCCTTGTCGCAGGTGTAAACGGTCTGGATACGGTTCCTTGTGGTCTGGGGCTTCTTGGATGTGATGGCGATCTTCTGCCCGATGAGATGGTTCATCAGGGTAGACTTGCCCACATTCGGACGCCCGATAATTGCTACAAATCCGGATTTAAAATCTGGTGTCATGAAAATATATCCTCTTCTTTCTTAACAAATGGACGCAGCAGGCAAAAGGTACCTTTTATCTGCTGCGCTGTACTTAGCAGCTTACCAGCGGCTTTGTCTCCATAAATACGTCTTTCGCCTTCTCCACTGCGCTCTCGCTTCCCACAACGCAGATCTGGTCGTCTGCAAGAATGGCTTCGATCAGCGGTGCCAGTGCATGGATGTCCTCCACTGTGGCGTCTAAGATCTGATCTCTTTCCTTCTGCAGCATCTCTACAGTCAGGCCGCGGAAATATGCCATTCTGCCAAGTGCCCCCTGGGACTGCGGTGTTCTTGGAACATCCTTGCCGCTGATGGTTCCGATAATGTATTTGGTCAGTTCACGCTCATCTGCCTGGAAGGTGCGGACATACTCCGGTACGCCCTGGTAAACTTCCAGGGTGCGGCGAAGATGCGGATCTCTGTAGGATACGAAGTAGCTCTCACCGCTTCTTCTGAATCCGCTCATGCAGCCGTATGCGCCGCCTTTCACACGAAGATTGATCCAGAGGTAATCGTAGCTTAAAGCCACCTTCAGAATCTCAAGGGCACCAGTATAAGCGTAGCCCTTCTTTACAAAGTTTCCGCATTTTGCCACGTACTGCACCTGGCCGGAGGTCTTGAAGCCCTCATTCTTTTTCTCACAGGTAATAGAAACGGAAGGAACCTCTCTGGTGCGCTCTGGAAGGCTCTTTTTCAGTTCCCCGCAAAGCTTCTGGATCTGCTCCACAGATTCTCTTTCTCCTGTGTAGCTTACCATAAAGCTGTCCGGGCGGATGATCTCCTCCACTGCATTCAGAAGTCCTGCCACGATCTCGTCTTTTTTCTCCTGGAAGTTCTTGTCCAGATCCTCCACAAATTTGTAATAGCCCACTCCAGCCATCTCGTCCTGGAATTTCGCCATAGGAGATGCGTAGGAGCTGCCGCGGAGCACGGCAGTCTGATGGCCTGCGCCGATCAGGGAGGCCTGTCCTCTGGACTTGAGTTCTCCGATGATCTCACGGAGACGTTTGATATCCGTAAGCCTGGATGTATTTAAGATCTCTCCCATCATCTGGAAAAGAAAATCCATCTGGGAATAAAGCGCTTTGCCTCGGATAGTGAACATGGTGCGGAATACTTCCGGATCATTTGCCTTGTCAAAAACATCGACACCGCACTGGATTCCACCTGTTCTGGCATTGATCTCATTGAACAGCTGTCCGTAGGTGTAGTCCTTGGTGTCCACATAGCCAAGAACGGATTTCAGAAGACCAAGGTAATGTACCTTCTCCACTTCCATATCCCGGATTTCGAACATCACATTCACATAGCCGATTCCATTGGTACATACATCCTGATACAAAAACAGGCTGTCGTCCACTGCAAGCTCTTCGTTGGAAAATCCCTCAACCTCTCTTCGGATATCGGAGCGTTTAAGCATAGGGATGCATTCCAGATCCTCCGGATTCTCCTCAGATTCCTGATATGCTTCAAGAGCTTTTGTTTTTCTTACCAGTTTCTCCAGCTCTGCATCAGAAAGGCTGCTTCTGTACTTCTCAAGCATCTCCTCCAGATCCTTCTCTCTTTTGGCAGCAAGGCCACGCTTTGGAATCAGGGTAAGGATGGTGCCGTGGGTATTATCAAGAAGCCATTTCCGGATAATTTCTTCAAAGTATCCCTCGTTAACTGCTTCCTTCAGTCTGTCATAAATGGCAAGAAGCTTCACCTGGGCAAAAGGATTTTCATCATCATAGAGCCAGTTTCCCAAAATATCAAGACCGTACATCAGTCCCTTTGGATAGGAACCGAAATCAGCCTCGCGGTAACGGAATTCCATATAATTGATTCCCGCAAGAATCGCTTTTTTGTCAACTCCATTCTTCACAATGTCCTGAAGACATTTTCGGATAGTGGATACAAATTCTTCTTTCTGGCTGGTCTTGGCACCCTTTGCCACAATAGAGAAGAATGGCTGCAAAACTCCATCGTCATAAGAGCCATAAATATCCTTACCGATCTGTGCATCCAGAAGTGCTTTCTTCAGCGGAGCTCCCGGAGCGCTAAGAAGTGCATAATCCAGCACATCAAATGCTACTCCAAGCATGCTGTCCATAGCATTTCCCACAACCATATTAAAGGAAAGATAAGTATTATCCTCTTCGTCCTCATTCTCAGCCACAGGATACTCTTCCTCAAGATCCTTCACCTGAGAAAATGGAGCCTGCTCCAAAATGCGGGAATCCACAGCAAGAGCATCAAAAGCGGAAAGATATTTTTCATCGATAAAACGCAGCTTCTCCTCCATATCCATATTTCCGTAAAGATATATATAGCTGTTGGAAGGATGATAATATGTGCGGTGGAAATTCAGGAACTCCTCATAGGAAAGCTCTGGAATATTCTCCGGGTCGCCTCCGGATTCCACGCCATAAGTATTATCCGGGAAAAGGCTGCTCTTAATCTGCCTGTCCAGAACCTCGTCAGGGGAAGAAAATGCCCCCTTCATCTCATTGTATACAACGCCATTGTAGGTCAAAGGACCTTCTTTATTCTCAAGATGATAGCTCCAGCCTTCCTGACGGAAGATTTCTTCTTTCTTATAGATATTGGGATAAAAAACAGCATCCAGATACACATGCATCAGGTTCTGGAAATCCTGGTCATTGCAGCTTGCTACCGGATAGCAGGTCTTGTCCGGATAGGTCATGGCATTTAAAAAGGTGTTCAAAGAACCCTTTACCAATTCTACAAATGGATCCTTCAGCGGGAACTCGCGGGAACCGCAGAGTACGCTGTGCTCCAGAATGTGGGGAACTCCCGTGCTGTTGGCAGGAGGGGTGCGGAACGCAATAGAAAATACCTTGTTCTCATCATCGTTCTCGATCAGGATCAGTCTTGCTCCGGTTTTCTTGTGGCGGAGCAGATAGCCTGTGGAATGGATGTCTGTAAGATTTTCTTGTTTTACAACTTCGTATGCAGGAATGTTTTCTGTTTTCATTTTTTCCTCCGAAAGTCCAGTCTGGAGACAATGCCGCCAGATTGGTTTTATTTTCTATCATATCCAGGCCTGCAAAAACTATGCCCGGACTTTATTCATAAGGTATATTATACCATCTTCGCGCTGATAAGCGCAATATAAATAATTGGGGACCCGGCAATGCCGGATCCCTGTCATTTTGGCTATGCATTTTTCTTTCTGTTGCGTTGTATCACACAGCTTTTTAAAGCTTTATACATTGCAGGAGATAATTCCGGGGCATCTTCATCTGCTACGATTGGATACTTTTTGGCTTCCATAACCTCTTTCAGCTGTTCCTGTGTTGGTTTCTGTCCTTTTTCAATAGTAAATGTTCTGGTCATAATAAAGCCTCCTTTCAGTCTCTGTCGCAAGCCTTGCGGATATTAGCCGGATATTGTCTTTTCTCTCAGTAAAAACAACAAATAATACATCACCGACACACCCAATTGCTATATAACGGTCTTCCTCTATACTATGTTCGAAATCGTACATTTCAATGTAATTTTCATCTTCAAATACGTATGCTGCTGTTTCAAAGGATATCTTATGTTTTTTCTGATTAATCTGATTCTTTTCTTCGTCCCATTCAAACCTCAATGTCACATATTTCTCCTTTTCTACTAATATATCATACTTTCCTGTTTTCTTCCATCTTATATTTAAAATTTCAGGCGCGAGAATAAAAAGTATGGCAGGCTGCACGATGTAATCGGACAGCCGCCATATGGTTGGTTAAATTTCTTTACTGCTCTTTTTCTGCAGAGGTTGTTTCTGGCTCAGCAGTTTCTTCTGTCACTTCTGCTGCAGCGTCCATCTGTACAACTGGGGTACTATCATGGTTCTAAATGCGCTGTTCTTCATTTTAGGTTCCTCTCTTTTTTATTTTGTAGCTTCTGTCATATAACCGTTTTCCACTTTATAAATCCGGTCTGCAATAGCCATTGTGGATTCCCGGTGTGAAACCAGAATAATGCTCTTTTTGCTCTTCTGCTGTGCCAGTGCCTTGAGAATGATTCCCTCATTGATACTGTCCACGTTGCTGGTTGGCTCGTCCAGCAGAATCAGCTGCCGTCCGCTAAGGAATGCTCTTGCCAGTCCCAGTCTTTGTTTTTCACCGGAGGATAAGGCATCTCCCATGGCTCCCACTCTCGTCTGATAGCCATTTGGAAGACTCATAACAAAGTCATGCACCGATGCCAGACGGCAGGCCTGTTCCATTTCCTCCTGTGTGGCATCCGGCTTTGCAATCCTTAAGTTTTCTTCGATGGTATCGTCAAACAGATAGGTCACCTGGCTTACCATGGTCACATTGTCCAGAAGATTGTCACTGTTGATCTTTTCGATGTCGGTTCCGTTAAACAGGATTTCCCCGCTGTCTTTTGACCAGAAACGAAGCAAAAGCTTTAACAGTGTGGATTTTCCGCAGCCGCTTTCTCCGATGATTCCTACGATCTCGCCTTTTTGTGCCTGCATACACACATCTTTTAAGACAGGTTCATTTTTCTGGTAGGCAAAGGAAAGCTTCCTCACTTCCAGATTTTCGTATGTAATATTTTTTCCATCTGTAATCTCTTCTACTGCTGGTACCTCCTCCAGAAGATTCAGGACACGGTCACCACTGGCAAAGGTCTGGGTCAGATTACCAGGCAGAGCGGAAATGGCCACTACCGGTCCGAAGCTTCCAAATATGGCAACCACGCCAATGATCATTTTTCCAGAAGTCAAATTGCCGGTATAGACCAGAACGATTCCTGCGATCAATGTGAGCATTACAAAAACGGAAACAGCCAGTTCTGTGATTGCTGACGCTTTTCCGGTTTCCTCTTTCATTTTCCTTGTCTCTTCCAGAAGACATTCTGATCTGCGGTTGACTTCCTGCTCTCTTTTTTCTCCTGCATTGTGGAACAAAATGTCTTTAATTCCCTTAATACTGTCCAGATAATAGGCATTAAAAGAAGCAAACTCTTTTCGATAGGTAACACCAGGCTCTTTTAATGCTGCGGAAGAAATCATAGGCACCACAATGCCGATCACCAGATAACCGATCAGTGCCACCAGTGCCAGCCACGGGCTTGCCGCAAGCCAGGTAAACAAACATACGCTAAAAGATACAAGAATGGCAATGCAGATTGGTGACAGGGTATGGGCATAAAATACTTCCAGTGTTTCAATATCAGATGTGAGCATGGCAATGATGCTTCCCTTTTGCTTGCTTTCCAGCTTGGCCGGACAGAGCTTTCGAAGTACACCGAAAATTTTGTCTCTCAAAATGGCCAGCAGATGAAAGGCAATGTAATGGTTGCTGTACTGCTCAATATAGCGAAGCAGTCCGCGGAGAATTCCGCATCCTACTGCAAGAGCGATGATCCATTCATAAGAAAGCCAGATAGGTTCCCCCAGTGCCTTGGCTACGCCCAGTGCGCCGAACAGTGTTACGCTCATGGCGCAAAGATAACCGATGCTTCCGTTTATGACAGCCAGGATCAGGACTGCCGCAAAGCTTCCCAGAAGACTGATCAGATGGGCCATAATACTGATTCCACTTCTTCGAAGTGCCTGTTTTACCTGATTCATGCGCTTACCTCCGCATATCCCTTTTCCAGTTCTTTCTGTCTGCGGTAAAGCACTGCATAGCCACCCTTTGCCTCCATCAGGAACTGGTGATTTCCACATTCTTTTACTTTTCCGCTTTCCAGATAATAGATCCGGTCAGCAGGTACGATATTTTCCAGACGGTGGGAAATGACGATCACATTCTTTTCTTTGGAAAGTACCTTGATGTTCTTCATAATAATCTCTTCACTTTCAATATCGATGTTGCTGGTGGCTTCATCGAAGATGTAAATGTCTTTATCTGCCACAAGATTTACAGCCAGTGCCAGTCTTTGCTTCTGTCCGCCGGAGATATTGGCTGCATCCTCGGAAATGCTCTTGTCCAGCCCACCGTTTTCTTCTATGAATTTCCACAGATTCACTTTCTTTAAGGCAGCTTCCATCTGCTCGTCCGTAGCCCATGGAGATGCCAGACAGAAGTTGTTTCGCACAGTATCATTAAAAATATAGGTATTACAGCTAACCACAGCCAGATGGCTATAATAGTCTGCCCGTGACAGCTGGCCAAGTTTTGTGTTTCCCACTGATACAGAGCCTTTTTGCGGTATCAGGTTTCCATTCATCAATCCTACAATGGTGGATTTGCCGCAACCGGACTCGCCTACGATCGCAGTCATTCCTTTTTCCGGGAAAGTCATGTTCACATCTTTTAATACTTCTCTTTTTCCATCATAAGAAAAGCTTACGTGATCCAGCACAACCTCATTTCCGGTTACGGATTCGCTTCCCCACCTGGGTTCTTCCATTTCCAACAGGGAAATAATCTTCTTCCCTGCACTTACACCGTTCATGGCCACATGGAAGGCACTTCCGAAGGCACGAAGGGGAAGGAAAAAGTCTACGGCCACCAGCATCAGAAATACTGCGGACATCACGGTGATCCTTCCGTCTGCCAGATCTCTTACTGCAAATGCAATTCCTGCTCCCGCTCCACCGTAAGCTACCAGATCCATAATAGTGGTACTGGCCAGCTGCATGGTAAGAACCTTCATGGTAATCTTACGGAACTCTTCTGCATTCTGATTCATTTTTTCATGCTGCCTGGCATCTGCCTTAAAAATCTTCAGTTCTTTTAAGCCCTGTACGCTGTCCAGGAAATAATCTCCCATAGCAGTATATTTGTCCCAATATTTTGCAAAGATTTTCTTTGCCCACTTGGACACCGCAATAATGGACACCGGAATCAATGGAACGCAGCACAGAAGCACAATGGCTACTTTCGCATCTAGTCTTACGCTTACAATAAATAAGATTACCGGAGCCAGCATGGCATAAAAAAACTGAGGAATGTAGTTGGAAAAATACAGATCCAGCTGCTCGATTCCTTCCATACTTACCTGAGTCAGGCCTGCCATACTCATTTCGCTGGTACTTTTCATACCCAGACAGATCATTTTGTTGTAGGTTCTGGCACGCAGATCCCATTTTACCTCACGTCCGATACTATCCTTCAGACGAGCTGTGCATCTAGTGCAGACATATCGAATTATCAAAGCTGCAATGCCGGTCAGCAGCGTTGGCACATATTCGCCCGGTGCTGCTTGCTCCAGCATCAGGTGGATCGCCTGACAGATACACATGGTGATTCCCAGATTGGCACATAGCCCGATTACCATACTGATGACCGTATATACAATGTACTTCTTCTTATCACCCAGAAGTCTTAGCAAGTCTTTATCAATCATACTTGTTTTCCCCCAAACTCTTTTCCTTACTCTATAACTTTAATTAGTTGAATCTAATGTAAACAGTAAAAAAAGGGGGGAACGAATCCCCTCTTTTTACTGTAATTTAATTAGTCTCTTCTAACATCAGTACATTATGTATAACACAGAAACAGAGGGTTGTCAATCGACATTTTTCGAAGAACATAAAAAATGTCAAATCCCTCTAATTTTGACTATATTTATTTACCTTATTTTCCTTATTTATTCCTTTGTAGAAAGATATTTCAAAATTTATATGTTTTCCATGATGTATCTTGTTGTATCTTCTCATATATGGTAAAATAAAAGAAAAAAGGAGGCCGCACATATGTTTCTAAAGAAAACCCCAAAGCCAAAAGGCACTTATCTGGCCATCACAGAGTCCTATTATGATAAAGAGAAAAAAGCCACCAGACAAAAAACCATTATGGGCCTTGGTTATCTGGAGGAGCTTCGGAAGGAATTTCCAGATCCCATTGCCTACTTTGAAAAGGTTGTGGCAGACATGAACCAGGAACGGGAAGAGAAGAAGAATTCTGTGGTTTACGTAGACCTTACTGCTGCCCTCTCCCCAGGCGAGCGCACTTTGAAAAATGCAGGCTACGGCGTTTTGAAGCACATTTACAAGGAACTGCAGCTTGATATTTTCTGGCGCACCAAAACATGGAATCTCTCTCTTTCCTACGATATAGAAGAAATCTTCCGCCTGCTGATTATTTCCCAGATTCTCTATCCGCAGCTTCCGTGGAAGGACGCCATAAATCAGGTGCCTTATTTCGAGAATCTGACGCCATTTCAGGAGGAAGACCTCTTAAAGGCACTCCAGCTCATCCAGAAATACCAAAGAGACATTCAGAAATGGCTGTATGACCATTCTGCCAATGTAATTTCCTGTAATTTCAGCAGAATACACCATGAAGAAGCAGATTATGCATTTTCACGCCAAACCGGCAGTGCTTCTGCGAGAAAATCAGTTTCCCGGCAAAGTGCCTCTGCCATCCACATGGAGTTTCTCACAGATCAGCAGGGAATTCCCCTTGCATATGACCTTTCTATCCGTGGTACTATGTTGAACCAGTCGATTTCCAACGCGGCAAGGCGCATCAGCCGGGATCATCTAAGCGGGCAGAGCCCTGAGGAATTTGTCTTCCGGCCATCCGTGGAAGATACCGCCTCAGAATTTTATACATACATGGAATCTGCCCTTGCCATTTCCAAAAGCACTATGTCGGCAGCTTCTTCTGAAGAGGTTGGACAGGCAGTCAGCGCCCAGGTTATCATCAGCTTTACTGCCTTTACCATTCTGCGCCTCCTTGAGGCAAAGTTGGATTTCACCTTTTCCAGGGATCAGATCATATCGTCCCTTCTGAACTACAACTGCATGCAGATCGCCGGCAACATTTATCAGTTCACCTACTATGATTCTCTTCTTGCAGCCTGCGAAGCCAGCCTTGGCCTGGAACTGCATAATAAATACCGCAGCCAGCTCCAGATCCGGAGACTGCTGCGGTATTAATCAGATACTTATTCATATTCAGATTCCTGCGGCATACAGATGCAGGAATCTTTCAGGCTCTCAGGCTTCCCTCTCCCGGGAAATGAAGCTCATACATCTCACGGGCAGCCCGTGTAATCATACCCAATTCTTCCTCCAGCTTCAGTGTCTGGGGAAGCTCCACTGCGGTGTGGTAAATGTCAGCTTTCAGCTTGTCCTTCGCCTGCTCGCTGCTCATCTTGAGAATACCGAACAACGTGCTGTTGTATGCCTTGTCAGACTCACTTAACTCCATATAAGTCTTCACCATATGGCAGCACTCCCGGTAAAGCATATCCTCGTAATCCTTGCCTTTGGCGCGGATCTCCTGAAATTTCATCTTATCCAGCTGCTTTAAGATTTCCTTGCGGCCGCCGCGCACGCCCATAAAACGCTTGGCGCTGTCCCGGTTAAACTCCATAAGCATCCACAGCGCGATCAGGCCGTCTGCACGGGTATCCCCTCCAAGCTCGGATTTGTCCTGATAACGGATGTCCCAAAGCTCCCTGCGGATCTTGTTCAGCTCTGGCTCCTCTCCTGCCTCAATGGACATGTTTAAAAGCGCCAGACGCTTCGCCGGGTCCGCTTCTCTGTAGTATTGTGTAATAGTTGGGGTATCCATAATTCTCTCCTTTATGCCTCTTCGTAGGTCAGCTCTGTCTCAGCCATATTCAGAGCCTCCTCAATGACCTTATCCATGTCCATATAGCGGTACATGCCAAGGCGTCCGCCAAACAGCACATTCTTCTCTTCCAGTGCCAGGCGCTCATATTTATCAAACAGCTCGTCATTCTTGGGGTCGTTGATCGGATAATAAGGCTCCTTGCCCTTCTCCCATGCTGCCGGATATTCTCTGGTGATCACGGTCTTCGGCTGTGTGCCGAACTCAAAGTGCTTGTGCTCAATAATTCTGGTGTACGGCACCTCATAATCGGTATAATTCACAACCGCATTGCCCTGATAATTGCCCATATCCAGAACCTCGGTCTCAAAGCGCAGGGAACGGTATTCCAGCTCGCCATAGCAGTAGTTGTAGAACTCATCGATCATTCCGGTAAACAGGATCTTGTCTGCCTGTGCGCTAAGCTCTTCCCTATTGTCAAAGAAATCGGTCTTTAAGCATACCTGTACGCCCTCAAGAAGCTTCTTGATAATGCGTGTGTATCCGCCCTTGGGGATACCCTGGTAAGGATCTTTGAAATAGTTGTTGTCATAGGTGTAGCGAAGCGGCAGTCTCTTAATGATAAATGCAGGAAGATCCTTGCACTCTCTTCCCCACTGCTTTCTTGTGTAGCCCTCTACCAGCTTCTCATACACATCCTGTCCTACCAGCGCCAGAGCCTGCTCCTCCAGGTTCTTCGGATGCGTGATGTGCATGCGGCTGATCTGCTCCTGGATCTTCGCCTTGGCCTGTGCAGGTGTCTTCACACCCCACAGCTGATGGAAGGTGTTCATGTTAAACGGAAGGTTATACAGCTCGTCCTTATACACTGCGATAGGTGAATTCACGAAATGGTTAAACTCTGTAAACTGGTTCACATAGTCCCAGATTTCCTTCTTGGAGGTGTGGAAAATATGTGCGCCGTATCTGTGCACCTGGATTCCCTCCACATCCTCTGTGTAAATGTTGCCTCCGATATGATCACGCTTGTCGATTACCAGACAGGTCTTTCCCTTTTTGGTGGCCTCATGGGCAAATACAGCTCCAAACAGTCCGGCTCCTACGATCAAATAGTCATATTTTTTCATCTTGTGTTGCCCCTTTCCGACTAAAGATAATATCATTATAACAAATTTTCAGAAAAAAAGGTAGCCCTTTACTGTCAGGACTACCTTTTTTTATAAAAGTTTTAGATTTGAACTTTATTATTTCGCAGCAACCTTATCAAACTCATCTGTAATTTCTTTGGAAGGCGCTTTTGTAAGAAGACTGACTATCACGATCACCACAAGGCTAAGAAGGAAACCTACTGCCAGAGAATAAAGCCCTGTATAGGTTCCAAGTGTCTGTCCACCCACCAGCGGGATATAGTCCCAGATGATAACGGTAAGACCGCCTGTCACCATTCCTGCAATGGCACCCTGAAGGTTGGTTCTTCTCCAGAACAGAGACATTACCACAATCGGTCCAAATGCGGCTCCAAGACCTGCCCATGCATTGGACACCAGTCCCATAATGCTGCTGTTAGGATCCCATGCGATTGCAAAAGCAATTATTGCGATCACAATAACCGTAATACGGCTTACCCTTAAAATCTCCTTAGAATCTGCATCCTTCTTGATAAAGTTATGATACAGATCCTCAGACACTGCAGACGCCGTTACCAGAAGCTGGGAATCTGCGGTAGACATAATTGCTGCCAGAATTCCGCAAAGGAACAGTCCGCCGATAAATGGCAGCGCCAGCTGAGAAGTAAATACCTTGCGAATCATTTCAATAAATACGCTTTCAGAAGAAGCAGCTCCATTTTCACCAAGAATGGTTGGAAGCAGGTAAGCTCTGCCGATGACCGCAATGGCAAATGCAGCTGTCAGAGAAAGTAAATCCCATATAATGGCGATCACCCAAGACTTCTTCAGCTCTTTCTCACTTCTGACTGCCATAAATCTTACCAGAACGTGAGGCATTCCGCAGTATCCGAAGCCCCATGCCAGCTGGGAAAAGATTTCCACAAAGGTATATGGTCTGTCTCCATTTATAAAAGGATTCAGGTAAGCATTTGCGCCCCCAGTGACACCACTTTGTGTGATCAGATCTGTCAGATTGCCAGGAAGCAGGAAATATGCTACCAATGGTACGACCAGAAGGCCAATAAGCATCAGAGTACCCTGTACAAAGTCTGTGACGCACACTGCCATAAATCCTCCCATAAAGGTGTAGCAGAGGATAACTGCTGCTCCAATGGCAAGTGCCACATGGTAATCCAGTCCGAATACGGTGTTAAACAGTTTTCCGCCTGCTGCCAGGGCAGATGCTGTATATACCAGAAAAAAGACTACGATAACAATAGATGAGATCAGAAGCAGAATCTTTTTCTTATCACGGTACCGATTCTCAAAAAATGCCGGGATAGTCATGGAATTATTAGCCACGATGGTGTATTTACGAAGTCTTCCTGAAATGCATACCCAGTTCAGAACGGTGCCGATAAACAGTCCCACCGCAATCCAGATCTGCCCGGATCCCAGAGAATAAATTGCTCCCGGAAGCCCCATCAGAAGCCACCCGCTCATATCAGAAGCCTGTGCGGAAAGTGCTGCCACCCATCCGTTCAGTCCTCTTCCTCCAAGGAAATAATCCTCTGAGCTGGAGGTCTTTTTCATGTAAACCGCGCCAATGACGATCATCATTGCCAGGTAAAACACAAAAGCTGTCAAAATTATTGCTGTTGTAGTAACCACTTTTTCTCCTCCTCTGTTGCTGCTGTCTGCAGACAGCCAAATTACATATTTACTACTTTACCACAGAAGAGTATAAAAGCGCAAGCTATATTATTTATTTTTTTCCTTTTTTGAGATACACATTTTTGATGTACCACAGAGCCTTGTCTTCGCCCTTGTCAGAAAGGATGCGAAGAAGCCCTTCTAATTCCTTCTTTGTCTGGGGATGGACGAACCACAGCTTAGGCTTGCTTTTGAGGAAATATTCAAGCGGCTGGTGATTGTCATAGGCATCTCCAAGATAAGTTCTGGAGGCACTGATCCGGTCCATCACCATCTCTGCCACATATCTGCGGGGCATCCTGGCCCCCATGATCACGTGCTCCGGATCGTTTATGGCATAGTCCACCCAATGCTCATAGTGGTGCTTGTTACGGCCCTTATGATGCAGCCACGCGGTGGACACGCCGATGTCCTCCCGCTCCGCGTTATTTGGGCTTCTTGTCCCCTGATAATATTTGCAGCCCACCAGGAACTCTGCCGGGGAATACTTGGAAAGGTCGTGAAGCAGTCCCTGCTTGTAAAGCCCGATGCGGAAGCAGTATCTCATGACCATAAGCTTATGCTTGGTAATTGTTTTAAAGTGAAGCCACGGATGCATCCTCATCCAGCCTCCTTTCCATTTACATTTTCAGCTGAATCTGCAGGCTTTTCTGGTTTCGCCTCATCTGCTGCCGGGATTTCCACACTTTCTTCTTTCACGAAATTCCCAGTCAGCGCTCCTTTTCCAGCATCTGATAATACCGGATTTTCGCTTTTCTTTCCTTTTCCCTTATGTTTCTTCTCCGGTTCCGGTTTCTTCACGCCCTGAAGCACCACCACAGTACGGGGGCCAACTTCCACGCTTCTTTCATAAACCTGGCCATTTTCCCCGTAAAAGCCATCGCAGGTCAGATCTCCGGTATCCATTACTTTCTTCCACTCCATTCCCTCCGGAAGATTGGGAAGGGCCATGCTTCTTGTCTCCCAGTGGAAATTAAAGCCTACATAGAGGAAGTCATCTCCAGTTCCATCTGCCTGCCGTGCATACTCCCCGCACAGCATCATGCCGATCATGCGGCTGGTGTTTTCCATATTGCAGAACCATGCCCGCTCACCGTGGAAGGACAGGTCCGGGAAACCTTTGCCCAGATAATCTGCCTCTTTCATGCTCTCGTTCATATGGAGAACCGGATGGGCTTTTCGAAGAGCCACTGTCTTTTTCACAAAGGCAAGCATGCTGGCATTTTTCCGAAGGCCCCGCCAGTCGATCCAGCCAATGGGATTGTCCTGGCAGTAGGCATTGTTATTGCCCTCCTGGGAATTGCCGATCTCGTCGCCGCCGTAAATCATGGGAACCCCCTGGGAAAACAGCAGCATTGCAAAGGCAGCCCGCATCTGGCGCTCCCGCATCTGACGGATCCACTGCTTCCGGCTTGGCCCTTCTATGCCGCAGTTCCAGGAATAATTATAGCTGCAGCCGTCGTTATTGCCCTCTCCGTTTGCCTCATTGTGCTTGTAATTATAGGAAACAAGGTCATTCAAAGTAAAACCGTCCTGGCAGGTAATGTAATTGATCACCCCGTGGTCATCCGGGTTGTGACGGATCCGGTACTGCACCGCCGGGACCATATCCTCATCGCTTTTTAGGAATCTTCTCATATCCTGCAAAAAGCCCAGATTGTACTCTGCAAAGCAGCGTTTCTTCTGTTTCTGGTTCTTATAAAGAGTAGCTGTGTCCATTCCGTCTGCCAGAATTTTGGTTCCTGCAAGCAGGCCATCCTTCATGATCAGAGCAAGCGGTGCCCCCGCGCCTAACACATGGAAGCCGTCCACATGGTAATTCTGTTTCCAGAACTGCAGCGACCGAAGAGCCATCAGAGGATTGGCCTCCGCCGGGAAATACATTTCCATCATACAGCTGATTCCCGCCTTATGGAAAGCCTTGATCATATCGCAGAATTCCCTGTGGGGATCTTTCGTTGCGCAGTAAGAGCGCTTTGGCGCAAAATAGAGTCCATTTCCATAGCCCCAGTAGTTTACTTCATCCTTCTTGCCCTTTGTGGAAACCAGCCCCTCCGGCTCCTTTTGCCGGCTGATTTCCATAAATTCATAGGCAGGCATCAGCTCTACGGTGTTAATTCCAAGTTCCTGCCAGTATGGGATCATCTGGATCAGGCCTTCAAAGGTTCCCCGAAGCTTCGCAGGAAGCTTGGACTGCTTGGTATAACCCCGGACGTGAACCTTGTAAAGGATCATGTCCCCGAAATCCGTTTCCGGTGATTTCTCATCCTCCCAGTCGTACCCTTCCCCGGACCAGAATCCGCAGCGTACCTTGTGGGAATCGGTATCCCAGGGAGCCCCGAAGTGCTCTCTTCCGCTGATTCTGCTGGCACAGGGATCCAGGCAGATTTCCCCGTTGATCCTAAAATTGTATTCCAGGCTGTTTACATTTAATTTTTTCATAAAGACAGAAAAAATACGTCCTGTCCGGTATTTCTCATCCAGAAGAAGCTCGTAAAATGGCTCCTTTCCATTCTTTCTGTAAAGAAGCAAAAAGACCTTGGCGTCCTCATCTGCTTCCACTGCAAAATTATATCCATCGATCATCTGGCTTGCCCCAAGTAAAAGGGGAGAACCGGATGTTACAACCACGCTCTTATTTCCCGGTATTGCCACTTTTAATGCCCTCCTGTCTTTGTCTGATGTCCCGTCCCGGCTAAATGTTTCAGGCTTTTTTCCTGCCAGAGCTTGTTTGAATCTAAAATTTCAGATCCAGTTCCACCGGGCAATGATCAGATCCCATAATGTCGCTGTGGATCTTCGCATCTTCCAGCTTTTCTTTCAGCGATGGAGACGTAATAAAATAGTCGATTCTCCATCCGGCGTTCTTCTCCCTAGCCTTGAAACGATAAGACCACCAGGAATACGCGCCCTCCAGATCCGGGTAAAAATAGCGGAAGGTATCGATAAATCCAGCTTCCAGCACTTTGGTAAAGCAGGCACGCTCCTCGTCTGTGAAGCCGGCATTCATCCGATTGGTCTTGGGGTTCTTCAGGTCGATTTCCTGGTGTGCCACATTCATGTCCCCGCAGCAGATCACAGGCTTCTTCTCCTGCAGCTTCAGAAGATAGGCAAGAAAATCCCGCTCCCATTCCATGCGGTATTCCAGCCTGCGAAGCTCGGACTGGGAATTGGGCGTGTACACGGTCACCAGATAAAAATCCTCCATCTCGGCGGTGATCACACGGCCTTCCTTGTCATGCTCTTCTATTCCAAGTCCGTAGGTCACGGACAGCGGCTCCTTCTTCGTGAATACGGCGGTTCCGGAATAGCCTTTGCGGTTGGCATAGTTCCAGTACTGATGATAGCCCGGAAGTTCCAGCTTCACCTGATTCTCCTGGCATTTGGTCTCCTGCAGACAGAAAATATCTGCGTCCAGCTTTGCAAAGCTCTCCTCAAAGCCCTTGGTGATACATGCGCGGATTCCATTTACGTTCCATGATACAAGCTTCATGTTATTCTCCAATCTGTAAAAATTATGGTTATTGCTCACATATTTCACAATCACACTCTTTGTCCGTTATTGTCTGTGAACAATAATTATATTCTAACACTTTCTTCATTATAACACAGTTTTCCCTATTCACAAAACCTTATTTTTCTGGTACAATCTTAATATTCACGAATTGCCCTGCCCTAGAGCGTGTTTGAAAAAGGCTTTCTGCAGGAATGATTTTTCAAACAGGCTCTAAGGCGCCTTGGGCAGTTTGATCAAAAATAAAGCGAGGTATTTCAAATGAGTGATTTAGATGTGAATAATTCCTGCGGAAGCTGTGGAAGCAGCGCATCCTGCGGCGGTTCTGACTGCTCCACCTGCGGCGGCTGCAGCACAGATCCGAACCAGCACAGCACCATTACCCTGACCATGGAGGACGACACCGAGGTAGAATGCGCCATCCTGACCATTTTCCCGGTAGATGCCAAGGAGTATATTGCCCTTCTTCCACTTGATGAGAACGGACAGAACCACGACGGCGAGGTTTATCTGTATTCCTTCGCCCGCACCGAGACAGGCGCTCCTATGCTTTCCAATATCGAGAGCGACGAGGAGTACAATAAGGCTGCCATCGCATTTGACACAGTACTGCAGAATGCGAAAGAGGCAGAGGCTGCCGGAATACCGTTAGAGTAATTTCCCGGATTTTCTTTTTCAAAAATTTTTAAGCAATCAAAAAGCAGGCTCTGTGATTGATAACTCTTTCACATTGCCTGCTTTTATGGTTTATAATATTCGAAATCCGCTGATTTACTCACATTTCCCGCGGACTTTGCTCACTGATTTTTCTTACTTCGTAGTACTTCCGAATCCGCCGTTTCTCACATCTGTCACATCATCATCCACTGTGATTCCATACTCCACAAAGATTCCCTGCATGAACCCGGTGTCCGCCTTTAACTCCACCACCTTATTCTCATTGGTGTCATTGGTCAGCTTGGCGAAAATATGACCTTCGTTGTCAGAATAGAAATAATCGCTGTCAATAATTCCAACGGTATTGTTCAGCTGCAGGCGGTATTTGAATCCAAGACCGCTTCTTGGATAGCATTTCAGCACCCACTCCTGATCCATCTCCACACGGATTCCTGTTGGGAACTTGACTGTCTCACCCGGCTTGATAGTAAAATCCACCGGGGAAAAGAAATCATAACCCGCACTTCCTGCTGTGGCACGTCTTGGCAGACGGATTCCCTCGTAAATCTTCTCTGCTTCCTCCACAGTGGCACCCTCAAAAGCATCCATCCAGTCTGCCACGAAGCGCTCTTTACTTACTTTATGAAATTTCCCGATTCTCTTCATAATTCCTCCTGTAAATCACATAATTCATGCTGTGCAGGCCCTATGCTGCACCTACCTTATTTCATTCAGTGCATGCCCTAAACGCGTTTTTATCCCTCGTATCAGGATGATGCCTACAAGATATAAAGAATGCCGGGCATTTTGTCCGGCATTCTAAAATTATCGCTGCTTAAAATTCTCTCAGCAATGTGAAATCTTATTCTTATTTGGCATCTGCCGGAACATCCTTGATGCTGAAGCTCATTCTTCCCATCTTGTCTTTTCCAAGGCAGATTACAGTCACTTTATCACCAAGTGTGAGAACATCCTCTACACGGTTGATTCTCTCCTTGCAGATCTTGGAAATGTGAACCATTCCCTCTTTGCCAGGTGCAAACTCAACAAATGCACCGAACTCTTTGATGCTTACAACCTGTCCGGTAAGGATCTGTCCCTGCTCGAAGTCAGAAGCGATGATCTCAACCATGCGCTTTGCTTCCTGCATGTTCTTATCGTCTACACCGCAGATAGATACAGCACCCTCGTCTGTGATGTCGATCTTCACGCCTGTGCGCTCGATAATGGTGTTAATTGTCTTTCCTCTCTGACCAACCACATCACCGATCTTCTGAGGATCGATCTGGATCTGGATGATCTTCGGAGCAAATTTGCCAACAGAAGTACGAGGTGCAGGAATGCATTTCTCAATAACCTCATTGAGGATATACTCTCTTGCTTCCTTGGTACGTCTGATCGCTTCCTCTACGATCTGTCTTGTAAGACCGTGGATCTTAATATCCATCTGGATTGCAGTGATACCGTCATGAGTTCCGGCTACCTTGAAGTCCATGTCGCCGAAGAAGTCCTCAAGACCCTGGATATCGGTAAGAACGATATAGTCATCATCTG
>ERZ1106915.234-NODE-234-length-89472-cov-7.565888_pt1 | contig 89472 bp, 71 predicted proteins | sample MGYA00403653_ERZ1106915 | MGnify/ENA primary metagenome ERZ1106915 (study PRJEB35170, sample SAMEA104062404) | human gut metagenome | biome: human gut; feature: human-associated habitat; material: faeces | place: Denmark | collected 2012-06-06 ...
ATACGTCTCTTTTCTGAGTATGTCCTTTACGTGGCACGTTACTTCCCTCCTTAATATCTGCTCCGGCGGGGAGCCGCGGGAGCCATTCATTAGATCTTAGGTACTCGCATTATTCGCTTAGTGAGGTCTTTCACGAACTTAGCGAATAAGCACACCTGCGAAACGAGCGCGTCTTTCAGCGCGCCACCACGCATGGTGCCTCTTTCTTGGCGACGAATTCAATTTCTTGAACAGCCGTCTTCTTCGCCTTTTCACGAAATTGCTCACCTAAGTCTTGTTGCGTCTCGTGCGCGGTTCTATGATTCCCTGCAACCTACAGGATCAATATCAAAGTCCGGCACATTCATTCTAAATCTAATAGAACTTCTACCTAATTAAAATTATTTCTTGTCTTTCGGTCTCTTAGCGCCGTATTTGGAACGCGCCTGTTTTCTGTTGGCTACGCCTGCAGTATCAAGAGTACCTCTGATGATGTGGTATCTGGTACCTGGTAAGTCTTTTACACGACCACCACGAATCAGAACAACGCTGTGCTCCTGTAAGTTGTGTCCCTCACCCGGGATGTAGCTTGTTACTTCGATACCGTTGGAAAGACGAACTCTGGCGATTTTTCTAAGAGCAGAGTTAGGCTTTTTAGGTGTTGCAGTCTTAACGGCTGTACACACGCCTCTCTTCTGCGGTGCAGAAACGTTGATAGCTTTCTTCTGTAAAGAGTTGTATCCCTTCTGCAGAGCCGGAGCTGTTGATTTCTTTTCAGATGTCTGTCTTCCCTTTCTTACTAACTGGTTAAATGTAGGCATCCTTTTCACCTCCTGTGATATTGTCTGTGGTTGCTTTTTTAAGCTTGTATTTCCGCGCAGAAATTCCTTGAATTTTGCACGCTTACTTATTATAGCTAGTTTGAGTTGCACTGTCAAGGTATAAAATGCAAATTTTTCCCGTAAAATAAAGGGTTTGTTACTGTTCACGCATACGTGCCCAGTAACGGAATTTGCCGTGGCTTCGCATTTAAATACGGCAAATTCCTGCTGCCACCACGTTTTCTTACGGCACTTTCGGTTCCAAAAGTGCCTACCTGTGAGCAGTAACAAGGGTTTTGCGCTGTAGACAGGTACAGTGCAAAACCCTCTATTGTCTCATCTGACTCTTTTTTTCTGGAAAATATCTTAAATATCCCGGAACTTCATTTCCGCTACTCCTGCGGTCCCATGTACTCCGAATCACCAAAACCAAGAATCAGCATAAAAAGCGGATTCAGGAAAAATAAACCAATAGTAAATCCTATCCCGTGACCATAGGCACACGCCAGCTTATAGAGTGCCACCACATTCATGAGTGCTGTTCCCAGAAGCGCAAGCGAACCGATAACTCCCACGATTCCGCCGAAGGAATTTAAAATACCTCCGCCGACCGCCAGTCCGAGTGCCACCCAGAAATACTGCACATCCCAGGTCAGCCGGTACTGTACATAGCCATTGTAAATCGGAATGATGGATTTCCATCCTTCTTCCCCGGCTTTTGTAAAGATCTTCCAGTATGCAATTACCTGCAGAATATAAAAGATAAACGCAAATAATGCATATGCCATAATAAACGCCACCAATCCCATACGCTTTCCTCCTTTCAGTTTTTACTGTCCGAAGAATGTATTCACGCCAGCCAGCAGTCCGTTCGCCAGAGTCTCAAGCGTCGCACCCGAATGATCGGACGCCTTATCTCCCAGCTCAATATCCACACTCGGAATCGTTGAATAGGAAGTCTGGGTCAAATCCATCTCCATGCTGCCTTTAGAATAAATCTTCACACCCGCGCTCTTTAAGCCGCTGATCAGCGACTCGCCCAGTTGGTTGTGCTGCTTCCAATGAGAGGCAACCGGCTCCATCGCACGGTAGGTTGCATTGCTTGGAACGCTCATGAAAAAGGCACCCTTGTTGCTGCTGGTTGAATCCCAGTGCAAGGCTATATGACAGTCCGCGTTGTTATTCGCAATGACCGTACGAGCTATATTATCCAGCTGTACATCATCTGATTCACGGATCATCAGTACATCATAGCCTGCATTCAGAAGTTTTGTCTTAAGCACCTTTGCCATAGCAAGTGTTACCTTGCTCTCTGCTGTTCCATCTGCAAAGGTCATACCGCTGGAAACTGCCACTGCTGAGGTAGCACCGGCTCCGGTTGTGCCGCCGGTTACTTTCGCACTTCCATCCGGATGACACTGGGTCTTGACGCTTCCGCCACCGTTTGTTCCATGTCCGGCATTGACACAGACCACTTTATTTTTCTTGTTGGAAGCAGTCGAGCGGTACAGGGTCGCAGTTCCGCTGTTGATCTTTGAATAATTTGCGTATTTATAATTAGAAGAAAGTGCGATCGCCGTGCCGCCGGATGTCTGCGCTCCCGCTGCTGTCTGGCTGGTTGTCTGGACAGCACCTGCAGATGCCGGTTTTTTGCTTGTCACATAGGCGGATGAAACGTAATACTTCTTTCCATTCAAAAGAATCATCGTCCACTGCCCGCTGGTTCCCACGCGCTCCAGCTTCTGACCGTAGGACAGATTGCCCGCGATATTATTGTCCTTGATCTGCGCCGATGTCCGGTAGCGCAGGGAAGACGTATTGACATACACCGAGTCACCTGCCAGCGCGATCTGCGACATACCGGCTGTCATCAGCAGAGCCGCCGCCAGTCCCAGTGTGTGTTTTTTGAGCCAATTGTGTCTCTTCATCTATATAATCTCCTTCCAATGTCTCTATTTTTAAAATAATTGTTTCTGTTTTGAAAGTCTAAAATCGTTAAATTTGTTCTTTAAATTTATACAATTTAATCACATTACTTTGGATTTTAAACATTTCCTTTATAAGTATAACGGATTTTCCCCTTCGATTCAACCAATCCCGCGCTTCTATTTCTTACGGTTTTCTGTCTATGATATGGCAGGAACGAATGTGCCTTGGCACATTCGGGCGTCTCGCGCGGTCGCTTGCGACAACCTACAGCTTCGCGCGAGTGCGCATCATTGGCACAAAAAAAGACCGCCGCATCTCTGCGGCGATCTCCAAAAAACGATTCCGTTTTTCATTTTTAATTATTCTTCACTCAGCTCATCCTCGTTGAGTACAATCTTGTCTGCCTCGTCCAGTTCAGCCGGCTCGTTGAAGTCGTCCTCTGCCAGATCGATATCATCCTCTTCCTCAACATCAGTGTTCAGCTTGATGGAGCGGTAACGCTTCATACCGGTACCAGCCGGAATCAGCTTACCAATCAGAACGTTCTCCTTCAGACCAATCAGCTTATCTACCTTTCCGTTGATGGCAGCCTCGGTCAGAACCTTGGTTGTCTCCTGGAAGGATGCAGCGGATAAGAAGGAGTCGGTTGCCAGAGATGCCTTGGTGATACCCAGCATAACCTGACGTCCGATCGCCGGCTCTTTGCCCTCGGCTTCCAGCGCCTCGTTCATCTCGTTGAAATCGAGTACATCCATGGATACGCCCGGCAGTACGTCGGAATCTCCACTTTCCTCAATCTTAATCTTCTTTAACATCTGGTGTACGATCATCTCGATATGCTTATCGTTGATTTCTACACCCTGTAAGCGGTATACACGCTGTACTTCCTGGATCATGTAATCCTGTACGGCGCGGACGCCCTTGATCTTCAGAATATCGTGCGGGTTCACGCTACCTTCGGTCAGCTCGTCACCAGCCTCCAGAACCGCGCCGTCCTGAATCTTGATACGGGAGCCGTAAGGAATCAGGTATGTCTTGGAATTGCCCGTCTCATTATCCGTGATAATGATCTCACGTTTCTTCTTGGTATCTTTGATGGTTGCCACACCGCCGAACTCAGCGATGATAGCAAGTCCCTTCGGCTTACGTGCCTCGAAAAGCTCCTCGACACGCGGAAGACCCTGTGTGATATCGCCACCGGCAACGCCGCCCGAGTGGAACGTACGCATGGTCAGCTGTGTACCAGGCTCACCGATGGACTGTGCCGCGATGATGCCGACTGCCTCACCGACCTGAACCGGCTGACCGGTTGCCATGTTGGCACCGTAGCACTTCGCACACACACCGATATGGGATTTACAGGTCAGAACGGTACGGATCTTGATGGAATCTCTGCCCTGTTTCTTCAATGCTGCCATAACAGCCGCTGCACGCTTCGGCGTACACATATGGTTCTTCTCAATCACCACTTCACCTGTATCCGGGTCTGTGATTGTCTCAGCGATGAAACGTCCTGTGATACGCTCCTGCAATGTCTCGATGGTCTCCTGACCATCCATGAATGCCTTGATCTCCATATACGGAATCTCCGGCTTATCCCAGCAGCAGTCCTCCTCGCGGACGATCAGATCCTGGGATACGTCTACCAGACGTCTGGTCAGGTAACCAGAGTCGGCAGTACGCAGAGCCGTATCGGACATACCTTTTCGAGCTCCGTGTGCGGAGATGAAGTACTCCAGTACGTCCAGACCCTCACGGAAGTTGGACTTGATAGGAAGTTCAATCGTATGACCGGTCGTATCTGCCATCAGTCCTCGCATACCAGCAAGCTGTTTAATCTGCTTATCCGATCCTCGCGCACCGGAGTCAGCCATCATGAAGATGTTGTTATATTTGTCAAGTCCTGTCAGCAGGTCGTGAGTCAGCTGATCATCGGTTGCCTTCCAGGTCTCGATAACTTCTTTGTAACGCTCTTCCTCCGTGATAAGACCACGGCGGAAGTTCTTTGCGATATGGTCAACCGTTGCCTGCGCGTCAGCAATCAGCTTCGGCTTGCTTGCCGGTACGGTCATATCGGAAATCGATACGGTCATGGCTGCACGTGTAGAGAACTTGTAGCCAATCGCCTTGATATCATCCAGGGTGATCGCTGTCTGGGTTGCACCATGGACATTGATAACCTTCTCCAGAATCTGCTTTAACTGCTTCTTTCCTACGTGGAAATCAACTTCCAGTTTCAGCTCGTTCTCTTTCTGGGAACGGTCTACGAAGCCCAGATCCTGCGGAATGATCTCGTTGAAGATGAAACGTCCAACGGTAGACTCGATGATACCAGTCTTCGTTGTGCCATCCGGCATCGTGCGGGTTACTCTTACTTTGACACGGGAATGCAGGGTAACAACCTTGTTCTCGTATGCAAGAATCGCCTCGTTGATGCTCTTGAATGCCATACCCTCACCCTTGGCGCCCGGACGTTCCTGGGTCAGATAGTAAATACCAAGTACCATATCCTGGGAAGGAACGGCTACCGGACCACCATCGGACGGTTTTAACAGGTTGTTCGGAGAAAGCAGCAGGAAACGGCACTCTGCCTGTGCCTCCACGGAAAGCGGAAGATGTACCGCCATCTGGTCGCCATCGAAATCGGCGTTGAATGCGGTACAAACAAGCGGATGCAGCTTGATTGCCTTACCTTCTACCAGAATCGGCTCGAATGCCTGGATACCCAGACGATGCAGTGTAGGAGCACGGTTTAACATAACCGGATGCTCTTTGATTACATCCTCGAGAACGTCCCAAACCTCCGGCTGAAGGCGCTCTACCATCTTCTTTGCATTTTTAATGTTATGAGCGGTTCCGTTGGAAACCAGCTCTTTCATAACGAACGGTTTAAACAGCTCGATCGCCATCTCTTTCGGCAGACCGCACTGGTAAATCTTTAACTCCGGTCCTACGACGATAACGGAACGTCCGGAATAGTCAACTCGCTTACCCAGAAGGTTCTGACGGAAACGTCCCTGTTTACCCTTTAACATATCAGAAAGGGACTTGAGGGCACGGTTGCCAGGACCGGTAACTGGACGGCCACGGCGGCCATTATCAATTAATGCGTCAACTGCCTCCTGAAGCATACGTTTCTCGTTGCGCACGATGATATCCGGTGCGCCGAGCTCCAGAAGTCTTGCAAGACGGTTGTTACGGTTGATAATACGACGATACAGATCGTTTAAGTCGGAAGTTGCGAAACGTCCGCCATCCAGCTGTACCATCGGACGGATATCCGGCGGGATAACCGGGACAACGGTCATGATCATCCACTCCGGTTTGTTGCCGGAATTTCTGAATGCCTCTACGACTTCCAGACGCTTGATGATGCGGGCACGCTTCTGTCCGGTTGCATCCTGTAACTGGTTTCTCAGATCCTCAGAATCCTTCTCCAGGTCGATCGCCTTTAAAAGCTCCTGAATCGCCTCGGCACCCATGCCGACACGGAAAGAACCGTAACCGTATTTCTCGATCTCGTCACGGTACTCCTTCTCAGACAGAACCTGCTTCATCTGCAGTCCGGTCTGTCCCGGATCCAGCACGATATAGGAAGCGAAGTACAGAACCTTCTCCAGAGTTCTCGGAGAAATGTCCAGAATCAGACCCATGCGGCTCGGAATTCCCTTGAAATACCAGATGTGGGAAACCGGAGCTGCAAGCTCGATATGACCCATGCGCTCACGGCGGACGCTGGCTTTTGTAACCTCAACGCCGCAGCGGTCACAGATAACACCTTTATATCTGATTTTTTTATATTTACCACAGTGGCACTCCCAGTCCTTGCTCGGTCCAAAGATTCTCTCACAGAACAGGCCGTCTTTCTCCGGCTTTAATGTTCTGTAGTTGATGGTCTCCGGCTTTTTAACCTCGCCGTGAGACCACTCCAGAATCTTTTCAGGGGATGCCAAACCGATCTTGATTGCGTCAAATGTCAATGGTTGATATGTTTCATTTGTCTCTGGCATGAGCGGTACTCCCTCCTATCGATTATTCTTCGTCGTCAGATCCATTATCATCGGAAACGTCTGCATAGTCATCGTCTGTATAGCCGTCTGCCTCTGCTGTATACTCATCATGCTCTACATCGGTCAGCTCACCATCTTTAAATTCCTGCTCCTGGTAACCGTAGTTGCCGAAGGACTCATTCTGAGAGTAACGCTTGCTGTCACCCTCGATGACGGAACGAAGATCGGTATCGCCTTCGTCGATGTTCTCCTTGAGCTCGATCTCGGAACCGTCTTCTGCCAGAACTCTGACATCCAGACCCAGGGACTGAAGCTCTTTTAAGAGTACCTTGAAGGACTCCGGAATACCCGGCTCCGGAATATTCTCGCCCTTGATGATTGCCTCGTATGTCTTCACACGACCTACCACATCATCGGACTTCACGGTCAGGATCTCCTGCAGCGTGTAGGATGCGCCATACGCCTCCAGAGCCCAAACCTCCATCTCTCCGAAACGCTGGCCACCGAACTGAGCTTTACCACCCAGCGGCTGCTGTGTAACGAGGGAGTAAGGACCTGTGGAACGTGCATGAATCTTATCATCAACCAGATGATGCAGTTTCAGGTAATGCATGTGTCCGATTGTAACCGGGCTGTCGAAGTATTCGCCGGTACGTCCATCTCTCAGGCGGACTTTACCGTCGCGTCCGATCGGAACGCCCTTCCAGAGTTTTCTGTGCTCCAGATGGGTACCCAGATACTCCATAACTTCCGGATCTACAATATCTTTATATTTTGCTTCGAACTCTTCCCAGGAGGTGTTGACATAGTCATTTGCCATCTCCAGAGTGTTCTGAATATCTTTCTCGTCTGCACCGTCGAAAATCGGTGTGGATACATCAAAACCAAGTGCTTTGGCAGCAAGGCTTAAATGAATCTCCAGGACCTGTCCGATATTCATACGGGACGGTACGCCCAGTGGGTTCAGTACGATGTCGAGCGGACGGCCATTCGGAAGGAACGGCATATCCTCAACCGGAAGTACACGGGAAACGACACCCTTGTTACCATGACGACCAGCCATCTTATCGCCGACGGAAATCTTTCTCTTCTGTGCAATGTAGATACGAACGGTCTTATTTACACCCGGAGCCAGCTCGTCGCCGTTCTCTCTTGTAAATACCTTCGCATCAATGATGATACCGTATGCACCATGCGGTACTTTCAAGGAGGTATCACGAACCTCTCTTGCCTTCTCACCGAAGATCGCACGTAACAGGCGCTCTTCTGCGGTCAGCTCGGTCTCTCCCTTCGGAGTAACCTTACCTACCAGGATATCACCGGCACGAACCTCTGCACCGATGCGGATGATACCGCGCTCGTCCAGATCTTTCAGTGCATCCTCGCCGACACCCGGAACATCTCTTGTGATCTCTTCCGGTCCCAGCTTGGTATCACGTGCTTCTGCCTCGTATTCCTCGATATGGACGGAGGTATATACATCCTCCTGAACCAGACGCTCAGACAGAAGAACGGCATCCTCGTAGTTGTAGCCTTCCCAGGTCATGAAGCCGATCAGCGGGTTTTTGCCCAGACCGATCTCACCGTTGCAGGTGGACGGGCCATCTGCGATAACCTCGCCAGCTTCGACATGGTCATTCTTGTATACAATCGGTTTCTGATTGTAGCAGTTGGACTGGTTACTTCTCTTGAATTTTGTCAGATGGTATACATCGCGGTTTCCATCGGAATCTCTCTTGATGATGATCTCGTTGGAAGCGGAGCGCTCAACCACACCGGCATTCTTTGCAACGACACACACACCGGAGTCAACAGCTGCCTTCGCGGAAATACCGGTATCGACAACGGCTCTCTCGGTGGTCAGAAGCGGTACCGCCTGACGCTGCATGTTCGATCCCATCAGAGCACGGTTCGCATCGTCGTTCTGCAGGAACGGAATCATGGAAGTAGCTACGGAGAATACCATCTTCGGGGATACGTCCATCAGGTCGATTTTCTTCTTCTGGAACTCGGAGGTCTCCTCACGGAAACGACCAGATACGTTATTGTGGACGAAGTGTCCTTCTTCGTCTAACTGCTCGTTTGCCTGTGCAACAACGAAGTTATCTTCCTCGTCTGCTGTCAGGTATACAACCTCATCCGTAACAACCGGGTTGGACGGATCGGTTTTATCTACTACACGGTACGGAGCTTCGATGAAACCGTACTCATTGACACGTGCGTAAGATGCCAGGGAGTTGATTAGACCGATGTTCGGTCCCTCAGGTGTCTCGATCGGGCACATACGGCCATAGTGTGTGTAGTGTACATCTCGTACCTCGAATCCGGCACGGTCCCTTGACAGACCGCCAGGACCCAGGGCAGAAAGACGTCTCTTATGGGTCAGCTCGGACAGCGGGTTGTTCTGATCCATGAACTGGGACAGCTGGGAACTTCCGAAGAACTCCTTGACTGCTGCTGTAACCGGCTTGATATTGATCAGGGACTGGGCAGAAACACCTTCCATGTCCTGTGTTGTCATACGCTCACGTACCACACGCTCCATACGGGACAGACCGATACGGTACTGGTTCTGAAGCAGCTCGCCGACCGCACGGATACGACGGTTGCCCAGATGGTCGATATCATCTGGATTGCCGATGCCGCCTTCCAGATGCATGTTGTAGTTGATGGAAGCGATGATATCTTCCTTCGTAATGTGCTTCGGAATCAAGTCATGGATATCTCTGCGGATAATCTCTTTTAACTCCTCATCAGAAGCGCCGGCATTTTCTTCCAGAATACCCTGGAGAACCGGATAGAATACTAACTCTGTGACGCCTACTTCTTCCGGATCGAAATTCACATAAGCGCCCAGATCTACCATCATGTTAGAAAGAACCTTGTGATTCTTCTTCTCACCCTGAATCCATACAAACGGAACGCCTGCGTTCTGGATGTCAGTAGCAAGTTCCTTGGTAACCTTTGTTCCCTGCTCCGCCAGAATCTCTCCGGTAGTTGTATCAACCACATCCTCAGCCAGAACGTGACCTACGATACGGTTCTTAAAGTGAAGCTTTTTATTGAATTTATAACGACCTACCTTTGCCAGATCGTAGCGGCGCGGATCGAAGAACATGCTGTTTAACAGGCTCTCTGCGCTGTCTACGGAAAGCGGCTCACCTGGACGAATCTTCTTATATAATTCCAGAAGGCCATCCTGGTAGTTGTTGGACGGATCCTTCTCAAAGCTCTTCTCCAGTTTCAGCTCATCGCCGAACAGGTCAATGATCTCGGCGTTAGTACCGTAACCAAGAGCACGGATCAGAACAGTAACAGGAACTTTTCTGGTCCGGTCTACACGCACGTAGAAAATGTCGTTGGAATCTGTCTCATACTCCAGCCAGGCACCCCGGTTCGGGATAACGGTGCAGCTGTATAACTCTGTACCGATCTTATCGTGCGCGATTCCATAATAAATACCAGGGGAACGAACAAGCTGGCTGACGATAACTCGCTCCGCTCCGTTGATAACGAAGGAGCCGGTGTCGGTCATAAGTGGAAGATCACCCATGAAAATCTCATGTTCATTGATCTCATCTTTATCTTTATTGCAAAGTCTTACCTTTACCTTCAGAGGAGCTGCATAGGTCGCATCGCGCTCTTTGCACTCTTCGATCGTATATTTGATATCGTTTTTACACAGTGTAAAATCCACAAATTCCAGACTCAAGTGACCTGCGAAATCCGTGATCGGGGAGATATCAGCAAACACTTCTTTCAGTCCCTCATCCAGGAACCACTGATACGAGTTTTTCTGAATCTCAATCAAATTCGGCATTTCCAGAACTTCTTTTTGTCTTGAGAAGGTCATCCTTACACCTTTACCGGTTTTTACCGGACGCATCCTGCTTTTCTCCATTCGATGTTTCACCCCTGTTTTCTTTCTATCTCTATGGTTTGCATTTTTCCATCTCCGAACCAGCCTTGTTTCATGCCGCCGGAGCTGCACTGTCATTTGGGCATACGAATACCCGGAAAACACAGTTTTCCACAATAGTGCATTCTCCATCTTAGCATGGGATTTGATGGGTGTCAAGTGGTTTTTTGATGGATTTGGAATAAGCCATAGTTACCCGTCTATTTTTCTTGCCATTTCCCCTCTCCAATGCTATAATACATAGTAATTGCGCGGCTATTTTCGTTATTTCTGCGAAATGGGATTGGATTTGCGTCCCGCCGCTATCTACAACGGAGGTATATATATATGTCATTTTGGAATGTACTGCTAGTTATTATCGTCATTCTGGCTATCCTTCTTGTCGTACTGTATATTCTGGGTTCCCGGATGCAGAAACGTCAGGCAGAGCAGCAGACTATGATCGACGCTTCGAAACAGACAGTTTCGATTCTGGCGATTGACAAAAAGAAACTGAAAATCGGAGATTCCGGTCTCCCGAAGATGGTTATTGACCAGACTCCATGGTATATGAAGTGGGCGAAGCTCCCGATCGTAAAGGCTAAGATCGGACCGAAGGTTGTGACCATGATCGCGGATGAGAAGGTATTCCTTCAGTTACCGCTCCGCACCGAGGCAAAGGTTGTCATCAGCGGTCTTTATATCACAGAGATCAAGAGCGTGCGCGGAGGTATCCCGCCGCTGCCGAAGAAGAAAAAATTCTTTGACCGTTTCAAGAAAAATACAGAAGAGGCAGCAAAGAAAGAAGCTTCCAAGTCCAAGAAAAATAAATAATGGATCTTAAAATCCCGGAAATGTAACTGATTGCACGTTTCCGGGATTTTTGATTCATCGATTTTATTTCTTTGTTTCTATATTCTTTTATATTTACTGCTCTTTCAGGTTCAATTTCGCCGTCGCCTTCGATTTCACATCAATTTCAATATGGCTCTGGCTGGTCTGCTCATAGTTGAGTTCCAGCGTATAATCAATCTGGATTTTCAGATGATCCGGACCTTCATTGATCTTGATGCGGTCGGTCGTGACGCCCACGATCATCTGACCGTATGGAGTCACATAACAGCTGACATTCGGACGGTTCTCCTGAAAAATCATATGCGCCCGCGCATCGCCTCCCTTGATCATATCGACGCTGTCCGCATTGGCTTTGATGGTATTGCGGATGCTTCCTTCCTCGCCCTCCAGGATCTCATCATAGATGATATAATGCTTGCCATTTTTGAAATAATAGCTGCCTGCCGTGATAACCTCCAGGTTATTCGTCTCCCCGTCCGCAATATGGGCACCGCGCACGGATACAAGCACATCTTTCGTCATATTTTAATACTCCTCAATGTTAATCTGTTTCGTGTCTTTTACCTCTTTTGGCAGAATCGCCTTGGCAAAACGCGTGAAATTCTCCGCCCGGTCGCTGACAAAGAACTGATACTGGTCAAGAATCGGCTCCCCGGCAGCAGCGCGGCGGCTGTTTTCCTCCGAAAAACGTTCCAGATCCTCCGAACTGCGTGTCAGATCCATGTCCCGCAGCAGAGTTTTAAGTTCAATCGCCGTCTCATATGCCGGATTTACCAAAGTCACCTCGTCGCCCATCAGCCGATGCAACGTCGAACGCAGCAGCGGATAATGCGTACATCCCATAACCAGCGTATCAATGTATTTTTCTTTCAGCGAAGAAAGATACCGGGAGGCAATCTCGTCTGTTACCGAATCATGAAAGAGTCCTTCCTCCACCAGCGGCACAAAGAGCGGACACGGTTTTCCAATGACCTCAATATCCGGGCGCAGCTTCTGCATTTCTCTGGTATAAATACCGCTCCGGATGGTCGCCTCGGTTCCAATCACGCCAATCTTTCCATTATGGGTTGCCTCGGCAGCCGTACGCGCGCCCGCGTAGATAACCCCGATGATCGGGATATCCAATTCCTGTTTGACCGTCTCCAGTGCACACGCCGAGGCCGTGTTGCAGGCAATCACGATCGCCTTGACTCCCTGTGTTTTCAGAAAACGGATGATCTGGCGGGAATAGCGCAGTACCGTCTCCTGCGATTTGCTTCCATATGGAACGCGCGCCGTATCTCCAAAGTATACGATGCGCTCCTGCGGCATCTGGCGCATGATCTCACGGGCTACCGTCAGACCGCCGATGCCTGAATCAAAAACTCCGATCGGGGCATTTCTATCCATGTTTACCTTCCTTTCGGCAAAATTCTTATGGTCATGTTTCCATTCTTTCCCGAACTTCTGTGTATATCGAATCATATAACGTCCAAAAGTAGATTCTCTCACACTGTTTCAGGATTCTGAAACATTTTTATTTATTTCTAGGCTTCGTAGCGTTTCAGTCCGTGTTCAATCAGCTTTGTCACCATCTCCGGCTTCGGGATTCCGGCCGCCTCAAAGAGCATCGGGTACATACTAATCGCGGTAAAGCCCGGCATGGTATTGATCTCATTGAAGATAACCTCGCCGTCCTTCGTCACAAAGAAATCGACACGCGACAGACCATAGCCATCTACCGCCTTGAAAATACGTCTCGCCGCCTGACGCACACGCTCGGTCGCATCGCCCGGAAGCTCTGGATTTACCACGGTTCTGGACTCTGCGTTGTAATATTTCGCATCAAAATCATAGAAATCGGCTGCTGCCAGAATCTCGCCAACACCGGAAGCGATGACCGGTTCTGTGCCATTTCCAAAGACCGCACATTCGATCTCACGGCCGACAATCGTCTCCTCAACCAGAATCTTGCGGTCATGGTGCGCCGCCTCCTTTAAGCCTGCAATCAGCTCTTCGCGATCCGACGCCTTGCTGACACCTCTGGAAGAACCTGCATTGGACGGCTTGATAAATACCGGATATGAGAACCGGTTCTCGATGCGTGCCACAACCTCATCCATCTTTTCAAGTTCTTTGCGGATGACCAGCTCATATGCCGCCTGGCGCACGCCTGTGTGGTCAACAATCTGTTTTGTATACACTTTATCCATCGAAACGCTGGACGCCAGCACACCGCATCCGACATACGGGATTTTTGCCAACTCAAAGATGCCCTGAATGGTGCCGTCCTCGCCCCAGAGTCCATGCAGAACCGGGAATACCACATCAATGCGGATCATTTCCGCCTTACCATCTTTCAGGACGATCACGGATTTCTCCGTTGCATCCGGGGAAAGGATCGCGGTCGTCGTGTTCTTTCTCCAGCTCTCATCCTCGATCTGCTCGACCGAGTCAACCAGCAGCCATTTTCCCTCTTCGGTAATTCCGATCAGGGTTACATCATAGCGCTCTGTATCTATATTTTTAATGACATTGATTGCCGACATACATGAAACAATATGTTCCGAAGACTGTCCGCCAAATACCACAAGTACACTCTTTTTCATAATATCCGCCTTTCTGCCGGGTGTGGGAAGCTTCACCACACGCCGGAATGCTATTCCAAAATATAGTTTAGATTATACCATAACTGTCAATACTTGCGACAAGAAGATTCGATTTCTTTCAGTAAAAGGAGAGCCATTATGTTAAATCAAGTGATTTCGTTCCAGTCTGAAAATTCTCTGTCATCCGCATCCAGGATTCATCCACCTGTTACCAATAAATGCCGCCATTTTTCCACCGGTTCCTGCAAGTTTTCCCATATCTACGATGGAATACTCCCGCTTCTCGCATTATGTTCCATGCTCTTATTTCTGCTTTTCTGCCTGCCTCTTCTTACTTTTACCAGAAACCAGATTCAGCAGAAAGTCCTGGCGTACGCGATCGCCCCGCCGATCCTGCAGACTCATGTGATCGACAACTGGTGGGGTGTTCTCTATCCGCCGCCCGCCCTGTCCGGAGGTGTCATGCCGGAAGAAAACTCAAAAAATCAGAGCGCCGATTCCGTCTCTGACGCTCTGATTTTTGATAACGATATGAACTGGCTGTCGCAAAAGAAACATATCGTTTTTGATGTAAACAAGAAAGCTGCTGCTCTGATTTCCTCTAAAGCTGACCCGATGACTTGCTCCAATCACTCGGAACGTTCTGGAACAGCTTCAGCTTCCAAAATAACCACCGAACCGACAGAATCTTCTTCGAACTCAAAAATAGCAGCCACGCACGCCGTTTCCGCTGACAGCAGTCTGCCGGATAAAGCTCATGCTTCCTCCGACAATTCGATTACTCTTCGGGTAACGTGTCGTTTTTTATCTTTCCTTCCCGGAGGCTCGGAGTGATGAAATTCTCATAGGAATAGTTCCACAGCGTCTCCGAGCCCTTGGCGGTATTCTTATTTCTTCCAAGAATCTGGCTCAGGTGCACGCCGCGCGTCGCCCACGCCTTTCCCTTGGAAGCATCATTGAGCATCGTCGGCTGGATGTTGTCCATCGTATGTGCAAACCGTGCTTCCGGCGTCTCCCCGGCTTCAAATTCATCCCAGAGAGCGCGCAGTTTTTCGCCCTGATCCGGCGGCAGCATTCCGAAAATGCGCTCTGCACCCTTTAATTCTCTCTCCCGCTGGGTTTTCTTCGCCTCCTCGTCATAGGCATATGTGTCGCCGGCGTCGATCTCGACCAGATCGTGAATCAGAAGCATGGTAACCGTTTTCAGCACATCGATCGGCTCATTGGAATACTCCGCCAGAAGCACCGTCATGATCGCCATATGCCATGCGTGCTCCGCGTCATTTTCCTTCCGCTCGCCGTCTGTCAGATACGTCTGGCGACCGATAAATTTCTCCTTGTCTATCTCCCGGATAAATGCAAACTGCTGCTCCAGACGTTCTTTCTGTTTCTGATTTATATCCATTGTTTCCGCCTCCTTACAGCTTTTTCCCCGCCAGAACCTCTTTATAATCCTTATAATTCTCCTCCAAAAGCTTCGGCGTATCCAGACCATACGGGCACATCGACTTGCAGTGTCCGCAATGCAGGCAGTCCTCTATCTTCTTCATCTTCGCCTGTCCCTCCGGGGAGAGGTATCTCGCTGACGGAGAACGGCGCAGAAGCAGGGACATACGCGCACAGTTGTTGATCTCGATTCCTGCCGGACACGGCATACAGTAGCCGCAGCCCCGGCAGAATTCACCTGCCAGCTCTTTCTGGTCTTTTTCAATAACAGCTTTCAGCTCGTCCGTCAGTTCCGGTGGATTGCCGATGTAGCTTAAAAATTCGTCCAGCTCGCTTTCCTTCTGTACACCCCAGATCGGCAGTACATTCTCAAACTGTGCCATATAGGCATAGATCGCAGCCGAATTGGTCAGCAGACCGCCCGACAGACCCTTCATTGCGATAAATCCCATTTCGTGCTCCGCACAGGCCTTCGCCAACGCGATCTCCCGCTCGGTGGAAAGATAATTAAATGGGAACTGCAGGGTATCGTAAAGCCCCGACTCAATCGCCTCCTCCGCAATGCTCATGCGGTGGTTCGTGATGCCGATGAAACGGATTTTCCCCTGCTCTTTTGCCTCGAACATCGCCTCATAAAGACCGCTTCCGTCTCCCGGCTTCGGACAGACTGCCGGATTGTGAAACTGGTAAATGTCCACGTAGTCTGTTTTTAAATTATGTAAACTCGTCTCCAGATCCTTCCAGAAGCCTTCCGCCGTCGTTGCCGCTGTCTTGGTCGCAATATAGATATGCTCGCGCACGTCGCTCAGCGCATAGCCGATCTTCTCCTCACTGTCCGTATAAAAGCGCGCCGTATCAAAGAAACGGACACCCGCATCATACGCCTTGCGAAGCAGTACCTTCGCATCATCAAAAGAAATACGCTGGATTGGCAGCGCGCCAAATCCATTTTTATTGACGATAATATCCGTCTTTCCAAGGGTAACCGGCGTACCGGCTACCCTTTCTCTTGCGTCCAGCATCTCTTTCAGCGCCTCGTCGCTGTCATCGATCCAGACATCCTCCTCATCGGCGTTGAGACCGAGATATTTTGCCAGTGTCCGCTCATCATCCGACCGGTTCCAACGGGAAATATAGCGATCGATTTCCTCAAATGGAATCTGTCCGGACAGGTACAATTCTTTAAATGTCATACTTCCTTCCGCTCCTTTAAATTCTTAAGTACCGTGATTTCCTGGTTATCTATGTGCCCCCTGGCTACCGCCTTTGCCTCCGCCATATGGCGCAGACGCAGTGCCGCCAATATTTTTTCATGCTCTAACTGCAGAATCTGCCGTTTATCCTCGTCCTTGATGTATTCCAGACGGAACCGGTACATCTGCTCACGCAGGTTGTTCAAAATCTGCACCAGACGCTTGTTGCGGGTCGAATGGTAGATCACGTCATGATATGCCTCGTCCGTCTCCGCGATCTTCATCGCATCGCCCTGATCAATCGCCGCTTTAAATGCTTTCTGTGCTTCTTCCAATGCCTGCATATCTTCTTCCGTCATGCGCTGGCACGCCAGCTCAATCGCCAGTTCCTCCAGCGAACGGCGCACTTCCAGCACATCTTTCAGGCTTTTTTCCGAAATCCGCGCCACCTCCGCGCCGCGCCGCGGAATCATCAGAACGAGTCCTTCCAGCTCCAGCTTGCGGATCGCCTCACGGATCGGGGTGCGGCTGACGCCCAGCTTCTGTGCCAGCTGAATCTCCATCAGGCGCTCGCCCGGTGCCAGCTCTCCCTTTAAGATTGCCTGGCGGAGTGTGTTGAATACCACATCCCTGAGTGGGAGATATTCATTCATTTTAACCTCAAAATTGTTCCCCATCTGCATGCCCCTTCCTGTTGTAAAAACTAGTCAGGTATACCTGTTTCGCCAGATCCTGGCTGCTACCATAGCGGAGTTCCTCATACGCCGCCTGGGCCGCCGTCTGGTTCGTAAACAAGCCAAATACGGTTGGACCGCTTCCGCTCATCAGAGAGCCGTCCGCGCCCATCTCCATCATCTTATCTTTGAGTGTCTGAATCACCGGATTTTCCGGGATCGTCACCGTTTCCAGCACGTTTCCAAGCTGTGAAACGACGCCGGAGAGGTCTTTTTTCTCGATCGCCGCCCGCATCGCATCAATATCCGGATGCGCCTCTGCACCCAGAGACGGCAGGTTTAAGCTCTCGTACACATGCTTCGTTGAAACGCTGACCGCCGGTTTGGCAATCAGCACGCGGCACTGCGGCATCGGCGGAAGCGGTGTCAGGATCTCCCCGATTCCCTCCGAAAGAGCCGTTCCCCGCATGATACAGTACGGCACATCCGCCCCCAGACGGACGCCGCGCTCCATCAGCTCCTGTTTCGAAAGCCCCAGTCCGAACATCTTGTTGACACCAAACAGGACTGCGGCCGCATCGCTGCTGCCGCCTGCCATCCCGGCTGCCACCGGGATAAATTTCTTCATCTTGATCTCCACACCGTCGCGGATTCCAAACTCATCCATCAGAAGTTTCGCCGCGCGGTAACCTAAGTTATTTTCATTGTCCGGCAGATAATAAAGGTTCGTTGAAAGACGGATTCCCTCTTCCTCCGTCCGGTTCAGTTCGATCGCGTCGTACACGCGCACCGTCTGCATGATCATCCGCACTTCGTGGTAGCCGTCTTCTCTCCGGCGGACTACATCCAGACCGAGATTGATCTTTCCATATGCTTTCAGCTCCAGATGCCTGATCATCGGTCATTCCTCCCATCGTTCCCTTAGTGTAATCACACTAGATTGTATTTTTTCATTATTTTGTATACAAGCTATTATATCCTTTTTGCATACAAAATACAATAGAATCCTTGCAGGATGAAGGTACCTGAACGAATTCCATTTTTTCCGCCAATATCCGTGAAGCCGTGTTGGAACGCTTCGTGCAAATCCGGATCTTATCCAGCTCCAGCGTTTCAAACCCATATTTCACAATCGCCCGGCAGGCTTCCAGCGCATATCCCTGACGGCGGAACGGTTCATAAATATGATATCCCAGCTCTCCGTCCGTCAGCCCCGCCTTTCCAACCAGCACACCGTCCGCGCGGCGTTCCAGCGCCCACAAACCGCACTCGGCAAAGCGGTACTGGTGTTTCCGGTATTCCTCGCGCTTGTTCCAATCAGAAAAAGTTCCGTCGGCATCCTCAGCGGATGCCGGTTCCAACGGATCGTCCTGGGAAAATTCACGGATGATGAGGCGGTCAGTTTCAGCAATGAGCCACGGGAGAGCCAGGTGGCGGCGGACGACGCGTTCCAGGAATGTTTCATCGGCGTCTTCAGGGTCTGTAATAAGGTAAAGGCAAGATGAATAGTCGGCCGGCTGTTTTTCCTCGTTTTCCCTCCATAAGCCAACAATAGCTCTCCCGGCTGCTTTCGCAGCCTGAAGAGCTTCGTTTTCATCGGAGAGAATCACCGGGTATGTCTGTCCCGCAATGGTTACTTCTCGTTCGATTGTCATAGATTATCTTTCTTTTCCTTTTTCCGGCTCCGGGTACTCCTCGCCGAAGGTGTCAACGGTCATCTTTTTGATCTTCTGCTCTTTCAGCGGACGATCGCCCCAGTCGGTGCGGACGCCGGCAATCTTGTCCACGATATCCAGACCTTCAACTATCTTCCCGAAGGATGCATACTGACCATCCAGATGCGGGGAAGTCTCATGCATGATGAAGAACTGGGAACCTGCGGAGTTCGGGTCCATCGCACGCGCCATAGAGAGAACGCCCTTGGTGTGCTTGAAATTGTTCGTAAAACCATTCTGGCTGAACTCACCCTTGATGGTATACCCTGGACCGCCCATACCATTTCCATTCGGGCATCCGCCCTGAATCATAAAGCCCTTGATGACACGGTGGAAGATCAGACCATCATAAAAGCCCTTCTTGATCAGGCTGATAAAGTTGTTGACTGTGTTCGGCGCAATCTCTGGGTAGAGCTCTGCCTTCATGATATCACCATTTTCCATCTCAATGGTAACAACTGGATTTTTCATGTATGTTTCCTCCTGAATTTTAAAAAATACCTCATTAAGTGGTCACATTATACCATAAGAACGTTCGAAAATCGACTGTTTTTCGTTCCATATTTGTCCATTTTCTTTACATTTCGTAAGTTTCTCCTCACAATTCGTTCACATTTATGGCTTAAGATGTATAGCACAATGTCGAAATGGACATTCTATGCGAAAAGATGAATGTTGCGCTCAGGAATCATCATCTGTCCTGCATCATACATCTGTGAGCAAACTAAGTCAAAAGAAAGGTTGGTAATGTACTATGAAAAAAACATATTTTGCTATCCTGGGCGCGGCTGCGATCCTCTCGCTCGCAACCGCCTGCTCTTCCAAAAACGTGAATGAACCGACTGCTAATGAATCGTCCCAGTCCGCCTCCTCCGAGTCCAGCTCGAATGGCATGGACGAAAGCAGCCCGATGGATGATTTAAAAGAAGACGCCAAAGACGCCGTTCTTCCATCCGAAGGAACTGCCGATGCAAAACAGTCCACAATGACCGGTACGATCAGCGACATCAAAGACTTTATGTTTACGATCACCGCCGACGGAACCGATTATGAATTCAGCTTCGAGCAGGATCAGAAACCGGACGGGCTTTCTGATGTAAAAGATGGGGATAAAGTTACCGTAACGTATACGGGAACCGTCAGTGAGGTGGATGCATTCAGCGGAACCGTTTTATCAGTTAAAAAAGCGGAATAAGGATTGTTGACACACTTTATACCCGTATTTTTTATGGCAGTCTTGACAGACGAAGCACGCAAAATATCTGCGCTTCCTGCCCAGGCTGCCATTTTCGATCCTCTGAACATAAAACATACTTACCAGGATCATGGAATCCATGTTCCGCGTTCATATTTCGTTCACACTTCATTAAAAAACCTTTTACACAATTAACATGGTTTCTTCACGATTTTTCCCTATACTATAACCATAGCAACAAGCAATGCTTACAAATTTTTTTCATAATACCGAGCTGAGTTTATATCAGCTCTCCTCCCTTTTTCAATACCAAAAGACCTCTCACTGCTGGAGAGGTCTTTTGTTGTATCTGAATCCCTCAATTCTCTCACTGTTCCGGTCTTCGTACCTTCCTGCCAAGCACCACCAGCGCTGCAAGGTTTGGCACCGCCATCAGCCCATTGAAAATATCAGATACCGCCCAGACGGCTTCCATCCGGCTGACGCAGCCGAGAAAGACCGAAACAAGATAACCCCCGTGATACAAAATACATATTTTGTCGGCACGCTTCTGTGGAACATCCCGCATCAGCCATCCAAGTGCCTGATCGCCGATGTAAAACCAGGCAAGGATCGTGGCAAAGGCAAACAGCACCATGCACGCCGCCGTCACTATGCCGCCCGCATTTCCAAAACGGGCTGCCAGAGCCGCCGCCACCGCGCCGCTGCCGCCCAGGGAATCGATCTTCCCGGTCAGATTGTGTGGAAATACACAGAGCAGTAAAAAAGCGGTCAGGCTGCACCCTATGATCGTATCGAAAAACACCTCGAAAATCGCCCACATTCCCTGTTTCTGCGCTTCCTGCCTCTGTCTTAGCCTCCCCTTTCCCTCGCTCATCCCATGCAGCACCGCCAGACTCCCCAGGCCCGCCTCATTGGAAAACACACCGCGCGATACCCCGCTTCGGATCGCCGCTGCCATTCCGTACCCGGTCATCCCGCCCGAAATTCCTGAAAAATTCAAAATACTGCTTCCATCCGTCTGTCCTGCATTATCTGCCAGTCCAAATGCCCCGCCCACAATTTTCATCAATACTTCCGGTATCTGATCATAAAAACTGAACACGGCGATTCCACCTGCCAGCAGATACAGCCCCGCCGATACCGGTACCAGCACCGAAGCCGTCCATCCGATGCGTTTTGCCCCGCCAAAGAGCACCACGGCAGTCAAAACTGCCAGTATGATACCGGTTCCAAGCGGCGGCAGGGATGTTGCATAGCGCAGACTATCCGCCAGAGCCCCCGCCTGTACCATACATCCCATTCCAAGCGACGCCAGCACGCAAAACAGGGCATAGCATTTTCCAGCGAAACAGCTTCCAACCCCATTTTCCAGATAGACATAAGGTCCGCCCCCATACAAAATTCCCAGATAAACCTCCGTATATGCCAGCGCCATCCCCAGAAATGCCGCCGCCCACATCCAGAACACAGCACCCGGACCACCGATCGCCAACGCGGCTGCCACGCCCGTGATATTTCCCGTTCCGACCGTCGCCGCCAGCGCAGTGCAGGTCGTCAAAAGCTGTCCTTTCCCGCCGCTCCCAACCGTCTCTCCCCACCAGACTCTGATATGACGGATCGGAAATCCCCGCAGACGCACCATGCAGAGGACTCCAACCGCCAGAAACAGTCCCAGAAGCCACGGTCCCCACACCATTTTCTGTACGATTCTGAGCGCTTCCATCCGAGCACCTTTCTATATCTATTTTCACTCTATCAAACCAATCTTATGATTTACTATGATATTTTATTCTCCAAGCCGTGATATTGCCTTCCGAGAACTCTCTTTCCATCCACCTTTTCTTACACTTTCTGTAAACATCCGCAAACCCCATGACAAACCAGACCGGCAGTGCTACAATAAGCATATCGGACAGGCGGACAAATTTCCAAATCTCTGTCCTTCTGGAAAGGATGAAAACAATATGCCAGGTTTTACCACGCACTATATATTCGGCATGAAAGCATACAACGATATGCCGTTCACACCCTTAAAACACACGATCGCCAAATACCGCTGGCTCTACCAGCTCGGTCTGCAGGGACCGGATATGTTTTTCTATAATATCCCGATCCTGCGCCACCGCGATTACCGCAACGTCGGTTCCTATATGCACGAACACAAGGTAAACGCCTTTTTTGAGTGCTGTCTGCGCCGTATTGGAACCATCCGCTCGCGCCAGCAGCAGGAGGAAGCCATCTCCTATCTGGCCGGATTTATAAACCATTACATTGCCGATTCGATCTGTCATCCTTACGTGTACGGGCGCATCGGCTATCCAGTGGATGCCCCGACCTCCATGCATCACGGGATGCACGCACATCTGGAAAACGAGCTCGACGCGATCCTGCTCTGGAAATATAAAAAAAAGAAGCCGTCCGAATTTAACCAGACCGCCACGATCTGTCTAAATGGACAGGAAATCCAGTTTATTTCCCATTTCCTGGCTTCCTGCATCAACGAAACCTATTATCCGATCACCTACCGCAACAACTTCCAGGTTACTCCGGCGATGGTGCACCGCTCCATCTGGGCGCTGCGCTTCGGCTGCCGGACACTCTCGGACAAGAACGGCAAGAAAAAATTCGGCATTGCACAGGTCGAATCCATCTTCGTCAACCACCCAGTTGCTTCCGCGAAAATGGTAACGGACTCCGTAACCGACTACCGGAGCAGCTGTAACCTAAACCACGAAGCATGGGGCAACCCGTGGGATCCGACCCGCGTCTCAACCGCCTCGTTTGTTGATCTCTTCCATGAAACATTGGACAAATGCAGCCGTGTCTATGCGCTTTTAAACAGCGCCGTCACAGACAACATGCCGTTAGATAAACAGGATTTATCGCCGCTTCTGGCTGAACTGGGGAATGAGTCTTATCACAGCGGACTACCTGTTGAGTGAAAACACGTACTTCGGTTCCTGGTAAATAAAAGCTGTCATATGAAGAACACTCATCTGTTTCTCATATGACAGCTTTTTTGATCACTTTTCTCTTAATTATACACAGAAAATATCCCGTGTCTGTGCAGACAACCTCTTATTCTGCGTTCTCTGTCTCTTCCTCCGCCTCAGTCGTATCGTACTCGCCTGCTGCTTCTTTCTCTTTCACCTTGGAAATCAGCTCTTTGGTATCCGGAAGTTTGAAATCTGCGCCAGCCTCATAGGAACCACTGATAAACCATGCGTCCTCGTTATCCTGGTCGCTCTCCGGAACGATGCTGTAGGACAGTGCATACTGTTTCCACAGTCCGCCGTAGGAATCTTCACCGGACATCTCAATCGAGAAGTCCTGGGTGTGGACAATGTCGTTGAATCCCTTGATTAAATCTTCCGCATAGGTTCCTATCTGATCATCCGGCAGATCATCTGCCACTACCCAGATCAGCATGATCTGTTTCTTGTTCGGCTCCATATAGAAATGGAAATCGCGGCCGTACTCGTAGGTACTTGTATCCTTAAACATGTCTTCCGCGTCCGTGCTGACCTGTGTCCAGTCGATCTCAACATTTTCCTGGGTCTCAAAATTCGGATCTCCGACTACCGTCTCAGAAGTCGGTTTTACAATCGTACTCTCCGTGCATCCGCTGAGCAGCGCCATACACGCAACCATCATTATCAGAAGTTTTTTCATCGTGTTCTTCTATCCCTTCATTCACTCATTCACAGCCGGAACCAGCCCGAACCGCATGGCTATTATATAATATCGCCTTTTGTTTTTGTAGTCATTTTAGAAAAATTCAAAAAATCTTCATACTTTCCAAAATTTCCCGTAAACAATCCATCTGGACCATTTTACCGCCATTTAGCGCATCCAGGTTGTCAATCCAAATCCTCAACCGTAAGCTCTGTGTCATCCTCCTGCACACCCTGCTGTGTTTTGGCATCCTCTGCCTCTTTCTGTGCAGGTTTTTCTTTCAGCGGCTTCTTTTCCGTGGAACCAGTTCCTACTTTTCCACTCTCTGCCAGCCGGGACGCGGCTGCATCTGCCGCCGGAACCTGTCCTGAACCAGATCGCACATCCATGTCAGACTCCGCCTGCTCTGTGCTCTCATCTGCCTCCGCTGTGCCAGGCGCCCTGTAGGACGCGCCCATCCGCTTTTCAAGCAGTTTTTCAAACTCTTCCCGCGAACAGCCGATCTCCTGCAGACGCTGTCTTCTCCGTTTTCTCCGCTCCTCCTGGCGTCTCTTTTCTTCCTGATGACGCTGGTAGAACAACCATACAAGCGCCGCACACGCCGCTGCCAGAAGCACACTGACGACCACAATCAGCACCGTTCTCACCGATACTTTCGGAAGTTTCGGCAGGGTCAGGTGGAACGAAGATTTCGCCTGCTTCGGTTTTCCGGACGCGCCTGTATTGGATGCTGCCGGATCCGATGCCGTATTTCCGTCATCCGGAGCCGTCTCCCCGTTTGCTGCCGCTTCTGCCGCCGATGCGCTGATCAGATACACCTGTCCGATCTTGCGGTCGTTGTATTTGTAAGAAAGCAGTGCCACCGCGCCCAGCGGTGCATCCTCCGGCAGATCCGTTACCACCGTCTTCTCCGCATCCGCAAACGAAGCATCCTTCGGGATCGTGATGACTGCCGACGTATCCATCGATAAATCGGACGGCTGATAGCTATTGTCTCCGATCTGCACCGGCTGATCGCCGCTTGTGTATGCCGTCTCATTTTCCGAAATATTTACATTTTCAAACCGTAGAAAGCCGAAATCCAGCAATGCAATCGTATCCTGATAATGGGTCGCCTGCGTACTCTTCATCGTGACCGCAATCTGGCGTCTGTCATCCTTGATCGCATAGGTAACAAGCGTCTGCCCCGCAACGGATGTGTAACCGGTCTTTCCGGCCACCGCATATGGATAATAGTTCGGACTCTCTGTGTCAGTCGTGATAAGAAGCTTATGCTCCGGCTGAATGGTCACACCGTCCGGATTGTTCTTCGTCGCCGGTAATCGGTAGCTCTTATCCTTACTGATCGTTAAAAGCGTGTCATTTTTATACGCCGCCGATGCGATCAGCGCCATATCATACACCGAAGTGAGCTGTGTGTCGTCATTCAGACCGGACGGATTCGCAAAATGGCTGTTCTCACAGCCAAGCTCCGCCGTCTTCTCGTTCATCATCTTCACAAAACCGTCGCGGCTTCCGCCCACATGCTCCGCCAGCGCATTCGCCGCCTGGTTGGAAGAACGCATCAGCAGCAGGTAGAGACAATCGCGCACCGAAAGCGTGTCGCCCTCCTCGATGGCGTTCTTGTTTCCGCTGCCATCTTCCACGTTGTAAACGGCATCGTGGGAAAATGTGACCGTATCATCCAGACTGCTGTTCTCAATGACTACGAGCGCCGTCAATATTTTCGTGATACTTGCCGGCGCCTTCTGCACATGGATGTTCTGCCCAAATAAAACCGCCCCGGAGTCCGCATCCATGACAATGCCTGCCTCCGACTCGATCCCCGTATCCGAGGGCCAGTCCGGCTTTGCAAATGCCGTCATCGGCATTCCGGCAGCCATCAGTGCCGTAATCATCAAACTTATCAGTAAACGTCTTAATCTCTTCATACGATTCCTTCCTGTCAGCTTTCCTTTTCCGGAAATCCTTTTGTATCATGAACGATATAAATTGGACGATCCTTCAATTCTGTAAACAGGATCGCGATATACTCCCCGATAATTCCCACAATCACGAACAGCATCGCGAACATAAAGCATAAAAGCACTACGATCGTCGCGTAACCATTGGGCGTTCCTTTGACCGCCCACTCATAAATCGTTTCCAGCATCACGAGCAGCCCCAGAAAGCCCACAATAATTCCCGAGTAAATGCCGAGCTTTAGCGGCAGATCCGAAAAGCAGAGAATCGTATTGATCGAAAATTTAAATAATTTCCGGATGCTGTACTTGCTCTCGCCCGCCACCCTGGCTCTCGCCTCATACTCGATGGTCGTCCGGTTAAATCCGATATTCTGCACATAGCCGCGCAGGAAACGCACTTTTTCCCGGTAATTGGTCTTTAACACCTGCGCCGCATTGGCAGTCAGCGCAAAGAAATCGGATGCGTTATTTTCCAGCTTCACATCTGAAATCTTGTTCAAAAATTTATAAAAAGCAGAAGACGTCAGGTTTTTGATGAATCCAGCCGATTTATTTTTCGTCCGGACCATGTTGATAACCTCATAGCCCTCTTCGAATTTTTCGATTATCTGCGCCACACATTCCGGCGGATGCTGCAGATCGGCATCCATACACACGATGCCCTCCCCGCTGCTGTGGTCCAGCCCCGCAAGCATCGCCGCCTCATGGCCAAAGTTACGGGAAAAGTTGATCACACGTACCCGCGGATCCGCTGCTGCCAGTTCTGCCAGAATCTGCCCCGAGGCGTCCGCACTTCCGTCGTTGACAAAAATCAGTTCGTAATTCCACGGCAGCGCCTCAAAAACCGGAGTTGCCTCCCGATAGAACTCATGCAGCGCCTTTTCCTCGTTGTAAACAGAAATCACGATCGAGATCGTCTTTGGTTTCTGTCCGTTCATATTTTCCATCCTGTTCTGCATGGTCGACTGTCTGGTTTCATTTTTCTTCTTATCTTCCATGCTGTCTGTCCGTTTTTTCTTATCTTTCTTACTCATATTTCATCTTTCAATTAAGCATCCGGGTCATCCAAAATTTCGATCGCTATCGAAGAATGTGCCGGAACCCGTTTTTCCACCGGCGGCAGCGTCATATAGTCGCCGTAAATCCACTCCAGCACATGCTCATAGCCCACCGGCACCATCAGCTTTGTGTCCTCAAACGGCAGATCCACCGCGCGCTCGCACCATGCGCCCTCCAGCGTTACATAGAGATAATCCGGCTGGTAATTGCTGTAATACCAGTGTTTCGTCTTCTTTTTGCGATCCTTCGCCGCTGCAAGTCTCTGCAGCTTAAATAAAACCGGCATCGGGACAAGGTGCCCCACACCTGCCAGCACACCAACCCGCAGCTTATCCATCAGGCTGTATTTGCTGAAATCAATCTGATCACGGTGTGCGATCGCCATTCCATAAATAACCTTCTGAAGAAATTTTGCGCTCCACGCGCCCACCTTACTATCCGGCAGGCGGTCAAGGACGAACAGATCCACCCAGAGATGGTTTAATTTTCCCTCATAAAACTGCATCTGCTCATTGTCCTCATGGACGCGGCTGTTGTCATAGATGACACGCGTTGTAAAATCATAAAACACCTTGCCACCCCGGATCTCCTCCGGGCGCAGCAGGGACATTCCCTCCGGCAGCTCCCGCGGCGCTACCTTCAAAAACATCTCATAATTGGCACGTGTAAATGCCAGATCGACATCATCATCCCACGGGATAAATCCCTCATGACGCACCGCGCCCAAAAGTGTCCCGGAATCCAGCATATAGGAAATCTTGTATTTCCGGCAGATCCGGTCTATCTCCTTCAAAAGGCGCAGATTCGCCCGGTGAACCTTCTCAAGCCCCGGATACGGCGGCAGTTTGACCGCCCTGCGGCTCTCTGATTTTTCCTCATTCATGATGGTTGTCCCCTCATTTTCTCCTGCAACTGCTCATTCTCTGTCACAGCTGCTCATTTTCACAGGCATTTTCTTACAGGCAGAGTATCTCCCCGCCTGTGAATTGCCGCGGTCCCCGTCCCTACTGACGGCATGCCTCACGAAGTGTCTTTGCCATATAATCAATCATTTCATCTGTCATGCCCGGATAAACGCCGACCCAGAAGGTATCGCGCATGATACGGTCGGTATTTTCCAGAGTTCCGGCTACGCGGTAGCCGCAGTTTTCTTTCCGCATCTCATCAAAGCACGGATGCTTGATCAGGTTTCCGGCAAAGAGCATACGCGTCTGCACGCCCTTTTCCTCGACATATTTGACTACCTTGTTCCGATCCACGCCCTCTTGGCAGGTCAGAAGGAAACCAAACCAGCTCGGATCGGAATGCTCACAGGCAACCGGCAGGATATATGCGTCCTCGGTTCCGGCAAATCCCGCTTTCAGACGGGCGAAATTGTGTTTTCTGCGCTCCACGAAGGATGGAAACTTTTCAAGCTGCGCGCAGCCGATCGACGCCTGCAGGTCGGTCGCCTTTAAATTATATCCAAAATGGGAGTATACATATTTATGGTCGTATCCAAGCGGCAGCTCACCATACTGGCGGTCAAATCGGTGACCGCAGAGGTTATCGCAGCCGGACGGGCAGACACAGTCGCGTCCCCAGTCGCGGAAGGAACGGATAATCTTGTTTAAAAGCGGATTGTCCGTGTACACGGCGCCGCCCTCGCCCATCGTCATGTGGTGTGGCGGATAAAAGCTGGACGTTCCGATATCTCCGATCGTACCGGTAAAATGCCACTCGCCGTTCAGCTCATAGCGGCTTCCGAGGGCATCACAGTTGTCCTCCACCAGCCACAGGTTATGACGGTCACAGAATTCTTTTACCTTCTGTAAATCAAACGGATTTCCCAGTGTGTGGGCGATCATAACCGCTTTCGTCTTCTCTGAAAGCGCCGCCTCCAGCTTATCGGCGTCGATGTTGTATTGTGGAATCGTCACATCCACAAACACCGGAACTGCGCCATACTGGATCGCCGGGGTTACCGTCGTCGGGAAACCTGCCGCAACCGTGATAATCTCATCGCCGCGGCACACCCGGCGCTCTCCCAGCAATGGGGAAGTCAGCGCCATAAATGCGATCAGGTTCGCGGAGGAACCGGAGTTTACAAGGGAACAGTATTTGACGCCCAGGTACTTCGCAAGCCCCGCCTCAAACTGATCGGTGTAACGTCCGGAGGTCAGCCAGAACTCCAGCGCACTGTCTACCAGATTGACCATCTCATGGTTATCGTAAACGCGGGACGCATACGGAATCCGCTGTCCCTCGGTAAATTCTTTTTTCTGATTATGATATTTATCGCAATACTCTGCCACCAGATCGAGAATCTGCTGACGCGCAGCCTCTTTTCCGTCCGACAGGGTTACTTTTTCTTCTGACATGTTTCTCCTCCTGCTTTTGCTACTGCTCTCTGCCGCACCCGTTCTGCCTGCTGCCAGACACACCTTTCGTGCAGCCGCCTGCATCTATCTATTTTTCTTCAAACCGAGCCGCATACGCCCGGATCTGCTCATCCGTCACCTCGCGCATATCCGCTCCGGCAAGCCACTTCTTCGACCATTCCACCGTCGCAGCCATCGCCTCTTCTACATGGAAGTGCGGCTTCCAGCCAAATACCTTTTTCACTTTGGAACAATCCAGTTTCAGAAAATTCGCCTCATGCGGACCTCCGTCATAGCGGTTGATCCAATGCATCCCGCCGCCCCATGTTTCACAGAACAGATCCGCCAGACGTCCTGTATTGACGCAGTCACAGTCATCCGGTCCGATGTTGTAGCAGCCCGCCAGCTCCGCATTTTCCCACTGCGCCTTTGCCACCGTCAGATACAAAAACAGCGGCTCTAACACATGCTGGAACGGGCGCGTCGAATGCGGATTCCGCACGATAATCGGCTCTTTCTTTTCCGCTGCACGCACGCAATCCGGCACGATCCGGTCCGCCGCAAAATCACCGCCGCCGATCACATTGCCAGCACGGCAGGTTGAGACGGCGCAGCGGCCGTCCGTGAAGAACGACTGCTTATAGCTGTGTGTCACCAGCTCCGAACAGGATTTACTATTGGAATACGGATCATAGCCGTCCAGCGGGTCATTTTCGCGGTAACCGTACTCCCATTCCTTATTTTCATAAACCTTGTCCGTCGTCACATTGACGAGAGAGCGGACGGATTCACACTGTCTGGCGCATTCCAGCACATGAACCGTACCCATGACATTCGCCGCATACGTGCCGACCGGATCCCGGTACGACTCGCGCACGATCGGCTGCGCTGCCAGATGGAGTACAATCTCTGGCTTCGTCTCATCAAACACCTGTTTTAGATGGGCAAAATCGCGCACATCCCCATCCACATGGTGAATCGTCTCCCCCAGATGCAGGATCTCAAACATCGACGGCTCGGTCGGCGCTTTCAGCGCATAGCCGGTCACCTCCGCCCCCGCCAGATGGAGGATGCGGACCAGCCAGCTTCCCTTAAAGCCTGTGTCACCGGTCACAAGGACCCGTTTTCCTTTATAAAAATCAAGAAGTTCCATGGTTTTCCTCTTTTTAATTAATTTCGTGATTTCATCACTCCATTATCTTTGCTGAGTGCTCTTATTATATTTCTCACCCGTCCACTCACGAACCCGCGCTATCGCGCTCTACCGCCCTGCTTCGCATGGCTGTTCGTTCGTTAATGGCGCAAGAAAAGAATATGTCTGCTTCGCAGCCGCATTCTTTTCTTCTGCGCTCATTATATCATACTTTCTTACAGGATTTGTGTCTATTCCTTGAATTTTCCCTTACAGTATATTATTGTTACTGTTCACGGGTAGGCACTTTTGGAACCGAAAGTGCCGTAAGAAAACGTGGTGGCAGCAGGAATTTGCCGTATTTAAATGCGAAGCCACGGCAAATTCCGTTACTGGGCACGTATGCGTGTACAGTAACATATTATTTCCACAGCTTCCAGGGCGCATTGCCTTCCTGCCACATCTGTTCCAGCTGCATCTTGTCACGCTGGGTATCCATACATTTCCAGAAACCGTCGTGGCGGTATACCATCAGCTGTCCGTCCTTGGCAAGCTGCTCCAACGGCGCTTTCTCAAAGACGGTATCATCGCCCTCGATATAGTCAAAGACGCCCGGTTCGAGTACCATGAAGCCGCCGTTGACGATCTTGCCGTCATCATCGTTCTTCTCACGGAACTCGCGGATGTGTCCGTCGCTGTCAACATCCATGACACCGAAACGCTGTCCGATGTTGACGCCGGTCAGGGTCGCGATCTTGCCGTGCTGCTTGTGGAATGCCACCAGCGCGTCCAGATCTACGTTGGAAACGCCGTCGCCGTAGGTCAGCATGAACGTCTCATCCCCAATGTAATCGCGGATACGTTTGATACGACCGCCCGTCATCGTGTGCAGTCCGGTATCGACCAGCGTCACGCGCCACGGCTCGGAATAATTGTTATGCACCTGCATCTCGTTCTTCGCCAGATCGAAGGTCACATCCGACGTATGCAGGAAATAATCGGCAAAATACTCTTTTACTACATACTGTTTGTAGCCCAGACAGATCACAAAATCATTGAACCCATACTGGGAATAGTGCTTCATGATATGCCAGAGAATCGGCTGTTCTCCGATCTCGATCATTGGCTTTGGTTTTAAATGGCTTTCCTCGCTGATTCGTGTGCCGAATCCACCCGCTAATATTACAACTTTCATTGCACTTCTCCTTCCGTCCATCGTTTTTATCGAAATATATTCAAATGGTTTTCTTCCAAAATTCTCATCGCATCCCGCACTGCATCCGGGTCGTTATGCAGGTAGGTCTCCAGATCCTCATCGCTCGCCGTCCGGTAATTCAGTCCCAGCTCCCTTGATACCTGTAAATATGCTTTCCGGTACGGCGCTGTCCGGATTTCTGCCCGGGTTGTCCATGCATTTCCAAAGACCGTCAGCACGGTAAATGCCAGCATACAGACCTTTAAAAGTGTGCGGGCTGCCCGTTTCTCCGGCACGCGTGTTTTCGCCTTATCTGCCTCTGTTTCCTGCGCCTTTTCCCGGCACATACTCCAGACGAGTGCAAACGTAAGCAGAATTCCTACAATTCCCATCTGATACTGTATCTCGTACCGCGAGGACATCCCGTACTCGTCCTTCAGGAAAATCCACCGCGCCGCCAGCACCAGCAGATGGTTACAGCCGCCGCTGAGAACCAGCAGAAGCGGAAAAATAGTCTTTTTATAAAGCTGAAACCGCACATTCAGATACAGTGCCAGCAGATACGAAACAAACACTGCCAGCCCCAGCAGATACACCAGATGCAGCCGGACAAACCAGGGGCTTCCTGCCTCCAGCTCCTGAATCTGCGCCACGCCGATCACCGACGATGCCACCGCTTTCAGCAGAAACCGCAGGAAAAAGAGCGGCTGGGCGGCAAATTCCTGAGCGATTGAAACATCCGTCACTGCTCCACGGTGCACGTAAACTGCCTGTGAATTGCTCCAAAGATATAATACCATCGCAAGAACCGTTGTCAATGCCCCGATGCACCAGGTTCTCCGGCACTTTCGGCTCCAGGAGCGGCTGCTTGTTTCAGCACCCCCGCGCCGATCCGCCAGCCACAGTGCGCCGTATGCCAGCACCAGAATCACCGCATAGCCGCCGCTGTACGGTCCTGCCACCAGCACGACCAGCAGGATCGGCAGAATTGCCAGAAGCACCCGGTCAGACATATTCCGGCACCGGGTCGCCGCTGCATGGTCGAGGACTGCAAAATGGAATAAAAATCCGGAGATCGACAGAGTGCAGACCCAGCCGGTCCCGTTCGTCATCATTTCCCATTTATTCAGGCTGAAATATACAAACTGAATCAACAGGAAGGAAAGATAGCCGACCGAGCGGTTCCGCTCTGCGTAGAGCGCCAGCACCGCCGCGCCCGCCCCCAGGCTCAAAACACCCAGAATCATATCAAAATACGTATTATAGCCAAATAGTTTCACATTGATAATGCGCCCCAGATACGTGATCGGAACGCGCGTCAGGATATCCGGTACAAAGAATTTCGCCGGATTTGTCACATCCGGCAGATACGAATTGATCAGCCGGATATAATCCGAATACGCCACATTGTCCGAGGCATGAAATATATACCAGATATAAAACAAAATCCCCAAAATAACCGGAAGCCCTAAAAATACACGGCGTTTCATCCGTTTCTCCTCTTTAAAATGCTCAGCTGGTTCAAGTAAAGTTCAAATAACTGACGGTGTTTCTTCGTAATAACCTCCAGAATCACACCACTGATCCACAACAGGAACGAAATCACATAGAGTCCGGAACACGCGATCAGGGTCGGGAACTTCGGCACCATGCCGGTTGCCAGATAGCCGCTGAGCACCGGCGCGAAAAATGCCGTTGCAATCGCAAAACAAATGAGTCCCAGCCATCCAAAGAACGCAAATGGCTTGTAATCCCGGAAGAGTCTCGCGATCGTGCGTAGCACCTTAAATCCATCCGAAAACGTATTTAACTTTGACACACTTCCCTCCGGGCGGTCACGGTATCCAACCGGGATCTCCACCAGCTTAAAGTTCTTGTCCAGCGCATGGATGCTCATCTCCGTCTCAATCTCAAATCCGGTCGAAAGAATCGGGAAGCTCTTGACAAATTCATAGTTAAATGCGCGCGCGCCTGTCATGATATCCTTGATATTGCTCTTGAAAATCAGGTTGATAAGCCCACGCACCAGACGATTTCCCGTATTGTGGAACGGACGCTTATTTTCGGTAAAATACGTCGAAGAAAGGCGGTCGCCGATGACCATATCCGCTTTCCCCTGTAAAATCTGGTCTGCCAGCTTTCTCGCGTCCTCCGCCGGGTAGGTGTCATCGCCGTCCGTCATGACATAGCACTCCGCGTCAATGTCGCGGAACATGCTGCGGATGACATTTCCCTTGCCCTGCTGGTATTCATAGCGCACAACCGCGCCTGCCTCCCTGGCAATCTCATCCGTGTGATCCGATGAATTATTGTCATATACATAGATCGTTGCCTCCGGCAATGCCTCGCGGTAGTCCTTGACCACCTTGGCAATCGTCTGGCCTTCATTATAACACGGAATTAATACCGCTATCTTGTCCATTTTTCTCCTCCCGTTTTCACTCTTCCACCGTTTTGGCGGACCATTCCGGATTGATCACAACAGCCCGTTTTGTCTCAGCTGTACTTACCAATTCCAATTTTATCTCTCTCTGAAGCCCTGTCAGATCAAGCTGTACTTCCATCGGTTCATATTCCTTCTGTCCCGCCTGGATCACAGCAGCCGTCCGGCTGTTTGTCCCATCCGAGGCGATGATTTCCACTTCAAATGGCTGCTTCAGCACCCAGTAGTCCGGATCACACAGAACCGCCCGGATAGTCGGATGATCGTCCCCGCTGGTATTCTCCCAGCGCCATTCTGGTACTTCTTTTTCCGGTTCCTGTGCATCCATGAAAATCTCCTGTGTGCGGTACCAGCAGTTTTCGCGTCCATGCGCCATCTCAAGCCCTGCCAGTGTAAAGGACTGGCTGCCCTGCAGGATTGTTTCCTGATACTCCATATCATGCACGTACCATCCCGCCTCATTCATCCATTCCAGATAGCTTTCCAACGTCCCAAGTCCCTGCGGGATCATGTCATAGACGCCCTCACCTGCCTCCATCGCCGCCTCGATTTCATCGATATAGGCGTCTTTCTGCTCCGACAGCTCATTGACGATCGAATACCGGTTCCAGACCGGCACATCTTCGCCCGCAAGCCGCGCATAACTTCCCACATCCGACCAGGTCAGGAAAATGCGGTCAATCTTGGAACGTTCTTCCGGTGTAAACAGCTGATGATCGTGAAATACGTAAGGCAGGTTGCTGCGGATACTCTCGCGGCTCACCGCCCGCATCGCCCATTCCCCGCCGTTCCAGACACAGGTGTAAGCATCGTAAGCGCGCCCGGCGTAAACAACTATAAACATAATTGCAAATACAACACCGCCTGTCAGCCTGGGAGAAATGGAAGCCATTCCCTGCAGCACCAGGCACCCGCAAAGCATTCCGGCAAATAAGATTCCGCCCATAAAATAGCGGCTGTGTCCCGTCGTTGCCGCCCAGAGAATAAAGGATGCGGCATACAGCAGAAATAGGGTTCCCGTCCTGCTGCTGACCCGCTTCCAAATCCAGCAGAGCCCGGCTCCCGCCGCTCCCAGATACATCAACGCCAGATCCAGGTTGTATTTCGCCGGGATCTCACTCAGGCGGTAATCTGGATGCCGGATCATCGAATATGCCCACAAAAGAAACTCTTTTATATTGCTGGGTCCCCATCTCGGGTCCTTAAAGTCCGTTTCCCCAAAATACGGCGAATGAAACAGGCTGTTATAATAAGGATAAACCGGATTTTTCATCGCTATCCCATTGTAAATCAGGTACACGCTGACGGGAATCACCCCCGTCACCAGACACCCCAGAAACAGCTTCGGTGTCAGATACTTCCGGATTTTCCACAGATACAGAAGCACCAGCGGCACCAGATACACGATATTCGTCATCTTGAGGCAGAACAACATTCCGCCAAACAGGCAGAATAAAACCGCCTCGCGCTCCCACTTCGCCTCATCCAGACCGCGCAGAAGCAGAAATACCATTTCCAGCAGAAACGGCAGTGCCAGAAGCTCGACCATATAGCTGCCGCTCTCCTGAATCAACTCCAGGCGGCTGACAATCAGAAATGCCAGTACCGGCGCAAGATGCTTCGACCAGCTGCATTTTCTTTCCAGCCGGTCTGCCTCCATGCTCAGGAACACCGTTACCTGCCGATAAATCACAAGCATCGCCAGTGCGTTTAACAATGTCCCCATCCGAAGCCCCAAAATCGCCCTGAATGGATAAAACATCCGGTCGCCCAACCGGAAACCGAACATCTGGAACCGTCCCGGTATCACATGATAATGAAGGTTGTCCACAAATCCGGGAATCTGTGACAGCAGATGATAGTTCTGCGTATCATAGCTCTGATCCGGGGCAAATCCCTTGACCGAAAAGAATGCCAGGATGAACAAACTTCCCGCTATAAAAAGCGGACTCACTCCCGCATGGTCCCGTTCAAATCTTCCGATTGCCACCATGACAGCGCCACATAAAACGAGCGCTGCCGCCCGCGACAAAACCGTTCCCTGTGGTACATGTAAAAGCCATGCCAGAAGATCCAGCACTTCCAGCCACCAGATAAAAAGCGTATAGGCAAGCAGCACTGCAAAGCTGCGGGTACTGACTCTCCATTTCGCCGTTTTGTCCGCCGGCCTGTTTCCAAATAACATACTTTTCCCTTGTAATCATCCAGTTTTCTTCATGAACCTGCTGAATCATTACTTCCTTTCCATGAAACAAAATATATCTTAAAAGAAATATTCTTCCAGCATCAGGCACAGTGCATGGTACACCGGAAGATGCAGCTCCTGAATCTTAAATGTCTCCTGCTCCGGCACGACAATCGCAGTGTCGCTGTACCCACGGATCCGCCCGCCGTCGCGTCCCAGAAGCCCGATAACCTTAAGCCCCTTTGCCTTTGCCGTCACGGCTGCATACAGGACATTTTTTGAATTGCCCGAGGTTGAGATTCCGAGGAACACATCCCCCTCTTTTCCATACCCAAGCACCTGTTCCGCGTAAGTCATGCTGCCATCCACATCATTCATAAATGCGGTGGTCAGTCCTGCATGGCCAGTCAGCGCGATCGCCGGAAGTCCCTGCTGCAGCTTTTCAGAAAGTTCCGCTCCCATCTGCGGGTCTACCGTTTTAAGCGCCGCCTCTATCTCCGCCGAAACCAGGCGTTTCTTCACAAACCCCTTCATCAGCTCGCCCACGATGTGCTCCGAATCCGCACAGCTTCCGCCATTTCCGGCGATCAGAAGTTTTCCGCCGCGCTCATAGCACTCCTTCATCGTCTCATACGCAGTGCGAATATCCGCTTTTACCGGTGCAAGAACCGGATAGCGGCTGATCAGTTCGTCCAGGTACTCGTATTCCTTCATGATTTCTATTTCCTCCTGTCAGGTTTTTCGATGTCTATTGAGCTTCTGCATCATAAAATAAATACTCCCGCTCAAACATTTCCAGATTGTTCTGCGCTTCTTCCTCCGGCACCGCTGTGTCGGATACACGCGCAAGCATATTTCCATTTTCAAAAAACAGATCGGTCAGGCTGCCGCTGTGGATCAGCTCCCGCAGGAGATCCAGACTCCACTCCCAGCTTCCCGGTCCCAGATAGCCCGCTTCCGCGTAGACGTAATCCGTCTTCGCATACGCCATATATGTTTCAAACGCCTCCGGCGAGTTGACAAGTTCGACGTTGCCCCACGGCGATGTAATATCCTTATACGACTCCACATTGCACGGAAACTGCAAACAGTACGGATGCGTTCCAAATGCGATCACCCGGTTTTCCGGATCCTGCGACACTTCCTGCCAGATCAGCGTGTTTCCCTTTTCCTCCATCCGCGCCTGTTCCTGCGCCCGGTGATTGACACGCCCTTTATTCAGAAGATGAATCTCCGAAAATCCAGCCGTCCACGCCCAGCTGCTGATCGCCGTGACAATCAGATTTAATACCAGCAACGGCGCCAGGCACTTCGACGCGAGCGGATAAAAGCCGATTTTCTTAAAATACACCATCGCCCGGCATGCCCCCAGAATCAGCATAGAATACAGAAGCATGAAATAATTTCCGTCGATCTGGTAAAGCATCGACAGGCTGATCAGGCTGACGATCACAAATGGGAAGAAAATTACCAATGCCGCGTTCCAGATATGGGACTGCTCATCTCCCTTTTTAGACAAAATCCCATAAAGCACCAGCATCACAATCAGCACCGCCATCAGCGAGGTTCCCCACGCCAGAATTACATGCCCCATATCTTCACCCTGCGGCTGCATCAGCATCTGCCAGATGCGCCGCGCCAGCACATGAAGCGTTGATTCCTCCTGATAATTCTGCGGCAGCTCCGAGGTAGCAAATGGGTATTTCATTTTAAAACCAAACCATGCAAAAATCGAAGTAAACACCGAAGTGACCGGCATTCCCGTGATCTTCATCGTCCGCGCCCAGATACCGGCCAATGCCCCAAACGGCAGGCATAATGAGCCAATCAGGCGGACCAGATGGTGAAACAGGTCAGCCGCCGCCCCGCGCTCATGAAACCAGAACCACAGCAGGTACAGCCCCATCATGCCAAATACGGCAGTGGAAAAGACCAGGGAGGTCGGCTTCATCGTGAGGGACAGGAAATAGGAACCGGCTGCCCCGGAGAGGAATATCCAATGATTTTCATACACATGAATATACTGAAAGAAACATCCCAGCATAATGAGCTGCAGCAGCCACGTAATCAAATCCGCCTTGGCTGTGAGCGCCATATTCATGATGCCCGGCACCGAAATGCTCAAAACAGCTGCCATAATTCCCGGCAAGACGCTGCGATACGTTAGTCTCTTCCCTGTCTCCTGCTTTCGATTACTCGTCAGCAGTTTCGCATTCCAGACCATCGCCCCAATTCCCAGGACTGCCAACCAGAGGTTAAAGAACGTCAGGTAGCTGTGACTCGCCAGATCGCAGAGCGGCAGGGTCAGCACCTCAAAGCCCTTCGAATACACATAGACCATGCCGACCAGCCCCGGATTCTCATACAGCCCGGTTCCGCCTGCCACAATGTACTGGGAACGCACACCATACCAGAGTGTATCAAAGTCGAGTGCGATATTCAGGCGTCCCACCTGAATCAGGAACATCAGGACACACCAGCCAGCCGCCAGCGTCCATGCCCGGCGCACCCGGCGCGGTATTTCCCGCGATGCCCCGCTGCCAGCCGGTTTGTTACTGTTCACGCATACGTGCCCAGTAACGGAATTTGCCGTGGCTTCGCATTTTAATACGGCAAATTCCTGCTGCCACCACGTTTTCTTACGGCACTTTCGGTTCCAAAAGTGCCTACCTGTGAACAGTAACGCCTGTTTCCCTGCCTCAATCACCTGAACCGACACCTTGTCCCTGCCATCCAGCATCCAGGAAAGCGTCTGCCATCCCATGATGCACTGGCAGGAAATCGAGGAAAAATCAAAGCCCAGCGCCGCCGCTCCCAGAGCATAGACGATAAGGCGCATCCAGGCAATTTTTCCAACGCCAAGGGCAGAAAGGATGCAATACACAACGATTGCAAAGGAGACACCAAAAAGGAAGTCCATATAAAAAGAAAAATAAGGCCGCTCCCAAATCGTTTCCCTGAAAAACACCTGTTTTCTCAGAAACCGCCCGATCGCCAACAGGCTAATCAGATACACCGCCGACACCACCATCGGCAGAAATACCACATGAATCCAGGAAAACACCAGCACAACCGCCGTCAGCCAGCACATCCGGCTGCGTCCGCGCTTCAAAAGCGCCAGCCCCCCAAAGATCAAGACTGCCAGAATCGCAATCTCCGCATACATCCTCTTCGATTCCGTGAAATGAATATAATCTGCAAAAAAACCATTTCCCGTAAACAGTGTTTTCGCCGGAATCAGAACCGCCGCCACACAGAACAGCACCAGAAAAAGACCAGCCATGCGCACGGCTGCGTTTGGTCGTCCGTTTTGTCTCTGATTCTGCATGTCGATGGTTCCTCTCTTTCTAGTTTATGTACTCCCGGAATCTTTTTGTGAGCCGCATTCTATATACGCCCGCCTAAAATCCCGCGCACCGCATCCAGCAGCGTCTCCGCATACGCGTCATAACCACCCGCCGGGCAGCTTCCGTCCTCTTTTATAAGTCCAGCCGCCCTATCTTCCGCATGTTCTTTTGCCCCATAGCCGGTTCCGACAAGGACTCCGGTCACGCCGAAGTTTTTTCCTGCCTGCGCGTCGATGCGCTTGTCCCCGATCATATAGGAATGCACCTTATCAATGCCCTCCGGCAGATCACGCTCTGCCATCTCAAACATTCCCGTCTCCGGCTTGCGGCAATGACATTTTTTCTTATAAAGTCCAATCCCATGCTCCGGGTGGTGCGGGCAATAGTAGAACGCATCTACGTGTGCTCCGTCACGCTCCAGCACCTCATTCATATAATCATGAAGGATTTTTACATCCGCCTCGGTATAGTAACCTCTCGCCACGCCCGCCTGGTTGGTAATGACGATCACCTTATATCCGGCCTCGTTCAGGAGACGGACCGCCTCTGCGGTACCGTCAATCAGCTTCAAATCTTCTTTTCGGTGAAGATAATTGACCTCCACGTTCATCGTGCCATCACGGTCGAGGAATACTACTTTACAGCTATTTTTACACATGGAATGTATACTCCTTATCCGGCATCTGCACCTGAATATCGCGGTAGTCCCAGCGGTCCTCATCGCAGATCCAGCTCTGAGCGCCGCGCAGTTCGAAATTCCAATCCATCAGCTGTCCGCCTGCCGCTTCCAGGCGGCGCGCCACCTGATGTCTGACGTTGTATGGGCAGTACACAAGAAGGAAGCCGCCGCCGCCAGCACCTAAAAGCTTTCCGCCGAGGGCGCCCGCTTTTTTCGCCTCGTCATAGAGCATATCAATCTGCGGATTTGTGATCTTGCTGCTCATCCGCTTCTTGCTCTCCCAGCCGTAATCCAGGAGGCGGCCGAAATTGTGGAGATTTCCCTTTAAAAGCTCGTCCTTCATCGCATAGGAAAGCGCCTTTACCTCGCACATCGCCTGAAATGCGTCCGGTTTCTTATAGTTGCTTACCTGATCCTTGATAATATTCGCGGATACATGGATATTGCCCGTGTAGCATAACAACAGGTTATACTGCAGCTCATTGATAATATCGCGGCGGATGCGGAGCGGGTTTACCACGACGTTGTTGCGTCCGTGAAATTCGATAAAGTTAAAGCCGCCGAAGGTCGCCGCATACTGATCCTGATAACCGCCGGAAATCCCCAGATCGATCCGCTCCACGCCGTAAGCCAGATCCGCCATCGCATAATTATCCAGCGTAATTCCTTTCCAGCGCGCCATCGCGGTCAGAAGACTTACCATGACGGTCGAGGAGGTTCCAAGTCCCGAACCAGCCGGAGCATCACACTGTAAATAAACCTCGCATCCCTGCTTGATATCCATCGCCCGCAGCGCTGCCGTGACAAGATCCAGCCGTCCATCGCAGACGTAATTTTCCTTCGCATTGTACTTGACTGTCATATCAAAATCCAGGGAATGAACCGTGATCTGGTCATCATCCCTCGGAATGATCGAACAATATGCATATTTATTGATGGTACTTCCGATAATGGCACCGCCCTGTTCTACACAGAATGGTTCTACATCCGTACCGCCGCCGCCAAAGCTCACGCGCAGCGGCGCTCTTCCTCTGATTACCATGTAATGTCTCCTTTTCTTACGTCCTCCTGAAACCGGAAATAATCCTCCGGCACACCGATATCAATAAAATAGCCATCATTTACGATGCCGCCGAGACGTCTTCCCTCCTGCATCCACCTGGGGATGCACTCATTTTCCAGCGAAACTTTTCCCTCCGGAATCTCATCCAGCAGCGCCCGCTTCATCAGGTACACACCGCCGTTGATCGTGCCCGCCCCAGTATTGCCGTTTTTCTCATTAAAAGCGGTCAGCAGCCCGTCGGTCAGGCGCGCCGCCCCATAACGGGAAATATCCGGCACACCGCGCAGAACCAGCGCCATCTCCAGATTTTTTTTCTGCTGAATCCGGCTCAAATCGCCGAAATCCATCTGATAAAATGTATCGCCATTCAGGACAAAAAACTGCTCGTCCGTCACATATTTCCCGGCATTCTTGATCGCGCCCGCCGTGCCGAGCAGCTCTTCCTCATACGCATACCGCGCCCGGATGCCAAACCGCGATCCGTCTCCAAAATATTCTTCCACCATGCCGCCCTTATAACCGACGGCAAAAATAATATCATCAATTCCGCTTTTTTTCAGCCCCTGAAGCACATACTCCAGAAACGGCTTACCTTCAACCAGCGCCATCGGTTTCGGACGATCGCTTACCACACTGCGAAGCCGCGTCCCCAGTCCGCCAGCCAGAATGATTGCCTGCATACTGTACTTCCTTTCTGTCTGTTATTTCCAACTCAATTTTTACTGTTTTTATATTGAAAGATCCATTTTTTACTCTTGTCAATCTGTCAAATGCTATTAAGTCCAGTTTAACTTATATATCTTACCACATTTCCCTAGTGATTTCCACTAGATAGGGCGGTTTTATGCTGTTACCACTTTCCCATCGGATTCGCAGCGCTTCCTTGCGGAAATTGCAACAATTTGTTGATTTTTTTGCATGATTCGACAGATTTTTTATTTGCCAGACACTCTGTTCCGTGCTACAATCTTGGTTATAAATTGGGATTTGGAGGAAATGCATATGGCACGTGATATGACAAAAGGAAATATAACCGGACACCTGGTTGCCTACGCGGTTCCGCTTGTTTTTGGAAATTTATTTCAGCAGCTCTACCATACGGTCGATTCGGTGGTTGTCGGACAATTTTACGGAAAAGAAGCATTGGCGGCGGTCGGCGCGGCGGGTCCGATCATGAATATCCTGACTTTTCTGATTGTGGGACTGTCACTCGGCGCATCGATTTTGATGGCAAGCTACTTTGGAGCAAAAGATTACCAGAATTTGAAAGATGAATTTGCGACCTCTGTACTCTCCGGACTGCTTTTGACCATCGTGCTCTCCGGAATCTCACTGGCCGGAAGCCGCCTGTTTATCCGCCTGACGCAGACGCCGGAAGAGATATCGGCGCAGGCGTCCTTGTATTTGCAGATTATCTCGCTGGGTCTTATTTTTACCTTTTTTTACAATATTTTCTCCGCCGCCCTGCGCGCAATCGGAGATTCCAGAGCGCCGCTCTATGTCCTGATCCTGACGACCATTGTCAATGTATTTCTGGATGTATTCCTGGTTGGCATCTGCCGCCTCGGTGTTCCCGGTGCGGCAATCGCTACAATCATCTCGCAGGCAGTCTCTGCGCTCGCCCTCTTTGTCTATATCTGGTCGAAGGTGCCGCTCTTACGGCTCGGCATCCGGGATCTGAAACTGAAAACCTCGATGCTCAAAAAAACGATCGATTTCAGCTCCATTTCCGCCGTCCAGCAGACGATTCTCTACGTCGGCCGCCTGCTCGTCCAGTCCGGCGTCAATGCGCTCGGTGTCGATGCAGTTGCCGCTTTTAATGCCGTCTCCATCATCGACAGCTACGTGCTCGCCCCGGGCGACAGCCTCGCGGCATCTATCACGACGTTCTCCGCACAGAACCTCGGCGCGAAAGAGTATGACCGGATTCCGAAAGGGCTTCGGAAAATGCTGGTGATTGCAGAAATTTATATTATTTTGACAGCGGTGGTCGTGCTGTTCTGCCGTCACCCGCTGCTCGGCATTTTCTTGAAGCCGAATGAAACGGAGGCGCTGCGTCAGGGCATGTCCTATCTGGTGCCGATGGCTAGCTTTTACTTCATCAGTGGTATCACCAATACCTTTCAGGGATATTACCGGGGAATCGGGCACCTGATGATCACCCTGTTCGCGACTCTGGTGCAGATTCCGATCCGCGTTGTGATCAGTTATGCGCTGTTTGGACGGCTGGGAATTCAGGCTGTAGCGATTGGTACGACGATTGGATGGGCTTGTATGGTGGTATTTGAGCTTTTGATGTATCGGAGGTATGGACGGGTGGAAGCGCTGCGGAAGAACGATCGGTAATATAGAGTGCTCTACCCGGTAGTACAGGAAAGAGCCTGCAGCATACCGGCGTAGCTAGCTCTTTCCTTCCTTGGATAACTTTAAATTATCCTTACGCAAGAAAACGATCAGAAGCACATCCCCCTGATCGTTTTCTTTATTATATATAATTTTCTATCTTTTACTTTCTTTTATTCAAAATCTTCCTTAATCACATCCCAAGCCGCATCAATACTGAAATGCTCGCGGATATAAACCTGCGTTTTCTCTGCCAGGTCTTCCAGGCGTTTTTCGTCTTTGTAGAGCTCTACGACTGTCTCGGCAAATTCGTCCGGCTGATCCTTGACGAGGAGAACTTTTTCTACATCCGGGATTCCCTCGCTGCCGACGGAGGTAGTGACGATGGGGGCACCGTTATAGATGGCTTCTACCACCTTGCCCTTAACACCTGCGCCGTAGCGGAGCGGTACCACTACAATCCGGCAGTTCCGGTACAGGTCTGCCAGTTCTTCTTCACTTACAAAGCCTTTGACGATGATGCCGTTTCCAGGCTGTTCCAATGCTTTGATCTCGTCGGTTACTTTGGAACCTACGATGTAGAAGTTGACCTTGATCTGTTCCCGGATCTTCGGGAATACTTCTTTCGCGAACCAGAGCACCGCGTCTGCGTTCGGCGGATGCGCAAAGCCGCCGACAAACAGGAGTCCTTCCCGTTTGGCGAAGTCTTTGTTCAGATTCTGTAAAAACTCCTCATAGACATATGCCGTGATCGCCTTGACCGGAATCGTCTCATCAACGGCGTGGATCGCCTCTTCTTCGACGTAGGACGGATAATAAGACACCGCCACTTTGTGGAAGAGTGAAAACTCGATCGATTTCCAATATTCGGATTCCTGACGCTTCTTCACATCGCCGGTCAGCTCATACTCGCGGAACTCACGCATAAAATGAAGGTCGTGACCGTAATAAATCATCTTGATATCCGTGTGTTCTTTGATAAAATCCACATATTTTGTCGCGATATGCGGACGGTTCAGATATGCCACGTGGATATCTTTTCCATTTTTCACCAGCCAGTCCCAGATACCGGTCAGGTATTCCTGTCCGTAGAGGACCTCGATTCCCATCTGCTGCAGCGTAGACGTATACGGTTCCTCATGGAGGTAATTATCTCCGATAAATTTAACAACATACCCCTTTTTCAGGAACATTTTCAGGTACTGGAACGTTGTCTTGGAACCAGCGTCTTTGTCAAAGGTCGGCACATAGTGATCGATCACGACAATGATCTTTTTGCCCATGCTGCGCTCGCGTGCGCGGAATGGATTCGGATTGCCGTTGTTGACGCACTGGTTCTTAAACTCTTCTTTCCATTTTTCTTTGAGCTTCTCGCTGTTTTCCACCTGATACCGTTTCAGACCGGTTCCGTTGACATCCGTTCCGTTCGAAATGCCTTCGAAATGGATGACCTTGGATTTTGGCTGGTAAACGACGCGGTAGCCCGCTTTCCGCACCTCAAATGCCAGATCCGAATCTTCGCAGTACGCCGGGGCAAACCGCTCGTCGAAACCACCTATCTGCTTCCAGAGTGCGGTGGATAAAAGGATCGCTGCGCCGGAAATATAGTCTACATCCTTGACGTAGTTATATTCTGCCTTATCCGGATCGTCGAGGCGGCCGTAATTCCAGCCGGAACCATCGCTCCAGATGATGCCGCCTGCCTCCTGTAAACGTCCATCCGGATATACCAGCTTAGACCCTACCATACCGATGGTGGAGTCAGATTCAATGAGATTTACCAGGGAGCTGAGCCAGCCTTCTGTTACCTGGGTATCGTTGTTTAAAAACATCACATATTTGCCGCGCGCCGCCTTGGCCGCCTGGTTGCAGTTGCGCAAGAATCCCTGATTGGTCTGATTGCGGCAGATCACCAAGTTATCGGCAAACTCCGCCAGATGCTCGGTGGCATCGGTTGAAACGTCATCTGCGATGATAACCTCATAACTCACATCCTTCGTATGCTCCAGAATCGACTGCAGGCACAGATAGGTATAGTGAATCTGGTTGTATACCGGAATTACGATGGAAACCGTCGGATTTTCTTCCTTCGGAAGGTGGATTTTTCCGTAAGTCAGATACTCCTCACCTATCTCAAAATCACCTTTGATAAGGTTCTTTCCTTCCTCGGTGGTGTACATCTTCATCATTTTACCCGGATGAAGAATCGTCCGTTTCCAGTAGCCGAGCTTCTTGCGGCGTACCGTGCCCTTTGGATAGCACCGGTTAAATGCCTGTCCGAGCTTGCGGCGCACCTTGAAAATGACCGCCTCATGACCATTTAAGTAGGTCAGCGTCTTGCCAAGCTCTGCATTTTCATGGCGCAGATCAGAAATGATAACGTCCAGATTCGCCACGTGGTTATTCGTCAGGCGCTGTACCTCCTGCACTTTGCGGAGTGCCGTATCTTTTTCCGAATTTTCTGCCCGGAGCGCATCCAGACGTTCGTTTGCCCTTGCAAGTTCTCCGTCCACATGGGAAAGATCGGCTAATGTCTTCGTCTTTACCATGTAATCTTCCTGGTAGGTGCGCTGGTTTTCCCCGTGCACGTACTCCTGGAAGCCCCGTTCCATCGCCTCGTAAAGCGAAAGCAGCTTCTCATCCGCCTTCACATACTCCGGGAACTGTCCGATAAATTCCCGCTCGGCCTGACCGCCCAACAGACTCTTATAACGGCGGTAGAAATAAACCAGTGTCCTGTATTTCACAAAACCAGCCGGAACCGGGAATAAGAAGACCCACTCATAGTCGATCGCGTAGGTTCCGTCCGCCGTCACCAGCATATTTTCAAAAAGGGCATCAATGTTGGAGGCGCTGTAGCTCTCGTCCGCAAGAACTGCCCCTAAAGAAGCCCACCCGCCGCCATTTTCTGTTTCTTTATCCCGATAAGAATCCAGCTCGCCCAGCGCATTAAATACCTTGATAAATTCCGGTGTCACCGCAAATGGTTTGCGTTCCTCCGGGCGGATGTTGTAGATCTCATCCATCGCAGTCCGGATCGCGGAAACCTCCGCATCCGCGCCCTGGGCAGTCAGAATTTCTCCCAGAAGTTCCGCCCGCGTTTTTCCCTCTAAATACGGAAATACTGCTGTCATTCCCTCGTCCCGAAGCTCCGGTTTTGCCAGTTTCAGGGACGGATTCTGACGGTCAAGCACCTGATATTTTTCTTCGAAGGACTGGATGTGCGCCTTTCCCTCCGGATAGAGCGCCGTCTTCCAGACCTCGCGGGTTCCATTCTTTTCACGGATCTCTGTCCGGATCTGGAAGCAGTCTTCGCGGGTGCGGTTGTATTTCACATAGATAACGTCCTGTGAAGCATTCTCTGCTTCCGGCGCAGCCTGTCTCTGCCAAAAAACTAGAAATGCATTCGCAAATTCCGGGAACCGTCCGTCCTCGCAGGCTGCATCGAGCGCCGCCCCCATATCCATCAGCATATACTGCGGACAGTCATAGACCGGTAACACACCGGTCAGATCGCCTTTTTTCGGCAGATAGGCATCTGAAAAAATCTCTCCCGCCGTCCGGTAATCCGGCATCGGATAGTAAAATTCCCCGCCCGGAAGCAGCTGCTTCATTTCGTTCCAGGAAAGTGCGCCCGTCTCCCGCTCTGCGCCTGCCATGTATTTCACGCCAAACCAGTTGGAAGCCGCCGCAATCAAGGTTCCATGAGCAGAAAGAAGCTGTTTTGCGGCTGTCATCTGCGCCGCGCGTCCAGCCCTATCTGCCGCCGTCAAATCCCCGATCAGCACTACATATCCATATGTCCCGCCGCACTTTTCCGCTTCCCTCGCATACGTCTCCACATCCGCACAGACATAGCGGATCTTCGCCGCCAGCTCCGGCTCTGTCTGGAAACGACGGCGTACTACCTCCAGATTTTCTTCGGAAACATCCAGCACCGTTACCGATGATAAACGTCTGGCAAGCAGCCCTGTCAGCGCGCCCGCGTCCGCCCCGATCTGCAGCGCCTGCTGTTCCGGGTCAAATTGACACCAGTCCAACAGGTTTTCCCGCAGATCTGCCAGTGCGTACAGATAGGAAAGCTTCTTATTTTCCCGCAGCGCCCGGCGCCGGTCACTGCCGTATTTATCAAACAGAGCGATCAGCTCCTGATTGATTTTTTTCATCTTAATCTCCTTTTATCATGCCTGCAGATCTTCCTGTGCCGCCTCGTCCGCACTAAGCGACTCCGCCTGCTTTGCCGCCTCTCCGGCTGGCGATAACCTGATTGCTACATCCGGCTCCATGTCGTAGACACCGACCGTATTCTTATTGGAAATAACGGTAATATTGGCCACATCGTAGAGACGGTGGTACACCACGTGCTCGCCGCCCTCAAATCCGGTACAGCTCATGGACAGCAGGTATTCGCCGCCCTGCAGGGTCATCTTCTGCGTAAACGCGACATCGTAAATATCGCCCTCCTTGACCGGATGGACATCCGTTCCCTCAAACAGGGTGTTCGTGCCGGTCAGATCGGTTCCCTTCTTATCCTTGATCGTATAAGTAAAGATCGGTGCCTGAATCGGTGCATTGAAACGGATGCGCTCGCGGATGGTAAACTCTTCGCCTTTTAAGAGCAGGTTAGTAATATTGCCGCGCGCGTCCACCAGTCCCAAATCGAAGATCTGCGCCCTGCCGTCGCCGTACTCCTCGCGGTTTGCGTTGATCGTCAGCTTGTCGCGCATCAAGCCCGGCTTTTTCGCCGTTTCTCCGTTCAAACCAGCCGGATTTCCGGTGCCGTCCGATGCTGAACCAACTCCATTTTCTGCGGTGCCATCCACTGCCCCGGAGCCGTTTACATTTCCGGCATCGTTATTTCCAGCCTCATTTCCAGATGCACCATTCTCCGCACTTCCGGCTCCTGCTTTCTCCGCTTTTACTACCTTGTCCCCGGAAAAATCGTTCATCACTTCCAGCTCGGCGCGCAGCGCGTCCATCTGTCCTGCCAGAATCTTTTTGTAGAGATCGACCATCTTGCCCGCCGAACCCTGTGCGATAAATTCTCCCTTATTGAGCAGCACTACCTTATCGCAGTATTTGATGATACTTCCCATATCGTGGGTTACCATGATGATCGTCGTGCCGTTTTTGCGGATCTCCTCCATGCGGCGGTAGCACTTGGACTGGAAAAAGACATCCCCGACCGAGAGCGCCTCATCAACGATCAAGATCTCCGGCTCGACGTTGATCGCAAGCGCAAATGCCAGACGCACGAACATACCGCTCGAGTACGTCTTGACCGGCTGATAGACGAAATCGCCAATCTCGGCAAAATCGAGAATCTCCGGCAGCTTTGCATCCATCTCTTTTTTGGTATATCCCATCATCGTACCGTTCATATAGATATTTTCGATACCGGTGTAGTCCTGGTTAAATCCGGCTCCCAGCTCCAGCAGCGCCGAAATTTTGCCGCGCACCGTCACCTCGCCGGTCGTCGGCGTGAGAACGCCGGTAATGATCTTAAGGATCGTCGATTTACCCGAACCATTCGTACCGATGATGCCGACCGTCTGACCTTTTTCAACCGTAAAGGAAAGATCGCTCAACGCGTAGAAATCCTTGTGGTATTCTTTATGGCTGACGCTCAGAGATTCTTTCAGCCGATCGATCGGTTTATCATACAGCCTGTATATCTTGGTCACATTTTTCACTTCGACCGCGTACTTCTCTGCGTTCTCCGCCTCTTGTGCCCCTGTGTTTGTTGTATTTTCAGCAGACATATATCTTTTTCGTTCCTCCTGTTCCACTATTCTCGTAGTATAGCATGTTTTCTATGTTTCTTGCAATTCCTGTACGCAGAAAAACACACCTCTTTCTATGTACTCACGAAAAACATTCGTATTTTTTTGTGAAATGTTTTGTATTTTCTTGACAATATCCAGATGCTATGCAAAAATCATGGCAAAGGAGGATGATTCTATGGATTTTTTAACAATGACAATTCGAAAACAAAAAAATATTGCACTCATCGCACACGACAATAAAAAACGTGAACTCATCGACTGGTGTGAGGCGAACAAAGAGATCCTCAAAAAACATTTCTTATGCGGAACCGGCACAACCGCCCGCATGATTACGGAATATACCGGACTTCCGGTCAAGGGCTATAACAGCGGTCCTCTGGGCGGCGACCAGCAGATCGGTGCAAAAGTCGTCGAGGGACAGGTTGATTTTATCATCTTCTTCTCTGATCCCCTGACCGCCCAGCCGCACGATCCGGATGTCAAGGCGCTTCTTCGAATCGCCCAGGTTTACGATATCCCGATCGCCAACAATAAAGCGACTGCCGATTTTATGATTACCTCGCCGCTGATGGATGAGGAGTATGAGCATGACATCATCAACTTCCACCAGAATATTAAAGAGCGGGCCAAGACGCTGTAAAAAACACATTCTCCCTTGTATTTATTCTCATTCTTCGGTACAATGGTCGTTACCGTTTATGAGAATACATACAAGGGAGATTTTTTATGTTACAGAAATTTTTTAAATACATTTTCCAAAGCATGGCGGGCATGCTGGGAATTTCCGTCTACATCCTCGCAGACACCTATTTTATCTCGGTCTACTCCGGTGCAGATGGTCTGGCGGTTTTAAACCTGATTTTACCAGTTTACGGGCTGATCTATGCGATTGGAGCCATGATCGGGATCGGATCGGCAACCCGTTATGCAATCGACCGCGCGCGGGGCAAAAGCGCCAGCTTCTATTTTCTCTCCGCCGTAACCTGGGATATTCTCATCAGCATTCCGCTGGTGCTGGCAGGCATTTTCATCCCGGATAAAATCTTGCAGCTTCTCGGCGCAGACGCGGGGCTGACCGCGCTCGGAAAGCAGTATCTCCGCATTATTCTGGCTGCCTCGCCGTTTTTTATGTCCAACTACGCGTTCACGGCGTTTGCGCGCAATGACAGCGCTCCGGCGATCGCGATGCTCGGCTCCATCGCCGGAAGTATGTTCAACATCGTGTTTGACTACATCTTCATGTTTCCGGCAGGTCTGGGACTGACCGGCGCGGCGTTAGCGACGGCATTCTGCCCGCTAGTGACGATGATCATCTGCAGCACGCACTACCTGGGAAAACACAATCAGGTCGGATTCCATTTCCGCGCTCCATCCCTGCTCCACCTGATCGCCTGCTGCCAGCTCGGCGTATCCGCCTTTGTCGGCGAAATATCCTCCGCCGTGATCGCGATCGTCTTTAATTTCCTGCTTCTGGGGCTCGCCGGAAATGTCGGTGTCGCCGCTTACGGCGTCACTGCCAATCTCTCCGTCGTTGCCATGTGCCTGTTCAACGGACTCGCGCAGGGTACGCAGCCGCTCATCAGCGAGAGCTACGGAAAAGGCGATCACACGCAGAGCCGCCAATTCCTGACCTGGGGCGTCATCGCCTGCCTGATCGTGGAAGCACTCATTCTGGTGCTGACCTGGAGCATGACCGATCCACTGATCCAGATCTTTAACCAAGAGCAGAACGCCGAACTTCTGCATTACGCCCACAGCGGGCTCCGGCTGTATTTCCTGGGCTTTCTCTTTGCTGGCATCAACATCCTGCTGGTTGCCTATTTTTCCGCCGTCGCGCAGCCAAAACCAGCTATCGCCGGTTCTCTGCTGCGCGGGGCCGTCGCTATCATCCTATGCGCTGTCACACTGGCGCGCCTGTTTGGGCTGAACGGCGTCTGGTTGTCTTTCCTGGCATCGGAAATGATCACTTTCTTCGCTATTTTGCTGCTGGCAAAGCTGGGACATTCTTCCAAAGAATTACATAATTTTAAAATAATTTGATTTTGCCCCAAAAAATATTTGACATTTTATATCATTCGTAGTATATTGATGAAAAATCGAACACACCAAAACCGTTGAAGCGGAGATCAAAGCAGCATATGCGCGCACAGAGAGTCCGGGAGGCTGAGAACCGGGTCGAGATGCAGGTTGCCAAATGGACCGCTGAGGGCGCAGCCAAAAGCTGGATATATTTTCAGCCTAGTACTCTGCGACGTAGGGCATACGTTAGTTGCCGGAGATATGCAGGTATCTCGCAAAGCGCATGGAATCACTCCATGAATCAAGGTGGCACCGCGGGCTTAAAAGCGAACGATGGATCCGAAGGGGATCCAGATTCTTTTGATAGTTACCCGTCCTTGACAGATTCTTAAAAGATCTGTCATGGGCGGGTTTTTTGTTGTTCTGAAATCCATCTTTCATTCAAACAAATTTCCCTGCACCTCCCGCCCGGACAGAAAACAGGGCTGCTGTCCTATCCAGAATTTCCACATTCAGAAATTTATCACTGGAAAACAGCCCCACATTTCAACAACAGGAGGATTTGCTATGTATCCAACACTTGACGAAGTCCGGAAAATCGCTGCATCCGGCGATTACCGGCGCATCCCTGTTTCCCGTGAACTCTACGCAGACGCTTTTACCCCGGTAGAGGTGCTGCGAACGCTGCGCGCTGCCAGCCATCACTGCTATCTGCTTGAAAGCGCCGAGGAAAACCAGAAATGGGGACGCTACTCCTTTTTAGGCTACTCCCCGGCGATGGAGCTGACCTGCCAAAACGGCGTCTTAAAAATCCGCACCGGCGAGGAGGACGAGCTGGCAGCCGAAGAAAACCGCGTCGTCTCCCATCCGGGCGAGACTATCCGTGAGATCCTGGCTGCCTACAAAAGCCCGAAGCTGCCGGATATGCCGCCTTTTACCGGCGGTCTGGTCGGCTATTTCTCTTACGACTACATCCATTACGCTGAGCCGACACTCGACTTTTCCAAACTGAAAAACGATGATTTCTGCGATGTTGACCTGATGCTGTTTGACCACGTTATCGTATTTGACCATTACCGACAGAAATTGATTCTCATCGCCGGTGTCCGGACGGATTCCTTAGAAAAATCGTATCGGCAGGCAGAAGAGAGCTTAAACGAGATTGTCTCCTTGCTGCAAAGCGGCGCCAAAGCGGTTTTCCGGCCATTAAAGCTCAAAGAAGAGCTGGCTCCTGCTTTTTCGAAAGAGGAATACGGGGCAATGGTTGAGAAAGCCAGACATTACATCCATGAGGGCGATATTTTCCAGGTGGTTCTCTCCAATCCGATGACCGCCGCCGCAGAGGGCAGTCTCTTCGACACATACCGGGTTCTGCGGACACTTAATCCATCCCCGTATATGTTCTATTTTACCAGCGATGATGTGGAAATCGCCGGTGCATCGCCAGAGACACTGACACGCTTAACCGACGGCACTCTCTACACCTTCCCGCTCGCCGGAACCAGACCGCGCGGGAAAGATAAAGAAGAGGACGAGGCGCTGGAACGGGAGCTTCTCGCCGATGAAAAGGAGCTGTCCGAGCACAACATGCTGGTTGACCTCGGTCGAAATGACTTAGGACGCGTCAGCCGCCTCGGTTCCGTCCAGGTAGAAACCTACGCTTCTGTCGTGCGATTCTCCCATGTCATGCACATCGGTTCCACAGTACGCGGCGAAATCCACCCGGATCGCGATGCGGTCGATGCCATCGACTCCATTCTCCCAGCCGGAACACTCTCCGGTGCGCCGAAGGTGCGGGCGTGCGAGATCATCGCAGAGCTGGAGGGAAGAAAACGCGGTATCTACGGAGGCGCCATCGGTTATCTGGATTTCACCGGAAATATGGACACCTGCATCGCCATCCGGCTGGCTTACAAGAAACACGGCCGCATCTGCGTCCAGTCCGGCGCCGGAATCGTCGCGGACAGTGTCCCGGAAAAAGAATTTATAGAATGCTGCAATAAGGTCAAAGCCGTGGTAAACGCCATCCAGACAGCAGAAGGAGGTCTCTTATGATTTTACTGATTGATAATTACGACAGCTTTGTCTACAACCTCTACCAGCTTGTCGGAACGATTCGCCCGGACACGGTTGTCATCCGAAACGACCAGCTGACAATTGCGGATATTGAAAAAATGGCGCCGGATGCTATCATCATTTCCCCGGGTCCCGGAAAACCGGAGGACACCGGTATCTGCCTGGAAGCCATCCGCCATTTTGCCGGAAAAATCCCTATATTCGGCGTCTGCATCGGATTGCAGTCCATCTGTACCGCATTCGGCGGAGTCGTTACTTATGCCTCCCGGCTGATGCACGGAAAAACCTCCCCGGTCACCTATGAAGCGGGCAGCCTCCTCTTTCAGGGTATGCCGAATCCATTTCCGGCAGCCAGATACCACTCCCTGTCCGCCTCCCGTAAGGACCTGCCGCCAGAGCTTCGCGTGACTGCCATCTCCGATGATGGGGAAATCATGGCACTCGAACATACGACGATGCCGGTTTACGGAGTGCAGTTTCACCCGGAATCCATTTTAACGCCGGATGGACGGAAGATTCTGGAAAACTTTTTGACATCCATCCAATAAATTACACACCTCAGAAAGGAGTCTTCACCATGATAAAAGAAGCCATTATCCGTCTCTCAAAAAAAGAGGACTTATCCTACACCGAAGCCGAGGAAGTCATGAATGAAATTATGGAAGGAAAAGCAAGCCCGATTCAGATTTCCTCTTACTTAACCGCACTCTCCCTGAAGGGCGAGACGATCAGCGAGATTACCGCTTCCGCGGCAGGCATGCGGGCGCACTGCATTAAACTGCTGCACGATATGGATGTGCTGGAGATCGTCGGAACCGGCGGTGACGGGGCTAATTCCTTTAATATCTCCACCACTTCCTCCCTTGTGATTGCCGCAGCCGGTGTCCCGGTCGCAAAACACGGAAACCGCGCCGCTTCCTCCAAATCCGGCGCCGCCGATGTTTTAGAGGCGCTGGGCGTCAAGATTGACCTGCCGCCGGAGCGGAGCGCCAAACTGCTTAAAACGATCAACATCTGTTTCCTGTTCGCGCAGAATTACCACATTGCCATGAAATACGTCGCGCCGATCCGGAAAGAGCTCGGCATCCGCACCGTATTCAATATCTTAGGTCCGCTCTCCAACCCGGCGGGTGCCAACATGGAACTGATGGGCGTCTTTGACGATTCCCTTGTCGAACCACTCGCACAGGTTATGGCAAACTTAGGCGTCAAACGCGGCATGGTTGTATACGGACAGGATAAGCTCGATGAGATTTCCATGAGCGCCCCGACCTCCGTCTGTGAAATCCGCGACGGCTGGTTCCAGTCCTACACGCTGACGCCAGAGCAGTTCGGCTATGAACGCTGCAGCAAAGAAGAACTCGTCGGCGGTACCCCGGAAGAAAATGCCGAAATCACCCGCGCCATCGTAGAAGGACGCGAGCGCGGCGCCAAACGCCAGGCGGTGTGCCTGAATGCGGGGGCTGCGTTGTACATCGTCGGAAAAACCGAAACCATCGAGGATGGTGTGCGGATGGCAGAGAAGCTGCTCGACAGCGGGGAGGCGGCGAAAAAGCTGCAGCAATTTATCACAGAGAGCACACGAGAATAGGAGTTTTACACATGAACACAACCAACAATATCCTGGATCGTATCGCCGCCAAAACGAGGGAACGGATCTCCGTGGAAATGCGGCAGGTTCCGCTTTCTGAAATCCGCAGGCAGGCGGAATGGATTTTGCAGGATTCCCGCGATTTTAGCAGCCTTAGCGGTTCCTTCCGCCGCGCCCTCGCCAGACCGGGTATTTCTTTTATCTGCGAGGTCAAAAAAGCATCCCCCTCAAAGGGTGTGATCGCCGAACATTTCCCGTATCTGGACATCGCCAGAGAATACGAGGCGGCAGGCGCGGCGGCAATCTCCTGCCTGACGGAGCCGCACTGGTTCCTGGGTTCAGATCAATATCTGAAGGAAATTGCCTCACAAGTATCGATTCCGGTTCTGCGGAAGGACTTCACCATTAATCCTTATATGATATATCAGGCAAAGGCTTACGGCGCGTCAGCGATCCTTCTCATCTGCTCCATTCTGGATGATGCCGAGCTTCACGATTATATGCAGCTTGCAGATGAACTACATCTGGACGTGCTGACGGAAACACACTCCGCCGGGGAGATCGAGCGTGCCGTCAACGCCGGGGCGCGGATCATCGGCGTCAACAACCGGAACTTAAAAACCTTCGAGGTGGATGTGGAAAACAGCCGACGCCTGCGCGAACTGGCGCCGCGCGATGCGCTTTTTGTATCAGAAAGCGGCATCCGCACCGCCGAAGACATCCGGGCGCTGTATGAAAATGGCACTGACGCCGTTCTCATCGGTGAAACCCTGATGCGGGCGAACGATAAGCGCGCCATATTAAATGAATTAACACACCTGCTGCCAAAAGAACCACTTGAGGAAAAGAATCATGAGCAAGATTAAAATCTGCGGCCTGACGCGCCCCTGCGACATTGATTTTGTCAATGAGGCAAAACCGGATTTCTGCGGCTTTATCCTGGGTTTTCCCAAAAGCCGCCGCTGCATCTCCATTTCCACACTCTATACCCTGCGGGAACGGCTGGATGCATCAGTAAAACCCGTCGGTGTGTTCGTCGATGCCCCGTTGGAGATGATTCTTCCGCTCGCGGCGGACGGAACGCTTGCAGCCATCCAGCTTCACGGGCATGAAACGGAGGAGTATGTCCGGCAGTTAAAAGAAAGAACTTCCGTTCCCATTTTTCAGGCATTCCGCGTAACTGACCGCAAAAGCCTGCTTCCGGCACTTCAAAGTCCTGCCGATCTCATTTTACTGGATCATGGGGCTGGTGGAACAGGCAAAACCTTTGACTGGTCCGTGCTAGGAGGCATTACCCGCCCCTATATTCTCGCCGGAGGACTGGGACCGGACAATCTGGAATCCGCCATTTCCACGCTGCATCCGTGGGGTGTCGATATGAGCAGCGGGGTGGAGACGGACGGGGTCAAGGATCGGGAAAAAATCTGGAAAGCGGTTCAGATCGCCCACAAATATGCTGCCATTCATGACTAGCAAATACATCTGAGCCTATATCTGCAACCTGAAATTGTCTTAATGAAATTGTCTTAAATAAAATAAACACTTTATAAATAAGGAGAAAATCTATGTCAAAAGGAAGATTTGGCGTTCACGGCGGTCAGTATATACCGGAAACCCTGATGAACGCAGTCATCGAATTAGAAGAAGCTTACAACCTCTACAAGAATGACCCTGAATTTAACCGAGAATTGCAGGAACTTTTAAATGAATATGCCGGACGCCCGTCCCGCCTCTATTTTGCGAAGCGCATGACCGAGGATCTGGGCGGCGCCAAGATTTATCTAAAACGGGAAGATTTAAACCACACCGGCGCGCACAAAATCAACAACGTGCTCGGACAGGTTCTTCTCGCGAAACGGATGGGAAAAACACGTGTCATCGCCGAGACCGGAGCCGGTCAGCACGGCGTCGCAACCGCTACCGCTGCCGCCCTGATGGGGATGGAATGCGAAATTTTCATGGGAAAAGAGGATACCGAGCGCCAGGCGCTCAATGTATACCGGATGCGGCTTCTTGGCGCGAAAGTCCATGCCGTTACTTCTGGAACCGCCACCTTAAAGGATGCCGTTTCAGAAACCATGCGCGAATGGACCAACCGCATCGATGATACGCACTATGTCCTCGGTTCCTGCATGGGACCGCACCCATTCCCGACGATCGTCCGCGATTTCCAGGCAGTCATTTCCAAGGAAATCAAGGAGCAGATCCTCGAAAAAGAGGGACGGCTCCCGGATGCCGTTCTTGCCTGTGTCGGCGGCGGTTCCAACGCGATCGGCACCTTTTACAATTTTATCAGCGATCCGGATGTCAAACTGATCGGCTGCGAGGCAGCTGGACGCGGCATTGATACCGCTGAAACGGCAGCAACCATCGCCACCGGGCGTCTCGGAATTTTCCATGGCATGAAATCGTATTTCTGCCAGGATGAGTACGGACAGATCGCCCCGGTTTACTCCATCTCCGCCGGTCTGGACTATCCGGGCGTCGGACCGGAGCACGCGCACCTCTACGACACCGGGCGCGCACAGTACGTCGCGATCACCGATGACGAGGCGGTCGATGCGTTCGAATACCTGTCGCGCACAGAAGGTATTATTCCGGCGATCGAGAGTGCCCATGCGGTTGCCTACGCAAGAAAGCTGGCACCCGCCATGCGAAAAGACCAGATTATCGTGATCACCCTGTCTGGGCGGGGCGACAAGGACTGCGCTGCCATCGCGCGTTACAGAGGGGAGGATCTTCATGAGTAATATAAAAAAAGCATTTGAACACGGAAAGGCATTTATCGCCTTTGTAACCTGCGGCGATCCGTCGCTTGAGACGACGGAAGAACTGGTTCTTGCCATGGAACATGCAGGCGCCGATCTGATTGAGCTGGGAATCCCGTTTTCCGACCCGACCGCCGAGGGACCGGTCATCCAGGGTGCAAACTTGCGCGCCCTTTCCGGCGGCGTGACCACCGACAAAATTTTCGATATGGTCGCCAGACTGCGCCAGAAAACACAGATTCCAATGGTGTTCATGACCTACGCCAACGTCGTATTTTCCTACGGCACCGAGCGCTTCATCAAACGCGCTGCCGACCTCGGCATGGACGGGCTCATTCTCCCGGATGTTCCATTTGAGGAAAAAGAGGAATTTGACACCGTATGCCAGAAGTACGGGCTGGATCTCGTCTCCCTCATCGCCCCGACCTCCCATGACCGCATCCGCATGATTGCAAAGGAGGCAAACGGCTTCGTCTACTGCGTCTCCTCCCTCGGTGTCACCGGCGTCCGGAGTGAGATCACGACCGATATCGGCGCGATGGTAAATCTGGTAAAAGAAGAAAGCGATATCCCGTGTGCCGTCGGCTTTGGCATCTCCACCCCTGAGCAGGCTGCCAGAATGGCAGAAAAATGCGACGGTGTCATCGTTGGAAGCGCGATTGTGAAGCTCTGTGGGCAGTATGGAAAAGACTGTGTGCCGTATGTGGCAGAATACGTGAAATCAATGAAAAACGCGATTCGGTAAAAAAAAGAAAACCGTCTGTAAAAGAATCTTTCATTCTTTCTCAGACGGTTTTCTTTTTCTGGCTTCAGAAGCCTTGTTCTGTCGTAAATGCTTTAGGTTGGTGGTAACTCATCCAATTCTGCCGGATGGTTATAAGCTTGCGAGCAGATTATCCATTACATTTCGCACAGAAACTCTTTTTCTACTTCTGCCTCAGACTCGGTATAACCTAACTGTGCAGCTAAACGATGTACCAGTACCGGCATTGCTTCCTGCTCTAAGGACTCGGAAACTACATGCTTTTCTGCTGGTGTGTTGTAATATGCCTGATATAAATTCTCCTGATATAAACCGTTATTGAATGTTCTTGTTGCTTTCATCATGATAATTACCTCCATCAAATAAAATTATATTTTTTCATATGATAGGCGGAAATCCATTGCAATATTCTTATGATACTATTACGATATCCGTCTGTGAAAATCTCTTGTTTCTTTCGATGGCAATAATATAACACTATCAAACAAAAAGTACCATCCCCGGAAGTGGTATAAACTTATAAGTTATTTGCAATTATATAAACACAAGTTAATATATGTAATAAGTACCAATTTTGACACCCTTACTATGTACAAAAGTTACAAAAACATCCATATTTGAAATATAAACAAAAACGTCCGGCGGCGATTTTCGGATTTGTGCATCCCGCCTAAAAAAGAATGTACCTTGGCTCATTCGGGCGTCTCGCGCGGTCGCCTGCGAACGGTTCTGGCAGGGCTACGCGGATGGGCGCTGCCTACACAATGCGTGAACGGTGGCTTAACGGGATTCGCGGATTACCTCCTCAATATTTTTGTACGGAACCCGCGTAAAAAGCCCCCGCAGCTCTTCCGCCAAATCCAGTGCCATCGCGATTTTTGTGAGTGACAAAAGGGAAATCTGCCCCGTCGCCTCAAATCGCTTAATTGAGCCATAACTCACCCCACTCATGTCCGCCAGTCTCTGCTGTGAAATAGCGCGGCGTTTCCGGATGTTACGCAGCCGTGATGCCAGTTTCTGATCCAGTTCATCTGCAGTTTCCCAGATAAGTGCTTCCATATTGCTCTCCTGCCTCTCTAAAGATACTGACCTAACATGTCCTGCACACATGTACGAATCTGTTTTATCATTTCCATGCATCTCGTTTTTTTCATTCCGGCTGCAAGCCCAACTGCAAGCAGCTCCTTCTCACCCGGATTTCGTCCATTGCCATCTACGCTGGTCGTATGTTCCCCATAATATGTGTTGCTGTACGTCAGATCATACGCTGGTCCCAGGCGCCATTGCTCTTCCTCCTCCCGATATATATAAGTAAAATTCTTTGAATGATCATCCCGGTTGTGGGCAAACACATTAAAACACATACGGCGGAACATGTTTTCTATATCTTCTGCCTTCCCGTTCGTCAATATTTTCGTTAATTTCATCAATTGATGGTAATCCAGACTTGGCTGTTCAAAATCCAGTTCTAATAACGCCGCTGCCGTCAGCATATGAACCCGCTTTACCATCCCATTTTCTATTTCCCGATCAAATCGTCTGGTTCCAAAATATCCTTTGCATCGCCTTGAGGGAAACAATCTCGATTCACTCATGACAATTCCGCACTGTTTTGCACAGCACGCATAGTCATACTCCATCTTCCCTGCATCTTTTCCATCTATATGTGCCGGAAATTTAATCAGCCAGTCCTCTCCCTGAATCTGCGTCATAATTTTCGGGCGCGCACCTCCGCCTGTACCGCCCAGCCGGTACAGTTCATCCAGTTTGTCCGAGTATTCGGTATTTAATATTTTCTGGCAGGCCTCCGCAAGTTCGTCCAGATTATCATTTTTCTCCTCAACCGAAAGTTCCCGCTGCGGACGATAGGTCAACGCCCCCATCCCAGATCTTCCCACAACCGCCAGCCGGTCTAACACTGTCCAATCGTCTGGCTGCTGCTTATGCGCCAGCAAAAGACGCCGCAAAAGCAGGCGCCCCCACGCATCTGGCAGGCTATCCGCAAACACCCCAAACAAACCTTCAAAATAATCCTTATTTGGAATAAACACCTGCTTTTTCAAAGGCAGTGAAAACGGACTGATCGAAAATCCCTCTTCCAGCCATGCATCATCATACTCAAATGCCACCTTGTGATTCGCTGTTAATGCAAGAGTTCCTACCAGTCTGTCTTCATACATAACCTGAAGTTTCTTTCCTGTCTCCATCCGCCCTATCCTTTCTCCTTTATTATCCCATAAACACAAACTTTGGGGAAATTCTATTTTAATTTTTTCCATTTAAATCATGGATAATATATTATCTATTAATGCTATATTTTATTTGTTTTGTATAATATATTATCCATTTATTTTAATCTATCCACCCCTGATTTTCAAGCCTTCTACCTTCGCTTTTCAAAATTTCCCTCTTTACATCCTCTTCCATTTTTTTATAATAACCCTCGCGCAACAAAATATGGAATCAAGAGGCATAAAAAAAGAATCACCCGAACTAGCACTTTACGAGTGATTCTTTTTATTTAGTTTTAAAAAAACTTTGCAGCCCCCTTCCGCCCGGACATCCGGCACCTTACCCGTCCTTCTCCGGCACCTCATCCCGCCAGACAACCGTCTCCACATCCTCAAACAGCTCCTGGTTGCGCTCGACCGTCAGATAGACAAAATCATCCGGCTGGTACTCATCCAGAAGCGCCTCCGTGTACGTGTCAAAGGTCGCAAACACCGTTTTCCGGTACAGCTTCGGCATAAAATATTTAAGGTTCTGGCTAAAGGAATCGCCTACCACCAGAAGTGTTTTATCATTCGGCGAATCCGACTCAAACACTGCAAAGCTGTTGTCCTCGTTCATATCCACCGTCGTAGCCGTCACCTCCGGCAGATAATTCTGAATCACATATTCGGTATCGTCGCTGTACTCTGCTGCCATGTTAAGCATCCGCGCCAGGTCTCCGGACGCCGGTCCTGCCGCCTCAATCGAGACTGCACTGAGCGGTGTCGAGGTTCCAAGCAAAGTCTGTGCAATCTGCTGGCTTCCGATAAAAGAGCCGATCTGGTTCCAGTGCGTATCATATTTGTAATAAAGCTGATACGTGTCCGCCTCTTTCAGAAGCTCCGGCTTCATGTCATACACCGGAAGTCCCTGCGCCGCAAGCTCCGGGAGCGCCGCATCCAGACGCGACTCACTTCCGTATACCCGGACCGAATCCGGCATATATTCCGCATAGACACTTTCCTTGTTGGGTGCCTCAAACATCACAAACCGGATGCCGCGCTCTTTCATTTTCTCGTTTACCGAGGTAATCGCGTCCGCCAGCGCTGTTTTCTCATCCGCCGTATAGAGATTTGTCCGCTGATAATCCGCCAGCGCATCCTCGCCGTCCTCCGAAACGGTGTAAAACAGCCAGTTTTCTTTTCCGACCGTCACATCCGAAATCGAGCTTTCATTTAAAAGCTCCAGATCCAGCTTTGTCTTCGCCTTGACAAACAGATTTTTAAACGGAACATGGTCGTTGTAATACGCTTCAAATTCCGTCGGAATATTGTCAAAATTGGCAGCCGACAGTTCCGGAAAGGATGCCAATTCCCTGTTTTCATAATTCTGCTGGTCCAGATGGCTCCTAACCGCCGGATAGACAAGCGTCGGCAGCACCAGGCTCGCCGCAAAGGAACCAATCAGAAGTATTTTTGTCCCTGTCTCTCGATTCATATCTCTCGTTTTCTTCTCCCTGCATGAATCCATCTTTCTGTACTTTCACGCCCTGCCGCCCATGCTTTCATTTTTATGTTCTCATTGCACAGGCAAGCATGCTTTCTACACTGCTTTTAAAAACGGAAATAAATAAATGGATTGTATGTATTGTTGACAAGCAGCAAAATGGAAAACCACAGGATCGCCATGTAGCCGATCCAGCTTGCGACCGTCACCGAGCCATCCTGCGCCAGCACGCGCCCTTTCCATTTCATCCAAAACCACTGCACCGGACCACATGCCAGCAGCGCCGCCGCCAGAAACATCCAGAGTTTCCGGTTCATGTAGCGTTCCATCAAAACGACTGCGCTGTGCGGCACAAACATATACCGGATAAAGGAAAATGCCTGCCCGATCGTGTCCGCGCGGAAGAAAATCCAGCCGATCAGCACGACAAACACCGCATAGATATGCGCCAACGGCCGGAATTTCTCCTGCTTCAGCCATTTTCCCAGAAAACAGCGCTCCAGCACGTTGAAAAAGCCATGGTAAATGCCCCAGAAAATGAACGTCCAGCCCGCTCCGTGCCAGATGCCGGTCAGCAGAAAGACCGTCCAAAGGTTGACATACGTCCGCGCCGTGCCCCTCCTGTTTCCGCCGAGCGGAATGTACACGTACTCTTTAAACCAGCTGGAGAGGGAAATATGCCATTTCCGCCAGAAATCCTGGATCGAAGTCGCTGTGTACGGCAGCCGGAAGTTTTCAATAAATGTAAAGCCAAACATTTTTCCAAGCCCAATCGCCATGTCCGAATAGCCGGAAAAATCGAAATAAATCTGCAGCATATAGAGAAGCGCCGTCAGCCAGAGCATCGCCTGGCTCACATCCGCCGCCTGATACGCGTAGACCGCGTCCACCACCTCGGCAAAGGTATTTGCCAGGATGACCTTCTTTCCCAGACCGAAAATAAAGCGTTTCACGCCGTAAGAAAAGCCCTCCAGCGTGACGGTCCGGTTTTCGATCTGCTCCTCGATGTCATGGTATTTCACGATGGGTCCCGCTATGAGCTGCGGGAAGAAGGAAATATAAAGCATCATGTTGAGCGGATTTTTCTGCGCCTGATTTTCGCCCCGGTACACATCCACCACGTAGGAAAGCGCCTGGAAGGTATAGAAGGAAATTCCGATCGGCAGCGTCACCTGAATCGCCGGAAGCGCTATATCAAACCCGCGAAGCAGCGGATTCAGCACCTCGGCGAGGAAATTGTAATATTTAAAATAGCCGAGGATCAGAAGATTGAGCGTCACGCAGAGCGCCAAAAGCCATCTCTTTTTCCCGAATTTCTCCACCAGACGCCCGAAACCGTAGTTGAGCAGAACCGAAAAAATCATGAGCACCACATACCGCGGTTCGCCCCAGGCATAGAAAAAGAGGCTGAATACGGTCAGGATGCCGTTTTTGAACGGTTTGGGGCTCACGTAGTAGAGGAGCAGGATGCAGGGGAGAAGAACCCATAGGAAGATGATTGAACTGAAAACCATTTTATGTAAACTCCTATTGATAAGTTGTCGCAGAAGGGAGCTGCCGGAGGCGGCACTGGCAGCTTCTCAGATTATCGTTGTTCGCATCTCGATAATCCAATAGCTGTCAACACCATCTACAGCAGCTCCCTTCCCATCTACAGTACGTCTGAGAAATGGGGACGAAGTTTTTTGAATACCTTCAGTCCTATTATCATCAAAATAAATGTTACCACCCAGAAATAAATCGTCATCGTCGGCCGCTCGAAGAACCAGCTTCCCGTAAGCATGCTGTCGCGGTAGCCTGCGGCGATGTAGTAGAATGGATTAAGCTTGAATACCCACTCCAGCCAGGATGCGCGGCTGGTGAAGATTGCCTCGTCGTACATGATCGGGGTCAGCCACATGCCGAACTGGAGGCAGATGCCGACGATCTGCGCCATATCTTTAAAGAACACCTGCACGGCGCTGGTAAAATAGGTAAGCGCCAGTCCAAGCATCGACGCCGCAAAGGAATAGTATAACACCTGAATCCAGGTTGCAGACGGCATACGCCCGTCAATCAGGTACAGCCCCGCCATAATGATCAGGAAGCAGGCATGTACCAGGAAACAGGAGATAAGCTTGATAACCGGAAGCATCTCCACCTGGAATACTACCTTTTTAACCAGATAATGGTACTCCTGCAGGCAGTTTGTGCCCGTATTTAAAATCTCGCTGAAATAAAACCACGGGATGATACCCGGCGTCAGCCAGATGACATAGGTCGCCCCCGGAACCGGCGGCGCATTTTTCATGCCATGTTCACCGAAGATGAACGCATAGATCGCGATCGTAACCATCGGCTGGATAAACATCCAGACAATTCCAAAGTACGAGCCGACAAAGCGCTTGCGGAAATCCGCCTTGGCAAGCTCGGTGACCAATTTTCTTTTTCCTATCAGTTCCCGAAACAGGGAAATCAGTTCCCGCATTCTATCCTAACTCCATTCTTAAAATTTGAATGCATCCCGGAAGCCGCCCCATTTCTGGTCTTTCTCCGAAATAATCAACTCCATGCCTTCCTCGATCGGCCACTCAACGCCAATCTCCGGATCGTTCCATGCCATACCGCCCTCATCGCCAGGATGATAAAAATCGGTACATTTGTATGCAAATTCTGCCTCATCGGACAGTACCAGGAAGCCGTGTGCAAATCCTTCCGGAATGTAGAACTGCTTCTTGTTCTCCGCGGAAAGAACCACGCCAAACCATTTTCCGTAGGTCTCAGAACCAGTACGAAGGTCTACCGCCACATCAAATACGGTACCGCGCACTGCACGCACCAGCTTGCCCTGCGGATACTGTTTCTGGTAATGAAGTCCGCGCAGAACGCCCTTGACAGACATAGACTGGTTGTCCTGTACAAATACCATGTCGAGTCCCGCCTCATGGAAATCGTTCTGATTGTATGTCTCCATAAAATAACCGCGCTCGTCCTTGAAAACAGTCGGTTCGATTACATAAAGTCCCTTGATGTCACATGGTGTTACTTTAATCTTTCCCATTTTTCTATCTCCTTCTTATGCAGGTATTTCAATTCATTTTTCAATACGTAACTGGCATCATCCTTTTCGGCTGTGCCATCTTTAACTATATCATTCGTTTTTCTGGCTGACAACCTTTTTTACAGATGTTTGTGCCTCTTTCCCCCGCTCATTTTCATCCAGCGCAATCTTCTGCGCCAGATCCTTGACCTTCGTCTCCAGCTGCGACTGTTTGATCGACATATGGAACATTTTCACAATCAGGAGGAAAATAACCGCCAGATAGATAAAATTGGCAGTCGTGTACGTTCCCGCCAGCTCCGCCAAAAGATCCGGCAGCCCCGGAAAGATACTGAACACAATGAGAATGGACGAGAATCCCAGCCAGAAAATCGAATCCTCGATCTGGAGTTTTGACTGCCGGATCTTCCGCATAATCATAAAGGTTGTCAGGATCGACACGACGATCAGGACAACTCTGAGTGTTGGCGTCATGGCGCTACCTCCTCTTTCTGAAATTCTGGATTAACAGAATCGAAATCAGCATTTTAAGCATATACCGCATCGCATTGACCGGTGTCAGGTAACTGACTCCCAGAATCCGTTCATCCATGATGACCGGCACCTCCGCCACCCGCGCGCCCTGGCGGATCAGGTAGGAAACGGTGTCCGGCTCCGGACCGTAGTTAAGCCCCGATGCAAATTCGCGGATCATGCGCTTGCTGAACATCCGCATTCCCGAGGTCGGATCCTTGATATTGACACCCGTTGTGAAGCGGATCGCCATCTCGATCAGATTACTTCCAAGCATCCGCATCGTAAATGGCTTTTTCTCCCCGACAAACCGGGAACCGATGACGATATCGTAACCTTCTTCCATTTTCTTGATCATGGATTCCAGATACTCCGGACGGTGCTGTCCGTCTCCATCGAGCTGGACCGCATATTGATATCCGTACTTGTCGGCATATTTAAGTCCCGCCTGAAATGCCCCCGCCAGTCCCAGATTGACCGGAAGGTTCAACAGATTATATCCATTTCTCTGGCAGATCGCCGCCGTCTCATCGCGCGATCCGTCATTGACGACCACATAATCATACTGCGGAAAATTGGCAGTCAGATGGTTCACAACCCGCTCTATATTTTCGGCTTCGTTGTACGCCGGTATGACTATCAAAAGTTCGGCTTTTTCCGCCCCAGAAGCTTCTTCTGTGGACAATAACGCCTTATCTTCCATCGCCCACTTCTCCTTCCCAGTATGCCGGATTCATCGTCAGGCTTCGAATCAGCCCCTCCGGCAGCTTTTTATAATGCTTTCCCAGCCAGTACCCGGCATATTTACTTCCGCTCGCCATCACAAGCTGCGGCAGAAGAAGCACATGACCATTTTCCACCAGCCATTTCGCTGTTTTCTTCACCAGACGGATTCCCTCGCCCTCCGAATGAAGGCGCCCAAACACCTCGGGGTGATCCGCCTGCGATACGCCAAGGTCGAAATTCCGGTGCAGCTGCTGCATCGCCGTATAATTGTGGGAATGGATGACCTGCGCGTCCGCCGCGTAGGCAATCTGATACCCGGCTTCCACCGCGTGTCCGGCAAAAATCATATCCTCGTTGAAAATGGTTTTCTTCGTAAATCCGCCAAGCTTCAGGTAAATATCCCGCCGGTATGCCGCGCAGACATTGGAACAGAAATACGTCTTGATTCCCAGCTCGTCCTCGTCCTCTTTCCCTTTCAGACGGCTCACCGCCGGATAATTAAAGTCCCTCGTATACCGTTCAATCACACCGCAGTCCGCCGCCGGAAGCTGTCTCGCATATGCTGCCGCCACACGTTCCGAAGCATCCAGCGCCTCCAGAAGCTCTTTCACCAGATTCCGGTCATACGGCACGCAGTCGTGCGTCATGCAGATGCAGACATCCGCATCTGATTTCAAAATTCCCTCATGGCGCGTCCTTCCATGGTCAAATTCCGACTGGCGGATATGGCACACGGTCAGCTTTGTATCTTCCCCCTCAAATAAGGACTCAAACCGCTCAGCATCCCAGTACTTTTCTTCCGTATTCATGATGATCACACGGCCCACCGGCACACTCTGTTCCAACAGCCGCCGCAGAAGTTTTTCCAGCTTATCCCCCGGTTTGAACGTAGGTATAATCACATCGGCTTTTCTCATTTTTCGTACTCCTTATAGGCTTTTCTGTAAAAATGCATCAGAATCTTTACCATCCAGTCCGGCCACATTTTCCGGAACATCGCCATCTCATCCGCCGGGCGCCGGTTGTCCTCGATGCAGGCTTTCGTCGTCGCCGCCGCATGAACGCGGTAGGCAATCAACGGTTTTTCCGAACAGATAAAACGTCCCTTTTTGCCCGCCAGCTCGTAAAGGTTGTCCCAGTCCAGCGCAAAATCATACTCCGAATGGAACATATCGTCCCCAATCTGTTCTTTATTGTACGTGCAGGACGGACAGCAGATTGAATTGCCAAACCAGACACTGCTCCGCTTGATCCATGTGCGGTTTGCCAGGAAACGAAGCCGCAGCGGCAGGCGCAGTATCTTTTTTACCAGCCAGACCATGTTAAATGGCTCCGGAATGGCTTTCATTTTTCCCTCTTTCTCCGTCATGCGGATCGTGAGATAATCGCTCGCAAACAGCAGCAGATCCGGATATTTCTTCCATGCCTTTAAAAGCTTTTCGGCATAATCGCTGCGGTATCGGTCGTCCTGATGGGCGATCGTGACGAAACGCCCCTGCGCCTTTCCATAGGCAAACATCCAGTCCTCACGGATATTGCTCGCCCCGTCCCGCACATAGAGCGGCACCTGATACCGCGCTGCCAGCTCCCGGATATAGCTGCTCGGCGTCGAGGTACAGCAGATCACCTCCGATTTGACCGTCTGTCTCGTCACCGAACGCAGACATTCTTCCAGATACGGCGAATCCTTGTATGCACAGACCGCAAATGTATGAATGATTTCCTGCTGCATCTCGTTCCCTTTCTCTCTCGCTCTTTCATGCCGCACTTCTGCCTTCTCGTTTTTCAAGAGCGGTACCTGCTTGAATTTATTTTTACCAGACTTATGATCGATTTTAACGTTTCAAACATCTTTGCCTGTTACTGTTCACGCATACGTGCCCAGTAACGGAATTTGCCGTGGCTTCGCATTTAAATACGGCAAATTCCTGCTACCACCACGTTTTCTTACGGCACTTTCGGTTCCAAAAGTGCCTACCCGTATACAGTAACCTTTGCCTTCTTCTAGCTTGCTTATGCTTACCGGCAGAACTTCATCCAGATATCCAGATAAACCGTTGCCGCCAGAATCAGCGCCGCCGCCCCTAACACCAGCGCATGATAGTTTTTATTCTCCATCCGCATCATTACCCGATCCGGGTTTAAAACCAACCAGACAAGCGGCAGAAATGGCAGGTAATAGCGCCCCTGTACGCCGTCGATATAGGTATTACCCGGTCTGGTGAATGCAATGTACATCGAAGTCCAGACCAGCACTGCCGTTCCCGCGCAGAGTATAAATATCCACAGCTTCTGTTTTTTTGACAGACGTTTTCCACAAGATGGCTGCCCGGCTGTGAGGATAACGGCCGCCGAACCGGCGTACAGCGCCCACGGAAATGACATCGTTCCCGTGTGTCCCAGAAGTCCCAGGGAATTTTCGCCCAGCACATAGGACGGAAGCGTCCGGAACAGGTTGCAGATCAGCACCCACGCGTAGGCAAGCGGCTGTCCCAGAATGTACGCCATCTGCCCTTTCTCGCTGGTGCTGTCACCTCTCGTATCCCCGATATCGCGCGGCGCGATCAGAACCGGCAGGATGAAGGATAACATCATCAGACCGCAGATCACGATAAATCCACCCTTCATCAGGTACATTTCCCGTTTAGAACGGAACTTTTCTGCCGGAATCATCAGTCCCAGAAGAATTAGCGGCGCATATACCGCCTTGACGCGGCAGCCCCAGACAAAGGTAAGCACGATAAGCGCATACGCTTTCCAGTCCATTTTCCGCCCGCCAAGCGCCGCTTCCAGAATGCCCGCGAAAGACAGCCACAAAAATGCCGTGACGGTCGGGTCATAGGAATATGCCCCCGCCAGCATCATCGGCTCGGGCATCAGCGCCAGAAATGCCAGGATCGCCTTGCCGACCGGTGTCTTTTTGATGGCAAAATACAAAACTGCCGCATAGACATAGAGATTTCCCAGCCTCCCCAGCTTATACAGGATTCCAAATGGGATATGAAGCAGCCCTCCCGCTTTCAGCGCCAGCGCCGAACCCACATATCCGGTCATCGTCGTTTTGTTGAGATCCGTACTCCAGAGATGTTCACCGTGCCGGTAACCCGCATTCTGATTCAGATACGAAGTGAGCGCCGCCTGCTCGTCCCGACTCTCCGGCTGATTGTACGGCCAGGTATCTACGCCCGTCGTAAACTCCTGTAAAAGCGCCGGTTCCGCCTGCACCGGCGTCCGGTAATTTGCCATCCAGAATGCCTGCGCGAAATGCACTTCCTCATCCCAGCTCACCTTATTTGCCGGGAGCGACAGTGAAAATATTGTTCCAAACGTCAGGGAGATCAGCAGAAATCCAACCTCGATGCGCTTTGCCACGAAATCCCGGAAACAGAGAAGTGCGATCAAAACCGCCGCCGCACACCAGAAAAGTCCCAGCCGGTACCAGTTGATACCTGCCCGCGCCACCGTCGCAAACCCGGTCAGTGCAAGCGGCATCCCGCCAAAATTCATGTAGGAAATCCCTTCTTCGTCTAGATCCTCCCGCGTAATCAGAAGATCCACGTAGTCCAGCTTCCCATTCACCGGAACCGAAGAAAATTTCAGCACCCGGCAGTTGCGGTCCATGACCATCTTTGCGTCGTGCTCCCGCTGCTCGCCGTAGATGTTGCGGTAACCGAGGCGGACGGTGGCATTTAACAGACCATCGTAATCATAGTGGTAGAGAAACTGGCTGACATAGCTACCGTCCAGTGGAATGTGAAGATAACCGCTTGCATCCGAAAGCTGCAGCACCTCTGTATTTTCCACCTGCCGCCTATTCTCTCCAATGATTTGCCCCGGATCTCCGGTGATTTCACCCAAACCGTTCTTTTCTGTCTCTACCCGCTCAAATCCGCTCACCTGCACCTCGTCCAGAGCGATCGTCCGCGTCGCCTGCCGCGTCCATCCATTTGCCCGGAGCGCCGGGAAATTGCAGACAAACTCGCCCAGAACACCGATCACAAAGACTGCCACAAGCGCCAGAAGCAGCCGCAGCACATCTTTTTTCTCTATTCGATTGATAAAATGCCTGTTAAACTGCATCTGTACTTCTCCCTTATTTTTCCCGTTTAAATTCGGTAAATTTCTGCTGCCACCACGTTTTCTTACGGCACTTTCGGTTCCAAAAGCGCCTACCCGTGAACCGTGTTTTGTCTTTCAAATCAAGCGCTCTAGCGCACTATCTTCTCCACACCTCTATGTTCCAGGATGCGCTCATAATCCTCAATATAATCAACCTCCGCCCAGAAATGCCCGCTGACGTCCTCGACATAGACCGGCTGCTGCCCGGTCATGCTGTAAACAACATTTTCCCACCAGACGCCGTGCTCCTGGCGGTCGATCATCTCCTCCATCCGGCAGATAAATTCCGGCATAAATGCCGCTGAAAACCGTCCGATTCCGATGTACTCGCCCGTCACATCATCCCCGGTCAGCTCTTTTCCATATTTTTTCAAAATTCCATCTTCATAGAAGAACTTATAATCCGCTGTCTCCCGTCGGCTCTCGTCCGCAAACATCACCGGGCTCCTGCCCTGCGCGAGGATCCGGTCAAGCAATTTTTCCTCCAGGTATACGTCACCGTTCATGATCAGCAGATCGTCCCCCATCAAGAACTCCTTCGCAAACCATGCAGACGCAATGCTGTTTGTCACATCGTAAAACGGGTTGTAAAAAAAGGATACTCCCTTATCTGCCAAAACCTCGCGGATCACCTGCGCCTCATAGCCCAGCACGATACCGATGTCCTGGATACCCCGGGAATGAAGCAGGTCGATCGTGTACTCGATCAGGCACTGTCCGCCGCCGATATCCACCGTACATTTTGGTTTTCCCGACAGATAACGCGAGATCCGGGTTCCCCGTCCCGCTGCCAGAATCAATACTTTCACAGAAGCCCCCTCCTTTGCATATCTTTCCACGCCGCAATCAGGCTGTCATTGTCTTCTGACGTCAATGCGCCGATATGACCGACGCGGAACACCGTGTCGGCAAGCGCGCCGCCGTTCGGGCAGATCCAGATGCCGTATTCATCCTTCAAAATCTCAAAAATCCGATGCGCCGAGACCGGTTTTCCATCTTTATCCACACCCGTCGGGTGAAGCGGTGTCAATGCAGCCGAGAGAGAATTGGAAACAATCTCAAACGGCAGATCTTTAATTTTGCTTCGGAAATCTTCCGCCTGACAGCGGATCCGCGCCTGTTCTGTCGCAAGCCCTTTTTCCTCGATCATTGTCAGCCGTTTATGAAGCTGTAAAAGCACTCCTACCGCTGGTGTAAACGGTGTCTGCCCCCGCTCGCCATTTTTCAGATAGTCGCGCAGATCAAAATACATCGAGCGGACCGCCGTCTCCTGCACTCTCGCGATCGCACGCGCCCCCAGCACCAGAATCGAGAGTCCCGGCGGAAGTGCCAGCGCTTTCTGAGAACCGGTCAGCACCAGATCAACGCCCCATTTTCCCATCCAAAATGGATCGGCAAGAAACGAGCTGACCGCGTCAACCGCCAGAATCAGCTGGTTTCGTCTGCAAAAGTCCGAAATCAGCTCCATATCATAGAGAACGCCCGTGGAAGTCTCATGGACATTGACTAAAAATCCGGTAAATCCTTTTCCCTCATACGGTGCCAGGTCTTCTGCCCGAAGCGCCCGTCCGCTCTCCAGCTGGATCTCCTCATGAGGAACTTCATGGATCTCACAAATTTTCGCAAACCGCGCGCCAAAACTGCCGCCGTTTACGACCAGCACGCGGTCGCGCTCTGTAAAAAGGTTCATGACTGCCGCTTCCATCGCCGCCGTGCCCGAACCTGTCAGGAAAACCGCCCGCGCATCCTCAGGCGCCCCCGTGAACTGCTTCATCAGGCGCTCATTTTCCTTCATAATTGCAGAAAATTCCGGTGTGCGGAAATATGGTACTTCTTCCGCCCCGATCGCCCGGATTTCCTCGTCCATCTGAACCGGTCCTACCGCAAAATTAATCATACATTTCCTCCAAATCTATCTAATGTACTCTCGAAATCTTTCTGTGCTCGATTTTGTGAGATGATTTTTTGTCAGTTGTGCCCAAATTTCTGAGGCGTACGCGGTGCGTACGTTGATGAAATTCGGGTGCGGCTGGCGGAAAATCAGCCACAAAAGCAAGTGCAGAAAGACTCCGAGAGTACATTCTAAACAAGTTCTATATCCCGCGTACCCGTCTCCGGTACATCACAAGCGACGTCAGTCCAAAGCAGGCAGTCAGTGCCGCCATCAAAAGCAGATACGAAAGCGATCCTCCCAGCAGTCCCGCCGCCCGTACACAGGGCGAAGAAATAAGGAGCGCCGCTGCCGTCACACCGACATAACCCAGAAAAATTCGTTTCTGCTCCTGCATAATGATGAGTGCATAATAAAACAGATTCACATACGCATTGAACGCGCCGCCCAGAATGATAAACGCCAGCGCCAGGCGGCATTCCCGCAGCATATACGCAATCTTCGGATATAACATTGAGAGAACCGGGATTCCGAGAATCCAGGCACCCCCGACTGCCAGCGCCGTAAGCGCCGCGATGATTGCCGCCAGCCGGCCTACCGTCCCGGCAAATTCCGGGAGCGCATTCCGCTCCCACTGATCCGAGAGTTTCGTGATATACGGGCGGATGACGAAGCCTGCCACCAGATTGATGACGCTGGTCGGCATAAAGATCGCACCGAATACCGCCTGATACTTGTCCGCCATATTGCCCTCGATCGCATATTTCGCGGCAGAAAAAATATAAAAATCCAGAATAACCGATAAAAACAGGACTACATTTTCTTTAAACAACAGCCCGACACGCCCGGAGCGGACCTCCCAGTCCACCTGCGGCAGATGACCGATTACCGAAAAATCAAACAGGCACACGCCCGCCAGCTGCGCCAGTACCGCCGCCAGGCAGGAGCCAACCAGGTTGTGGGTCGCATTCAAACTGCCTAAAAAGACACCGACCGATAAAACCGTCCTGAATGCGTTTGATTTGCCCGTCAGATACAGGCGTCCATCACGCTGAAATTCTGCCTCGTAAGCGTCCGCGAAACCGTCGATCACCTTGTACGCGACCATTAAAAACACCGTCGCCGCCTTGACAAAGGCATAGTCCCGGTTGATCACCGTCACATAAAAAAGCCCGGCTACCAGCGCCGCGCCGCAGGTCATCAGGCGCAGCCGCAGATATTCGCCAAACGTAAACCGCCGCCTCGTATCCGTGATCTGGAACGGGCGGATGCCAAAATAGGCCACCATAAACATATGCTGACCAAATGTAGAATACGCAAAGGAGAAGATACCGCCCTCATCCTCGCCGACAATCTGGATGACCGCGATCGTCAGCACCATGGACGCCAGTGCATAGAGAAAGCTCCCTATCATATTCCAGCTCATATTTCGTTTTTCAATCTGCCCGTCTCCACCGATCAGGGCGTTCGCTAAATATTTTACCACTACAGTATCTCTTCCTTTGAAAATTCCAGCCGGCTCGGCGTGTGTGTTTTGCGTTTTTCAACCGGCGGAAGCTGCATGAAATCGCCATACATTTTTGTCAGCATTTCCTCGATATTTCCTGGGAAATTCATGCGTCTGCCCTCAAATTCCAGCTTCCGGAGCGGATAACAGCGCGCCCGATCCACGACATTCCAGTATGGGCTTGTGTCCGGCAGAAATGCCATCCGGCGTGTCCGGTATTTATTGTATTTACGGCAGACCCGCTCACAGCGCATCCGCAGCCACTGAGGCGAGATATGGAGCAGCTTTATCGCCTTGTAGACCATCCCGCAGACCGCCCAGATAAGCTTCGCCTTGATGCCCCGCTGCTGCAGCGTCGGACGCGGAATCGCCCGCAGAATCATCAGCTTACTCCAGAACCAGGCCGTCCACGACTGAATCTGGTATAGAACCGGGTTGTCCGCCACATTGTCAAGCACATAAAGATCCAGAAAGATGCCGAACGGACAGTCCACATCCTTCATAACCTCCTCAACAAACACCGTCCCCTTCTTCACCAGACGGGTTGTCATCAGCGGATAATTGGGATATCGCTCTGCATTGAGAACCAGATACCGGTCGCTCATCTTCTTTTCCACGATCCGGAGCAGGCGCTCAAAATCCCGCCGCGGCATCGCAATATCGATATCGTCGTCCCAGGGAATAAATCCCTTGTGCCGCAGCGCGCCGATTCCCGTTCCGGCTATCCCGAAATATTCCAGATGATAGTCTTCACAGATCCGGATAAAATCATCCAGAATCGACAGAATCTCTCCCTGCAGCTGTTTCAGAACTTCTGGCTCATAAAATTTACTGTCCATATCGATGTCTGTCCCCTCCATCAAGCCCGCAGAACACCCCACGCCTGCCGCAGCTGATCATATTTTCCTTAATAGTATGAGGGTATTCTACTATATTTTAAAAGAAAAGTAAACCGCGGCTACTTTTTACCCTCTTTCTCAGGTTCCCACACCTCTATCTCCCGCTTCCATCCAAACAGGTGTCCCGGAAGCGAATATGCCGCTCCGATCCCCAGCCCGATTGCGACCGCCATCTTGATTGTATCCATGCCATACTGGAGCGCCAGCGCTTCCTGCCCCATAAAAAAGTTGTAGGCGGTATAATAGATCGCCGCTCCGGGCACAAGCGGGAAGATGCCGCATACCAGAAAGAGGATCGTCGGCGCTTTCCGCTGTATCGCCAGACAGCGCGACAGCATCGTCAAGACCGCGCTCGCCGTGAAGGTCCCGATGATCGGCGTCTGATAAGCTGCCATGACCGCCAGATACACGCCCCAGCCGACTGCCCCGCAGATACCACAATCCAGCCAATACTTCTTCGGAACTCCAAACAGCGCCGAAAAGGCGGCAGTTCCGACACAGGCCGCCAGAAGCTGCCCCAGAATTTCCCCTGCCATTTCCATCAGAGCATACCTCCCATCGCAAACATCCAGAACCGCAGTGCCACACCAACTCCGATCGCGATACAGCCCGCCGTCAAAAAGGCGTCTACAAAACGGATCAGACCGGATAAATAATCATTTTCCAAAAAATTCCGGATCGAATTGGTCAGCGGCACACCCGGCGCCAGCGTGAACACAGCTCCGATCATGACATGATCCAGGCTTTCTCCCAGCCCGATCCAGCACAGCAAACAACAACACAATGCAAGCACGCTGCTCGTCATGATCGTCTGCATCATCCGGGACGAAGAAAAGCGCGGAGCTGCGTATAAAAGGAACAGATACAGCAGCACGCCCGTCACAAATGCCGCCGCCGTATCGCGCAGGCTGCCCTGGAACAGGTAACAAAATCCAGCGCTTCCAATTCCTGCCGCCAGAACCTTTCCCCGATTTTCGAGCACTTTCATGTGTTCAATCTGCTCAAGGCGCATCCGCATCTCATAAGGACCGCATTTACCCGCCGCAATCTTTCTCGACAGATCATTTAAGGCATCCACCCGGCATAGAATCGTAGGTGCCAGCGGCACATGACAGATACGGCTGGAATAAAACCGCCCGTCAATCACCACATTTGAAAAAATTCCATTCGCAATCACATACGCATTAAATGCTTCAAGACGCAGCGCCCGCGCCGCATACTCCATCGCCTGCTCCGCCCGGAATACCTCCCCGCCATTGGAAAGGATCGCATTCCCCAGACGGGTCACCAAACGGAAGCGCTCGATCTGGGAACAATCCTCGATCGAAGCGCGTACTATTTCCTTCATTCTGTTTCTCCCCCTGTTTTTATTTTCTGTCCATCCGTTTTCTCTATCCCATTTTCTCCCCCTTCTATCCGCTCACTGGTTCACTTCTCCAAATCCGCCGCCCATTTTGGTCTTTCCCCAAAAAATCGTTCCGTTTTGAATTAAATTTACCCGTCAAAACTCCCCCTTTGGTTGACGTTCCAACAAAAATCCTGTATAGTGGATATGTTATATTAAAGAATGATGCCGCAAGGGGGATATATCTATGGATCATAATGTTACCATCGGTGCCAAGGTGAAAGCCTTCCGTACCGCAAAAAAATACACACTGAAACAGCTCAGCGAAGAGTCCGGTCTGTCCATCGGCTTTCTTTCCCAGTTGGAGCGCGGTCTCTCTTCGATCGCAATCGACTCTCTGGCAAAGCTTGCTACGATCCTCGGAGTTAGTCTGTCTTCGTTCTTTGACTCCTCCGCCGATCAGGAGAAATCCCCGGTCAGCCGGAGTTTTGCCATGCACTGTTCCCAGATCAACCCCCAGATCGTACAGTACCTGGTCAATGGAAATGCACAGGGATTTGCCTGTCTTCCGCGTATTTTCCACCTGATGCCGTCTGCCACCACAAGCTCTGAAAACCAGCTTGAGATGAATCAGCACGACGGTGAAGAATTTATCTACGTTCTGGAGGGTATCCTGACCGTATATCTGGACGGCAGCGAATACTGCCTGAATCCGGGCGACAGCATCCAGATCCACTCCCAGACCCCGCATGACTGGGTCAACAACACAAACCGTGTCGTTAAGATTCTGACCGTACACACGCCGAATCCGTTTGTTCATGGGAATGAAGTCGTATTTTAAATAGTCTGCGCGGTATAGAAACATAATAAAAGCTGTCTCTTTTAGAATTTCAAGATGTTTTTATTTTCTTTTTGGTTTTTCCCATCTCAGGAAACAAAAACTCCTGCATTTCTGAAAAAGACAGCTTTTTCATATCTTTTACACCGTATACACCGTTTTTCCTGCCAGATACACTTCCAGCACATCATCCAGCGCACGAATATTCTTTGAGACATCTCCCTTTACAACCAGCAGATCCCCCGCCAGGCCCTCTTTCAGGCTACCCGTCTCCTTCTCGATCCCAAGCACGCTCGCCGCATTGTAGGTTGCGGTTCTCACTGCCTCCACCGGCGTGATTCCATAGTCTACCATATAGCCGAGTTCCTGATGAATCGGAAGCGGCGGTGCTTTGTAGAGTACCATGTCGCTGCCTGCCAGCACCGTAACTCCCGTGTCATAGAGCTTTTTGAAATTGTCCCGGTACGCCTCAAACGCCGGTTTGAAAAATGCCTGATCGTGAACGGCTCTGGCGGCGATCGGGTTGTCCATGTCCACACCCGCCTCGATCATCTGCTTCGTCTGCTCATACAAATATGTGTACGCCGTGATCGTCGGCGTCCACGCGATTCCTTTTTCCGCCATCTGGCGCGCCTGCGCCTCTGTTAAAAAGGTTCCGTGCTCGATCGTGTCAAATCCCGCGTCAATACACATCTGAATCGACGGCTGCGTACCCGAATGAACCGCGATCTTCACCCCCTGGCGGTGCGCCTCATCCACCGCTGCATCCAGTTCTTCCTGGGTAAATTCCGGAATATCGCCGCGGTTGCTCGTCAGGATCTTGACCCAGTCAGCTCCCGCGCGCAGCTGTCTTCGGATAGCGGCGCGCACGCCCCACGGGCTGTCCGCCTCCTCGACCCCATCCTGATGTCCGTGTCCTCCGGTCATGCAGATACCTGCGTCCGCATGGATGATCCGCGGGACCGTCACATATCCCTTCTGACCTGCCAGGCGCAGCTGCTTCATCAGATTGGGCGGACAGGACAGATCGCGCACCGTCGTGATACCGAGCCGCAGCGACTGTTTCGCCTGCTCCAGCGCATAGTATGCCACCATATAATCGTCATAATTATCCAGATCCGGCTGGCTGTAGTAGTAGCCGAAATGCACATGCATATCAAACAGTCCCGGCAGGATCGTCGCCTCGCCGTAATCCTTTACCATCTCTTCCGGGTAGCGCCCCGCCGCTTCCGCAGCGTCTCCTATCCAGCCGATTTTTCCCTCTTTATCCAGATACACCGCCTGATCCTGCAAGCAGGTTCTGCCATCTCCGGTAATTAAATACTTCGCCCTTAGAATCATTTTCACGGACTTCCTTTCTCTTTTTCATAAGCATGAAATTTTCAGTCGAATATCGTCATTTCACGCAGTTTTTCAGTTTTCTATATCGTAACACCGGGATTTTGTTCTTGTCAATATTGGAATGCGGAGTGTACGCTAAAACGTGTTTCAATTGTGTTACTGTTCACGCATACGTGCCCAGTAACGGAATTTGCCGTGGCTTCGCATTTAAATACGGCAAATTCCTGCTGCCACCACGTTTTCTTACGGCACTTTCGGTTCCAAAAGTGCCTACCTGTGAACAATAACTCAATTGTTACTGTTCACGGGCAGGCAGAAAAAGAGCGGCACACATTTCTGCATACCGCCCAAACCAGCGACTGTCCACACACAAGCAGTCACTCTGAATTGATTCATTTTATTTTTTAGTAAAACAATCTGTTTACCGCACTGAAGATACCGCGGATAGATGCTCTCGTAATGTTGGAGCTGATGCCGACACCGTAGGTTGCCCGGCCACTCTTTACATCCATCAGATGGATGTAGGACGCTGCCTGTGCGCCGGAACCGGAACGAAGTGCATGCTCGTTGTAGTCCAGAACACGGATCTCGATGCCAAGTGCCTCCTCGATCGCTCTCTGTACCGCATCGATCGGTCCGTTACCTACGCCCTCAACGGTGCGCTCGGTGTCATGAGCGGTAAAGGTAAGAGTTGCAACGGTTGCGAATGCGCCGCCCTCGTACTCCTTGTCTGTGATCTGGCATTTTTTGAAGTGCATCGGCTCTTTTCTGTCCAGGTAGTTTGCACGGAACTCGTCCATGATCTGCTCCGGAGCTACCTCGCCCTGCTTCTCTGCAATCTTCTGGATAATGTCAGCAAACTCTTTGTGCATTCCCTTCGGAAGACGGAATCCGTAGAAGGAATCCATGACGAAGGCTACGCCGCCCTTGCCGGACTGGCTGTTGATGCGGACAACCGGCTCGTACTCGCGTCCGATATCACTCGGATCGATCGGCAGGTACGGAACCTCCCAGATGCCGTCGTTTCTCTTCTGCAGCGCCTGCATACCCTTGCTGATTGCATCCTGATGGGAACCAGAGAATGCGGTAAATACCAGCTTGCCTGCATACGGATGTCTCGGGTCAACGGCCATCTTTGTGCAGCGCTCACAAACCTCGGTGATCTCCTTTACATTTTCCAGATTTAACTCCGGGTTGATACCCTGGGAGAACATATTGTAAGCGATATTTAATATGTCGATATTACCAGTACGCTCGCCGTTTCCAAGCAGTGTACCCTCGACACGGTCTGCACCTGCCAAGAGAGCCAGCTCGGTCGCTGCAATGCCGGTACCACGGTCATTGTGCGGATGGATACTTAAAATAATGCTGTCACGGTTCTTAAAATGCTTGTTCATCCACTCGATCTGGTCTGCGTATACGTTCGGAGTCGTCATCTCAACCGTTGCCGGAAGGTTGATGATGATCTTATTGTCCGGAGTTGCGCCCCACTCTTCCTGTACAGCGGTGCAGATATCCAGTGCAAAATCAAGCTCGGTTCCGGTAAAACTCTCCGGAGAGTACTCAAGGATTACTTTTCCGTCGTAATCTTTCATATATTTCTTTACCATGCGGGTACCATCGATCGCGATCTGCTTTACTTCCTCGCGGTCTGCATGGAATACAACCTCACGCTGTAAGGTAGAAGTCGAATTGTAAATATGTACGATCGCCTTCGGAATACCCTGGATGGCATCGAAGGTTCTCTTGATCAGGTGCTCGCGGCACTGGGTCAGAACCTGTACAACTACGTCGTCCGGGATAAGCTTGCGTTCTACTAACTGGCGCAGGAAATCGTACTCGATCTGGGAAGCTGCCGGGAAGCCAATCTCGATCTCTTTAAATCCAAGTTTTACCAGGAGGTTGAACATCTCGATCTTCTCCTCTACGACCATCGGCTCAACCAGTGCCTGGTTGCCGTCGCGCAGATCAACGCTGCACCAGATCGGCGCTTTCTCAATCTCTTTATTCGGCCACTCACGCTCCGGGTAATCTACCACCGGAACTCTCTTATATTTCTTGTAATTTAACATGTCTTTCTCCTCCATCACTCTATCCCTGGTCTCTTTCCAGGTACCTCATCATCAAAAAACGCAGTTCCTATCATCCTAAGCTTTGGAGTCGATAGATCACACCGTACCTTTTAACAATGAATAAAATTACTGATTCTGGTCTAACCCCATCATAATCATCCCTTTTCTATCATAAAAGAAATTATTTCGATTATAGATTATACCATCGGAAATAAAGGATATCAAGAGAAAAACGGGGCAATTACAGGTGTTCTGGCATTACTGTACACGCATACGTGAACAGTAACTTCTGGCATTTCTTACATAAAATTATCTATTTTTTCTGTCCTCTGGTTTTTTCATCTTCTGTCTCCAGGACCGTATCAGATGCGCCGCCAGCCGGTTTCCAAAATACCCCGCCGCGCATCCCACAATCATGCCGCCCAAAACATCGGTCGGGTAATGCACATATAAATACATTCTTGAAAACGCCATCAGGATCGCCAGAGGCAGCGTGATTTTCCACCATTTTTTCGCCCCGGCAAAGTACAGAGCCGCGACTGCAGCAAACGAAGCCGCCGTATGTCCCGACGGGAAGGAATAGTCCGCCGGGCGGGCAATGAGCAGCTGAACTGTCTGGTTCACATCGCACGGACGGATCCGGCAAACCATAGGCTTTAGTAAGATATTACAGATGATCGCATCCAGACAGAGCGCTGCCGCCAGCGCAGCTCCCCATCTTCTCGTCCGCGGAATCATAAGCAGCAGGCATGTAAACAGAATCCAAATCATTCCTGCATTTCCAAGCCGCGAAATAAACACCATCCAGACATCGCCCACCGGCGTCCGCATCTGCTGAATCCAATCCAGTATTTGTAACTCCATTTTCATTTTGCTCCCTCTGTTTTTTATACAACTTTATGCGCGAGCCATCTCCGGCCCATAAAGCGGAATGTGAATACGATGCCCCGGATCGTCCAGTCTGTAAACATGCCGATCCACACCGCGATCGGTCCGAAGCCGTGGACGCGGCAGAGATAAATGCACAGCGTCACCCGGAACGCCCACATACTGATGCAGGAGAGAATCATCGAAAACCTCACATCCCCGGCAGCCCGCATTCCATATGCCGGAATAAATGCGAGCGTCCAGACGATCGGCTTTACCACCGTGATCCATCCGACCATGTAGAGACACATCTTCGCACTCTCCGGCTCCATGCCGCCCAGAATCGTGACCGGTTTCGTCGCCAGAAATACGAGCGCACAGCTTGCGATGATGACGCCCTCCGCCACTGCCGTCAATTTTTTGATATAATAGATCGCCTCATCCTTGCGCCCCGCGCCGAGACACTGTCCGACCACCGTCATCATGCCGATTCCGATACCGATCGCCGCGATGCCGTTTAAGTTTTCCAGAATATTCGTCATCGCCTGGGCTGCGATCGCGATCGTCCCGAGGGTCGAGACGGTTGACTGAATCGCAAGCTTTCCAAACTGGAACATCGCATTTTCGATACCGTTTGGGATTCCCAATGAGAGAATCCGCATAATCCGGCGTCCGTCCGGACGGATATGCAGATAGTCACGCACCGCAATTTCCTGGCTGGGATTGTGCAAAAAGGCGAACACCACCACTGCCGAGATAACGCGGGAACCGAGCGTGGCAATCGCCGCACCGGCAACTCCAAGATGGAAGCCCCAGATAAGCACCGCATTTCCGGCGATATTTAACCCGTTAGAGACGACCGCGATCGTCATCGGAAGCCTTGTATTTCCCTGCGCCCGGTAGATCGAGGAACCGGCATCATAGAGGGCGATAAATGGGAACGAAAGCGCCGTGTAGAAGAAATAGATCTGCGCTGCCTCCATGACATCCGCCTCGACGCTGCCGAAAATCAGCCGCAGCAGCGGTCCGCGTGTCAGAAGGCAGACTGCCATGACCGCCGACGAGATGCACGCCACCACAAAAGATAACTGTCTCGCGGATTCCTCCGCATTTTTCTTATCTTTCTGTCCGATGTACTGGGAGCAGACGATCGTGCCGCCTGCCGCCAGCGCATAGAATGCCTGTATCACTAAAATATTGATGGAGTCAACCAACGAGACCGCCGAGATCGCCGCCGATCCCACGTTGCTGACCATAATGCTGTCTGCTGTACCCATCAGGGAGTTTAAAATCTGCTCTACGATCAGCGGAACCAGAAGAATCCGCAGATCGCGATTGCTGAAAAGATGATTTGTCTGCTCTTGTCTGCCCATATGCTGTCCTGTAACTTTCTATATTTTATTCTCTGTCCAAATGGTCTGTTTTTCTAACGGTCAGGCATCACATGCACGGACGCCGCCGCATCTGAGACGAAATTACCCCCTTAGCATGATAACGGATACATATAATAATTCCGCACCATTTCCCTATCCTTCGTTCACCAGCGTCAGAATCCAGTACAGCCATGCCCGCACTGAACTTGACCTTCGCACGATCAGATTTTCCCCGCAGACCTGGTATTCCCGCATTTTCTTTGCAACATACTCCTTGTCCGGCACATCTCCGATCTGAAGGGCAGCCTCGAATAGATCGTGGAAAATCGGGTGTTCCAGAATCAGGTGGACGTATTCAAGCTGGCGCGCCCTATACGGCAGTTTCAAAAGCCGTCTTCCGCTCGCCGTGATATGCACTTTCACGCCGTCCTCATCCGTCTGCTTCTCCGCCAGCCCCAGATAGCGGCACGCGTTGAAATAATAGTCCGACTGTCGCTCCTTAAATCCAAAAAGCTGCGCGATCTCCCCACTCGTCATTGGATTCTCGTTCAGCCGTTCCACCAGTGAAATAACCTTGTAAAAACTGTCCGCCTGGATAAAGGTAACCGGCGGTTCCGGTTTGACCTTTGTCCGTGCCCAGACATCGTATAAATCATCCAGCGTGATCTCAATTTCCTCTAAGCTGTAATTTCGCTCCTGTACCAGCCGCAGCGAATTGTAATAGCGCAGATCCGTAAATTCATATTCCAGCAGACGGAAAATATTATTCGAATACACCATAAACACCGGACGGATCGGCTTGTGTATCTTCCCCGCCCAGAGTCTTATCGGATAATAGAGCTGCCGGATCAGAAAATTGCTGTGGACGACGTTTTTTCCCTCGAGCAGCGTAAATACATTCTCATTTTCAAATCCGCCGTCGATCTCGACCTGCGAATTCTGTACCTGGATAAGCGGCTTTTTCTCAATCAGCTCTGATTTTTGATAGTCGCTGACATAAAACTCAAAATTTCCAGACCCCATCCGCCCCGAAACCGTCTGCACCATGCGATCTTCGCCCAGAAAATCATCCAGAATCCCCGTGATGCTCATAACGTTGATCGCGCTAGCTTCCGAACGGATGTCATGAAGGTCGATCGACTCAAAGTAATCGGGTATCTTCGCGCTCGTCACCCGCTTGATACCGGACGGAATCTCCGGAAAATCCTGATATAAGTCAAACTCCCCCAGCACATAGCCGCCGCGCGACACCGGAAGAATCGAAATCTTCTTTCCAAACACCCGCGGCAGGGATTCCCGCGTATCAAATTTCGTCATCAGACGCGGTTCCTTGACTTCACGGATCTGGTCGGCGGTGATGTAAAACCGCCCATGTTTCTCAATTTCCCGCTCAATCCGGTATTTATCAAATAAAATTCGCCATTTATCATCAATCAAGCTCATAATTGTGTACCAGAACTTCCTGAATCTCCCCGCGCTTCTCCGGTTTCACGTTGATCGCGCGCTTGGCATCCACGTGGTCGATGATGTAATCTTTATATAAATCCTCGATAAATTCGCAGGACGAATTGGAAAGCAGGAACTTGATGCCCTTTGCATTCAACATGTCACACTGCTCTTTTAATGCGATCTGCTCTTCCTCCCCGAAGCCGCCCGCAGTGTAGCCCGTGAACGACGCCGACGAGCTGATCGGCATATAAGGCGGGTCAAAATAGACGAACGCGCCCTTCCGGATGCCCTTTAACGCCTCGCGGTAATCGCCGCATTTGATCGTGATGTTTGCTTTATTTAAATACGTATTCAGCGCATGGATAGTCGCCTCGTTCGTGATATTCGGGTTCTTATATCTGCCCCACGGAGAATTGAACTCGCCGGAGCTGTTGACGCGGAACAGGCCGTTGTAGCAGGTCTTGTTCAGGTAAATGATCCGCGCTGCCCGTTCGACGTTGGTCCGCGTCTGATACGTCTCCTTGTCGCGATCCCACGCCCTCACCGTATAATAATACTCCTCGCAGTTCTGTTCCTTATGGGCGCTCAGCGCCGCAATCAGCTCTTCCGGATCTTCCTTGATCGTACGGTATACATTGATCAGCTCTTCGTTGGAGTCATTGATCACCGCCTTGTTCGGCTGTCTCCCAAAGAGCACCGCACCGCCCCCGATAAACGGCTCATAATAGGTCGAACATTCCGGGATCAGCGGATTGATGCTGTCCAGCAGCTGCCGTTTGCCGCCTACCCATTTGAGGATGGGCATGACGAACGGATTTTTTCTTGACATCGGATAGGGTACCTCCTTCTGTTTGTCTTTCTATTCACCTACAGAACCTGCCGCCGGCAGCTTCTTCCGGATACATTGCAACACAAAAACGGGAAATCAGATGTCCGCTTGTGCTCTGATTACCCGTTTATTATAATCGTACAACTGTTCTAGTTTATTATACTTGACTTTGGGGTGGATGTCCAGCATTAGAACCGGAAATTCCTTATGTATTCTCAAGCTATATCATTGTTACGGTTTCGTATGCTCCGCTCCTAAGCCTAAGTAACATTTTGCATGATCTTTATTACACTCATATACAATTGAATATCCTTTATGATCCTCAGTATCCTCAAAATTAACTAGACAGGTTCCAGCCTTCATCTCAGCCTTATGTCCATCTAAAAAAGTCACCGAGTGCCAGTCATCAGCGTTATCTGTCTCCCAATAAAGTTTAACCTTCGGATTTCTCTGCTGGGTAGACATATAATCTGCCTGTATTTCCGCATAATATGCCCTGAGATTCGCCCAGTCTGCCGCCACCTTCGCCTTGTGCATCTGTGCCGTAAAAATCGGAATTGAAATTGATACCAGTATTCCAATAATAACCACCACTATCAATAGCTCAACCAGTGTAAAACCTTCCCGTCTCTTCATCACAAATTTCTCCTTCTGTCAGTTTATGTTATTATACCCATTTTTTCTCTAATGCAAATACATATTTTTAACAAAATCGATATTCATAAATCAAACAAGGCAAAAGTATGTATTTCCTTTCAGTACATCCAAATTTATCGGGATGACTCCACTTTCTCAGCCGGCCAGGATTTTCTCAGTGCCGCATAGGAAACCAGAAAGTTGGCAAGCCATCCTGCCGGCACGGCAAGCCAAACAAAATTAATACCAAAACGCGGTGCACCGATCAACGCCACGGACAGGCGGATCGCAAGATTTACCATGTTGGCAACGAGGAATGGCCGCATAATTCCGAGTCCGCGAAGGACTCCATCGGTCGCCATTTTAATTCCCATGAAAATAAAGAAGTAACCAAGCCATCTCATATAATCCCCCGACACCTGATAAGCCAGGGCGGTTCCGTCTTTTCCAAGGAACAGTGATGAAATCTGCGTGTGCAACGTTTCAATGACAAGGAAAGCAAGCGCCGCAAAACACACATCCAGCACCAATGCTGCGTGGTAGCCTTTTTTGATGCGCTGGGTTTTGTTTGCGCCAAGATTCTGGGAAACAAATGGGGAAACCGCATTGCCGATGGACACAAAAATCAGGGAAAAAACATTCTCCACACGCATCGTTGCCGCGTATCCGGCGAGTGCCTGTGTGCCGAAAGGATTTACCACCGCCTGTACGATCATCATACCGATGGATACGGTAGACTGCTGAAGAACCGACGGAACAGCAATCCGAAGCATTGAGCGCAGCTCCTGTCCGTCAAACCAGGCAAAGATACTCTTATACCGCCGCATCCGGTAAAAGAAAATCAAAAGTGAAAACACAGCCGAAATGCCCTGTGCGATCAAAGTTGCAAGCGCCGCACCGAACACGCCAAGTCCCAGACCGGCTACCATCCAAAGATCCATTACAATATTCAGGATTGATGAAAAGATCAGCAGTCCCAACGGAATTTTTGATTCACCGATGGAAGTGAACATGGTAGAGAGAATATTGTACATGAACAAAAACGGAAAGCCCACAAAATAGACCCGCAGGTACAGCACTGCTTCCTCCAGAATATCGGCAGGAGTCTGTAATCCGCTCATCATCGCATGGGAAAAACAAAAGCCAAAGACACCAAGGATGATGCTCAGTAGCAAAAAGCTGATCAGTGATGTAGACACAATCGTTTTCATTTTTCCATACTCTTTGGCACCGAAATAGCGGCTCACAAGCACACCTGCACCAGCACCGGCCCCCAGTGCCACACAAATGAAAACATTCGTCAGCGCTGCACAGGCGCCAACCGCCGCCAGTGCGGAGGAACCCACAAACTGGCCGACGATAATGGAGTCCGCCATATTGTATACCTGCTGAAAAAAACTGCCGAGAATCATCGGCATTGCAAAAACCGTCAACGCTTTCAGCGGCGCATCGGTAATCAAATACTCATCTTTTGACATGATCCTATTCCTCCACAACTTCCTGCTTTTTACCCGAAAGCACAAGCTTAGCAAGTACGATCCGTAATTCGTGTACAAAAATTCCGGCAAAACCAAAACAGGGTCCAGAAATAATTGGCATAACATTGTTAATTCGTTTCATAATTTCACTCATTCACTTTCTGCGCCACAGTTGCAGCTATGGTTATCCGGTGCCTCCATTGCCTTTTACTGTGTTCAGCAGCTGCTGGGAATGTATGTGTACCCAGCATAATATTTATATAAACCGCCAGTTTTTCTGTCTATTTATATTATAATCGATCTTCCATTTAAGATACAATCATTATACACAAAAAAGCTCCGCCTATATTTTAGTATAGACGAAGCTTCCTATTCTAACTCCTAATCCTCCATATTTTCTCTTCTCAATAGCTCAAACAATGTCAGCAGTCCCTCACATAAAACAGGATCCAAAACCGGAATTCCTACTGTCTTTTCGATGGAGGGAGCAATACGGATACTGGACATTCCTGTGCAGCTAAGGGCAATCACATCGGCCCCCATCTCTTTCTGCGCAGCCGCTGCTTTCATGGTGGCCTCATATCCTCTGTCTGTCATCAAATCCAGGACATTTTCTACCCCATCTCCCTTTGCATTGTCTACGATCCGATCACCGAATATCCGCTGATATCCTGACGGTACATCTTCAGTAATCCCCAACACAGCCGGATGACTGCCAAAAAACAGACTCAACGCTGCAGTACTGGATCCCGCTCCTATAACCGGAATCGGTACGGCCTGTCTTGCCTCCGGAACTCCCGGGTCACCGGCACAGCTGATAATAATAGCCTGACAGCCTTCCTTCCACAGTTCCACTGCAAGATTCACCACCTTAGGTACACCTACAGCGAATGTTTCATCGTCATGAATTCCCTCCGGTTGATCCGGAATACATCGTGACACCACCTGGAACATAGGGAAATACGATTCTATCAGCTTTCCATGCAGCTGCAGCAATTCCTCGTCCTCTGTGGTCAGCACCCGAATCAGACCAACTTTATAAGTTTTCATATTATACGTTCCTTCTCTCTTGGTTTCCTAAAAATACTTTCATGAGCAAAATACTCAGGCAGCAATTGGAATATCTCCTTAAATCTGGAAAATTCCATCTAACATAACTAGCTTGTCATCCAAATATAATGTAGGATTCTTAATAATTCCATCCATATGGCAATCTGCCTGATTATTTCCTCCAAATCCCACGTTAGTACCAAAAGCAATATGGACAGTCTGATACGCTTTCTCATCCTCCAGAATAATACCGATCAGTCTGGCCGCATAGTTGGTTCCAATGCCCAGTTCACACAGAGTGGCATTGTTTCTATTTCTCAAGAGAATCTCCAATTTCTCCGCTTCTTTTCCTTGGATGCTTTGAAGAATCCCGTTCTTCACTTTCACTTCCAAAGGCTGTTCTAATAAACCGATTCCAACCATAGATCCATCAATCACCATCGTACCATTTGCTCCCGTCTCTATCGGAGCTATGTAGGACTCTCCGGAAGGAAGATTTCCCGCCTGCCCCTTTTCCCGATAGACGCCATGGCTAGATACACCACGCCGCCCCCGAAGATCAAGCGTTAAAACATGTCCATCTTTCTCTATGCGGGCTGTATTGGCATTCGTCAATAAATCAGTCACCTGCTCTGTAAGTGCCATAACACGACTGTAATCTGCAGTCATAGCACCCATGGCAAACATTTCCTCCGTGATTCCCGGCATTGTAGCAATCCTTGCTCCAGCTTCCGCTGCCTCAATTTTGGCTCGTGTATGCGTAATCGATGTTTTCATGGGGCAAATTACCACATCCGCCGCTTTCATGGCAGCTGCCACTACAGCGGGTGGTTCCTGACCAGACACCTCTCTAGCAGTCATAGTCATTAACATAGCTTCTGCTTTCAAAAGTTTAGCCGCCTGATACAAGGCCTGACCAATGGCATACTTCTCATCATCGGTCACTATCAGTACATTCGTAAACGCTCCATATCAAGTACCTGTTCCTCCACTCCTTTTTCTGCCATAATAGTCTCACACTATACAGA
>ERZ1106915.242-NODE-242-length-88773-cov-7.802137_pt1 | contig 88773 bp, 77 predicted proteins | sample MGYA00403653_ERZ1106915 | MGnify/ENA primary metagenome ERZ1106915 (study PRJEB35170, sample SAMEA104062404) | human gut metagenome | biome: human gut; feature: human-associated habitat; material: faeces | place: Denmark | collected 2012-06-06 ...
TTTTTGATTCGTGGTGCAATTTTCAGGTTAGAGATTGCTCCGTGAATAATTCAGGTTTATGTGTGCTTATGTAAGAAATATAAGACTAGATGTTAAAAGATGGAGGAAGAGAAGGTGAATTATCACATTCTGACACTGTTTCCGGAAATGGTGATGGACGGACTGAACACGAGCATCATCGGACGCGCCACAAAGAAAGAACTTCTCTCGATTGAGGCGATCAATATCCGGGATTATACAAAAGAAAAACACGGTCATGTGGACGATGCGCCGTACGGTGGCGGTGCCGGAATGGTGATGCAACCGGCTCCGGTCTGCGACGCGTATGAAGCACTCTGTGAGAAGATCGGGAAGCGTCCGCGAGTCCTCTACATGACTCCGCAGGGAAGGGTTTTTAACCAGAAGATTGCGGAGGAGCTCTCAAAGGAGGAGGATCTCGTCTTCCTCTGTGGACATTACGAGGGCATCGATGAGCGTGCGCTTGAGATGATCGTGACCGATTATCTCTCGATCGGAGACTACGTGTTGACGGGTGGAGAGCTTCCGGCGATGGTGATGATCGACTGTATTTCCCGTCTCGTGCCGGGAGTGCTCAACAACGATGTCTCCGCAGAGATCGAGTCGTTTCACGATAATCTGCTCGAATATCCGCAGTACACTCGCCCGGAAGTCTATGAGGGACGACAGGTTCCGGAGGTGCTTCTTTCCGGTCATCACAAGAAGATTGAGGAGTGGCGCAGAGAGCAGTCGATCAAGCGAACATTAGAGCGCCGCCCGGATCTTCTCGAGGATGCAGTTTTAAGCAAGAAGGAAAAAATTTACCTTGCAAAACTGCGGGCACAGCAAGAAATGCAGGCACAGCAAGAAGAACAGAAAAATCAGGAATAAAAATAAGGTTACAGAAATAATTAGAAAAGTACTTGCAATTACAAAATGAATATGATAAAATTGATGCGTTGTGACGAAGAAAAAAGAGATATTCCTCTGTTGCGCGGGACGCATTAAGAATGTCAAGTAGATGAAGGAGGTTCACACAAATGAACGAAATTATTAAGAATATTGAAGCAGCTCAGCTGAAGGCATCTGTACCGGAGTTCCGTGTTGGTGATACTGTTAAGGTATACAACAAGATCAAAGAGGGTAACCGTGAGAGAATCCAGGTATTCGAGGGTACTGTAATCAAGAGACAGAATGGTGGCGCAAGAGAGACCTTCACCGTTCGTAAGAATTCTAACGGAATCGGTGTAGAGAAGACCTGGCCGGTACATTCCCCGTTCGTAGACAACATCGAGGTTGTTAGAAAGGGTAAAGTAAGACGTGCAAAACTGAACTACCTGAGAAGCAGAGTTGGTAAGGCTGCAAAGGTAAAAGAGCTGGTTAAATAATTTTGCGAATTTTGCGTAGACGAGAGGGGACAATGTTTATTGTCCCCCCTTTTGTTATTTTACATGTCGAGGATGCGTCGAGGACGCGTCCATTGATTATAACGCGAAGGGATGCAGAAAGAAATACGTAAAAAGTGCATGGAGAAATGCATACAGAAACGTAAAGGTATCCTTTTGTGTCAGAGATGAATATGGAGTATTTTCGTGTATTTTTATCAAAGTGATGAAAGCAACCTGGTTCGGCGTGTGTCCAGCTGGGTGGTGGATATTGCAGTCGCATTGGCATTCGCCTGGTTTTTCCTCAATTTTTTTGGTTCTCAGATTGTAGTTGGAGGTCCTTCCATGCAACCCCTCTTAAATTCGGGGGATGTAGTTCTGATCAACAGGATGGCTTATGATTTTGGAAAACCGGATCGCATGGACGTTGTCGTGTATGAGCGGGAGGATCAGAAGACAAATGTGAAGAGGGTGATTGGAATCCCCGGCGATACGGTTCACATTCAAAACGGGACAGTTTACATCAATGGAGAGGTCTTTGAGGAGGCAGGGACGGTGTCGCTTGCAGGTCTGGCGGAGACCCCGATCACACTTGACGAGAAGGAGTATTTTCTTCTGGGGGATAACCGGGAGAGCAGTGAGGATAGCCGTTTCGTCAATGTGGGAAATATCAGAGAAGAGCAGATTATCGGGAAGGTGTGGCTTCGGATCGCCCCGCTTTCCGGGTTTGGGCTGATACGATCATAGAGACTGTATACAACTTTTGTAACATAAATTTGGGATAGGAGGAAAAAAATTGAATATTCAGTGGTATCCGGGACATATGACAAAGGCGAAGAGAGCCATGAAAGAGGATATCAAACTCATTGATCTGATTGTGGAGCTTGTAGATGCGCGTGTACCGCTTGCAAGTCGCAATCCGGATATTGATGAGCTTGGAAAGGGAAAGGCGCGCCTGATCTTACTCAACAAGGCAGATCTTGCAGACGAGCGTGCGAGTGCGATGTGGGCATCGTGGTTTCAGTCAAAAGGCTGTTTTGTAGTCAAGCTCGATTCAAGAAGCAAGGCGGGAATCAAGCAGATTAATGCAGTGGTGCAGGAGGCTTGTAAGGAGAAGATTGAGAGAGATCGCCGTCGTGGCATTTTAAATCGTCCGGTTCGTGCGATGGTAGTTGGTATCCCGAATGTAGGAAAGTCTACATTTATTAACTCATTTGCAGGAAAGGCATGTGCAAAGACCGGAAATAAGCCGGGTGTGACGAAGGGAAATCAGTGGATTCGTCTCAACAAGACCTTAGAGCTTCTCGACACTCCCGGAATTCTTTGGCCGAGATTTGAGGATCAGCGTGTTGGTCTGCTTTTAGCGATGATCGGATCAATCAACGATGAGATCCTCAACAAGGACGAGCTTGCAGTGGAACTGATTCGTCTGCTGATGCAGAGATGTCCGGAGACGATGACGGAGCGCTATAAGTTAGATGGAATGAGCGAAGAAGAGAAAAACGAGCCGGGAGAGATCCTTGCCCAGATTGCCCGCGCGCGTGGATGTCTGAAAAAGGGTGGAGAGCCGGATTACAGCAAGGCATCGGCAATTCTGATTGAGGATTTCCGTTCTGGTCGTCTCGGTCGAATCACACTGGAGCTTCCGCCAAGATCGGATGAATCCGACAAGACGGAAGTAAAAGCAACAGCAGATAAAACGGAGGCAAGGTGATGGCACTGAGAGAACTCAAGGGAGAAAAACTTCAGGCAGAGCTGGAGCGCCTGAAAAACATGCGCGAATATGAGGACACTTATGCGGCGTGTAGTGCAATCTGCGGAATTGACGAGGCAGGACGAGGACCTCTCGCGGGTCCGGTTGTCGCAGGCGCCGTGATTCTTCCACCGGATTGTGATATCCTGTATCTGAATGATTCCAAGAAACTTTCTGAGAAGCGCAGAGAGGCTCTTTTTGTTGAGATTCAGGAGAAGGCAGTCGCATGGAGTGTTGGTATTGTCGGACCGGATGTGATTGATGAGATCAACATCTTGCAGGCAACTTATGAGGCAATGCGCCGTGCGATCGCAGGTCTTGGTGTTCAGCCGGATCTTCTGCTCAACGATGCAGTGACGATCCCGGGAATCGAGATTCCGCAGGTACCGATCATCAAGGGAGACGCAAAGAGCCTTTCCATCGCCGGAGCGAGTGTGCTCGCGAAAGTGACGAGGGATCACATGATGATCGAGTACGACAAGATTTTCCCGGAGTACGGATTTGCAAAGCATAAGGGATATGGAACAGCTATGCATACTGAGGCACTCAGAAAGTATGGTCCATGCCCGATCCATCGCAGAAGTTTTATCGGAAAGATCATGCAGGAAAGCGGAAAATGAATCGCCGTGCAGTCGGATCAAAATATGAACAAATCGCAAAAGAATGGCTAAAAAAACAGGGACTTACAATTCTCGCACAGAATTTTCGATCGAGAACAGGAGAGATTGACCTGATTGCGAGAGATGAGGGGACAATCATCTTTGTGGAAGTCAAGTATCGAAGCTTGGTCTCGGCCGGAGATCCAGCCGAGGCGGTCGGCTGGCAGAAGCAGATGAAGATCCGAAATACCGCAAGATATTATCTCTATCGAAACCATTATGCGGAAGGGATCCCCTGCCGTTTTGATGTGGTTGCAATACTCGGGGGCGAGGTGCGCTGGATTAAAAATGCATTTTGACAAATGTGTGGAATTATAAGGCTTTTCAGGAGGAAGGACGATGGCAGATTGGATCAGAAAACAGGATGCAAGAGAACAAGTAAACATAAATCAGAAAAACAGAGTCTGCTATCTGACATTTCCGGCGCTTGAGCAGACCGGAATGGTGTCACATGCCTTTTCGACGAGGATCGGCGGGGTGAGTGAGGGAATCTTCTCGACAATGAATTTTGGATTCACAAGAGGGGACAACCCGGCGCATGTGCTGGAGAATTATCAGCGGATGGCAAATGTTCTTGATGTCGACATGGAAAAGATGGTGCTGTCCTACCAGACTCATACGACGAATGTGCGCAGAGTCACGGAGGAAGACCTTGGAAAAGGTGTGGTCTATCCGCGCGATTACAGAGATGTGGATGGTTTGATTACAGATATCCCGGGCGTTACGCTTGTGACCTTCTATGCAGACTGTGTGCCGCTCTACCTGCTTGATCCGGTTCATTGTGCGATTGGACTGTCTCACTCAGGCTGGAGAGGAACGGTTCATCGCATGGGAAAGGCGACGCTTGATGAGATGGAGAAAGCCTTCGGGACAAATGCCTCCGATGTGATTGCCTGCATTGGACCGAGCATTTGCCAGGATTGCTTTGAGGTCGGTGCTGAGGTTGTCGAGGAGTTTGCGACGACCTTCGCACCAGAGTATCACAAAGAATTATTCTACCGCAAGGAAAACGGTAAATATCAGCTGAATCTCTGGAGAGCAAATGAGATCATTTTTGCAGAACGCGGAGTAAAGCCGGAGAACATTCACACGACAGACATCTGCACGCGCTGTAACCCGGATTTCCTGTTTTCACATCGTGCGGTTGGAAAAGATCGTGGAAATCTTTCGGCATTTCTATGCCTAAAAGAAAAATAAGAAAACGGAGCCCCCGTATATACATATGTATAAACAAAGAAAAGGCTATTGCAAAACAGATCGTTTTCTGCCCTGCAATAGCCTCTCTTATTGTTAATTCTGCATTTTACTAACTGCTAATTTTATGCCTTCATGCTATTATATTTATTTGATGGAGCCAATATAATCGTATCCGTCGGAATGGTATCTGCGGAGCAGATTCTGGATCTTTTCTGTCGGGGACAGAGAAGCACCGATAGAAACATCGTGGTTGAAGGAGTTGATGATGGCAGCGATGTATTTGCTCATATCAGCCTCTAAGTACCACGGGCGATCAAGAAGCTCGGACGGACGATAGTTTAAGTTGGTCGTGATGACATAGTCGATGTAACCACGGTTGTAAAATTCATCAAATTTCTCAAGTCCTCCGGTGAACAGACCGAAGGTACAGCAAACGATAACCTTGTCAGCCTTGCGCTCCTTCAGCTCTTTTGCGGTATCGAGCATACTCTCGCCGGAAGCGATCATATCATCGATGATCAGAACGGTCTTGCCTTCTACGGAAGAACCGAGGAACTCATGAGCAACGATCGGGTTTCTTCCATTTACAACGCGGGAGTAATCACGGCGCTTGTAGAACATACCCATATCGACACCGAGGTTGTTTGCCAGATAAACAGCGCGGTTCATTGCACCCTCATCCGGGCTGATGATCATCAGGTGATCCTTATCAATCTTTAAGGACCGGTCATGCTTGAACAGAGTCTTTACGAACTGATAGGTCGGCATGAAGTTGTCAAATCCGTTTAACGGGATTGCATTCTGCACGCGCGGGTCATGAGCGTCGAAGGTGATGATGTTGGAGACACCCATCTCTACAAGCTCCTCAAGTGCCATTGCGCAGTCTAAGGATTCACGCTTGGTGCGCTTATGCTGACGACCCTCATATAAAAATGGCATAATCACGTTGACACGGTGTGCCGTTGCGACAGAAGCACCGATGATACGCTTGAGATCCTGAAAATGATCATCCGGTGACATGTGGTTGGTGTATCCGCATACGGTGTATGGAATGCTGTAATTGGTGACATCCACCATTGCGAACAGATCGACACCGCGGACAGACTCGTTGATCACACCCTTTGCCTCACCAGAACCGAAACGCGGACAAGAACAGTTCAGAAGATAAGAATCTACATCGTAACCGCGATAGTTGAGGTCTTTTTCGCGACGAATCAACTCTTCTGTATCGTTTCTGCGGAATTTGACGATGTGGTCATTGACCTTGCCAGCGAGATCCCGGCAACTTTCCAGAGCTGCGATTTTGAGTGGTGCAACCGGAAGAACATCATTGAACACATAATTATTTGCCATTTTTAAGCTCCTTCACAAATATATTCGGTTAAATTGAAGTTAAATTCATCCTCATTTATACCATTTTGAAAACAAGGCAGTCAATAGGCAAATGTCGAATTTCGTAAAAAAAAACAAAGTCTTGTTTCTTTACAAAGAGAGGGAATCTTGTTATGATAAAAAGACGGGTATATGGAAAGAATGTAGAACTTAGAAATCTAATAAAAATTTATAAGTAAGTAGGGAAGAAAATTTAAATGAAGAAAAAAGGTCATTTGATAAAATCCATTGATCCGGGTTCGATTGCGGAGGAGCTCGAGCTTGAGGCAGGAGACCGCCTGCTGACAATCAATGGAAATGAAGTAGAAGATATCTTTGACTATGAGTACTACGTTGACAGCGAGAGCATGGTCATGGAGATTGAGAAGGCGGACGGTGAGCTGTGGGAACTTGAGATCGAGAATGACTACGAGGACCTCGGAATCAACTTTGAGAATGGTCTGATGAGTGATTACAAGTCATGCAGTAACAAGTGCATCTTCTGTTTTATCGACCAGATGCCACCGGGAATGAGAGAGACCCTTTATTTTAAGGACGATGACTCACGCCTCTCATTTCTTCAGGGAAATTACGTCACACTGACGAACATGAAAGAGCATGATATTCAGCGTATCATCGATTTCAAGCTTGCGCCGATCAACATTTCCGTGCACACGACGAATCCGAAACTGCGCTGTGAGATGCTTCACAACCGCTTTGCGGGACGGGCGCTTGAGAACATCGATCGTCTTTATCAGGCGGACATTCCGATGAACGGACAGATCGTTCTCTGCCCGGAGGTAAACGACGGGGAGGAGCTTGACCGCACGATCGGAGACCTCGCAAAGTACATTCCGTGTATGCAGAGTCTGTCGGTTGTTCCGGTTGGACTTACGAAGTACCGCGACGGTCTTTTTCCGATGAAACCGTTTGACAGGAAACGTGCGGAGGATGCACTTGAGATCATTGAGCGCTGGCAGAAAAAGATCTATGCAGAGCACGGAATTCACTTTGTTCAGGCGAGTGATGAGTTCTATATCTTAGCGGAGCGCCCGATGCCGGAGGAGGAGCGCTACGACGGTTATATCCAGCTTGAGAATGGAGTCGGCATGCTTCGCCTTCTCGACACCGAGGTCACTGAGGCGCTTGAGGAATTGAAAAAGGAACAGAATAAAAAGAATCACCACAAAGACCAGAAAAATAAGAAGAGCCATAAGCGTCAGAATAGGCAGGGGGATTCGGACAGCCAGAAAACGGTGGAGGCAGTCGAGGCGGAGGAACTCTCGATTGCGACCGGAAAACTTGCCTACCCGTATCTGAAAAAGCAGATTGAAAAAATCATGAAGGACTTTCCGCAGAAAAAGGTGCATATCTATGAGATCCGCAATGATTTCTTCGGTCCGATGATCACAGTTGCAGGTCTGATTACGGGACAGGATTTAAAAGCCCAGCTGACCGGTCAGAAACTCGGCCAGAGACTGCTGCTTCCGGCATGCATGTTTAGAAGCGGGGAAGAGGTCTTTCTCGACGATGTGACGCGCACGGAACTGCAAAATGCTTTACAAGTTCCGGTGAATATTGTAAAATCAAGCGGACAGGATCTCGTTGATGCAATCCTGTACCCGGAGATTGAACAAAATACTGAACATAATAAATACGAATTGAAGGAGATTTGAGAATGAGCAAACCGATTGTAGCGATTGTAGGACGCCCGAACGTGGGAAAATCCACCCTGTTCAACGTGCTGGCGGGGGAGACGATTTCGATCGTAAAAGACACCCCGGGCGTAACCAGAGACCGTATCTATGCGGACTGTACCTGGCTGAACATGAACTTTACACTGGTGGATACCGGTGGTATCGAGCCGGACAGCAAGGACATCATTCTCTCCCAGATGAGAGAGCAGGCACAGATTGCGATTGACACGGCAGATGTCATCATTTTCCTTGTGGATGTGAGACAGGGACTTGTCGATTCCGACGCAAAGGTAGCGGACATGCTCAGAAAGTCCGGCAAGCCTGTCGTTCTGGCAGTCAACAAAGTCGACAGCTTCCAGAAGTTTGGCAACGATATTTACGAGTTTTACAACCTTGGAATCGGCGATCCGATCGCAGTTTCCGGTGCTTCCCGTCTTGGAATCGGTGATCTGCTTGACGAGGTAAGCCGTCACTTTACGACTGATCAGATGGAAGATGCAGAGGACGAGCGTCCGCGTGTGGCGATCATCGGAAAGCCGAACGTTGGAAAGTCTTCGATCATCAATAAGATCCTCGGTGAGGATCGCGTGATTGTGTCCAACATTGCCGGTACGACCCGTGATGCGGTTGATACCGAGGTGGTTCACAACGGAACCGAGTATGTCTTCATCGATACCGCAGGACTCAGAAGAAAGAACAAAATTAAAGAGGATCTTGAGCGTTACAGCATCATCCGTACTGTATCCGCTGTGGAGCGTGCCGATGTGGTCATCCTTGTGATTGACGCAGTTGAGGGCGTGACCGAGCAGGATGCAAAGATTGCCGGAATCGCGCACGACAGAGGCAAGGGAATCATCGTCGCAGTCAACAAGTGGGACGCGATCGAGAAGAATGACAAGACGATCTACGAGTACACAAAGAAGATCAAAGACACGCTCTCCTTTATGCCGTATGCCGAGATGCTCTTCATCTCTGCGGTGACAGGACAGCGTATGAACAAGCTGTTTGATCTGATTGATATGGTGCGCGAGAACCAGACTCTGCGTGTTGCAACCGGTGTCCTCAATGAGATTATGACCGAGGCTGTTGCGATGCAGCAGCCGCCGTCTGACAAGGGCAAGCGTCTGAAACTCTACTACATGACCCAGGTAGCGGTAAAACCGCCGACCTTCGTCATCTTTGTAAACGACAAGAACCTGATGCATTTCTCCTATGTTCGTTACCTTGAGAACAGGATTCGTGAATCCTTTGGATTTAAGGGAACCGCACTGAAATTCATCGTGCGTGAGCGTTCCGGGAAGGAGCAGTAATGGAGCGTTTGATCTGTCTTGTGATGGGATATGTCTTCGGTCTGTTTCAGACGGGGTATCTGTACAGCCGTTCCAAACATATGGATATCCGCAATTACGGAAGTGGCAATTCAGGAAGTACGAATGTTCTTCGCGTGATGGGAAAAAAAGCGGGACTTGTGGTCTTTCTCGGAGATGCAGGCAAGATGATCCTTGCCTGTCTCCTGACGCGCGTGATCTTTCGCAGTCAGCCGGAATCTCTGTATCTCTACCTGCTTTACACGGGATTTGGAGTAATTCTGGGGCACAATTTCCCGTTCTACATGGGATTTAAGGGCGGAAAAGGCATTGCGGCTTCCGCAGGTCTTCTCGTCTCGACAGACTGGCGTCTGATGCTGATCTGTCTCGTCGTGTTTGTGATGGCAGTTGCAATCACGCGCTATGTCTCCCTCGGCTCGATTCTTGTGATGATCTGCTTTGCGATCGGAATGATTTACTTTGGATTGATTCGCAGGGATTATGGTCTGGCAGATTCCTGTCAGACTGAGTTTGCCGGGATTGCTCTTGCGATTTCCCTGATGGGAATATGGAGACACCATACCAATATCCGTCGCCTTTTAAACGGCACAGAGAACAAGCTCGGAGCAAAGAAAAACGCATAACACATGAATACTCTCGGAATCTGACAGAATGGGTTTCGGGAGTATTTGTATATTTAAGTCGGGGTAGTTCACATAAACGTCGACTTGAACTTAAGCAAAAAATAAGGAGAAAAAACTATGGCACAGATTGGCATCATTGGAGGGGGAACCTGGGGAATTGCGCTTGCGTCACTCGTTCATGAAAACGGACATCAGGTGACGGTCTGGTCTGCATTCGAGAAGGATGCAAGGTATTTAAGAGAGAACCGGGTTCAGAAAAATCTTCCGGATCTTATTCTTCCGGCAGATATGGAGTTTACGGCGGATATGGAAACTGCGCTGAAAGACAAGGATCTTGTTGTAACAGTTGTCCCTTCTATCTATATTCGGGAGACAGCAGGAAAGATGGCACCGTTCGTCAGGGACGGACAGATTGTCGTCAACGCGTCAAAGGGAATCGAGGCAGAAACGCTGGATCTTTTGTCGGAAATCCTTGAGGAGGAACTGCCAAATGCGGATATCGCTGTGTTGTCCGGCCCGAGCCATGCGGAGGAGGTCAGCCGGTCTTTGCCGACAACGTGTGTCGCAGGCGCGAAGAGCAGAAAGACCGCAGAGTACATCCAGAGTATTTTTATGAGTCCGGTCTTTCGTGTGTATACAAGCTCGGACATCACCGGAATTGAGATCGGTGGGGCGCTCAAAAATGTGATTGCGCTCGCAGCGGGAATTGCGGACGGTCTCGGATACGGGGACAATACGAAGGCAGCACTGATCACGAGAGGAATTTCGGAGATCTCAAGACTTGGAGTCGCAATGGGCGGAAAACTCGAGACGTTCGGTGGACTCACCGGAATCGGAGATCTGATTGTGACGTGCGCGAGCATGCACAGCCGAAACCGCAGAGCCGGAATCTTGATCGGAAAGGGATATTCGATGGAAGAGGCGATGGCGGAAGTCAAGATGGTTGTCGAGGGTGTTTACTCTGCAAAGGCGGGACTTGCACTTGCAAAGAAATATGAGATTTCGATGCCGATCATCACAGCGGTCAATGAGGTGCTGTTTGACGGAAGACCGGCAGGTGAGGCGGTTCAGGATCTGATGCTCCGTGATCGAACCGTGGAGAGCCCGGCGATTGGCTGGGAGTGATTTTACTGGGAATATTTAGCGTGGTAAAGAAAAAAGTCTTGACAAGCATTTTTCAGACAACTATAATAAATCCGAGCTTGTATGCAGATCACATTTGATCTGTAAACCTCCTGTCAGACGATGGGAGGGTAAAGAGGAGGAATCATTATGAAAAAGAGATTTATGAGTGCAGGTATGGCAGCAGTTGTTGCAATGGCATCTTTAACTGCTTGTGGCGGCAGCGCAAGCACCGAGACGACCGCAGCAGATGCAAAGGCAGAGACTTCCGCAGAGGCTGGCGAGAGCAGTGCAGAGGCAGGCACCGCAGAGGGTGGTACCTTGAAGATCGGCGTAATCGGACCGCTGACCGGTGCAGCAGCTTCCTATGGTATTGCAGTTCAGAACGGTGCAGATCTGGCAGTTAAGGAGATCAACGAGGCTGGCGGTATCAACGGAATGAAGGTTGAGCTGAAGGCTGAGGATGATGAGAACGATCCGGAGAAGTCTGTCAATGCATACAACACTCTGAAGGACTGGGGTATGCAGATGCTGGTTGGTACAACCACTTCCAAGCCGTGTATCGCAGTTGGAGCTGAGTCTGCAAGCGACAACATGTTCCAGATCACTCCGTCTGGCTCCGCAGTAGAGTGTGTATCCAACCCGAACGTCTTCCGTGTTTGCTTCGCAGATCCGGATCAGGGTACTGCTTCTGCTCAGTACATTGGTGAGCATCAGCTGGCTACCAAGGTTGCAATCATCTACGACAGCTCTACCGAGTACTCTTCCGGTATTCGTGAGTCCTTCGTAAAAGAGGCTGCAAATCATGGTATCGAGATCGTTGCAGATGAGGCATTTACCGCAGACAGCAACACCGATTTCTCCGTACAGCTGGACAAGGCAAAGGATGCAGGCGCAGAGCTCGTATTCCTGCCGATCTACTATCAGGAGGCTTCTGTTATCCTGAAGCAGGCTGCTGACAAAGAGTTCGCTCCGACTTTCTTCGGATGTGACGGTATGGACGGAATCCTGACCGTTGAGAACTTTGACAAGTCTCTGGCAGAGGGCCTGATGCTTCTGACTCCGTTCTCCACCACTGAGGAGGGCAGTGAGGAATTTACCAAGTCTTACACCGATGCTTATGGCGTGGAGCCGATCCAGTTCGCAGCTGATTCCTACGATGCAGTTTATGCAATTAAGGCAGCAGCAGAGAAGGCTGGCATCACCGCTGACATGAGCGTATCTGATATGTGCGATGCAATGGAGACTGCTATGACCGAGATCACCATCCAGGGTCTGACCGGTGCAGACATGAGCTGGAATGCAAACGGTGAGCCGAACAAGGCACCGAAGGCAGCTAAGATCGTAGATGGCATTTACGAGATGGAGAAATAAGAGATTGCTGATCGTGCAATGCATGAGCAGGAGAGATTGTTTCTCTGATGAGTCAGATTTTCCTCACAGAAGATTTGCCTTTGAACGTTTAAAAAGATTTGTTTTGTGTGAGAACTGATTCGATCCGAAAGAGGGTCGTCGAAAGACGGCTCTCTTTTTCGTTTCAAAAATGCTTACCTGTGTACAGTAATCCGTCTGTGTCTTTGTAGCAAAGACATTTGTAACTTACACTTGAACTTCCTATCCTACTATGCTATAATTCGACATGTTATTGTTTTTCAAGAAAAATACAAAGAGGTGTGTGGTACATGAGTTTTCTGTCTTATTTGATCAATGGAATCAGCCTGGGCAGTATTTACGCGATCATCGCGCTGGGATACACGATGGTATACGGAATCGCAAGAATGCTGAACTTCGCTCACGGCGATATCATCATGGTAGGTGGATTTGTGATTTTCACCTGTGTCAGCACGATGGGATTCCCTCCGTTAGTGGGTGTCCTCGTAGCTGTGATTGCCTGCACGGTTCTCGGTGTTATGATCGAGCGTGTGGCATATAAGCCCCTCCGTGGAGCTTCTTCTCTTGCCGTACTGATTACGGCAATCGGTGTCAGCTATCTGCTTCAGAATGCGGCACTTCTTATTTTCGGATCGAATGCGCGTCAGTTTACCTCCGTTGTAAACGTTCCAAGCCTGAAACTGGCTGGCGGTGCGCTGTCGATTTCCGGTGTCACGATGGTGACGATTCTTACCTGTATCATCATCATGGCAGGTCTGATGACCTTCATCAACAAGACGAAGATCGGTCAGGCAATGCTTGCGGTTTCTGAGGATACCGGAGCAGCAACCCTGATGGGAATTGATGTAAACCGAACGATTGCCGTGACATTCGCAATCGGTTCTGCACTTGCTGCAATCGCAGGTGCGCTGTTGTGTTCCACTTATCCGTCCTTGACTCCGTACACCGGATCGATGCCGGGAATCAAGGCATTCGTGGCAGCAGTATTCGGCGGAATCGGATCGATCCCGGGTGCACTGATCGGAGGCATTCTTCTCGGTGTGATCGAGAACCTTTCCAAGGCATACATTTCTTCCCAGCTCTCGGATGCGATCGTATTTGCAGTTCTGATTGTAGTTCTGCTTGTGCGTCCTACCGGTATTATGGGAAAGAAGATTACGGAGAAAGTGTAGGTGGGAAGAATGAAGAAAAACAAATTGCTGATTCAGAACAGCATCACGTATGCAATCATCATCGGATGCTGGATTCTGGTGCAGATCCTTGCCAGTACGGGTCATATGACCAGTCTGATGAAGGGACTTCTTGTACCTCTTTGCATATATGTGATCATGGCAGTATCTCTGAACCTGACGGTTGGTATTCTTGGTGAGCTGAGTCTGGGCCATGCCGGATTCATGTGTCTGGGAGCCTTTTCCGGCGCGTTCTTTACAAACTGTATGGCAAATGTAATCCCGAGCGTGCAGGTGCGTTTCTTCTTTGCTCTGCTGATCGGTGCTCTCGTTGCAGGTGTTTTCGGCATTCTGATCGGAATCCCGGTTCTGCGTCTTCGCGGAGACTATCTGGCAATCGTGACCCTGGCGTTCGGTGAGATCATCAAGAACCTGTTAAATGCAATCTATGTTGGTATGGATCAGAGCGGTTTCCACTTCTCCTTCAAGGATACGACTTCCCTTGGAATGGATGATACCGGTGTTGTCATCATCAAGGGTGCTCAGGGTATCACCGGAACCCCGAAGGCAGCGACGTTTACGATCGGTATCATTCTCGTGCTTCTGACGCTGTTTGTCGTCCTGAACCTGATCAATTCCCGTTCCGGACGTGCAATCATGGCAATCCGTGACAACCGCATTGCAGCTGAGTCTGTCGGCATCAATATCACAAAGTTCAAGCTGATGGCATTCTCGATTTCCGCATCCCTCGCAGGTGTGGCAGGTGTTCTCTACGGACACAATCTTTCGAGCCTTGCAGCTACCCCGAAGAACTTCGGTTACAACCAGTCGATCATGATCCTCGTATTTGTTGTACTCGGAGGACTTGGAAATATTCGCGGTTCCATCATCGCGGCAGTTGTTCTGACAATGCTTCCGGAGCTTCTGCGCGGACTTAACGATTACCGTATGCTGATCTATGCAATCGTGCTGATCGTGATGATGATCTTTAACTCCAGCCCGAAGGCAATCGAGATGCGCTCGGTATTCATGGACAAGATCAAAAAGAACCGGAAGGAGACTGCATAAAATGGCAATGTTAGAGGTAAAAAATATCAGCATTTCCTTCGGCGGACTGAAAGCAGTCAATGATTTCAGCGTGACGATCGAGAAAGGACAGCTCTACGGTCTGATCGGACCGAACGGAGCAGGAAAGACGACGGTATTCAACCTGTTGACGGGTGTGTACAAGCCGGATACCGGTACCATTCTTCTCGATGGAAAGAATATCACCGGACGCAGTACGATCGAGATCAATCAGGATGGAATCGCGCGTACCTTCCAGAACATTCGTCTGTTCAAAGAACTGAGCGTTCTTGACAACGTAAAAGTCGGACTGCACAACCATTTCAAGTATTCCACGATCGAGGGAATCCTGCGTCTGCCGAGATACTATAAGGTTGAGAAGCAGATGAATGAGCGTGCGATGGAGCTTTTGAAGGTGTTTGAGCTTGATTCTGTCGCAGATTACAAGGCATCGAACCTGCCTTACGGTGCACAGAGAAAGCTCGAGATTGCCCGTGCACTTGCGACGGAGCCGAAACTTCTCCTTCTCGATGAGCCGGCAGCAGGAATGAACCCGAACGAGACCGCAGAGCTGATGGATACGATCCGTTTTGTTCGCGACAATTTTGATATGACGATTCTGCTGATTGAGCACGACATGAAGCTGGTATCTGGTATCTGCGAGAAGCTGACCGTACTGAACTTCGGTCAGGTGCTGACGCAGGGTGACACACAGACCGTGCTGAACGATCACCGTGTTATCACCGCATATCTGGGAGAGTAGGAGGAGACACGAAATGGCAATACTGGAAGTTAAAAATCTGGAAGTATTTTACGGAGTCATCCAGGCCATCAAGGGAATCTCCTTTGAGGTAAATCCGGGTGAGATCATTGCGCTGATCGGTGCAAACGGAGCAGGAAAGACGACAACGCTTCAGACGATTACCGGACTGATTCCGTCGAAGGCGGGACAGATCATTTATGAGGGACAGGACATCACGAAGATTCCGGGTCACAAGCTGGTTTCGATGGGAATCGCTCATGTGCCGGAGGGACGTCGCGTGTTCGCAGGTCTGACCGTCCTTCAGAACCTTTATCTGGGCGCTTACACGAGAAAAGACAAGAAAGAGATGGAAGAGACGCTTGAAATGATCTACGAGCGTTTCCCGCGTCTGAAAGAGCGTCGCGATCAGCTGTCCGGAACACTCTCCGGTGGTGAGCAGCAGATGCTTGCAATGGGACGTGCGCTGATGTCTCATCCGAAGCTGATCGTACTCGATGAGCCGTCGATGGGTCTGTCTCCGATCTATGTAAATGAGATCTTTGACATCATCCAGAAGATCAATCAGGATGACGGCGTGACGGTTCTTCTCGTTGAGCAGAACGCAAAGAAGGCGCTCTCGATTGCAGACCGTGCTTACGTTCTTGAGACCGGAAAGATCGCACTCAGCGGAGATGCTCAGGCACTGATGAACGATGATTCGGTCAAGAAGGCATATCTGAGTGAGTAATCTGTCTCTTTGATCACAAAATCTTTTGTTAGATATTGGTTCGATGTTGTGATAGATTGGATTGGTCACGAAAAGTTTTCAAATATCTGTGGATATAAATAAACAATCTATAAAATTCAGAAAATTTATCGAAAAAGAGGGAAAAGTTATAGACTTTTTCCTCTTTTTTGTGGTATAAATAAGATAACCGTTCGGCATGTGCAGATTTCTCACCGCATATATTTTTAGAAGATATGTGGGGCAAAAAGGCTGAGGGGAGAGATCTGCATGGACCATTTTGATGTATATAAAGACATTCAGGCGCGGACGAAGGGAGAGATTTATCTCGGGGTTGTCGGGCCGGTGAGAACCGGAAAATCGACGTTCATCAAGCGGTTTATGGAGCAGATGGTGCTCCCCGATATTCAGGATGAGCATCAGAAGAACCGTACCCGCGATGAACTCCCGCAGAGTGCGACGGGAAAGACGATCATGACCACAGAGCCGAAATTTATCCCGAAGGAAGCGGCAGAGATTGAGCTTGCCGATAAGACGCAGGCGAAGATCCGATTGATTGACTGTGTGGGATTCATGGTGGAAGGGGCAGGAGGTCATATTGAGAATGACAGAGAGCGCCTTGTGAAGACTCCGTGGTTTGAGGAGGAGATTCCGTTTACCCGGGCAGCTGAGATCGGTACGCGCAAAGTTATTAAAGACCATTCCACGATCGGAATCGTGGTGACGACAGACGGATCATTCGGAGAGATCAAGCGGGAGGCGTATTTACCGGCGGAAGAGACCGCCGTTGCAGAATTAAAAGAGATCGGGAAACCATTTCTGATTCTGCTCAACTCAGATCGCCCTTACTCCGAAGAGACGAGAAAACTTGCCGGGGAACTTGAGGAGAAGTATCGGGTGACGGTTCTTCCGGTCAACTGTGAGCAACTGAAACGGGAGGATATCTGCCGGATTCTTGAGAAAGTATTGAACGAATTTCCGGTGACGGAGGCAGATTTTGATATTCCTGGGTGGCTTGAGATTTTGCCATCCTCGCATTGGCTCAAGGAGCAGGTGATTTCAGCGGTGCGCGAGGCGATGGCGAAGATCAGATACATGAAGGATGTTCCGTCTGAATTTGACCTTCCGGATCAGACTGCGATTCGTCAGATGAAGACGGATCGGCAGAATCTCTCAAACGGAAAGGTCGAGATTACGGTCGTTCTCGATGAGGAATCGTATTATCAGGTGCTCAGTGATTTTGCGGGAGTTGTGGTGGAGGATGAGTACCAGCTGATGCAAAAACTTAGACAGCTGGCATCGATGCAGAGCGAATACGACAAGGTGCGCGGTGCACTCAGCCAGGTGAGATTGAAAGGATATGGGGTTGTGACACCAGAACGCTCTGAGATTCTTCTTGACGAGCCGACGGTGATTCGCCACGGAAACCGCTATGGAGTGAAGATGAGGGCGCAGGCGCCGTCGATCAGTCTGATTCGTGCACAGATTCAGACGGAGATTGCTCCGATTGTGGGAAGTGAAGAACAGGCGAGAGACCTGATTGCGTATATGAAGGAGAATGCAGGCAAGAAGGAAGATGGGATCTGGGACACGAATATTTTCGGAAAATCGATCGAGCAGATCGTGGAGGATGGAATTCAGGCAAAGGTCAGCCAGATGACCGAGGAGTGTCAGGCACGTCTTCAGGATGCGATGCAGAAGATCATCAATGACAGCAATGGAGGGCTGATCTGTATTATTATCTGAGTCAATTGGGCCAAATTTTCATGATGAGTGAAACATGATGAGTTAGAAACGCAAAATTTAATAATGAGCTTGTCTGGGGAAGAGTTTGAGAGTACAAGCGAGAAAGGGAGGTATCCTTATGAGGTTAATGTTCATCGGTGCGGATCATGAAGTGACGGGTAGTTGTCATTATCTGGAAGTAGGAAATACGAAACTCTTTGTGGACTGTGGAATGGAGCAGGGAACAAATATCTATGAGAATGTGGAACCGCCGGTTCCGTACTCAGATCTTGATTTTGTGCTTGTGACGCACTCCCACATCGATCATGTCGGTTTACTGCCGTATATTTATGCACGAGGATTCCGGGGAAGAATCATTGCGACGATGGCGACCTGTGATCTGTGTAACATCATGCTTCGAGACAGTGCACACATTCAGGAGATGGAGGCGGAATGGAAGAACCGAAAAGCCCGCCGTGCCGGAAAGCCGGAGGTGGAGCCTCTCTATGAGATGGCAGATGCAGAGGGAGTTATCGGTCATTTTGAGGGGTATGATTACGGAGAGATGATTACGTTAAATGATGATATCACAATCCGTTTTACCGATGTCGGTCATCTGCTCGGCTCTGCCTCGATTGAGATCTGGATGAGGGAGGATGGCATTGAGAAGAAGATCGTCTTCTCCGGAGATATCGGAAATAAGCACAAACCTCTGATTCGCGACCCTGCTTATGTAAAAGAGGCGGATTATGCGGTTATGGAGTCGACTTACGGTGGACGCCTGCATCAGAAGGGAAAAGACCATGTGACAGAGCTTGCGAGAATCGTGCAGGAGACGCTTGATCGGGGCGGAAATGTTGTGATTCCGGCGTTTGCGGTAGGACGTACCCAGGAGCTTCTCTACTTCTTCCGCCATATCAAGGCAGAGCACATGGTGCACGGTCATGACGGCTTTGAGGTTTATGTGGATAGCCCGCTTGCAGTCGAGGCGACTCATGTCTTTAAGCAGAATCAGATGGACTGCTACGACGACGAGACGAAGGCACTTGTGGAGCAGGGCATCAACCCGATCTCGTTCCCGGGGCTGAAACTTTCTGTCACGAGTGAGGAGTCCAAGAACATCAACTTTAGCATGACGCCGAAGGTCATCATCTCGGCATCCGGCATGTGTGATGCAGGACGTATTCGCCATCATTTGAAGCACAACCTCTGGAGAAAGGAATGTACGGTTGTGTTTGCCGGCTATCAGGCAGAGGGAACGATTGGTCGTGCGCTGATCGATGGCGCAAAGATGGTGAAGCTCTTTGGTGAGACGATTGATGTGGAGGCGCATATCGAGACGCTTCATGACATCAGCGGTCATGCGGATGAGAATGGATTGATTGAGTGGGCTTGCGCTTTCGAGAAGAAGCCGTCCCAGTTCTTTATTGTACACGGCAATGACGATGTCTGCGACAAGTTTGCTGAGCTTGTGACTGCAAAGACGGGGTGTCCGGCAAAGGCGCCGTTTAGTGGAGCGGAGTATGATTTAGCGAAGGGCGAGTGGATTCGCGAGACCGAGGGTATTCCGGTCAATTCGAAGACGATGGCGACGAAGAAGGCAAGCGGAGTCTTTGCACGTCTTCTGGCAGCGGGCGAGCGCCTGCTTGCAGTTATTGCAAGAAACGAGGGCGGAGCGAACAAGGATCTGGCGAAGTTTGCGGATCAGATTCAGGCGCTCTGCGACAAGTGGGATAGATAGAAGATTGCTTGAGATAGTTTGAGTATTAGTGATAATGCTTGAGGTGTCTGTTTTTGGGCTCCGGCAGGCGGAATAAGTTTTGCAAACTACGCGACCTAAGCACTGACGCTTCACACGGGTTTGCAGAATCTTTTCCGTCGCCGGAGCCTTTGCAGAGAAAATTTATCCTATAAAAGGATGAATGCTGAACTAATTAGAAATGTGGTAAGAAGGGAGATACAAAGTATCATGTCAACAAAAGTACAGATTTACACGGATGGATCAGCGAGAGGAAACCCGGATGGACCGGGAGGATATGGGGCGGTGCTCCACTTTGTCGACAGCAAGGGACAGCTTCATGAGCGCGAACTCTCTGCCGGATTCCGCAGAACCACGAACAACCGCATGGAACTTTTGGCGGCGATTGTGGCTTTGGAGGCACTGAACCGTCCGTGTGAGGTGGAGCTCTATTCAGACTCCAAATATCTGACGGATGCGTTTAACCAGCACTGGATTGACAGCTGGGTCAAGAACAACTGGAAGCGCGGAAAAAGTGGCATGGTGAAGAATATTGACCTGTGGGAGCGTCTTTTAAAAGCAAAGGCGCCCCATAAGGTAACATTTTGCTGGGTAAAGGGACATGCCGGTCATCCGCAGAATGAGCGGTGCGATCAGCTTGCGACGACGGCAGCGGACGGACAGAATCTCCTTGTGGATGAGGGCGTGGAAGCAAAATAGAGGAACTTACAGGAACACTTACGGTTCTCTTACAAATGTTTACTTCTTTTGTTTTTATATTTTCATCTGCTCTGCTTTATGATATTGTTACTGTACACGGTTAGGCGTTTTCTGAACTGAAAATGCCGTATAATATAGTGGCGGTAGCAGATTTTGCTGATTTGGAATGCAAAGCATCGGCAAAATCCAATCTGTTGTTGTTTGCGCAACGCGTGAACAGCAACGAGATATTCTGTTAATATAAAACAAGAAATCAGAGACAGGGCAGGATAAAGATGAAACTCAAAGGAATTTGGATTGCAATAGGAGTTATTCTGATTACAGGAATCGGGGTGACGAGATACACAAAATCATACATCGAATCAGAGCAGGAAAATGTTGCGATGGTGCAGAGCCAGAATCTCGAGGAGATGCCAGATGCAGGTGTGGCGGAACAGGGAATGAATGCTGAGAATGCTGAAGGAGATGGAGAAAAAGTTGCTTCTGGTAGGATGGCTAATGTGGGAGTCGGTGCAAATGCACAGGATTCTACTGGAAATCAGGAAGAGAGTTCAGAGCGCCAGGGCAAAAAGCAGGCAGTTAGCGGGGCGGAGAATTCCGGGATTGCAGTGCGGGAGGAGAGTGCGGACGGGGCGAAGCCTTCGGATGAGGTCTTTGTGAAACTGCGGGCGATTGATGAGGAGATTGCACAGAGAGCTTCGGGGGAGACTGACACGACTCCGAACGCGCGTAAGGCGACCGTTGAGAATGAGTGCAAGCTCTGGGAGACGCAGATGAACCGATTTCTTGACACACTGGAGAATCAGCTTGAATCGTCAGAGTGGGAAAAATTGTTTAAGGAACAGAAGGAATGGCTGAGAACGAGGGATGAGGAGGCGACAAAGGGATCAGGACGTCAGAATGGAAGCACGCTTGATGAGATCGAGTACAATCGCCTGATTCGGGAGAGCACAAGACAGAGAACCTATGAGCTTGCAGAGCGGTATGGGGAAGTTCTTTCGGCTACGGAACAATGAAAATAAAAGATATATTTTTGTGAAAATACGACAAAAATGATTGACAAGAAAGTGGTTGAACCGTCAGTACATTATTCTGCTTCAGAAGGTCCTAGTACTGGAACAGGGGGAACAGACAAAATCAGGCCAATTGTGATTGCAAAGGCTGTGGCTTTTAGATCGATAGCATCGGCTTGGAATGAGATTTTGCTTAGCTTTTCTGATGTTTTTCTGTCAAATCAATAAAAAATCAGGGGGAGTTGCTTGATAAAACTTGACATTATCTGCCCGATATGCTAGATTTAAATTCAGCGTAAACGCAGTGAAGAGAAGGAGTACGCTTTTGGAACCATACAGAGAGCTGTCGGAAGGTGCGAGACAGCGGAAGAAGGAAGTGGAACTGGTCTTGGAGCGGTCTGCCCAACATCGGAGACTCTTTAAGCGAGAGCAGAGAGAAAGTCCCGGTCAGTAAGACAGAACGGAATCCCCCGTCAGAGGAAGCGGATCTGTTGCCGTAAGGCACGGCGCGCAGTCGTACAGATCCAAAGAGTGCATGCAAGGCATGAAGCAGAGTGGTACCGCGCGAGGTCGTAAGGAAATTTCCCCGCGTCTCTGGAATCAGAAGATTCCGGGGGCGCGTTTTTTTGTTCCGATTTTATTCTTGTGAGAATTCAGAAAAATATTTTTTGGAAAAACAGATGGATTTTAAAGAATAAGAATATTTTGAGGGAGAGATTTTTGATGGGACGATCGCAGAAATCACCGAGCGAAAATATAATTCAGATGTATGGAGATCGGAGAAGAGAATGATCAAAAGCGAAGGCTGTCGAAGGACGAAATCGCAGATCGTTTGTTCAGAGAGAACCGTGCATGGGATTTAGGAGGAAGAAAAATGGCTGGTTACAACCACAGTGCCATTGAGAAGAAATGGCGCGAAAACTGGGAGAAACACCCGATCAATGTAAATGATGGCAAGAAGCCGAAATACTATTGTCTGGATATGTTCCCGTATCCGTCAGGAAGCGGACTTCATGTAGGTCACTGGAGAGGTTACGTTATCTCTGATGTATGGAGTCGTTATCAGATGCTGAAAGGTCATTATGTGATTCATCCGATGGGTTGGGATGCTTTCGGTCTTCCGGCAGAGAACTATGCGATCAAGATGGGTGTACATCCGGCAAAGTCAACAGCTGAGAACATTAAGAACATTAAGCGTCAGATCAAAGAGATTGCAGCGATCTACGACTGGGATATGGAAGTAAACACGACCGATCCGGAGTTCTACAAGTGGACACAGTGGATCTTTGTTCAGATGTTCAAGAAGGGTCTGGCTTACGAGAAGGAGTTCCCGATCAACTGGTGCCCGTCCTGTAAGACCGGTCTTGCAAATGAGGAAGTTGTAAACGGTTGCTGTGAGCGTTGCGGTTCCCCGGTTACGAAGAAGAACCTGCGTCAGTGGATGCTCAAGATCACCGCTTATGCAGATCGCCTGCTGAATGATCTGGATAAGCTCGATTGGCCGGAGAAGGTTAAGAAGATGCAGACTGAGTGGATCGGAAAATCCTACGGTGCTGAGGTTGACTTTAAGGTTGACGGTCGCGAGGATAAGATCACCGTTTACACAACCCGCCCGGATACCCTCTACGGTGCAACCTTCATGGTTCTGGCTCCGGAGCACAAGCTGGCAAAGAGCCTTGCTACGGATGAGACGAGAGAGGATGTTGAAAAATACATTTTCGATGCTTCCATGCGTTCCAACGTAGACCGTATGCAGAGCAAGGAGAAGACCGGCGTCTTCACCGGAAGCTATGCAATCAACCCGATCAACGGAGCAAAGGTTCCGATCTGGCTGTCCGACTATGTACTGGCTGACTACGGTACCGGCGCAATCATGTGCGTACCGGCTCATGATGACCGTGACTTTGAGTTTGCTAAGAAGTTCAACATTCCGATCATTCAGGTTATCGCAAAGGATGGAAAAGAGATCGAGAACATGACCGAGGCTTACACCGAGGCATCCGGCACGATGATCAATTCCGGCGAGTGGAACGGAATGGAGTCTTCTGTTCTGAAGAAGGAAGCTCCGATGATGATTGAGGCACGCGGAATCGGTAAGAAGACCGTAAACTACAAACTGCGTGACTGGGTATTCTCCAGACAGCGTTACTGGGGCGAGCCGATCCCGATCATCCACTGCCCGAAGTGCGGTAACGTGGCTGTTCCGGAGGAGGAGCTTCCGCTCAGACTTCCGGAGGTAGAGAGCTATCAGCCGACCGGAACCGGTGAGTCACCGCTCGCAGCAATCGATGAGTGGGTAAACTGCAAGTGTCCGCAGTGTGGTGCTGACGCAAAGAGAGAGACGAACACGATGCCTCAGTGGGCTGGTTCTTCCTGGTATTTCCTGCGTTATGTAGATAGCCACAACAATAAGGAGCTTGTTTCCCGCGAGAAGGCAGACAAGTACCTGCCGGTAGATATGTACATCGGTGGTGTTGAGCATGCCGTTCTTCACCTGCTGTACTCTCGTTTCTACACCAAGTTCTTAAACGACATCGGCGTGATTGACTTTGATGAGCCGTTCACCAAGCTGTTCAACCAGGGTATGATCACCGGTAAGAACGGAATCAAGATGAGTAAGTCCAAGGGCAACGTCGTTTCTCCGGATGATCTCGTAAGAGATTACGGATGCGATTCCTTAAGAATGTACGAGCTCTTCGTAGGACCGCCGGAAATGGATGCAGAGTGGGATGACCGTGGAATCGAGGGTGTATCCCGTTTCCTGAATCGTTTCTGGAATCTGGTACAGGATTCTAAGGATAAAAACATTGAGGCGACGAAGGAGATGATCCGTCTGCGTCACAAGCTGGTTTACGACATTGAGCAGAGATTTAACCAGTTCAGCCTGAACACGGTAATCTCCGGATTCATGGAGTACAACAACAAGCTGATTGAGCTTGCAAAGAAGACCGGCGGAATCGACAAGGAGACGTTAAAGACCTTCGTAGTTCTGCTTGCTCCGTTTGCACCGCATATCGGTGAGGAGCTGTGGCAGGAGCTTGGCGGTGATACCGACAGCGTCTTCCATACCCAGTGGCCGGAGTGCGATACTGAGGCAATGAAGGACGACGAGATTGAGATCGGCGTTCAGGTAAATGGTAAGGCAAGAGGTGTTGTTGCACTTGCAACCGATGCAACGAGAGAAGAGGCCCTTGCAAAGGCAAAAGAGATCGTAGCAGACAAGATCACAGGAACGATCGTAAAAGAGATCTATGTTCCGGGCAAGATCATCAACATTGTTTGCAAGTAATTCTTTCAAGAAAATATTTGTTGCCAAGTTTTAGTCGGTACTCGTGGAGTGCGGATTGGAATTTGGTCACATAAGAAAACTGGCTGTCAGGATGACCTGGCAGCCAGTTTTTTTGCGAGAAGACGAAGCGTCTCGAGCTTCTTTTTCTCCGCGCTCGACATGTTCTCGCTGAGGATTGAGACGAGAGCCTCGGTCTCCTGATCCGAAAAATCAATGTGTTTTCGGGAGGCGTCGAGCTGCATCGCCATGAATGCAGGCAGAATGTGTTCATGCGGAAGTGTGGAAATCTGCCGTGCAAAGGCAGTGATGAAATTCAGCTTTTCCGGGTCCATGCCGGCAAGGCGTGGATCAGACTGCCAGAATGATTGATCCATAGGGGTTCCTCCATATTTTATTATGTTCGTGTGAATCGTGTCTGATTGTCTGATTGATCAGATTACAGATAATCGATTTAACCGGTTCCGTCCTGTTGGAAAATTTGTTGTTACTATTGATTTTGAAAATGGATCTAGGAGATTGCCTGCATCATAATCTGAAGATTTTCAAGCATCTCAATGAATTCCCTCTCTCGCTGGGAAGCGTAGGGCTTGATTGCCTGAAGCATCTCAATCGGGGAGGAGGTTTTGTTTCCCGAGCGCGCAAGCTCCATCGTGCTCAGTTGCCCGTCCTGAAACAGACTGCGCGTGCGCTGAATCTGCTGAATCTGAATCAGCATCGAACAGAAGCGTTGTCTGGAGGATGGCATATAGGGCAGGGCGGCTTTGAGCATCTGTATATGGGGGTCAGCTAGAAGATAGTCGAATTCTGTGGCACGGCAGTCCTGAGTTTCCTGTTCTTCTTTCATAAAGGAGCTCCTTTCCATGAAAATCAAAGCAAACCAAAATAAATGAGACGAAAGCAAATGAAACGAAAGCAAATCAAACAAAACATTACTCTGAGACAATATATGCGTGATGTTTGGAAAACATGTAATAACATATAATGAGGAAATATCACGGAAGCATTTTTGAAAATTTCGGCATATATTGTGGTTACAGGAGTGTGAAAAATATGAAGACAAGATTAATTATAGATGGAAATGCTGTTTACGAGATTGATGAGGAATGTGAGGCGTGTCAGCAGAAAAATCAAAAAAAACAGGAGAGCCAGAGAGAACGGTGTAAGAAAAATTTTTCCGGGGAGCGGGATAAAGAGTCAAGGGAATCCTAGGAAAATTGTGTGCATACCAACTTGAATGAATAGAAAAAGAAAAGGAGCTACCACTCCAAAGACGAGAGAAAATCGTCTTCGTTGAGGCAGCTCCCTCTTTACCGGTTAGAGCGACATCAGGGATGACGCATTACCTGATTCCCGTGCCAAATTGATTGTTGCATCGGCTTGAACATCATACAATGAACAGCTAACTTAACAGCAGAAATTGTTATTTCCGCCACAGCAACAGAGGAGAAGGATGATCCAGATCCATTCATTTCCTCCACAGCCATTATGTTCACAACAGCCATTTCCACAGCCGTTTCCGAATCCGTTGCCACAGCAACAGCACAGAATCAGAATCAGCCAGATCGTATTGCAACTGTTTCCTCCGTTGTTGCAAGTGCAGTCGCATCCGCAGTTCGTTGCAGCCAGATCGCTCATAGTGTTATTCCTCCGGAATTGGTTTACACTTCATCATATGTCGACCGGCATGTCACTGTTTCCGCATTTTCAAAAATTTCGTTAAAAAATGGTTTGGAGAATTTGGACTTACTCTCCCTGACACATGTATTTTAACAGGCGCTCAACGTCCTCCTTGTCATGGGCAATGAGATCAAGCTCTCTGATATATCCGTTGGAGAACATCGTAGCCATGGACAGATACTGGGAGAGACGGGATTTTAAGTTGATGCGGTCGCCTTCCGGAGAAACTAACTCTACCGGTCCCTTGCACTCATCAATGATTTTGAAAAAAACGGTTACATCCTTAATGTTCTGAATTTTCATGGTTCTTCCTCCATTTTTAGCTGATGCACGCTCGGAGTCTCTCTTGCACTTGCCTTTGCGAAAAGGGATTCCGAGAGCACATACTGAGAAATGTTTGGGATTTCATGTGATTCCCTTTTTTACTTGTTTTTTGTTTACGGCAACAGTATAGCAAGTCTGATTTTATTCTGCAAGATAAAAATTTAACAAAATAATCGGGTGCGTGCAGGGCAAAAAAGAATTCTTAAACAGACTCTAAGGAATGCATAAAAAAGATTCATGAAAAAGTTAAAAAATTGTTAGTTCTTTTTTGACAAAATGTGATATACTTGGCAAGAGTGTGTTTCTGACAAAAAATCAGGACACTACGAAGTAGTACGAATAATGATGAAAACAGGTGAATGGTATGAGTCAGTACGAGAATAACAGAAATTCGACATCGGAGCATTCAAGAGCAAGAAGTACAGGAAGCACGACGGGAGGTGCATCCAGACGCACATATTCTTCAGGAGGATCTTCACGCAGAGCGGGAAGCAGTAGTCATCGCAGTGGATATTCCTATTCGGGAAGAAACCGTCGTCCGCCGAGACGTGGAAGCTCCGGAAATGAAATCGCAAAAATTGTGATCGGTGGAGTCATTCTGGTTGTGGCGATTGCCTGTATTATGTTTCTTGTGAAGGGAATCACCGGATCAGGAAAGAACGATGGCGGAAAAGATAAGACAACCGTGGAGACAACGACAGAGGCACAGATTGAGTTAAAAAAGCAGGTCAGCGTAGATGGAATTGACATCACCGGAATGTCAAAGGCAGAGGCGAAGAAAGCTATTTTAAAAGACTTTCCGTGGGCGATGAAGGTGACCTGGCAGGATCAGACCTATGAGGTCAATGATCTGATGGCAGAGAAACTTGATTCCCTTCTGACGGAAATCTATTCCGGGGAGCCGAAGGAGAGCTACACGCTTGATACGAGCGGACTTGAGGAGATGGCAAAGGCTGAGGCTGAGACTGTCGCAAGTAAGTGGGATAAGAAGGCGAAGAATGGTTCGATCTCGAGCTATGACGATTCGACCGGAAAGTTCCAGTTTACGGGTGCAGAGAACGGTCAGGCAGTTGATCAGGAGAAACTTGCGAACGACATTGTCAGTGCTCTGAACGAGAAGCACTTTGATGCAGTGATCACAGTGACTGTGAACACCGTAGAGCCGGAGTTTTCTGAGAGCACGGCGAGAGAGAAGTACAAGACGGTTTCAACCGTGACGACGAAGACGACATCAAATGCAAAAAGAAACACGAATGTGCGCCTTGCAGCAAAGGCGATCAATGGTACCGTGCTTCAGCCGGGAGAGACGTTCTCCTTCAACAAGACGGTTGGAGAGCGTACCGAGGCAAAGGGTTACCAGGAGGCAGGCGCTTACAGCAACGGCGAGGTGGTTCAGGAGATCGGCGGCGGTGTTTGCCAGGTATCTTCTACGCTGTACAATGCTGTTGTGAAGGCAGGGCTCAAGACCGTGACGAGACGTTCTCACACATTTGAGCCGACCTATGTCACCCCAGGTATGGACGCAACAGTCAGCTGGGGTGGACCGGACTATGAGTTTGTGAACAACTCGAACACCGCAATTGGTATCCGCGCAAGCTATGCCGATCAGGAGTGTACGGTTTCGATCTATGCAATCCCGCTTCTCGAGGAGGGAGTAACCTATTCTCTGAAATCCGAGAAACTGTCTGAGACCGATATTCCGGCTCCAACTTACGAGGAAGATCCGACACTTGCACCGGGAACTGAGAAGACGAAGACCGCAGGAACGAAGGGAAGCAAGTGGGAGGTTCGCCTTGTTGTGAAGAAGAACGGCGAGGTGGTCAGCGATAAGGTGGATCACACCGCAACTTACAAGGGACATACCCCGGTAATCCTTAGAAATTCCTCCGCAACCGCAGTGACGACTGCTCCGGCTTCCTCCTCTGAGGAGAGCATCCAGCATTCCAGCTCGGCGGAGACCACGGCAGTGGTGAAGACAACATCTGCTGAGAAGACGACCTCAGCCGAGAAGGCAACCACGGCGGAGCACACGACTTCGGCGGAGAAGGCAACGACGGCAGAGCATACGACCGTAGCACCGACAACAGCGACGGCACCTGCCACAACGCCGACAACGGTTGCACCGGCGCCGTCTCCGGTACCGGGCGGAGATACGAATGTGGAGACGATCGCTCCGAATCCGGCAGGCTGATGCTAAAAAGTTCCTGTACGCATGTTACAGGACGAGGTACAGGATCAAGAAAACGAAATTTAAGAGAGATGAGAGAAAAAAAGACCCTCATCTCTCTTTTTTTGTGCATCAGTGTGCAGAAAAAAAGAAAATGAAGAGGGTTCTGTGTGGATTGTATGCAAATTAGTACGCATTTTTTTTCATTTCATATTTGCAAATTAATAAAAAGTTGATATAATGTATACAGGTCAGCTATTCCAAGTGTATACAGGGGATAGCTTAAACGTCGGTTCGGAGCATTTTGAAAGTGCTTTCTGAATCGGACAAGCTGTTCCGGAGGACCTTCCCGGAACACATGTAATATTCACATTTGTAGGAGGAAAATCAAATGGCAAGAAAAATGAAAACCATGGATGGTAATCAGGCTGCCGCTCATGCATCATATGCATTTACCGAAGTAGCTGCCATGTATCCCATCACTCCTTCTTCCGTAATGCCGGAGCATACGGATGAATGGGCAACTGAGGGCAGAAAGAACATCTTCGGACGCACGGTTCAGATTACCGAGATGCAGTCTGAGGCTGGTGCTGCTGGTGCTGTTCATGGCTCCCTGGTAGCAGGTGCTCTGACCACAACCTATACGGCTTCTCAGGGTCTGTTACTGATGATTCCGGACCTGTACAAAATTGCGGGCGAACAGCTTCCGGGCGTATTTGATGTATCCGCGCGTGCAGTATCTTCTCATGCGCTGAATATTTTTGGTGATCACTCCGACGTTTATGCATGCCGTCAGACCGGTGCAGCTATGCTGTGCTCCTCCAGCGTGCAGGAAGTTATGGATCTGACTCCGGTTGCACATCTGGCTGCAATCAAGGGCAAGGTTCCGTTCATCAACTTCTTCGATGGATTCCGTACCTCTCATGAGATTCAGAAGATCGAGACTTGGGATTACGATGATCTGGCAGATATGGCAGATTGGGATGCTATTACGGAGTACCGTAAGAATGCAATGAACCCGAACAACCCGTGCCAGAAGGGTTCCGCTCAGAACCCGGATATCTTCTTCCAGGCTAGAGAGGCTTGCAACCCGTACTACGACGCTCTGCCGGGTATTGTACAGATGTACATGGACAAGGTAAACGAGAAGATCGGTACCGATTACAAGCTGTTCAACTACTACGGTGCACCGGATGCTGAGAAGGTTATCATCGCAATGGGTTCTGTAAATGATACCATTGAGGAGACCATCGACTACTTAGCAAAGACTACCGGCGCTAAGGTTGGTGTTGTTAAGGTTCGTCTGTACAGACCGTTCAGCGCTCAGGCTCTGATCGACGTTCTGCCGGATACCGTCAAGTACATCAACGTTCTGGATAGAACGAAAGAGCCAGGTTCTCTTGGCGAGCCGTTATACCTGGATGTTGTTGCAGCTCTGAAGGGCAGCAAGTTCGATCAGGTTGAGATCTTCGGCGGACGTTATGGTCTTGGTTCTAAGGATACTACTCCGGCTCAGATCGTAGCAGTATACGAGAACACCTCCAAGAAGAACTTCACCATCGGTATCAACGATGATGTAACCAACCTGTCTCTGCCGGTTGGCGCTCCGCTCGTTACCACTCCGGAGGGAACCACGAACTGTAAGTTCTGGGGCCTGGGTGCAGATGGTACCGTAGGTGCAAACAAGAACTCCATCAAGATCATCGGTGATAACACCGACATGTATGCACAGGCATACTTTGATTATGACTCCAAGAAATCCGGTGGTGTTACCATGTCCCACCTGCGTTTCGGTCATAAGAAGATCAAATCTACCTACCTGATCCACAAGGCAAACTTCGTAGCATGCCACAACCCGGCATATGTTCGTAAGTACAACATGGTTCAGGAGCTGGTTGACGGCGGTACTTTCCTGCTGAACTGCCCGTGGACTCACGAGGAGCTGGACAAGCACCTTCCGGGTCAGATGAAGAAGTTCATCGCTGATCATAACATCAACCTGTACACCATCGACGGCGTTAAGATCGGTATCGAGACCGGCATGGGTCCGACCCGTATCAACACCATTCTGCAGTCTGCATTCTTCAAACTGACCGGCATTATCCCGGAGGAGAAGGCTATCCAGCTGATGAAGGAAGCTGCTCAGAAGACCTACGGTCGTAAGGGTGAGGACGTTGTTAAGAAGAACTGGGCTGCAATCGATGCAGGTGCTCAGGGCGTTGTAAAGGTAGACGTTCCGGATAGCTGGAAGAACTGCGAAGACGAAGGTCTTGACTTCAAGAACGTTACCGGTTCCAGACAGGACGTTGTTGATTTCGTAAATAACATCCAGAACAAGGTAAGCGCTCAGGAAGGTAACAACCTGCCGGTATCCGCATTCAAGGATTATGTAGATGGTTCTACTCCGTCTGGATCTTCCGCATTCGAGAAGCGTGGTATCGCTGTTAATGTTCCGGTTTGGAATACTGACAACTGTATCCAGTGTACTTTCTGTTCTTATGTATGTCCGCATGCAGTTATCCGTCCGATCGCTATGACCGAGGAAGAGGCTGCTAAGGCTCCGGAGGGAACCAAGTTCCTGCCGCTGACCGGTATGCCGAACTACAAGTTCACTCTGGCTATTTCCGCTCTGGATTGTACCGGATGTGGTTCCTGTGCAAATGTCTGCCCGGGCAAGAAGGGTGAGAAGGCACTGACCATGGAGCCGTTAGCTGATCATGTTGACGAGCAGCCGATCTTCGACTACTCCGTAACCCTTCCGATCAAGGAAGACGTTATTGCAAAGTTCAAAGAGACCACCGTTAAGGGTAGCCAGTTCAAGCAGCCGTTACTTGAGTTCTCCGGCGCATGCGCAGGTTGTGGTGAGACTCCGTACGCTAAGCTGATCACTCAGCTGTTCGGTGACAGAATGTACATCGCAAACGCAACTGGATGTTCCTCTATCTGGGGTAACTCTTCACCGTCTACTCCGTACACCGTGAACGCTAAGGGTCAGGGTCCGGCTTGGGACAACTCCCTGTTCGAGGATAACGCAGAGTTCGGTTATGGTATGCTTCTTGCTCAGAACGCAATCCGTGATGAGTTAAAGGAGAAAGTTGAGAGAGTAGCTAATTCTGAGACCTCTACTGAGGAGATGAAGGCTGCTTGCAAGGAGTGGCTGGATACCTTCGGTATCGGTGCTCTGAACGGTTCTGCTACTGACAAGCTGGTTGCAGCTCTTGAGGGTGTTGATTGCGATACCTGCAAGTACATCGTAGCAAATAAGAACTTCCTGGCTAAGAAGTCCCAGTGGATCTTCGGTGGTGATGGATGGGCTTATGATATCGGCTTCGGCGGTCTGGATCATGTACTGGCATCCGGTAAGGATATCAACATCATGGTTTACGATACCGAGGTTTACTCCAACACCGGTGGTCAGTCCTCTAAGGCAACCAAGACTGGTGCAGTTGCTCAGTTCGCAGCAGCTGGTAAGGAGACCAAGAAGAAAGATCTCGCAAGCATGGCTATGTCCTATGGCTATGTATATGTAGCTCAGATCTCCATGGGTGCTGATTACGCTCAGACCGTTAAGGCAATCGCAGAGGCAGAGGCTTATCCGGGTCCGTCCCTGATCATGGCTTACGCTCCGTGTATCAACCATGGTATCAAGAAGGGCATGAGCAAGGCTCAGACCGAGGAGAAACTGGCAGTTGAGACCGGTTACTGGAACAACTTCCGCTTCAACCCGGCAGCTGAGAAGAAGTTCACCCTGGACAGCAAGGCTCCGAAGATGGAAGGCTATCAGGACTTCCTGAAGGGCGAGGTTCGTTACGCTTCTCTGGCTATGAAGAATCCGGAGAGAGCAGCTAAGCTGTTCGCTAAGAACGAGAGCGAGGCTAAGGAGAGATATGAGTATCTGTCCAAGCTGACCGCTCTGTACAGCACCGAGGAGTAATCCATTCGGAACTGTGAGAACATAGCGTCAAGTGATCGAGCATAGAAAGCCCCATCGCAAGGGCAGATGAAAATCTGCCTGAGCGGTGGGGCTTTTTCATATCCAAAAATGATAAATAAAACTCTCGTCAATGAGAGCTTAGGTCGAAGTGACACCCAAGCTAAAGAAAACTGGGAATTTTATTGGGTCAAAAAATACTCCCTCCATCAGGAATCAATCTTTGGATTCTCTGGTGAGAGGGAGCAATTTTGTTAGCCAAACAGGATGCCGAGCAATCCGTAGGAGACGAGCGACATGATGATCGTCGCAAGTGCGATTCCAAGTAAGATCGAAGGAATCGATTTCTTAAATTCCATGTGCAGGAGAGCAGCGACGAGAGAGCCGGTCCATGCGCCGGTACCCGGAAGCGGGATGCCGACAAAGAGCGTCAGTCCCCAGAAGCCGTACTTCTGAATGCTGTCCTTATTCTTGTCTGCCTTTGCGCGAACCCAGCGGGCAATCTTGCCAAGTCCCGGAACGTTCTCCATCCAGATCAGAATGTGTTCGATCAGCAGGAGAATGAAGGGAATCGGGAGCAGGTTACCGATGATGCAGAGCGGAATCGCGCGCGTGATCGGGACATTTAAGAGCGCCGGGGAAGCAGCGAGGAGTCCGCCACGCAGTTCCAGGATTGGAATCATGGAAATGATGAAAATGATGGCCTCCTTTGATACCTTTCCTCCGAGAAGGGCAGTGAGACCCTGTACAATCGTATCCGTCATTGTTTTTTTCCTCAATTCTGTCTATATTCTTTTTTCTTTTCGATTATATGCGATTCAATCAAAAATTTCAATTCATTCCAGTCAAGAATTCCTTACGATTTCCAGAACAGTAATGAATAATTTCCAAAACATGTTCCAGATCACGCGCCAAGTCTCCGTAAACGTTGACTTGAAACGATAACGGGCTGCCCCCTTCTTTTACAGGCAGAGGGATTACAATCGTTCTTATTTTGAGAGAGATGGCAGATTGAACAGGAAAATTCGGATGATTTTGCAAAAAAATTATGAAAAAGTGATCTGTCGTTTTTTAGAAAAATATGGTAGAGTGTGTTTGGTAAAATCGAAAAAATGGGAAATCAATGAATAAAAAAACGAAAAGAAGAGAAAAAAGGGGAAATTGAGATTGTGAAAAAAACATGGATTTTGCTTGGAAAAATATTCGGTCTGGTGCTTCTTCTTGACCTTGTGATAGAACTTTTGAGTCGGAAGTCGCTAATGGGGCTTTTTCATTATGGCATTGGGAATTTTCCGGTGTTTCTCGCAAATGCGCTTTTGCTTTTGCCGCCGTTTCTGTTGATTCTGTTCACAAGAAGAAAGGTGTTTACGGCGGGAATTCTGGTGATTATCGGACTCGCAATGGGACTCATCAATGGAGTGCTTCTCGTCTTTCGGACGACACCGTTTACGGCATCTGATTTGAGACTGGTCAAGTATGCGATAAGTCTTCTAAATACTTACTTGACATGGTGGCAGATTGTGCTTGGCGCTGTCGGGATTGTGCTTGCACTCATTCTCGGAGTTTTGCTCTGGAGACTTGCGCCGGTAGATTCTAAACCGATTTGTCTGCGAAATTCGCTCTGTGTGGCAGGTGTCGCTTTGCTTGTCAGCTGGGGAGGACTTCATCTTGCGATTTTGAGCGGAATTTTGGCACTTCACTTTGGAAATATCGGTCAGGCTTATCAGGATTATGGTTTTGTCTACTGTTTTTCTAACTCGCTCTTCCACACGGGAATCGCGAGACCGAGTGATTACGATAAGGCGACCGTCGCACAGGTTGAGAAAGAAGACCTTGAGACGATTGAGCTTGAGGCAGGGGAGACCTACTCTCTGAGTGAGTACCAGACGCCAAATATCATTATGATTCAGCTGGAATCGTTTTTTGATCCGATGCTCTGGGAAAATAATCCGGTCGAGAAAGATCCGATTCCGTTTTTCCGGTATCTGATGGAGCATTTTCCGTCGGGCTATTTGAGTGTGCCGTCAGTCGGAGCCGGAACGGCAAACACGGAATTTGAGTGCATCACGGGAATGAATCTCGACTTTTTCGGCCCGGGCGAGTATCCGTACAAGACTGTGCTTCAGAAGACGGCATGCGAGAGTATGGCTTTTGATATGAAAAATCTCGGCTATCACACGCATGCAATCCATGATAATGAGGCAACCTTTTATGATCGTCACAAGATTTTTGCTCAGCTTGGATTTGATGATTTCACACCGATTGAGTACATGTATGATGTAGAGCGCAATCCGACCGGATGGTGCAAGGACAAGATTCTCGTTGAGGAGATTGAGAAAGCGCTGGATTCGAGTGTGGGGCAGGATTTCATTTACACGATCTCAGTTCAGGGTCATGGAAAATATCCGTCGTTTGAGTATTACTGCCAGCAGATTCATGAGATGGACGGCTTTGTCAAAAAACTCGTTCGGATGCTGAATGCGCGCAAGGAGCCGATGGTTCTTGTTATGTATGGCGATCATCTGCCGGGATTTGAGTGGACGGCGGATGAGATGAAGAACAAGTCGCTGTTTCAGACAAACTATGTGATCTGGAACAACCTGAATCTTCCAGTGCAGAAGCGGGATGTGGAAAGTTACCAACTTTCCGCCTATGTGCAGGAACTTTTGAATCTTCATGAGGGAACGATGTTCTGTTTCCACCAGAAATATATGAGGGGTGAAAACGATTTTTCGGGAGAAAGTACTGAGCAGAGAACCAAAGCGATGGGCGAACAGACGAGCGAGGAGTCGACAGATACAGAATCAATGTTTGCAGAAGAGGAGGAGAACGGGCAGAATATCGATCAAAATGAGACCTATCTCTCGAACATGCAGCTTCTTGAGTATGATATTCTCTATGGAGATCAGGAGGTCTACGGGGGAACATCGCCGTATCAGACCGTCAAGATGGAGTTTGGAATTGATCCGATTATCCAGAAGAGCACGTATTTAGGCAAGCATCAGGTGATTGTGTTTGGGTCAGGGTTTAATTCCTACTCGAAGATCTTTGTCAATGGAAAACAGGTAGATACGCCATATTGGACGGAAAAGCGTCTGATTGCGCCAAATCTTACACTAAAGGGCGATGAGGAGATCACGGTGCGTCAGGTCGGACGCGATAAGGTTCCGCTTGGAACGGCACGAAAAGCTCCCGGAGCGTAAAATCTGAAATGTGAAGGATCAACAAAATCGGTTATCATTTGTGCAACGGTAACGCAGATGAACACCCGGGTAGGATTGGTTTATTGTATCTGTTTGAAAATTGTGGTAAACTAGATTCTAATTTCAGATAAAAATTTCAGGTGAAAATTTTGATAAAGATTTTTCGATAAGGATTTTGTTGAATGATTTTGACGGAATACTTTTGAGAGATTTTCGTCTGAGATATAGTTAAGATACAAAGATAAAGACCGGATGTTCAGGAGGCGGTAGTACATGTTGAAGGAAGACAAGAAAAAACTCGTCAAAAAGACTTCTGGAAAGTTTCTCAGAATTATTTTTGGACGCACAATGTTTGTGATGCTCTCTCTGATTGTACAGATCATGGTTCTGTGCCTGACGTTTGAGTGGCTGAAAAACCAGGCATTTTATTTTTACGGGGGATTCACGATCCTGAGTGCGGTTGTCGTGATCTACATTTTAAATAAAAATGAAAACCCGTCTTATCAGATGTCATGGATCATTCCGGTTCTTGTCTTTCCGGTTTTTGGTGTCATGTTCTATCTGTTTATTGAGACTCAGCCGGGAACGAAGGCGATTGCAAAGCGTCTTCAGAAACTTCAGCTTGATACGAAGCCGTGGCTTAAGCAGGACCCGGCGGTCATGCACCAGCTCTATGAAGAAAGCCGTGGGGTTACCGGACTTGCGGTCTATATGAATCATTACGGTGGGTATCCGGTTGTGAAAAATACCCATGTCGAGTATTTTCCGCTCGGGGATGATATGTATCCGGTACTTCTTAGAGAGCTTCGGAAGGCAAAACGATATATTTTCATGGAATTTTTCATCATTGACCGGGGTGAAATGTGGGGAGAAATCCTGAAAGTGCTTGAGGAAAAAGCAAAATCCGGCGTCGAGGTTCGTGTGATGTACGATGGCATGTGCTGTCTGGCGCTTCTTCCGTACCGCTACCCGGCACAGCTTGAGAAGAAGGGAATCCGATGTAAGATGTTTTCGCCGGTTCGCCCGGTGCTTTCTTCCTACCAGAACAACCGGGATCATCGAAAAGTTGTTGTGATCGATGGACTTACAGCATTTACTGGTGGTGTGAATCTCGCAGATGAGTACATCAACCGGAAAGTGCGGTTTGGACACTGGAAGGATACAGCGATTATGCTCAAAGGGGATGCCGTGCAGAGTTTTCTGATGATGTTTCTTCAGATGTGGAATGTGACGGAGCGCACCGAAGAACATTATGAGAGGTATCTGCCGAAACGCTCCCACAACTGGCCGAAAGATTTCGACCGGAGCGGGTATGTGATGGCATTTGGGGACAGTCCGCTCGATCAGGAGACCGTTGGACAGCATGTCTACATGGATATTCTCAATGAGGCGCGATACTATGTTCACATTATGACGCCGTATCTGATTCTTGACAGTGATATGATCACGGCATTGACATTTGCGGCAAAGCGGGGAATTGAGACGACGATCATCATGCCCCATATTCCGGATAAAATTTATGCGTATCTGCTTGCACGCTCTTACTATGAAGAGCTGATTCGTGCCGGTGTGCGGATTTATGAGTATACCCCAGGATTTGTGCATGCAAAGGTCTTCACGAGTGATGATGAGAAGGCAGTGGTGGGATCAGTCAATCTCGATTATCGGAGCCTCCATCTTCATTTTGAATGTGCGACCTATATTTATCGAAATCCGGCTGTCGGACAGGCAGAGCAGGATTTCCAGGAGACCCTGAAAAAGTGCCAGAAAATTACGCTGGAAGATTGCCGGGATTTTCCGTTTGCAAAGAAAGCAGTCGGAAAAGCACTGCGAATCTTCGCACCACTCATGTAAAAAATCTGCGTCAGATCTTATCTCAGAAGATGGTTGCTGAGTTGAGATTTGGCGCAGATTTTGTTTTTTTAGTCGGTATCCGTAGAGAATAGGCATGAGGCTTTGTCTGTTCTACTAATAGTTTTTAATAAGAATTATTGTGCCATCATAATTATGACCGCTCCGATGACGAAAAAGATCCTGCAAACCCGTGTGAGACGTCAGTGCTTAGACCGTGTATTTTACGGTCTTATGCACTGCTGCGTCGAACCCGAAGCGAGAGCGAGTTTGCAGGACTTATTTCGGTCGGAGGAGCGTTGGATGTGACTCAAATAACATCAAACAAGTTTAATAATGTTTTTTAATAGTGGCGCACTTTTGCAGTCCCCCTAATTTTCGCGATCACAGGTTCTGCCTTCTCGGAAGTGAAGTAGCGGTAAGTGGTTTCCGGAACAAGAGCGCGGAGCGCCTCAAAATCTCCTTCCTTGATCTTGGTGCGGACATCAGAAGCACTGATTGCACCGTCGTTGCCTGTCTTTCTCGGAATGATCGTGCAGGTGAGACCGGCTGATTCAAGTTCTTCTTTCATCACCTGATTATAGATTCCGGTAACCTGGCTGAATGGCTCCTCACCGACAAAACGATCAGTGATGCCGAGTGCCGAAGCAATTCTTGTAAAGATCTCGATATCCAGCCTTGCATGGGAGCGGATGACGGTATCTGAATCCTTCAAAAAATAGGACGGGAACGTCGCATTTGAGATCATATAGGGACCAGTGCGATGGAAAATCAGGTTTTTGAAGACGGCAGATCCTTCTTTCACAAGCTGTTCGCGGACGGTGAGCGGAACGAGAGAGACATCCTCTGAGACAACAAATACATGAAGAAGCTCTGTGCGGGAAGATGCCTGCTCAATCAGGTACTGATGACCGAGAGTAAACGGATTCGCATTCATGATCACGGCTCCGATGTGACCGTTTGCCTCCGGACTTGTGTTTCGCGTGATCTGGGGCAGAGCTTCCTCGGTCTCGCGCTGAAGATTTTTTAGATAATTTTCAAATCCGGTGCGACGATTTTCCATAAAAACAAGTTTGCCCTCGACGCGCGCAATCTCATAAAATCCGAGATCACGGAAAAAACGAGCGGTTGTGATCTTGGTATAAAGAAAGAGATCCGTGCATCCGCGGGAAAACTGGTAATCCATTAAAGCTGTGACGACCTGATTCATCAGTCCCTCGCCCTGATGATCGGAAGAAACCGCCATACAGCGAAGTGTATTGGAAAAGCAGGAGCCGGTTGCGACGAGATTGTAGTCCTCATCAAACAGACCGATGCTGTAATCTAAGTTTTTATCGCGCTCAATGCCCTCTTTTTCGAGAAGTGCGTCCATCTGACGGCAGGCACGGCGATCAGACGGAGTGATTTGGCTGATGGTATATTCAGACATAAAAAATCCCCCTTTATTTGTAATCAACAAGAAATCAATAAGAATATTATAGCGGATTGCGGGGAAAAATGCGAATAGAAGATTTCTTATGTTTCCTATTTATCTTGGGTTATGGAGGGGAAGAGCGCATGGAAGACGAGCTGGAAGTTAAATGGAATGAAGAAAATAATGGAGAAAATGCGGAAAACGGATCAGGGGAAGAAAATTCCCAAAAACGAGATTTTCAAAAACAAGAGTTGAGCGAACAAGATCAGAATAAGGTGAATCAGAGTCAAAACGGGAGCGGGCAGAGTCGGCAAAACGGATCGCAGAATCAAGGACAGGATCAAGCTCCGGAGGCATACGGAGAGCTGACGCTCGACGAGAACAGCAAAAAGCGGAGAATCCAGCTTCTCTCGATCATCGGGGAGGTGGAAGGACACGAAAATCTCTCGGGAAATGCGAAGACGACGAAATACGATTATGTGCTTCCACAACTTGCAAAACTTGAAGATGACGACAGTGTGGAGGGACTTCTTGTGCTCTTAAATACCTCGGGCGGAGATGTCGATGCAGGACTTGCGATCGCGGAGATGATCGCGTCGCTGTCGATGCCGACGGTGTCGCTGGTGCTTGGCGGAAGTCACTCGATCGGAGTCCCGCTTGCGGTCTCGACAGATTACTCATTTATCGTGCCGACCGGAACAATGATGATCCATCCGGTTCGGATCAATGGACTTGTGATTGGGGCTTCCCAGACGTATGAATATTTCGATATGATTCAGGATCGAATCTTAAGTTTTATCAGTGAACACTCGCGGATTGCCTACGATCAGGCGAAACGGCTGATGCTCAACACAGAGATGCTCACAAGAGACCTCGGAACTGTGCTTGTCGGCACGCAGGCAGTCAGGGAGGGACTGATTGATGAGGTCGGTGGAATTCGGGATGCACTTGGAAAACTTTATGAGATGGTAGACAGAAGAAGAGACAATCTGATAAAATAAAATAGAAGACACAAAAGAAAAGGATTGTAGAGGCATGGACAAACAGATTGAAGTATCCGGAAATCCGGGAGGGAGTGATCGCACAAAGTATCGACTTGCGGAGTCGATCAAGGAATGTATGAGAGTGACTCCGGTTGATCGCATCACCGTCAAGGACATTGTGGACGGATGCGGGCTGACGCGCCAGACATTTTACCGAAATTTCAAAGACAAGTATGATCTGATTAACTGGTATTTCGACAAACTTGTGCTCCAGTCGTTTGCACAGATGGGGACGGAGAATACAGTCGGTGAGAGTCTTGTCCGGAAATTTGAATTTATCCGAAAAGAAAAAGCCTTTTTCACCGAGGCTTTTCGCTCGGATGACTATAATTCAGTCAAGGAACATGATTTCGTTTTGATCTTGCAGTTTTATAAGAGTTTGATTGCGACGAGAACATCCCGACCGCTGAGCGAGGATCTCGATTTTCTGCTTGAGATGTACTGTCGTGGTTCTGTCTATATGACCGAAAAATGGGTGCTCGGCGGAATGAAGCGCTCCCCGAGAGAAATGGCAGAAAAACTCGTAGAGGGAATCCCGCCGAAGCTCGCAAAGGTCTTCTCAGAGTTAGGGCTCTTGTAACCAGTGACAGATCCTGAGTGATCTGTCTATTATTTGGCAAAAGCGAAAATGAAAGAACGGAGATTTGCCGAAAAATCATCATGAAAATAGATGAAGAAACGAAAAATCAAAAAAAGAATTAGGCGAAAAGTGACAAACGAGCGGATTTGTCACTTTCTTTTTTGCAAAAACGCTGTTAAAATAATAACAGTTATAAGAGAGAGCGAACAAAAAGAAATAGGAGGAAATTCACATGGCAAACAGAATCGTATTGAATGAAACTTCTTATCATGGAGCGGGAGCAATCAGAGAGATTGCAAATGAGGTGAAGACCAGAGGATTCGCAAAGGCATTTGTATGTTCCGATCCGGATCTGATCAAATTTGGTGTGACGAAGAAGGTGACTGATGTTCTCGATGAGGCAGGTCTTGCCTATGAGGTTTATTCCAACATCAAGCCGAACCCGACGATCGAGAATGTGCAGACTGGTGTTGCAACATTCAAGGCATCCGGCGCAGATTACCTGATTGCAATCGGCGGTGGTTCCTCGATGGATACTGCAAAGGCAATAGGTATCATCATCAACAACCCGGAGTTCGAGGATGTCAGAAGCCTTGAGGGCGTGGCTCCGACAAAGAAGCCGTGTGTTCCGATCATTGCGGTTCCGACGACAGCAGGTACTGCAGCAGAGGTAACGATCAACTACGTTATCACCGATGTAGAGAAGAAGAGAAAGTTTGTCTGTGTAGATACTCACGATATTCCGGTTGTCGCAGTGATCGATCCGGAGATGATGGCAAGCATGCCGAAGGGTCTGACGGCTTCCACTGGTATGGATGCTCTGACTCATGCGATTGAGGGATATATCACGAAGGGCGCATGGGAGATGACCGATATGTTCCATCTGAAGGCAATCGAGATCATCTCAAAGTCTTTGAGAGGCGCTGTTGAGAACACTCCGGAAGGCAGAGAGGGTATGGCACTCGGTCAGTACATCGCAGGAATGGGCTTCTCCAATGTAGGTCTTGGTATCGTTCACTCGATGGCACATTCACTCGGTGCTGTCTATGATACCCCGCACGGTGTTGCAAATGCAATCCTGCTTCCGACGATCATGGAGTACAATGCTCCGTGCACCGGTGACAAGTACAAATACATCGCAAAGGCAATGGGCGTTGAGGGTGTCGATGAGATGAGCCAGGAAGAGTACCGCAAGGCAGCCGTTGACGCAGTCAAGAAGCTGTCCGCTGATGTCGGCATTCCGGCTGATTTGAAGGCAATCGTCAGGGAAGAGGATCTGGATTTCCTGTCTGAGTCCGCGTATGCAGATGCCTGCCGTCCGGGCAACCCGAGAGATACCTCTGTTGAGGAGATCAAGGAACTGTATCGTTCTCTGATGTAAGAGTAAGATAAATAAAGTTATAAAAATTTGGAATAAAAGGAAAATGAGGGGAAGGTTGCAATTCCTCTCATTTTTTTGTATACTATCTTCATTGATGTACGTTCGCGGTTTCTGTACCGCTTGTTTTTGTAGCTGTATGTTCTCACAGACTCAAATCACAGACAAAATCAGGGAAAACCAAGCGCGAAAACAGGGTGTTCGGATAAAAAAGGAAAAAGATGTTCGGGCATATTTTAAGGTGCAGAGAAATGGCAGGGTACATTTGGGAAATGAGGAGGCATATTTGTGGCATCAAGCAAGAAAATGAACAGTGAGGAAAAGTCTACAAAAAAGACAACACCACAGACAAAGAAGATAGAACGTTCAACAGAAACCCGTTCGAGAAGCCGTGCATCTTCCGCAAAGAGAGGAGCCATGACTCCGAACAGACAGACGGTGCGGGTGGCAGTTCAGCCGGAACCGGAGTGGCAGGAGGAGCCGGATTTTGTGCAGTCAGAGGCATGTATTCTGCTCTCGCTGGCGGTTGCCATACTCCTGTTTTTGAGCAATCTGCACGTGTGCGGAGTGGCAGGAGAAGTGGCGAGAAACATCCAGATTGGAGTGTTTGGCTCATTCGGATTTGTCCTTCCGTTTGCGCTTGCAGGAGGCGTGATCTTTTACAGCGCGAATCAGGACAATCCGCTGGTGACAAGAAAAATCGTGGCAGGAATCATCCTTGGCGTGATCATCTGCTGTTTTTTGCAGTTGTTCATGGGAAGTGAGCCGGGAGCGGGCGAGGGAGTCTCTGTCTACTATGAGAAGGCCGTGAAGAGCGGACTCGGAGGAGGAATGCTCGGTGGTCTGATCTGCATGGTATTTAAGAGGATTCTCGGCGGTCTTGGAACCTTTGTGTTGTTGTTTGTGTGTATGATTATCACGCTCGTGTGCATCACGGAAAAATCGTTTTTGCGTCTTGTGCAGGAGCAGGGTGAGATGGCATGGGAAGATTTCGGGAGAAGAAGAGAGGTCCAGGCAGAGCGCAGACAACAGCGCGTGCGTGGTGTCGATCTCGGAGCAACCGATCTCGTGTCGAGCAAGGTCTCCCGTGGACTTCGCGTCTATGACGGGGAGAAGCAGGAGAGTGAGGAGCAGAGAGAGGCATATTTGGAGGAAAAGCGTGCAAAATCAGCTGGTATTTCGCTGATGATGAATGAAACTTCCGGAAAAAAGAGACAGCCGTCAGGTGGAAGAAACCGCAGAATGCCGGCACAACAGCCGATGTATCATCGCGGTGGGACCTTGATGGAGGATCTGATTGTCGGAGTTCCGCTCGGAGCTCCGGCACCTGCCCCGGCAAAGTTTGACACAGAGGATGATAATGAGCCGGCAGAGGCAAAGACGATCTCGCTTGCAGAGCGTCAGGCGCAGAAATTGAGTGAGAAGGCGCAAAAAGCGAAAACGGCGAAGGAATCTAACGGATCTAAGGAATCTGATTTGGAGACAGACGCAAAGTCTGCAAGTTCTGCAAATATAGATCGTGTAGATTGCACAGACCGCGCAAAGGAAAATGAACAGGCAGAAAGAACAGAGAGAACGGATGGAAGAAAGAACCCATCCTCAAATGATTTAAAGATTTCCGAGCCGACGATCACAAGACCGGACCCGGCGGACATCTTTACCGGAAGTATTTCCCATCCGCAGGGATACCATGTCTATACGGCACAGGATGAGATTTACTCTCAGCAGGAACCGAAACCGGCATCTGCACAGAATTCATCTTCGACAACATCCGCTTTTTATTCCTATGCAGGACAGTCACCAGTCTCATCGACACCAAATATGTCGAGTATGCCAAATGCATCAAATATATCAAATACACCAAATACACCAAATACATTGGAGCTGTCAGGTGCATTAGATAGTGCGTCGGAGATGACTGCCAAGAAGCCGACTTTAACAGCTCAGTGGCAGGGCGAGGTTCCGTTTGAGGAAGAGGAAAAGAAAGACGAGTATGGAACAGCGGTTTCATGGAGTCTTCATGCGTCCGGCGCAGAGCAGAAGCAGGCAGAGCTGTTAAGTGCATCTGCGCACTATGAGGAGGGAGAGATTCCGCCGATGGGTTCAGTTGCTGATGACGATTCTTCTGACGATGTCTGGGTCAATGTGACTTCAAGAACTTCCCGTCCGCAGACATTTTCTCCGGCAAGCAAGAGTCTCAGAGACACACTTGCAAGCAAGTCAGGAAAAGCAAATAGAGAGTCAAGCACAGAATCAAACACAGAGCCGAGCATAGAATCGAGTCAGAATTCAGTTCGAGAGCCTTCGATGTATGAGACATATGAGACAGAGATGAAAAAGCTCGAGCAGTCTATGCAGTCGCAGGATCGATACCTCCCTGATCCAGCTCCTACCCAGCAGGGGGTGAGAATTCATCCGACAACACAGACACATCCGGCAATGCAAGCCCATCAGACCGTGCAACCAGAATATGTTGACCGGGATGTGAGAATGAAGCAGACTGAGAGTGGTGGAAGTTTTGCAGTGCCGTCGGCGGAGCGCCGTGTCGTGACTGCATCGGGCAAGGTGATTGAGACGGAGACCGAGGCACTTCACAAGAAGCTCGAGTCAAAGCGTCAGGAGGAATTGCGCCAGGTGAAAGCCGATCAGGATACGAGCGTGGCGACCCAGATCCGCAAGGAGGAAGAACTTCCGAAAAAGGAGTATGTGTTTCCGCTGACCACGTTGTTGAAGAAGGGCGCACCGAGTGCGAACAGTTTTTCCGATGAAGAATACCGGAAGACGGCGATCAAGCTCCAGCAGACGCTCAGAAACTTTGGAGTCGGAGTGACGGTGACGAATATCAGCTGTGGTCCGTCGGTGACCCGCTATGAGCTTCACCCGGAACAGGGTGTCAAGGTCAGCAAGATCGTTGCACTTGCCGATGACATCAAACTGAGCCTTGCAGCAGCGGACATCCGTATCGAAGCACCGATTCCGGGCAAGTCCGCAGTCGGCATCGAGGTGCCGAACAAGGAGAACAATACCGTTTATTTGAGAGATCTCTTGGAGTCAGAGAATTTCCGCTCCCATCCGTCCCGCCTTGCGTTTGCAGTCGGAAAGGACATCGGCGGTCAGGTTGTCGTGACGGACATCGCAAAGATGCCACACCTTCTGATTGCAGGTGCGACGGGCTCCGGAAAATCCGTCTGCATCAACACGCTGATCATGAGTGTGATCTTCAAGTCAAAGCCGGAAGATGTCAAGCTGATCATGATCGATCCGAAGGTCGTGGAGCTCAGTGTCTACAATGGAATCCCGCATCTGCTGATTCCGGTTGTGACCGATCCGAAGAAGGCTTCCGGTGCGCTCAACTGGGCAGTTGCAGAGATGACGGATCGTTACAAAAAGTTTGCACAGTACAATGTGCGTGACTTAAAGGGATACAACGCGAAGATTGAGAGCGTGAAGGAGATTGATGACCCGAACAAGCCGAAGAAACTGCCTCAGATTATCATCATCGTCGATGAGCTTGCAGATCTGATGATGGTTGCTCCGGGCGAGGTCGAGGATGCGATCTGCCGTCTTGCACAGCTTGCGCGGGCAGCGGGCATTCATCTGGTGATTGCGACCCAGAGACCGTCGGTCAACGTCATTACGGGCCTGATCAAGGCAAATATTCCGTCAAGAATTGCATTTTCCGTGTCATCCGGTGTGGACTCCCGGACGATTATCGATATGAATGGTGCCGAGAAATTGCTGGGTAAGGGCGACATGCTCTTCTATCCGGCGGGATTTCCGAAACCGCAGCGTGTGCAGGGCGCATTCGTCTCCGATCAGGAGGTGCAGGCGGTCGTTGATTTCCTGACGGAACAGGGAATGACCGCAGATTACAGCGCCGAGGTCGAGACACAGATGAATTCTGCGCCGACGGCGGGAGCGGGAGGTGCAAGGGATGCGCGTGATGAGTATTTCGCGGAAGCGGGAAACTTCATCATCGAGAAAGACCGTGCATCGATCGGCATGCTTCAGAGGGTATTCAAAATCGGGTTCAACCGCGCTGCGCGGATTATGGATCAGCTTGCGGAGGCAGGCGTTGTCGGGGAGGAAGAGGGAACAAAACCCCGCAAGGTTCTGATGACGCAGGAGGAATTTGAGGAGTTGTTAAGACAGTAATCAACAAACAAGTCCCTTATCAAAGGAGGAAAGTCTATGAAAACGGATATTGAAATTGCACAGGAGTCGGTGATGATGCCGATCAAGGAAGTGGCAGAGAGTTACGGAATCTCGGAAGATGATCTGGAACTTTACGGAAAGTACAAGACGAAACTGACGGATGACCTCTGGAAAAAGGTAAAAGACAAGAAAGACGGAAGACTCGTTCTCGTAACTGCAATCAACCCGACTCCGGCAGGAGAGGGAAAGACGACGACGAGCATCGGACTTGCAGATGCGCTCACGAGACTTGGCTACAAGACGATGATCGCTCTGAGAGAGCCGTCCCTCGGACCGTGCTTTGGAATCAAGGGTGGAGCAGCCGGCGGTGGTTACGCTCAGGTTGTGCCGATGGAGGATTTAAACCTGCATTTCACCGGTGACTTTCATGCGATCACCTCTGCAAACAACCTGTTAGCAGCGCTTTTGGATAACCACATTCAGCAGGGAAATGCACTGGGAATCGATACGAGACAGATCCTCTGGAAGCGTTGCCTTGATATGAATGATCGTGTGCTCAGAAACATCGTAGTCGGTCTTGGTGCCAAGGCGGACGGCGTTGTGCGCGAGGATCATTTTGTCATCACAGTTGCATCCGAGATTATGGCAATCCTCTGCCTCGCAAACGATATGAAGGATCTCAAAGAGCGCCTCGGCAAGATCATCGTTGCATATAATTATGCGGGAGAGCCGGTGACGGCAAAGGATCTGAATGCAGTCGGTGCAATGGCAGCCCTTTTGAAGGACGCAATCAAGCCGAACATGATTCAGACGCTTGAGCATACGGGTGCACTTGTACATGGTGGACCGTTTGCAAACATCGCACATGGATGCAACAGCGTGCGTGCGACAAAGACCGCTTTAAAGTTAGCGGACATCACGATCACCGAGGCAGGATTTGGTGCTGATTTGGGAGCTGAGAAGTTCTTTGATATCAAGTGCCGGATGGCAGATCTGAAGCCGGATGCGGTTGTCCTTGTCGCAACGGTTCGTGCGCTCAAGTACAACGGCGGTGTTCCGAAGACCGACCTTGCTGAGGAGAACCTCGACGCACTGAAAAAGGGAATTGTCAATCTTGAGAAGCACATCGAGAACATCCAGAAATTCGGCGTGCCGGTTGTTGTGACCTTAAACTCATTTGTCACCGACACCGAGGCAGAGTATGAGTTTATCCGCACATTCTGCGAGCGTCGTGGCTGTGAGTTTGCACTTTCCGAGGTATGGGCAAAAGGCGGTGAGGGCGGTCAGGCTCTTGCAGAAAAAGTACTCAAGACGCTTGAGTACAAGGAGAGCAATTACCATCCACTCTATCCGGATGATATGAGCTTAAAGAACAAGATCGAGACGATTGCAGGCGAGATCTACGGCGCAGACGGTGTGACCTATGCACCGGCAGCACAGAAGGCACTCGCACAGATCGAGCAGATGGGCTTTGGCAATTTCCCGATTTGTATGGCAAAGACGCAGTATTCTCTGTCTGACGATCAGAAGAAGCTCGGACGTCCGACCGGATTCAAGATCAATGTGCGCGACGCTTATGTATCCGCAGGCGCAGGCTTTGTCGTTGTTCTGACCGGTGCAATTATGACAATGCCGGGACTGCCAAAGAAGCCGGCAGCAGACGGAATCGATGTGACCGATGACGGTGTGATCACGGGTCTGTTCTAAAATTTAACGGAACTGCGAAGTACAGAATACCGGACAGTTCCCATTTAATTAACAAAACAAAAGCAGAAAGAATCTCTCTGATTTGTCTTCAAACGACACAGGAAATCAGAGAGATTCCCCATTTTTAAAAATGATGCAGGGAAAGGAATCAAAATCATGAAGATCAGAGACTGGCTGGATAAGCTGGATTACACACTGCTTAGTGGCAGTGTGGAGGAGGAAGTGGACGAGGTTGTCTATGATTCCAGAAAGGCGGCACCGAAGACGGTGTTTGTCTGCATGAAGGGAACGAAGAGAGATTCCCATGATTACATTCCGCAGGTACTTGAGGCAGGATGCCGGGTTCTCGTGACGGAGCGTCTGGTAGAAGTTCCAGAGGGTGTGACCGTACTTCTTGTAAAGTCGGGAAGAGAGGCGCTTGCAAAGCTCTCAGGAGCACGCTTTGGCTATCCGGCAGAGAAGCTTCTGATGATCGGAGTGACCGGAACAAAGGGAAAGACGACGACGACGCACATGATTCGAAAGATCATGGAGACAGCCGGAAAAAAGACCGGAATGATCGGAACGAACGGAGTTTACATCGGTGAGGATCACTACCCGACGATGAACACGACACCGGAGTCCTATGATCTTCATCGCTATTTCGCTCAGATGGTCGAGGAGGGATGCGACTGCTGTGTGATGGAGGTTTCCTCCCAGGCATTTAAGATGTACCGCGTAGCCGGAATCACATTCGATTATGGAATTTTCACGAACATTTCCCCGGATCACATCGGACCGGATGAGCATGCGGATTTTGCAGAGTATCTGTACTACAAGAAGCAGATCTTTGTACAGAGCAGGTTTGCGCTCGTCAATGTCGACGATGAGCATTTCGAGGAGATTGTGAAAGACATTCCGTGCGAGTGGGCGGGATTTGGCATGGGCGCAAATGCGACGTACCAGGCAGAGAACCTCCACTATGTGTCGGAGCCGGATTTTGTCGGAATCGAGTTTGACATCCGCGGAGCCCATGAAATTCCGGTCAGAGTCAACATCCCGGGAAAATTCAACGTCTACAATGCGCTTTCTGCATCCGCAGTTGCGCTCAAGGCAGGAGTTCCGGCAGAGAAACTTCAGCATGCGCTTGAGCACTTAAAGATCGACGGCAGAATGGAGATTGTCTATACCTCAGAGCAGTGTTGCGTGATCGTCGATTACGCGCACAATGCAGTCAGCATGGAGAGCCTTCTTGAGACTCTGCGCGAGTATCATCCGAAGCGTCTCGTCGTGGTCTTCGGCTGTGGCGGAAACCGCTCGAAGGAGCGCCGTTACTCGATGGGCGAGATCGGCGGACGCATGGCAGATCTGTCGATCCTCACCGCAGACAACTCTCGATTTGAGAAGGTCGAGGATATTCTTGCGGACATTCGCGGAAGCATCGAGAAGACCGGTGGAGCCTTCCTTGAGATCCCGGATCGTCGCGAGGCGATTGAATACAGCATCACACACTCAGAGCCGGGGGATATGATTGCGATCATCGGCAAGGGACATGAAAATTATCAGGAGATTGAAGGCGTCCGCTATCCGTTTTTAGATCGTGCGGTCGTAGAAGAGGTGGTAAGTAAATGGAACAGATAACCGTATCAGACATTGTGAAGGCAACCGGTGGCAGACTTCTGTGCGGAGAGGAGAATCTGACGCTTTCCCATATCAGCACGAACTCGAAGGAGATGGCGGGAGCAGATCTCTTTGTCCCGTTGATCGGAGAGAGAGTTGACGCGCATCGCTTTATCGCAGGCGCATTTGAGGCGGGGGCAGTTGCCACGCTGACGTCGGAGCATGACGCAATGGACGATGTGCATCCGTGGATTCGCGTTGAGGATACGAAGAAAGCACTTCAGGCAATCGGTGTCTACTTGAGAGAGAGATTGCACATTCCGCTTGTCGGAGTGACCGGAAGCGTCGGAAAGACGACGACGAGAGAGATGATTGCGACGGCGCTCTCAGCGAAGTATCAGGTCTTCAAGACACCGGGAAATGCGAACAGCCAGATCGGAGTTCCGATCACGATCTCCGAGATCTCAAGTCAGGATGAGGTTGGTGTTCTCGAGCTTGGAATGAGCCTTCCGGGCGAGCTGACCGTGATTGCTCAGATCGCGAGAGTCGATATGGCGGTGATCACGAACATCGGCGTTGCCCATATTGAACAGCTTGGAAGTCAGGAGAATATCCGCAGAGAGAAGCTGACGATTCAGGATGGAATGCCAGATGGCGGTCTGCTGATTTTAAATGGCGATGATCCGCTGTTAAAAGATCAGAAGGCGAGAGACGGACTTCGCACCGTATACTACGGAACCGGGGAGAAGTGTCAGTACCGCGCCGAGGACATTGTGCTTGAGGACGGTTGTCCGTCGTTTGTGGCAGTCTGCAAGGGAAAGCGCATTCCGGTGCGCCTGTCGGTGATGGGTCGCCATCATGTGCTTGATGCGATGTCTGCACTTGCTGTCGCAGATGCCTGCGGCGTTCCGCTTGAGAAGGCTTCCGAGAAACTCAGCGAGTTCCACGGATTTAAGAACCGCCAGCAGATTTACCGGAGAGCGGACGGAGTGACCGTGATTGATGACACCTACAACGCAAGCCCGGCATCGATGATGGCAGGACTTGAGGTGCTCGACTCGATGAAGAGTGCAAAGCGCCATATTGCGGTACTCGCAGATATGAAGGAGCTTGGCGAGCAGAGCCCGCGCTTCCACCGGGAGATCGGAACCTTTCTTGCCGACCATCCGGTCGATGTGCTCTTTACATTCGGAGAACTCGCAAGAGAGATCGAGGAGGGCGCAAAAGAGGCAAATGTCGGCTGTGACTGCCATCACTTTGATGTGGAAGAGCGCGAGGCACTCTTTGAGGCAGTTACAAAGACGCTTCAGCCGGGCGATTGTGTGCTCTTAAAGGGTTCAAACAGCATGAAACTTCAGGAACTTGCATCCCAGCTCTTAAAATAGATAAAGAGGTAGAGCCGATTTGGAATACGAAGGTGTGAAGGATCGGCAAAAACGCGAACTGGAAAGTTGCGAAACTGGGAAACTGGGCGAGCAAAAAGAGGTGAATGAATGGCAGATTTATATGCCAGTATTATTATAGATATTTCCCATGAAAACGTAGACCGTGTGTTTCAGTACCGGATTCCCGAGAATCTTCTCGGGCAGGTCCGGATCGGGACGCAGGTCTGCGTTCCTTTTGGTTCGGGGAACCGGATCAGAAAAGGCTATGTCGTCGAGATCACAGACCATGCGGACTATGAGGTGACAAAGATCAAGGCGATCGACTCGGTGCCGGAGAGAGGAGTGACTGCGGACTCAAAACTCATTGAGCTTGCATGGTGGATGAAAGAGCGCTACGGCTCGACGATGAATCAGGCGCTAAAGACCGTGCTTCCGGTCAAGCGCAAGGTCAAGGCACGAAATAAGAATGTCGTGCAGTCGGTGGCTGGAATTCCGATCGCGGAAAGTTCAGATCAAAAAGGGTCAGCAGGACTTGAGGGGTTAAGTCCGGACAATTTGAAAATACAAAGTGAACCGGAAAATCAGAACGGAGAAGGCGGAGCACAGAAATCGCCGGGGACGGTTATGCTCAACGAGGATCAGCAGGACGCGGTCGACATCTTTCAGGCGTATTACGATGAGAGTGAGAGAAAGCCGTTTCTGCTCTACGGAGTCACCGGAAGCGGAAAAACTGAGGTTTACATGGAGATGATCGACTATGTGCTCCGCTCGAGGCGTCAGGTCATTGTGCTGATTCCGGAGATCTCGCTGACGTACCAGACGGTGATGCGCTTTTACCGCCGGTTTGGTGACCGGGTCTGCGTGATGCATTCAAGACTTTCCGAGGGGGAGCGATTTGACCAGTTTGAGCGTGCAAGGCGAGGGGAGACCGACATCATGATCGGTGCAAGGTCCGCACTCTTTACGCCGTTTGCAAATCTCGGACTCATCGTGATGGATGAGGAGCAGGAGGGTGCGTACAAGAGTGAGGTCACCCCGCGGTATCATGCGAGAGAGGTTGCAGAGCACCTCGCGCGCATGCACGACGCGATGTTCGTCATGGGTTCTGCGACCCCGTCGGTCGAGGCTTATGAGAAGGCGAGAGTCGGGATTTACCGATTGCTGGAACTTCCGCACCGCGCAGTTGCGAAGACACTTGCTGTCACGGAGGTCGTCGATCTGCGTCAGGAGATGGCAGATGGAAACCGCTCGATTTTCAGCCGGAGGCTTCAGCAGCTGATCGAGGATCGTCTTGAAAAGAACGAGCAGATCATGCTGTTTATGAACCGCAGAGGATACTCAAACTTCGTCTCTTGCCGTTCGTGTGGGGAGGCAGTCAAGTGCCCGCACTGCGATGTCTCGCTGACGCTCCACAACCATTCGCGCCTCGTCTGCCATTACTGTGGCTATGCAATCGCGATGCCAAAGACCTGTCCGACCTGCGGTTCCCCGTATCTGGCAGGCTTCGGGGTTGGGACGCAGAAGATCGAGGAGATGGCGGGAAGGATGTTTCCGAAAGCTAGGATTCTTCGGATGGATCTTGACACGACCTCAAAAAAGGGCGGTCATGAGAAGATCCTGTCCGCATTCTCGAAACATCAGGCGGACATTCTGATCGGGACACAGATGATCGTCAAAGGGCATGATTTTTCGGATGTGACGCTCGTCGGGATTCTTGCGGCTGATGTCTCTCTCTACGCGCCGGATTACCGAAGCGCGGAGCGGACATTCCAGCTTCTCGTGCAGGCTTCAGGGCGCGCGGGACGTGCCGAAAAGCCCGGAATCGCGGTGATTCAGACATATATGCCGGATCACTACACGATTCAGACGGCATCTCGTCAGGATTACAGCGAGTTTTTTCGCCAGGAGATGCGGTTTCGCAGACTCATGCATTACCCGCCTGCCTGCCATATGTTGAGCATTCAGACTGCGGGAAAAGAGGAGGAACTGCTTGCACGGATCATGGATTCGATCGCTATGGCGGTGCAGAAGCATTTTGGGGATCAGACGATCGTGATCGGACCGGTTCCAGCTCCGGTCTACAAAGTTAATGATATTTACAGAAAAATTTTATATATGAAACAGCAAAATTATGATATACTTATAAAAATCCAAAAATATGTTCAGATGCGTTGGGACGAGACAGACAGTTGCAGACGGCTGACGATCCAATATGATTTTTCATAACCTGGAGTTTCGTAAATTTGGACTTTATAAGTTTCAGCCTTATAGGTTTTCGTTTACAGGTTCAAATTTTATAAGTTTTAGAGTTTTTTAGTTTCATAAGATTAAATTGCAGAAGAAAAGAGAAAGGAAGCGTAAAGAAAATGGCAATCAGACAGATCAGAGTCATTGGAGACGAAATTTTAAATAAAGAGTGTAAGCCGGTGAAGGAGATGACCGATCGGACAAGAGAGCTGATCGAGGATATGTTTGAGACGATGTATGAGGCGAATGGTGTCGGTCTTGCGGCTCCGCAGGTCGGAATCTTAAAGCAGATCATCGTCATGGATGTGGATGACGGCAACCAGTATGTGCTGATCAATCCGGAGATCATCGAGGAGAGCGGAAGCCAGACCGGTCCGGAGGGATGCTTGAGTGTTCCGAATAAGTCCGGTCAGGTAACCCGCCCGAATCACGTCAAGGTTCGCGCCTGCGATGAGAATATGGAGCAGTTTGAGCTTGAGGGAGACGAGCTTCTCGCCCGTTGCATCTGCCATGAGTGCGACCACCTGCATGGTCACCTCTATGTAGAGCGTGTTGAGGGCGAGCTGATGGAGACCAGTGCAGATGAGGAAGAGATCTCTGTGATTCCGGAAATGGAGGACTAAGATGAGAATTGTATTTATGGGAACGCCGGATTTTTCGGTTCCGACGCTTGAGGCATTAATTTCCTCCCGCCATGAGGTTATCGGTGTGGTGACACAGCCGGATAAGCCGAAGGGACGTGGAAATGCGATTCAGATGTCTCCGGTCAAGGAGTGCGCATTACAGCATGAGATTCCGGTCTATCAGCCGGTCAGAGCGCGCGAGGAGTCCTTTGTCGAGCAGATGCGGGCGCTGAAGCCGGATGTGATGGTTGTCATTGCGTTTGGACAGATTTTGAGTCAGGAGCTTCTCGACCTTCCGAAGTTTGGCTGTGTGAATATCCATGCCTCCCTGCTTCCGAAGTACCGCGGGGCTTCCCCGATTCAGTGGGCAGTCATCAACGGCGATGAGGAAACCGGTATCACGACGATGCAGATGGCAGCGGGGATGGATACCGGCGATATTCTTGAGACGGCAGTCATTAAGCTCGATAAAAAGGAGACTGGCGGAAGTCTGTTTGACCGTTTGAGTCTGATGGGCGGAGATCTGATTCTCTCGACGCTTGACAAACTTGAGGCTGGCACGATTCAGGCAGTGCCTCAGGATGATGCACAGGCGACCTATGTAAAGAAGATCCCGAAGTCGATGGGCGAGATCGACTGGACGATGTCTGCGGTTGCAATTGAGCGCCTTGTGCGTGGTTTAAATCCGTGGCCGAGTGCTTACACACACTGGAACGGAAAGATGTTAAAGATCTGGGAGGCAGAGGTGCTTCCTCAGTCCGCAGATGCGAAAAAAGGCGAGCCGGCAGAGGTGCTTGAGGCAGATCACGACACGTTCACGATTCAGACCGGAGACGGCGTGTTAAAGATTTGCAGTCTTCAGCTTGAGGGCAAGAAGCGGATGGATGTGGCTTCCTTCCTGCGCGGATATCCCGTGGAAGTGGGAAGCAGAGTTGGAAAGGAGTAATGAATTACATGCCTTATTACGGTGGATATGGATACTATGGAATGTACTGGGACCCGACGATGATCCTTGTTCTGATCGGCGCAGTGCTCTCATTCTGGGCATCCTCCCATGTCAATGGAACGTTTCGCAAGTATGCGCGCGTTCGCAGTATGACTGGGATGACGGGAGCGGAGGTCGCAAGACAGCTCTTACATTCGCAGGGCATCTATGATGTGACGGTTCAGCCGATTGGTGGAAGTCTCACTGATCACTATGATCCTCGGACGAAGACCGTCAACCTCTCGGAGTCCGTGTACAACCAGACGTCAGTCTCCGCAATCGGAGTCGCAGCGCATGAGTGCGGTCACGCGATTCAGGACAATGTGGGCTATGTCCCGCTTCGCCTGCGCTCTGCATTTGTTCCGGTTGCAAACCTTGGAAGCAAGCTCGCGATGCCGGCAATTATACTCGGCGTGTTGATCGGAATGACTCCGTTTGTTGAGCTTGGAATCTGGATGTTTGTGCTTGCAGTCCTGTTTCAGGTGATTACACTTCCGGTTGAGTTCAATGCATCCGCGAGAGCTGTGCGCCTGCTCGACAGCCTTGGGATTCTCCGGGGCGATGAGGTCGGCCAGACGAGAAAGGTGCTCGGTGCGGCAGCACTGACGTATGTGGCAGCGGTTGCCGTTTCTCTTCTGCAACTTCTGCGTCTGATCATTCTGTTCGGAGGAAGAAGACGAGATGACTAGAGACGGAAACAAAAAAAACACGGCGGGAAAACTTGCGACGGCAAAGACTGTGACGGCGAAAAATACGAGGGTGAAGAAGACGACGGCGAAGACGGAAAAGACAGCGAAGCCTGCAATGGCGAAGGCTCCGACGCAGACGAGAGAGCTGATTCTCGACATTCTCCTTGAGATTCTTGAAAAGGGACAGCACAGCCATGTCGTGCTTCGCCAGGCACTCGAGAAGTACCAGTATCTGCCAAAATCAGACCGTGCCTTTATCACGCGCACGGTTGAGGGCACGATTGAGCGCCTGATCACGATCGATGGCGTGCTTGATCTTTGCTCGAACACAAAGGTGAAGAAGATGAAGCCGGTGATCCGCACGATCCTTCGGATGTCGGTTTACCAGATGCTCTGGATGGACCGGATTCCGGACCGCGCTGTTTGCAGTGAGGCAGTCAATCTCGCAGAAAAGCGTCACTTTGCAGGACTGAAGGGCTTTGTAAACGGTGTGCTTCGCTCGGTTTCCCGACGAAAAGAGGAGTTTGATTTCCCGGATTGGGAGAAGAAGTATTCGATGCCGGACTGGCTGATCGAGAACTGGAAGTCTCAGTATGGTTCAAAGGCGACGGAGCAGATGCTTCAGGCATTCTTAGCTGAAATGCCGACGACGGTTCGCTGTAACCTTGACCGGGCTTCCCTTGAAGAGATCCGCGAGAGTCTTGAGGCTCAGGGCGTGACGGTGACGGAGAGTCCCCTGCTTGCCCATGCGCTTCAGATCTCGGGTTATGACTATCTCGAGAGTCTGGATGCGTTTGAGAATGGCTGGATTCAGGTGCAGGATGCGAGTTCCGCACTTGTCGGACAGGCTTCGGGAGTCCGTGAAGGCGAGCTTGTGCTCGATGTCTGTGGAGCTCCCGGTGGAAAGAGCCTTGACCTTGCAGATCGCTTAAAGGGAAGCGGGCAGGTCGTTGTCCGGGATCTGACAGAGTCGAAGATTGCACTTGTCGAGGACAATATTTACCGGAGCGGATTTACGAATATCCGGGCAGAGGTCTGGGATGCACGCGAGTTTGATCCGGAGTGGGAGAATGGTGCCGATCTCGTGCTTGCCGATCTTCCGTGTTCGGGACTTGGAATCATCGGAAAGAAGCCGGACATCAAATATCAGGCTTCACCGGAGAAGATTCATGATCTTGCGGTGCTTCAGAGAGAGATTCTTGAGACGGTTACGAGATATGTCAAGCCGGGTGGACGGCTCGTGTACAGCACCTGCACGATCAGCCCGGAGGAGAATGAGAAGCAGAGAGAATGGATTCTTGCAAACTTCCCGTTTGAGCCGGTTGATTTGAGTGACAGTCTCGGGGCGGTGTTGGCAAAAGAGTCGTTGAAGGATGGCTATGTACAGCTTTTGCCGGGCAAATACCCGTGTGACGGCTTCTTTATCTCGGTGTATAGAAGAAAAGAAGACGAAACGCTGTGAGCATCGGATTGGAAAAGTTGAGTGAGTGTTTTTAATGGCAATAGAAGGATAGAAGGGTTGGACGAGAGAAAGATGGAGATGGACAACAAGACAGATATCAAATCGTTGTATCTTCCGGAGCTGGAAGAGTGGATGCGACAGAGAGGAGAGAAGGCTTTCCGTGCAAAGCAGATTTTTCAGTGGATGCATGAGAAGCTCGTGACAGATTTTGACGAGATGACGAATCTTCCCGCCTCTCTTCGCGAGAAGCTCAAGGAGACCTGTACGCTGACTGCGCTGACGCCGGTGGATGTCAAAGTCTCTGCAATCGACGGAACGAGAAAGTATCTGTTTGGTCTTGCCGATGGAAATGTGATTGAGAGTGTCTGGATGAAATATCATCACGGCAACTCCGTCTGCATCTCCTCCCAGGTCGGCTGTCGCATGGGTTGTCGCTTCTGCGCGTCCACGCTTGACGGACTTGAGCGAAATCTGACCCCGTCCGAGATGCTCGATCAGATTTACCGGATTCAGACGCTGACCGGGGAGCGCGTTTCCAATGTTGTGGTCATGGGTTCCGGAGAGCCGATGGACAACTACGACAATCTGATCCGCTTTGTGCGCCTGCTCTCGGGCGAGAAGGGACTCAATATCAGCCAAAGAAACATCACGGTATCGACCTGCGGAATCGTGCCGGGAATCCTGAAACTCTCGGAGGAGGATCTTCAGATCACGCTGGCACTTTCTCTGCATGCACCGAGCGATGAGGTGCGAAAGACGCTGATGCCGATCGCAAACCGCTATGCGCTCAAGGATGTGCTCTCGGCCTGCCGGACTTACTTTGAGAAGACCGGACGCAGACTGACGTTTGAGTACAGCCTTGTGCGCGGAGTCAACGATAACCTCGAGGAGGCTCGTGCACTCACGGCGTTGATTAAGGATCTTCACGGTCATGTGAACCTGATTCCGGTCAATCCGATCAAGGAGCGCGACTATGTGCAGTCCGGAAGAAAGGCGATTGAGGATTTCAAAAATTATCTTGAAAAAAATGGAATCAATGTTACGATAAGAAGAGAGATGGGGCGCGACATCAACGGCGCCTGCGGACAGCTCAGAAAGAGCTATCTCGATCATGAGAAAGAAGGATAAGGAGGGACTGGGAGATGGAGGCATGCGCGCTTACAGATATTGGCATGAATCGCAGTATGAATCAGGACTATGTATACGCTTCGACGATGCCAGTCGGTTCTCTTGATAATCTTTTTATCGTTGCAGATGGAATGGGCGGACACAAGGCAGGGGATTTTGCCTCCCGATTTGTTGTGGAGAAGCTGACGGAGTATTTCGCCCAGCCGTTTCCAGATAAGGATGTGCACAGCATCATCCGGGAGGGAATCCGAAAAGTCAATCGGGAACTCTATGAGACTGCAAATCAGAATGAGGACCTGAGAGGAACCGGAAGTACGCTGGTGCTTGCGACGATTCGTGGCAATGTGCTCTATGTCGCAAATGTCGGCGACAGCCGTCTGTATCTTCTGCGAGATGAGCTTGAACAGATCACGCGCGACCATTCCTATGTGGAGGAGCTTGTCGCGCTCGGAAAGATGAAGCGCGGAAGCCGGGATTATCTTGAAAACAAGAATATTATCACCCGTGCAATCGGCGCAGATGAGGATGTCGATGCGGATCTGTTCGCACTTAAGCTCAAGAGCCGGGATGTGATTCTGATGTGCTCGGATGGTCTGAGCAACATGGTTGATGAGTTTGAGATGGAGTATATCATCCGTGCGGAGGAGAGCATCAGCGAGAAGGCACAGGGACTTGTGGATGCGGCAAACCGCAGTGGCGGAAAGGACAACATCTCGGTGATTCTGGTAGAACCTCAGATAAGTGAGGTGAGCCTATGATGCTAAGACCGGGAACTTTTTTGCAGGACCGTTATGAGATACTCGAACAGATCGGCTCTGGTGGCATGTCTGTGGTGTACAAGGCAAAATGTCATAAGCTCAACCGTTTCGTGGCAATTAAGGTGCTCAAGGAGGAATTCTGCGACGACAGCAACTTTGTCAGCAAGTTCAAGATGGAGGCACAGGCGGCAGCGGGACTGTCACACCCAAACATTGTCAGCGTCTATGATGTTATCGATGAGGGACAGCTTCATTATATCGTGATGGAGCTGATTGAGGGAATTACGCTCAAGGGTTATATCGCCAAGAAAGGGCATCTTGAGGTGAAGGAGACGATCGGCATTGCGATTCAGGTCGCACAGGGCATGGAGGCGGCGCATGAACAGCACATCATTCACCGCGACATCAAGCCTCAGAACATCATGATTTCGAGGGATGGCAAGGTCAAGGTGACGGACTTTGGAATTGCGCGTGCCGTTTCCTCCCAGACGATGACCTCCTCGGCGATGGGATCGGTTCACTATATCTCGCCGGAGCAGGCGAAGGGGCGATTCTGCGATGAGCGAAGCGACATCTATTCGCTCGGCATTACGATCTATGAGATGGTGACCGGATATCTGCCGTTTACCGGGGAGAATGCGGTCGCGATTGCAGTTGCCCATTTGGAGAATGTGATGGTTCCGCCGAGTGTCTACAACCCGGATGTTCCGCCAAGTTTAGAGCAGATTATCAAGAAGTGTACAGAGAAGATGCCGGAGCGGCGCTATACGAGTGCAAAAGAGCTGATCGCAGATCTCAGAAAAGTGCTTCTTCAGCCGGAGAGCCATGTTGCAGCGCTTTCTAAGACTCCGAAGAGTCAGACTGCCTTAGATGGGGAGACAATCAAGCTCGGCAGTAAGGAAGTTGAGGAGATTGGCAAACATAAGTCGCTGATTGAGGATGAGATTGAGTTTCCGAAGTCTGGCAGTTCCAAGCAGAAACCGGACGAATATCTGAATCGACCGACTAAAAAGCATCCTTCGAGACATTCCGATGCTTTGAATTACTACGACGGATACCGGAAAGGGCGCAAGGAAGAGCCGGAGGAGAATGAGGATGAGGTGAATCCCAAACTTGAACGACTTCTTGCAGGTGTTGGGATTGTCGTTGCAATCGGCATTGTAGCTGTCCTCATCGTTGTGGTGATGAAGCTCTTTGGAGGCTTCTCCCATGCAGGTCTTGGCAGTCTTCATACGACGGTGGCGTCGAATGAGGCAGAGATGGAGACGAGCACAGGGGAAGATGGCCTCAAGGACACAGAAGTCTACATGCCGGATGTCAGAGGACTTACCGAGGAAGAGGCGCAGACGAAACTCAAGGCAAGTTTCCTGACGATGAAGGTTTCCTACACCTCCTCGGATGAGGTCAAAAAAGGATATGTCATCAGTCAGGCTCCGTCTGCCGACAGTGTGGTTCTCAAAGGTGCTTCGGTCACGGTGATTGTCAGCACGGGTTCCGAGAAGATTGTTCTGTCAGAGCTGATGATCGGAGATCAGAAACTGACCGATCTTGACGCAAGCACAGCAAAGACGTTTCTTGAGAGCAGGAATCTGTCTGTGACCGTCGTCGATGAGGAGAGCGACACGATTGAAAAAGATCAGGTGATCCGCTACGAGCCGGAGGAGGTAGAGGAAAATGGAAGTGTGGTTCTCTATGTCAGCAGTGGTCCTCATGTCGAGACTGCCTATGTGCCCTCTCTGACTGGAAAGACGAAGGAGGAAGCAAATGCGCTTCTGATCGAGGCAGGATTGATTTCCGGAGATGTGACGGAGCAGAGCAGTGAGTCTGTGGCATCCGGTCATGTGATCAGTCAGGCAAAAGTAGCTGGCACTCAGGTTGAGGCGGGAAGCAGTGTGGCCTATGTGGTCAGCACTGGTCCTCAGATCAAGCGTCAGAGATACGTTGCCTCGATCAACGAGGTCTATGATCCGAGCAATCTCATTGGCCCGGGTGCGAGTGGTTCAACGGTCAGCGTGATGGTGCGCCTGCGCCAGGGACCGGACAGCAATCCGCTCTATAAAGTGCTGATGCAGACGACAAGAATCCGCGGAAATGTCCTGCTTCCGATCAGCTTTACAAGCATTGAGAGCATGGATGGAACTGATCAGGGTCAGGTTGAGGTTGTGAATGTGGACAGCGGAGAGATTTTAAAGATTTATCCGCTCACTTTCTTTGCGATGGACTGATGTAAGAAGATGATGTGAGACGACATAAGAGAACTCAGGAGAACTCAGGAGAATTCAAAAGAACTCAAGCGGGACTGGCAGAGCAATAGGGATAGAAAAGATACGGCAGGTTGAGAAGAGATAAGAGATGACAGGAAAAATTATCAAAGGAATTGCAGGATTTTACTATGTCCATGATGGACATGAAACGGTGTATGAGTGCCGTGCAAAGGGAATTTTCCGAAGCCGTGGCATCAAGCCGGTGGTCGGGGACAACGTGGAGTTTGTCGTTCTCGACGAGGAGAAGGCGGAGGGCAGTATCGAGGAGATTCTGCCCCGCAAAAATGTGCTTGTCCGTCCGGCATCGGCAAATGTGGATCAGGCGCTTGTGGTGTTTGCGATCACACAGCCGGAGCCGAATCTGAACCTGCTCGATCGTTTCCTGATTATGATGGAGGCACAGGAGGTCCCGGTCACGATCTGTTTTAACAAGACGGATCTCGGCGAGGAGGATCGTCAGGAGGAGTACCGAAAGACGTATGAGCAGGCGGGCTATCCGGTGCTCTTTGTAAGCAGCAGGGAGGAAGCCGGTGTCGAGTGCATCCGGGAAGTTTTGCGCGGAAAGACGACGATTCTTGCAGGTCCTTCCGGTGTCGGAAAATCTTCGTTGACGAACCAGATTCTGCCGAAGGCAGTGATGGAGACGGGATCGATCAGCGAGAAGATCAAGAGAGGAAAGCACACAACCCGCCATGCAGAGCTGTTCTGTGTGGAGGAGAATACCTATCTTTGCGATACACCGGGATTTTCTTCGATGTATCTTGAGGATATTGAGTCTGGAGCGCTCAAGTACTACTTCCCGGAGTTTGAACCGTTTGCGGATGCCTGCAAGTTTCAGGCGGACTGCGTTCACATCGGGGAGCCGGTTTGCGGAGTCAAGGATGCTCTTGAGAGTGGGAAGCTGAGTGAGAGTCGTTATGAGAATTATCGGATTCTCTATCAGGAACTCAGAGAGAAAGAGAGAAGAAGATATTAGAAGGATAAGAGGAGAGAACCATGGCAATTTTAGCACCATCGCTTTTAGCGGCAGATTTTAAGAAACTCGGGGAAGAAATTCAGAAGGTGGATCAGGCGGGAGCAGAGTACCTTCACATTGATGTGATGGATGGCATGTTTGTGCCGAGCATTTCTTTTGGAATGCCGGTGATTGCAAGCATTCGCCTGTGTACGGACCGTGTGTTTGATGTTCACATGATGGTGGAGGAGCCGGGACGCTATGTACAGGATTTGAAGACGGCAGGGGCAGATCTGATCTGTGTGCATCAGGAAGCCTGCAAACATCTTGACCGCACGATTCACCAGATCAAGGATCTCGGCATGAAGGCGGGCGTTGCGCTGAATCCGGCAACTCCGGTTGAGACGCTCAGGTGGATTCTTCCTGAGGTGGATATGGTGCTGATCATGTCGGTCAATCCGGGATTTGGCGGTCAGAAGTTTATCTCCTATGCGACGGAGAAGGTGCGCGAGGTGCGCCGGATGGCAGATGAGATGGGACTTCATACGGATATTGAGGTTGACGGCGGTGTGACGACTGCCAATGCAGGGGAACTTCTCAAGGCAGGAGCAAACATCCTTGTCGCAGGTTCCGCAGTCTTCAAGGGAGATGCAGAGGCGAATGTCAAGGCATTCTTAGAAACATTTAAGGAGTACGAGTGATGAGGGAACATCCATCCTGTCTTGTGGTTACGGGCGGAGAGCTGGAACTGGCTTTCGCCCGTTCCTTTTTGGAGAGGGAAACATTTGATCTTGTGATTGCAGTTGACGGGGGACTCGGGTATGCGGACGCGCTCGGTCTGAAACCGGACTGGGTTGTCGGCGACTTTGACACCGTGGACGAAGAACTTTTGAAAAAGTATTGCCCGGCGAAGATTCCGGCGCGTCTGTCCGAGGAAGAGACGATGGAAGGACAGCCGAAGGAACCGTTGGAAGAACAGGTCTATGAGAGCGTGGATCTGTTTGAACAGGAGGAGACGGTGGGCAAGGTGGAGCTGGAAGATGGTCGCGTTGTGTTCTGGGAACAGCATCATCCGGAAAAAAACGAGACGGATACGGAGCTTGCGAGAAGTCGGGCGCTTGAGCTTGGATGCAGTCGCATCGTCTTTCTCGGGGCAACCGGTGGCAGACTTGACCATATGATTGCAAATATTCAGATGTTGTCCGCGTGTCTCGAGCAGAATGTGCATGCTGAGCTTGTCGATGCCCAGAATCGCCTGTATCTGATTCAGTATCAGGCAGAATTTGAGCGGGAAAAGGTCTGGGGAAAATACATTTCCTTCTTCCCGTACACCGACTGCGTGACAGGAATTCACCTTGCAGGATTCAAGTACCTGCTTCACGGCTGGGACTTGAAGAAAGGCGTGGAGAGTGGGCTTTGCTTGAGCAATGAGCTTGCACAGGATGTGGCAAAGATCTGGATTGACAAGGGTGTTTTAGTCTGCGTGGAATCGAAAGATCGGGGTTAAAATTCAAGCTGGACTGGTCAAAATATATGAAACTGGATATTTATGCCACTCCACCAGCGTGCTATGATTGGGAAAATCAAAACAGGTTGCAGATTCTTAAGAGGAGAGTGCAACCTGAAAAGCAAATGAGGAGTGGAACAATTATGGAAAACAGACAAGACAAACAGGACAACAAGGTTTACAAGCTGGTGTTGACCGCATTGATGGCAGCACTCTGCTACGTATCATTCACTTATTTAAAGATCCCGATTCCGACTTTCGGTGGTGATTATACCGCGCTTCACATCGGAAATGCTTTCTGCGTGCTCGCAGCCTTACTGCTCGGCGGTGGCTACGGCGGTCTTGCAGGCTCTCTGGGTATGACGATTGCAGATCTGATTGATCCCACCTATATCACGAGTGCACCAAAGACCTTCGTGTTAAAGCTCTGCATCGGTCTGATCGCAGGTTTCGTTGCGCACAACATCGCACACATCACTGAGAATCACGACAGCAAGTACATCCTGAAGTGGACGCTGATCGCTTCGATTGCAGGTCTCGGATTCAATGTGATTTTTGATCCGATCGTTGGATTCTTCTACAAGAACTACATCCTGGGTGTTCAGTCTGACGCAGCAAAGATCATGGCAACCTGGGCAGCAGGTGTGACCTTTATCAACGCCGTTGCAGGTACGATTGTGGTCTGTGTCGTTTACATGGCAGTCCGTCCGGTCCTGAAAAAAGCAGGTCTCTTCATTCGGATTTCCTAATGATTTGCAGATTTGCAGATAAACCCCTTTCCAACCGTGTAAAAATGTAGTATAATTTGGAAATGATTGTTATATTATTCATGGTTTCAGCGTCCGGGACGGGTTTCCTGACAGAGGGCGCGGGATCGATGTATACAGGAGGAAAAGATGTTAGACTTAAAGTTTGTCCGTGAGAATCCGGACATCGTAAAGAAAAATATCGAGAACAAGTTTCAGTTCGAGAAACTTCCGCTCGTAGACGAGGTGATTGAGCTGGATGCAAAGAACCGTGCAGCAAAGGCTGAGGCAGACAGCATCCGCGCATCCCGCAATAAGCTGTCCAAGCAGATCGGTCAGCTGATGGGTCAGGGCAAGAAGGAAGAGGCAGAGGCAGTGAAGGCAGAGGTGGCTGCAAACGCAGCACGTCTTGCAGAGCTGGAGAAGCAGGAAGCAGAGCTTGGAGAGAAAGTTCTCAAGATCATGATGACTATTCCGAATATCATTGATCCGAGTGTGCCGATCGGTAAGGACGACAGCGAGAACGTTGAGATCGAGAAGTTCGGTGAGCCGGTTGTTCCGGAGTTTGAGATTCCGTACCACACCGACATTATGAAGACCTTTGATGGCATTGATCTCGATGCAGCAGGTCGTGTGGCTGGAAATGGTTTCTACTACCTGATGGGTGATATCGCAAGACTTCACTCCGCAGTTTTGGCATATGCGCGTGATTTCATGATCAACCGTGGATTCACTTACTGCATCCCGCCGTTCATGATCCGCAGCAACGTCGTAACCGGCGTTATGTCCTTCGCGGAGATGGACGCAATGATGTACAAGATCGAGGGTGAGGATCTGTACCTGATCGGTACGAGTGAGCATTCCATGATCGGTAAGTTCATCGACACCGTAACTCCGGAGGCAGAGCTTCCGAAGACCTTCACGAGCTATTCTCCGTGCTTCCGCAAGGAGAAGGGCGCACACGGAATTGAGGAGCGCGGTGTATATCGTATCCATCAGTTCGAGAAGCAGGAGATGATTGTAGTCTGCAAGCCGGAGGAGTCTAAGGCTTGGTACGATAAACTGTGGCAGAACACCGTAGATCTGTTCCGTTCTCTGGATATTCCGGTTCGTACTCTGGAGTGCTGTTCCGGTGATCTGGCAGATCTGAAAGTAAAATCCTGCGACGTAGAGGCATGGTCCCCGCGTCAGAGGAAGTACTTTGAGGTTGGTTCCTGCTCGAATCTGGGCGATGCACAGGCTCGCCGCTTAAAGATCCGTATCGAGGGTGAGAATGGTCGTTACTTCGCTCATACCCTGAACAATACCGTAGTTGCTCCGCCGCGTATGCTGATTGCATTCCTGGAGAACAATCTTCAGGCAGACGGAAGCGTAAAGGTACCGAAGGTTCTTCAGCCGTACATGGGTGGAATCGAGGTTCTTGTTCCGAAGCACAAATAAAAGGGAATCATAACAGAGAGGACAGAGTGATCCGATAGGAATGGGTGACTCTGCCCTTTTTGTGCATGATAAAGACACTACAAATCTAAAGAAAAGGAAGAAGAGGAGAGGAAGACGATGAGAAAATCCATTCAGAAACTGACTCAGATGGCAGCAGTGGGTATGTCCGTCCTTGTGATCGGTGGTTGTGCAAACAACACGGCATCGACGACGGCTACGACAGCAGAGAGCGCAGCCGAGACAACGGTTGCGGAGTCAGAGAGTGCAAAAGCTGAGGAGACGACGGAGACTGCAAAAGAAGAGAATGCAGAGACGAAGTCCGAGGCGACGGATTCCGCATGGCTGAAAGAGTACTATGGAGTGGAGATTTCAAAGGATGGTCCGGATGCGACTGCATTCAACGAGGCACTCAAGACCATTGCCGGCGATGAGGCACCTGCTGTCGAGGGAGATTTAAATCTCCTGAGTGCAGTCAAGGCAGCTGTCGGCGCAGCAGACTATGAGGAGCTTGCACTGAGCTATCCGGCTGACAAGGTAAAGGAGCGCCTTGCCGTTCACGGCATCAAGGATGACGTTGATGAGGAGTATGCGGCTTATCTTGCCTGTGCACTGGATACCGATCTGATCTCAGACGAGGAAGGACAGAGCGCTGTGAAGAAAGAGGCGATGACTCAGGAACAGGCAGAGTCCCTTCTGATGAGAATCATCGACGTAAACGGTGACGGACGCAACTATCTTGGCATGGCAAGCGATCCGGATATCTACGGAAAGATTGATCAGATGTGGAACTCCTTCATCATCTTTGACGATGACAAGCTCGCAGAGATCGGAAAGAATTCCGTTCAACAGCAGGTGACGACCGGTTACGGAATCAAATCTGCTGCTTATGATGCTCGTTTCCTCTCTGATCTGACTCTTCAGTATGGTCATTCTGATATCAAGCATGCTCATCAGCTGATCGGTCTGCTCAACAGCGAGAACATTGACGCAAAGGTACAGCTTGAGCCGAAGATCAGTATCTATCAGTATCTGCTTGAGTGGGGTCCGATTCCGGAGGCTACCCCGACTTACGAGGTAAAGCAGTTTGACGATGATCTGTATCTCGTTTATGCAGTTGAGTACGATATGAAACTTGAGTTTAACACAACCGCAGACCTCAAGCGTTTCAACGATGTGATCAATGCCTATGCAAAGAAGAACGAGGGCAACGAGGAAGCAAAGGGGCTGATCTATGCATCCTGGTGGCAGCCGCTTTACAGCACGACGAGAACCGATATGTCTTCTGATGACTATCATCAGATCTATGACTGTGTTGTAAGCGATGGCATCTACTCAATTCATCCGTTCGCACTTCCGGAGAACAAAGATGAGACCGTAGAAAAGTTCAAGGAGTTCGCAGGCGACAGCGGAGTGGAGGTAACCCCGCAGGAGCGCTATGTCAACACCGCTTTCTACAACTATTTAAAGGGTGACGATTACCAGTAGAAATACCAGTAGGAATCTGGCAAGAGTCCGCACAAATAAAAATTTAGGGGAGACAGCAGCTTGTTGGCTCCCCTTTTTTGTATGATAGGAAATTGCGTCCTATCATACAAAAAACGCTCCGCAGGGATGCGCACTCGGCGCAGGAGAAGATGGTTGCTGAAGCAACCGCGCCTCGGCGCGAGAATGTGCCAGGGCACATTCTTTTTTATTTTGCGAGACTTTACATTTGTTATTTCCTATGATAATATAAACGGATGAAGCAATCTGATGATTACGGAGGAAGCAGTAAAGTGAAAAAATATGGAGTAAATGAGTTAAGAAAGATGTTTCTCGAATTTTTCGAGAGCAAGGGACACCTTGCAATGAAGAGCTTTTCGCTTGTACCGCATAATGATAACAGCCTGTTGCTGATCAATTCCGGTATGGCTCCTTTAAAGCCCTATTTTACAGGTCAGGAGATTCCGCCACGCAGACGTGTCTGCACCTGTCAGAAGTGTATTCGTACCGGTGATATCGAGAATATCGGAAAGACCGCTCGTCACGGCACCTTCTTCGAGATGCTTGGTAATTTCTCCTTTGGCGATTATTTCAAGGACGAGGCGATTCACTGGTCGTGGGAGTTTTTGACTGAGGTCGTTGGTCTTGATCCGAACCGCCTGTATCCGTCCATCTATCAGGATGATGATGAGGCATTCAAGATCTGGAATGAGGAGATCGGCATTGCACCGGAGCGCATTTTCCGCTTCGGAAGAGAGGACAACTTCTGGGAGCATGGCGCAGGTCCGTGCGGTCCGTGTTCTGAGATCTACTATGACCGTGGAGAAAAATATGGCTGTGGAAAGCCGGGATGTACCGTAGGTTGTGAGTGTGACCGTTACATCGAGGTGTGGAACAACGTATTCAGCCAGTTTAACAACGATGGACATGGTCATTACACCGATCTGATCCAGAAGAACATCGATACCGGTATGGGTCTGGAGCGTCTGGCAGTGGTTGTTCAGGATGTCGATTCTCTGTTCAGCGTCGACACGAACAAGGCTCTGCTCGATGAAGTCTGCGAGATGGCACATGTGAAGTATCTCGAGGATCACAAGACCGATGTATCTCTGCGTATCATTGCAGACCATGTGAAGTCCTGCACCTTCATGATTTCCGATGGCATCATGCCGTCCAACGAGGGTCGTGGATACGTTCTTCGTCGTCTTCTGCGCCGTGCTGCCCGTCATGGCAGACTGCTCGGTATTCCGGGTGGATTTATGCCGGAGCTGTCCAAGACCGTGATTGAACTGTCCAAGGACGGTTATCCGGAGCTTGAGGAGAAGAAGGCTATGATCCTTAAGGTTCTTGCAGAGGAAGAGGACAAGTTCAACAAGACGATCGATCAGGGTCTTGCAATCCTTGCAGATATGGAAGCAGAGATGAGCGCAAACGGAGAGACCGTTCTTTCCGGAGAGAATGCATTCAAGCTCTACGATACCTACGGATTCCCGCTGGATCTGACGATCGAGATCCTCGAGGAGAAGGGAATGACCGTTGACAACGATGGTTTCCAGAAGGCAATGAACGACCAGCGTGAGAAGGCAAGAAAGGCAAGAAAGACCACGAACTACATGGGCGCAGATGTAACTGTATACCAGTCGATTCCGGCTGATGTAGAGTCCAAGTTTGTCGGCTATGACAGACTGACCCGTGATTCCAAGATCACCGTTCTGACGACTGAGGATGAGATCGTTGAGGCTCTGACCGATGGACAGAAGGGAACGATTCTTGTCGAGGAGACCCCGTTCTACGGAACAATGGGTGGTCAGACCGGCGATGTCGGTGAGATCGTTGGCGCAGACGGCGGACGCTTCATCGTTGAGGATACGATTCATCTTCAGGGAAGCAAGATTGGTCATGTCGGCCATATGGTAGGCGGAATGCTCTCCGTTGGTGAGACTGTTACGATGAAGGTTGACGCTGAGAAGCGTGGTGGCTGTGAGAAGAATCACAGTGCAACCCATCTGCTTCAGAAGGCTCTGCGTCTTGTTCTGGGCGAGCATGTTGAGCAGGCAGGTTCTCTCGTAACTCCGGATCGTCTGCGTTTCGACTTTACTCATTTCTCCGCTATGACTCCGGAGGAGTTAAAGAAGGTTGAGCAGATCGTCAATGAGGAGATCCGTGAGAATCTCAAGGTTGTGACCGAGGAGATGAGTCTGGATGAGGCAAAGAAAACGGGCGCTATGGCACTGTTTGGCGAGAAGTATGGTGAGAAGGTTCGTGTGGTTAAGATGGGCGATTTCTCTACCGAGCTTTGTGGTGGTACTCACGTTGACAGTACTGGTCAGATTCAGGCATTCAAGATCCTCTCAGAGGCAGGTATCGCAGCAGGTGTGCGTCGTATCGAGGCACTGACCGGCGAAGGTCTGCTGGCTCACTACGAGAAGCAGGAAGAGGAGTTAAAGGAGGCTGCAAAGACCGCTAAGACGACTCCGGCAGAGTTAAAGACCCGTATCGAGGCAATGATGGAGGAGATCAAAGCCCTTCATGCTGAAAACGAGAAGTTAAAGAGCAAACTCGCAAGTGACTCCCTCGGCGATGTCATGAGCCAGGTTCAGGAGATCAACGGCGTGAAGGTTCTCGCAACCAAGGTTGCAGATGTGGACATGAACGGTTTGAGAAATCTCGGCGACCAGCTTAAAGATAAGCTCGGCGGTGGCGTGATCGTTCTTGCTTCCGTGATGGATGGCAAGGTAAACCTGATGGCTTCTGCTTCCGATGATGCTCAGAAGAAGGGTGCTCACGCAGGCAACCTGATCAAGGGTATTGCAGGACTTGTAGGCGGTGGCGGTGGTGGCCGTCCGGGCATGGCTCAGGCAGGCGGAAAGAATCCGGCAGGCGTGGACGAGGCTCTGAAGAAGGCTTACGAGGTAGCAGGCGAGCAGTTGAAGTAACACAATAAAAAATTTTGAAAAAAATTAAAAAAACTGTTGACGAATGGTAAATTTGTGCTATAATCATTCCAGTGCTATAAATACCCAAACAGTTGTATTATGCACAAGTACACAACTGGAGGGAGGTTAGGTGTGAGCTATGTCAAACGTTATCGTTAAAGAGAACGAGAGTCTGGACAGTGCTTTACGCAGATTCAAGAGAAACTGCGCAAAGGCTGGTATTCAGCAGGAGATTCGTAAGAGAGAGCATTACGAAAAGCCGAGCGTAAGACGCAAAAAGAAGTCTGAAGCTGCAAGAAAGCGTAAATTCAACTAAATGTTCCGAGATCCCCAGTCATAAGGCTGGGGATTTTTTCGTACAATAAAATAAGAGATGAAGAAGAATCGTGTGGGTCGGGATGAGCAGAAAGTCTGAACGTGAGGTGGGATCAACGGCAAGTCGGAGCGCGGATCAGATCAGGGAGCGATCGAGAGGGCGATCGGAAAATCGATTAGAAAAACGTGCAGAACCGGAAGTCGTGGCGCAGTCCGTTGGCACAGAAAGTCGAAGTCTCCGAGAGACATCCGTCCGGGAGCTTGCCGGGGATTTGAGGCTTCCAAGGGATGTGATTCTCGGCGACGCACTGATCTCCTTTGTCGGAAGAAACGGAGTGACCGTGGAAAATTATCGTGGAATTCTGCTCTATGAGCGGGAGCTTGTGAAACTCTCTGCACGAAACTGCCGGATTGTGATCCGTGGAAAGAACCTTCGGATTGATTATTATACGAACGAGCAGATGCATATCTCCGGGCAGATTGGATGTATGGAGTTCGAGGGTTAAAAATGTTAGAAGGTTAAGGACAGGAGTAGGGATTAGAATTAAAATTAGAGTCAGATCTTGGTCGGAATCTTAGTCAGGGCAGGAGGAATGCGGATGAGGGAGAGGTTTAAGCATCTGGCAGAGGGCTGTCTTCTTGTGAGAATGCGCGGATTGGAGGGCGAGCGCTTTTTAAACCTGTGCATGGCAAAAGAGATTGAGATCTGGAACATTTGCAGTCTCGGAGAGTGTCAGTTTGAGTTTTGGACAGGGATTGGCGAGTTTCGCCGGATGCGTCCACTGGCGCGCAAGGCGGGAGTGCGTCTGTTGATAAAGGGAAGAAGAGGTCTTCCTTTTTTTTTATACAGGAATCGCAGGCGAAAGCTCTATGTGGCAGGGCTGAGTGCGTTTTTTCTGATTCTGTTTCTGATGTCCCAATTTGTCTGGAATATCTCTCTTGAGGGAAATCTGCGCTTCACTGACGATACCCTGCTTCACTATTTGGATTCAATCGGGATTTCATGCGGAATGCCGAGGGCGAGAATCGACTGTTCCGGTCTTGAGGAATCGATCAGGGAGTCTTATCCGGAGATCATCTGGGTGTCAGCACGAGTCTCTGGAACAAGGCTTCTGATCCGTATCAAGGAAAATGAGGGAGCAAGGGTGCAGATTGAGGAGAACCCGGAGCCGTGCGACTTAAGCGCAGAAAAGGGTGGGATTGTGACGAGCATCCTTGTGCGAAATGGAAGGGCACAGGTGTGCGCGGGCGATGAGATCAAGGCCGATCAGGTGGTTGTGAGCGGACGAATCCCGATTTTCAATGACAATGGGGAGATTTCCGGCTATCATTTCGTGCATGCCGATGCGGATATCCGTGTTCGGACGCACGAGAGCTGGGAGGAAACGGTTGAAAAGACGACGAGGGCGTATGCGTTTACGGGTCATGAGCGGAAAGGGATTCGCCTTCGGATCGCCGGGATTTCGTTTATGTGGATGCTTCCGTCATTTCATGGCGAGTGGGAGTTTCAGGAAGATTCGGAGCAACTTGCACTCATCGGGGATTTTTATCTTCCGGTTGTCGTGGATCGAATTCTTGCGAGGGAGTATGTCTCCTATGAAAGAAACCGCACGCAGAATGAGGTGGAAGAACTGAAAAATCAGATCAATCGAAAGAAAATTCAAAATTTTACGAAAAAAGGGGTACAAATTTTTGAAAATAATGTTAAAATACAAGAGAAAACGTCCTGCTATCTGATTTGCGGAGAGCTGGAGGTGGAAGAACCGGTCGGAACAGAGCGGATGATCCAGCCAGATCAAGAATTAAAATCAGAATCTGAGTCAGAGTCAAGATCAGAATGAAGATGAAAATTAAGATCGATGAGAGGGAAGCGCAATAAGAAGGAAGAAAAATAAGAATGAAGATCAAGGTCAGAATCGAAGGAAATTCGATGAGAGGCAGAACGTCAAAGCAATAGAAAGAGGAGCGAAACAGGGCTGAATGAGTGTAATAGAGACAGTAATTGAGATTCCAACCGAACATGAAAAAAATATTTGCGGACAGTTTGACAGCTATTTAAAGAAGATCGAGAGAACACTTCATGTGACGATTGTCGCAAGAGATGGCGTGATCAAGCTGATCGGACCGGAGGACATGATCAAGAAAGCGAAGAGCGTGTTTAACAACCTCGCAGAGCTTTCCAAGAGAGGAAATACGATCACAGAACAAAACGTGGATTACGCGCTTTCGTTATCCTTTACGGAATCAGACGGAGCAATCCTTGAGATCGACAAGGATATCATCTGCCGGACGATCAATGGACGCCCGGTAAAGCCAAAGACGATGGGTCAGAAGAACTATGTGGATACGATCCGCAAAAAGATGATTGTCTTTGGCATCGGACCGGCAGGTACCGGAAAGACGTACCTTGCGATGGCAATGGCGATTCAGGCATTTAAGAATGGAGAGGTCAACCGGATCATCCTGACGCGTCCGGCGATTGAGGCGGGAGAGAAACTTGGTTTCCTGCCTGGTGATCTTCAGAGCAAGATCGATCCCTATCTGCGCCCGCTCTACGATGCACTGTATCAGATCATGGGAGCGGAAAGCTATCTGCACAACTCCGAGAAGGGACTGATTGAGGTTGCTCCGCTTGCGTACATGAGAGGACGTACCCTCGACAATGCGTATATCATTCTCGATGAGGCGCAGAATACGACACCGGCTCAGATGAAGATGTTCCTGACGCGAATCGGTTTTGGTTCAAAGGTGATTGTGACTGGTGATCAGACGCAGAAAGATCTTCCGAGCGGAACAACATCGGGTCTTGATATGGCGCTCAAGGTGCTTCGCAAGATTGATGACATCGGTTTCTGCATGCTGACGAGCAGTGATGTCGTGCGTCATCCGCTTGTGCAGAAGATTGTTCAGGCATACGATGAGTATGAGAAGAAGGCGAATGCGCCGAAGAAAGATGTGCTTCTGACGAAAGACCGTCGGAAAAAGGTTGCAGTTAAGGCAACCGTCAAGGGAAAGATTCGGGATCGCAAGTAGGCTCAGGGCAATTGAGACAAGAGTGAATACGATTTATTTTAAAGAAAAGAGAAAAAAAGAAGAAAGAAAAAGGGGTAGATTATGACAATTCAGATTGAGTATGAGACCGACAAAGAGATTGGCGTGGATTATGAAAAGATCATTCATGAGATCATTCCGGCAGCACTTGACTATGAGGAGTGTCCTTATGAGGCGGAAGTCAATGTTATTTTGACGGACAATGATGCGATTCAGGAGATCAACCGCGAGTATCGCAAGATCGACGCGCCGACGGATGTGCTCTCGTTTCCGATGATTGAGTACGAGAAGGAATCCGATTTCAGCCATGTGGAGGATTCTGTGGAGGACTATTTTAACCCGGAGAGCGGAGAGTTGATATTGGGGGATATCATCATCTCTGTTGAGAAAGTGATTGAGCAGGCGGAGAAGTACGGTCACTCGAGAGAACGTGAGCTGGCATTTCTGATTGCACACAGCATGCTGCACCTGTGCGGATACGATCACATGGTTGATGAAGAGAGAGTGATCATGGAGACGAAGCAGAGAGAGATCCTTGAGGGGGCAGGATATACTCGCTGATCCGCAAAAAATAAGAAACGACTTCGCTTTTGGGGAACAGATCGACAGGCAGTGAGAGGGGAAGGCGACTGAATGAGAAAAAAACGGGGTTACAAGAAGAATCTGATTGCTGTGTTGACAGTGGGAATGATGTTGACGTTATCGGGATGCGCAAAGCAGGCATCAGGTCCGCAGTATCTGCAAGAGGAGAAGAGTGAGACCGAACGGGAGCTTGTGATTGAGACCGAGGAAGTGACCGAGGAGCCGGAGACGGAGGAATCCGAAGCGGTCTCTGAGCCGATGGGAGTCCCGGCTGAGCGCGTAGAAGTAAACGGTATGATTCAGAGTTATCTGACCGGCGAGATGGTGCCGGTCGCTCAGGGAAACCGCCGTCCGCTTGCGATCATGATGAGCAATGACAAGACTGCTCTCCCACAGTATGGAATTAACCGTGCGGGAGTGGTCTATGAAGCTCCGGTTGAGGGAAATATGAACCGCTATCTTGCGATCATGGAAAATTACGATGATCTGACAAGAATCGGTTCGGTGCGAAGCTGTCGGACATACTATGTGTATTTTGCGCGAGAGTTTGATGCGATTTATGCGCACTACGGGCAGAGCACCTTTGCAAAGCCGTATCTGTCCGCAATCGACAACATCAACGGAATCGATGGAATTGGAGAGACTGCTTATTTCCGGTCGAAAGACCGCAAAGCCCCGCACAATGCCTATGCGAGCTTTGCAGGTATCCAGAAGACAATCAGTAAACTGGGCTATTCGCAGGAGTATGATTCCTCCTATGAGGGACATTTCCGCTTTGCACCGGAGGGACAGCCTGCGGGAATGAATGGAGCAGATGCACGACCGGCAAACAAGGTCACACCCGGTTATCCGCTGAACAATCCGTGGTTTGAGTATCATCCGGATGACGGTCTCTATTATCGCTATCAGTATGGTGGTCCGCACAAGGGCGATGAGGGACAGATTGCGGTGAAAAATATCATCATTCAGTACTGTTCTGCCGGGTATTACGCAAAGACCGAGTACCGCAACATCAATGTGCATGAGAGCTCGTGGGGATATTTCATCACAAACGGACAGGTCGAAGACATCACCTGGAAGAAGGATGGTGAGTATGGAGTCACGCACTACTATGATGCAAGTGGGGAGGAGATCGTCTTAAATCCCGGAAAGACATGGATTTGTATTGCAACTGCAAATGACATGAAACCTGCAAAGATTGAGTAAGATGGAAGCGGAAAGGCGGAAAGGACTGGAATAGCCGAGAATGTCAGGAATGTCGGGAACGTCGGAAAGATCGAGAAAGAACGGATAAAACACAGAAATAAGCAGATACTGTACTTATGGAGGGATTTCCCATGAAAAAGTATAGAATCTGCTTATTTTTCATTTTTGTTGTCGGAGTTTTTGTCAGCAGTGCGCTTGGATATGCAGTTGGAAGACAGAGAGGAATGGCTTTGGAGAGGACAAGGCTGGAGGCAGAGCAGAACTCAAACCAGAACTCAGAGCGGAACTCGGAAGAAAACGCGGGTCAGAAGCTCCCAAAAAACAGCCAGGATGGACAGGACAATGGGCAGGCAGATAGACCGGTGGATACACAGTCGCTTCCGGAGACTCTGCCGGAGGATCATGAGGCGACAAACCAGAGAGAGGTTGGATCTGTCGGAATGGCGATAGAGGATTCTGCGGGGGTGAATCGGACAAATGCGGGACAGAGAAGACAGAGTGCAGAAAACAGTGAGGCAGAGCAGTCGTATTATCTCGTCGCAGAGGATGGTTTTTTGCTTGTATTTCTGAAAGACAGGAAAACGATCTGTCTGTATACCCATATGCCATTGATGGATTTTTCGGTTTCCGAGCAGGAGAGACTTCGCGAGGGAATCTGGTTTTCTTCGATGCTTGAGGTCTTCAATTATCTGGAATCCTGCACAAGTTAAAAAAGCGTGCTGTAAAAAAGGCTTGAAAACAGCGCATAAACTGGATACAATAGCAGAGAGAAAATGTCAGAAAAATTTTTCAGATGGGCAGAAGGTCTGTTGGAATGAGACTGGGCATGAGAGACGGAGGAAAAAGTGTGAAGAGACAGGTATTGATTGTCGGAGGCGGAGCTTCCGGGCTGATGGCGGGAATCTGCTGTGCCCGTGAAGGCGCATCTGTGACGATTTTGGAGCATATGGATCGGGTGGGCAAGAAGATTCTCTCCACTGGAAACGGTCGCTGTAATATGACGAATCTGACGATGCGCCCGGAGTGTTATCGCAGCAGCCAGAAGCAGTTTCCGATGAAGGTGCTGGATCGCTTTTCCGTCTGGGACACGCTGACGTTCTTCGATGAGCTTGGAATTGAGACGAAAAATCGAAATGGATATATTTATCCGAATTCCGATCAGGCATCCTCGGTTCTGGATGCTCTGCGGATGGAGATTGAACATCTCGGCGTGCGTGTGGTTACAAATTGTCAGATCCAGGGGCTTCGCGCGAAAGGGCGCAGACAGTTTGAGGCGAAGACGGATGTCGGGACATTTCAGGCAGATCGGTTGATTCTGGCAACGGGTTCCAGGGCGATGCCGGTGAGCGGGTCGGACGGGAGCGGGTATACGCTTGCAAAATCCTTCGGTCATCATATTATCAAACCTCTTCCAGCCCTCGTTCAACTGCGCTGTGAGGGAAAGTTCTTTAAACAGCTCGCGGGGGTGCGCTGTGATGCGGTTCTGCGGATTAAGAACAGTCAGGGACGGGTCCTCGCTGCAGATCAGGGCGAGATTCAGCTGACGGATTATGGAATCTCCGGAATTCCGACGTTTCAGGTCAGTCGGTATGCATCCGTTGCACTCGATCAGAAGGAAAAGGTCACCGCGGTTCTGGATTTTTTACCGTCAAAGAGCATGAAGGAGATTTTGCCGTTTTTGAGAAATCGTGCAAAACTTCTTTCTTACCGGAAGGCGGAAGACTATCTGACCGGGTTGTTGAACAAAAAGCTCGGGACCGTGATTTTAAAGCTTGCCGGAATTCCGGCAGATCTTTTGGTTTCGCAGATCAGGAGTGCCCAGCTTGAGCGTCTCGGTCATCTGCTCAAGGAGTTTGAAGTGCCGGTGACGGCGGCGAATGCATTTGAGCAGGCACAGATCTGCTGTGGCGGAGTCGATACGAGGGAGGTCCATGCGGAGACACTCGAGTCGAAACTCGTGCCGGGACTCTACCTCATCGGAGAACTCCTGGATGTGGACGGAATCTGTGGCGGTTACAATCTTCAGTGGGCGTGGGCGACGGGAGCAATCGCCGGTCGCTGTGCTGGTCGGGAGGAGGAAAGTATGCCAAGATGCGAGAAGACGGGTCCGGTTAAAAATAAAAAATAGACTTATTCGTTCAGAGAGAAGAAGAGAGAAAGAGAAGAAGAGAAAACAAGATTATGATACGAATTACACAGTTAAAACTTCCGGTCGAGCACAGTCCGGAAGCCTTGAAAAAGAAGGCGGCAAAACTGCTTCGGATTGTGCCGGAGGAGATCGAGAAGGTTGTGATCTGTCGTCAGTCGCTTGACGCGAGAAAAAAGCCGGAGCTGTTTTACAGTTACACGGTGGACGTGCAGGTGGCACCGGGAAAGCGCGAGGAGAACCTTGTACATAAGGCAAAGAGCAATCAGGTGAGTATCAGCAAGGAAAAGCCCTATGAGTTTCCGCAGTCCGGAGACGAGTCGCTTGGCGGTCGCCCGGTGATTATCGGAGCCGGTCCGGCAGGACTTTTCTGTGGGCTGATGCTTGCGCGTGCAGGCTATAAGCCGGTGATTCTTGAGCGCGGAGACGATGTGGATGCGCGTCAGGAAAAAGTAGAGAAATTCTGGGAAACCGGAGTTCTCGATCTATCCTCCAACGTACAGTTTGGAGAGGGTGGAGCCGGGACATTTTCGGACGGAAAACTCAACACGCTCGTGAAGGATTCCTCAGGGCGCAATCATCTCGTACTCAAGATTTTCTGTGAGTTTGGTGCAGATCCGGCGATTCTGTATGAGCAGAAACCGCATATCGGAACAGATGTTTTATCAGGGATTGTGAAGCGGATGCGCGAGGAGATCATTCGCCTCGGCGGAGAGGTGCATTTTAGATGTCAGATGACCGGACTTCTTGTGAAGGACGGGGCTGTGTGCGGAGTTCAGACCGCAGACGGAAAAACGATCGAGACAAAGGCGGTTGTGCTTGCAATCGGTCACAGCGCGCGCGACACGTTTGAGATGCTTTATCAGACCGGAATTCCGATGGAGGCAAAATCCTTTGCAGTCGGACTTAGAATCCAGCATCCGCAGTCCGTGATCAATGAGTCTCAGTACGGGCGCAAGGAGGCCGGAAACCTCGGTCCGGCAAGCTACAAGGTGACTGCGCAGACGACGAGCGGGCGGGGCGTGTACTCGTTTTGCATGTGCCCGGGCGGATATGTCGTCAATGCCTCCTCAGAATCAAGCCGGCTTGCAGTCAACGGAATGAGTTACCATGATCGTGCGGGAGAGAATGCAAACAGTGCGCTGATTGTGACCGTCGGACCGGAGGATTATCCGGATCAGAGTCCGCTCGGCGGAGTTGCATTCCAGAGAGAGCTTGAGCGCAGAGCCTTTGAGAGCGCGGGAGGAAAGATTCCGGTTCAGCTCTATGAAGATTTCAGGGAAAACCGTCTCTCAGAGAAGACCGGTCGTGTGACACCCGCAATGCGCGGTCAGTGGGCTTTTGCAGATGTGCGGGCAATTATGCCGGAGGCACTCAATCAGGCGCTTCTTGAGGCAATGGAGCGCTTTGGACACATGATTCACGGCTTTGATATGCCGGATGCGGTCTTTGCAGGAATTGAGAGCCGTACCTCCTCGCCGGTGCGTATTCACCGAAATGAGAGATTTGAGAGTGAGATTTCCGGTCTCTACCCGTGTGGAGAGGGCGCCGGATATGCCGGAGGCATCACGTCTGCGGGAATGGACGGTGTCAAGGTCGCAGAGGCAATCGCGCGCCGGTTTTCTGCCGGGTAAGCGATAACGGGTTGCGGTTCATGCGCTGCGCAGACTGTAACGACAGTGACAAAAGAAGATTGAAAGAGCGGACATCGGACAGACATTGAACAAAGTGCAAGAATGACAGTAAGAACAACAGGTACGATAATAAGAACGACGACAAGAACGATAACAAGAACGATAACAAGAACGATGATATAAGTACGATGAGGGGCAAGAGGCAAAAAGGAAAAGGCAGGAGATAGGAGGAGAGCAGAATGACGCAGAAGATAAATCTGGGACAGATGACGGAGATGACTGAGTCAGAACGTCAGATGAGAGAGAAATTGAAGGGAAAGAAGCGAATTGTAATCAAGATCGGTTCTTCCTCGCTCACGCATCCGGAGACCGGAGAACTGAATCTGTATAAGATTGAGAAACTTGTGAGAATCATCTGTGACTTAAAGGGAGAAGGACGCGATGTGGTTCTGGTTTCGTCCGGAGCGATTGCAGCGGGACGTCAGGCTCTCGGCGGTCAGAAGCGTCCGACGACGATCTCGGAGAAGCAGGCGTATGCAGCGGTTGGACAGGCCCGGCTGATGATGGTTTATCAGAGACTGTTCTCAGAGTATAATTCGATTGCGGCGCAGGTTCTGATGACGAAGGATACGATGACAAACGATGTCTCCCGCTACAATGCACAGAACACGTTTGATGAGCTCTTAAATCTCGGGGCAGTTCCGATCGTAAATGAGAACGATACCGTTTCCACCCATGAGATTCAGTTCGGTGATAACGACCGTCTGTCAGCTGTCGTTTCGGCACTGATCGGCGCTGATCTGTTGATTCTGTTGTCTGATATTGATGGACTTTACACGGATGACCCGCGCAAGAATCCGGATGCGAAGTTTGTCAGCTTCATTCCGGAGATCAATGAAGAACTTATGGGAATGGGAAAAGATTCTTCCGGAAGCGATGTCGGAACAGGTGGAATGACTGCAAAGCTCGTCGCAGCGCGGATTGCAACGGATTCCGGCTGTGACATGGTGATCGCAAATGCATCCGATGTCATGGTGATCCATGATATTGTAAACGGCGAATCTCGGGGAAGTCTCTTCCTCGCTCATCCGAATCTGGATTTTGATTTGATGGATTACATGAATTCCAAGTATTAAAGTATTAAGGGAAAGAAAAGGCAAACGATAAAAAGGCAGGACGCTGAAAAGAGAAAATCAGTAAAATTAGTAAAATTGGCAGAATTAGTAAAATCAGCAAATTAGCGAAATCAACAACATTAACATTAAAATTTTAGAACATAGAAAACTGAAATTGGAGGAAGAAACAATGGATCAGAGCAAGATTGACAGAATCAATGAATTATATCACAAATCTCAGGCAGTAGGACTGACCGATGAGGAGAAGGCAGAGCAGACTGCACTCAGAAAAGAGTATATTGAGGCAATCCGCGGAAGCATGCGCGCAAACTTAAATAACATCTCGATCAAGGAGAAAGATGGAAGCATCACAGATCTCGGCAAGAAGTATGGTGGTGTGAGCGAGCAGAAGTCATAAATTCTGAGTTATACGCTCTGCGAGCGTCGACTTGAATTTAGCGTGTAAGATCGAATAAAAAGGTGGCTGAGACACATATGGACGAAAAAGAGATCGATCGGGAGAAAGAGAACAATCGGAAAACAGATCAGAAGCTCGGTGTAGATCAAAGCACAATGGATCAAAAGACGGGACGCGATCAGAAAGATCAGAAAAACCAGAAAAATCAGAGGACTTCGGAAAACGAAGAAGAGCTCCGGATGATGCAGGAGCAGAGACGCCAGATTCGCAAGGAGATGAAACACCAGAGGGCAGAATTGTTTGAGGCTGAGCGCAAGACAAAAGATCGGGCGATCACGGAAAATCTTCTGGCAGTACTGAATTTTCCGGATCATTTTCCGGAGCACTTTTTGGATCACTCGGATGTGATGGTCTATGCATATGCATCTTTTGGAACGGAGGCAAACACATTTTTGCTTCTGGAAGCTCTGTGGAGACGAAAAATCCTGACCGCGCTTCCGCGAGTTGAGGGAAACGAGATGAAGTTTTATCTGGTATCGGGGCGCGAAGATCTCACAGAGGGATATATGGGAATTTTAGAGCCAGCTGAAGATTGCCTTCCGGCACAGAGCCCGCGGGCGGTTGTGATCACGCCGGGACTTGCATTCACAAAAGATGGAAAACGTCTCGGCTATGGTGGCGGGTTCTATGACCGTTTCTTTGAGGCAGAACCACTTCACCGAAAAGTCGCAATCGCCTATGGATTTCAGGTGGTGAGAGATCTGCCGTCCCAGCCGTGGGATGTGCGCGTGGATCAGCTTGTGACGGATGAGGAGATTATCACGGTTCGTAACTGTTCAGTACCTTCACAGTTACGAGCAAAAATCCATTGAAAATTGCCTTTGGCAATGGGATTTTTGCCTGCAAGCCCATGTTTTTGTACGGTCAGCGCAGTGAATGCGCAGACCTACTGAACAGTTACCACAGTTCATTAATTGAAGTCACGAAATGGATTTGTTAATTAGGTTTATTTTGAATTTAGACGGGAGGAAGCGCTTATGGATTTAAATATGGATCTGCTTACAATCGGACGACAGGCAAAAGAGGCGTCTGGATACATGAATCGGATGGAAATCACAGAGAAGAATCAGGGACTTTTGCTCACCGCACAGTCTCTGCTCGATCATGAAGATGAAATTCTCACCGCAAATGCGCAGGACATCGAAAACGCAGAGAAAAATGGAATGAGCCCGTCCATGATCGACAGACTCAGACTTGATCATACCCGTTTAGAGGGAATGGCAGACGGACTCAGACAGGTTGCAGGACTCGCCGATCCGGTCGGTGAGGTGACTTCGATGAAGCCGCGTCCAAATGGGCTTCTGATTGGCAAGAAGCGGGTTCCTCTCGGCGTTGTGGGAATTATCTATGAGGCGCGTCCGAATGTGACCTCTGATGCGTTTGGTCTGTGCTTTAAGACCGGAAATGCCGTGATCTTAAAGGGAGGAAGCGATGCAATCTGCTCGAATCAGGAGATTGTCTCTGCTCTTCGCGATGGTCTGAAGAAAGGTGGATTCTGCGAGAATGCGGTTCAGCTGATCACGTCGACGGATCGTGAGACGACGAAACAATTTATGCGGATGAATGGATATGTCGATGTGTTGATTCCACGTGGAGGAGCGGGACTGATCCGTGCGGTTGTTGAGAACAGCACAGTTCCGGTGATTGAGACAGGAACTGGAAACTGCCATATCTATGTTGACGAGAGCGCAGATTTTGAGATGGCGATCAACATCATCATCAATGCGAAGACTCAGCGCGTGAGTGTCTGCAACGCGTGCGAATCTCTGATTGTGCATCGTGCGATCGCAAAAGATTTCCTCCCGCTCCTGAAGCAGAGACTGATGGAAGAAAAGCAGGTGGAAGTGCGTGCGGATGAGTGCGCGTGTGAGATCATTCCGGAGTTTACAAGAGCAAATGAGAGCGACTGGGGAACCGAGTATCTCGATTACATCCTCTCTCTACGGATTGTGGATAATCTTGATCAGGCAATCGCCCATATCAACCGCTACAACACGGGTCATTCCGAGGCGATCATCACAAATGACTATGAGAACGCTCAGCGTTTCTTAAATGAGGTGGATGCGGCAGCGGTCTATGTAAATGCGTCCACGCGATTTACCGATGGAAATGAATTCGGTTTCGGCGCTGAGATCGGAATCAGCACCCAGAAACTCCACGCGAGAGGTCCGATGGGACTTGAGGCACTGACGACCACGAAATACATCATTTACGGTAATGGTCAGGTTCGATAATCAGGGAATCACATAGGTAAAGATATAAATTCTATATAGCTCGATATCTATTTTTATGGATGTCGGGCTATTTTTATTTCCAGAAAAAATTCTGGAAAATGGGAGGCGAAAAAATGTGATACAATGTAGCCAACAAATGAGGAGCAAATAAGAAACAAATGAGAAGGGAGCAAATGCATGAATATTTTTGAGTGCCTTGCGTACTTGAGAAGCGTGGATAGCACGTCTTTCGGTTATCTGTGTGAGGTTTGTTATTATAAAGATGAGTACGGAAATGTTTATTTTGACTCCAATTATGATTTGTCGGATCAGTTTAAAGAGATCGTAGATCAGGGACGCAATACTTATTTTCTTTCAAAAGAGGATTTTGACCGATATGCGGAGTATGAGATTTTGGTGACTGATTTGAATAAGAATAAGGCTATTTTAAAAAGTCTTTCTTATATACGACGCCCCTATTATCGGATGAGAGGTCGTTCGGTCACGAAAGAGCAGGCATTTGAGATCATTCGTCGGACCGATAGCTTTTTTAGTATTTATATAGATGAAATTGGATATCATAAAGATTTTATTCATGACTGTAATTTCAACAACTGGCTGATTATGAGAAATCATTATCCGGATGGGTATGGATGGATTCATGTGGATGGAAAAATCGGATGTAATGCGATCACCCAGAAGTATCAGACCATGGAAGAATTTTGCGAGGAGTGGTTCTTCAAATTAAGGGCATTTCCGTATCTTGATCTGGTCATTGCGGTAACCGACTGGGATGAAGAACCATGGTCACCGGATGAAAAGTTTGAGGATGCGGTTGTCCTGGGAATCTATGTTCATGACAAGTGCATTGAGATCTTAAATAAACAGGATACACTGGCAAAATATCAGGAATACGATGAGAAATACGGGCAGAATCCGGAACGATTTGAACCAGATTATTATATGAAGCATGGGATCACGCAGGTAAATGAGGCATATTTGAGAAGGTGCATTGAGGCGTACGGCTTGAATTCAGATGAAGAATTAGAAAAAGTGCCGGAGCATGCATGGAAGGAAAGGCGCTGACAAGCATTTTTATAAAGAAGTGAAGAAATTGCTTAAATGAGGACATTAAACTTACAGTTGGATTGAAAAGAAAAAATAGTCTGCTATAATTAAGATAAAAGCCGATTCTTATATCAATGAGAAATCATGTTGTAATTTCTGTGAGTAAAGGGGAGAATAAGATGAAAAAGGTAGAGAAGACAATTTCACCAAATACAAAAAGGGCTGTGGATGTGGATAAGATAGAACAAATCTTGTTGAGCACGGGTTCATCTTATAGCTGGCATTTTGTACGGCGAGGTACAACGGAAACAATACGAAAAGGTGGAGCGGTTGTAGATAAAAACAACATGGAGAAATATTTTATTCCGCTCGAGCATTCAGGGTTTGATTTAGTGAGAAAGAATGGAAATATGGCGCAGAAGACATTGGATGGTTTTGTATTGTATATCAACTATTTAATGGAGCACAAGGAATATCGCTCGGGCATAAAAATGCCCCGTTACACAATCGAAGATTTTCTCGATTGCGAGCGAGATAAAGCACTTTTGAATAATCAGAAAAACAAAAAAACAACGGAGGGAACGAAGGTGTATGAAGAACCTTTTGTTGGCGATCAAGCAGATTTCTTTTCTGATTTTGTGGAATTCACAAATTTGATGAATCTCCGAGGAGAGACAAAATTAAGAAAATGTCTGGAAGAAATACTTTCCGAAGAAAAGTATCAGCGTGAGATGGAATTGCAGGATCAGTGCATGCTTTTTCGAGATGAGGGAGATGGCATTTATCAGGTTTTTTTGAGATTGCCGTATGATCTCATTCAGGAACTGGGATTGAAGGAACAAGATTCTCTTCAGGTAGAAGTTCAGGTTGACGAATCTCGGGAAGAAGAGTTGGAGGATTGGGAAGAGGAGATGCGCGATCAGATTACATCGGCGGTATCAGATGCAGTTTATTATTGGCCTCTCGAAGAAGATCTGTTAGAAAAATGGCAGGAATGGTTTGAGGAAAAAATTGCAATCTGGGATCTTGAGGAGGAGGAAGCACTTTCGGAAGATAAAGATCCGTTTTCTGAAAAAAATATGGCAACAACTTTAAAAGCTTATCGACTGCTTTACTTTAAAATGAAGCTGAACGGAGAAAGTGACCTGTATAATCGAGCTTGTACTGATCCAGAGTTTGGACAGGAGATGTTTCGGAAATATGAGATTCCGGGTTCACCGTATGACTTATAACTCAGAGTGTATATCCCCTCCTCATGAGAGACATTGCAGAATGTTGAGGGATGGAACCGTAAATGCGTCTTACAATGACGATGCCATCTATACGCCGGGAGTGATGGTTTTTAAGGATGATAATCGGATGTTGCTTTTGCCGAGAGATCAGTGGATGAAGCTCGATGTGATCACACTTCCGGCACCAAATCTGCGCCCAAATCCGTCAAATATCTGGAATCCGGAGCTGTCAAAACTGTTGACTTTGACAGACGACGAACTGTTCGCAATTCACAAAAAGCGTGCAAAGCGTTTGTTTGAGATTGCAAAGGTGGAAAAAGCGGATGTCTTGATTCTCGGTGCGTTTGGTTGTGGGGCATTTCGGAATTCTCCGGAGGTTGTGGCAAGAGCCTATTATGAGGTGGTTCAGGAATATCGGTATGATTTTAAGGCAATCGAGTTTGCCGTTTATTGCTCTAAGCGTGACCAGAAAAAGAATCCGACCGGAAATAATTATGCTGTTTTTCAGCGGGAATATAAGAGATTTCGGCGCGAAAAGATGTTTGATTCTGCGAGAGCGTTTCTTTCGGAGGAGGATTAGAAAATTAACGGATAGAGGAACGGTGGGAAAATAGAGTCTAAGTATGGAAAAAGGGTTTGCAGAAGATGTTGAAAATGTTGCTCTGCAAACTCTTTTCCTTTCCAGAATTTTTTTCTGGAAAATATGGATGAAAGAAACTTTGTATAATAGGAGCAGAAAGAGAGGAAAAACAAAAGATAAAAAACAAAGAATTGACTTTACGGAGAGGAGCAAAGAAAAATGAGAGATATGTTTTTTGATGAAAAGGATGAGTCAGAGTGGGAGAAAAAGTCAGAGTTCGCAACCTTTTATCAGGATGTAAAAGAACGGTATAGGAAGTCGGGGCGCTATATAGCGAAGATGAAATTTATTACAGGAGAAGATCAGGTTGATGCTTTCACAGAGAAATATATGGAGATGCAGGCAGAATATTGGATTGCACTCTTATATTTGGCATACAGAAAAAATGCAATGGATCAGGATGAGCTTGTCAAAATCATGAAATATGATGCACATGATGCCGAGCAGTTTTTTGAGAAGTTTGAGGAACTTGCAAGGACTTCAAGTGTGCAGAAGAAAGTCCAGAATCTTTCTGTGAATCAGGAAAATGGAATGTGGAGACTTGATTTTAGCGTTCTCAAAACAGAGTTCATTAATTTTAATATCGGGATGATCATTGAAAAGAAAGAGGATGTAGAAGCTCAGGTGGATGAGTGGAAAGAGAAATTGGAGATGGAACGCGCCAAGATCCGAGAGCATGAGAGACGTATTGAGGAGATTAAACGAAACATTCAGGAAGTGGAATGCAACGTGGAAGCGAGAAAGAAGGCAAAAAAAGACGTAGAGACGGAGTATGTCAAAGCATATATGAGAGAACGGCATAAACAGGAACGTGCAAATCAGGAAAGACCTTTTGCACAGGAGACAGAATTTGTTTCGGATTTTCCTTGGAGCTGGTTATTGCCAATTGAAGATGCGAAAATGAAAAGATAATTAAGCAGGACAAAAAACAGAGCGTGCCTGACTATGGCGCGCTCTGAAAATAAATTTTGAATTAATCTGAATTAAATGGAATCAAATTCGTCACAGATCTCCTTTGACGGCGGTGCAGTCAGGAGGGAGACCACGACGATCGCGAGGGAGGAGATCAGGAAAGCCGGAAGCAGTTCGTAAATGTTTAAGACGCCTCCCATCGGGCGGACAAGGTACTTCCAGACGAAGACCATGACGCCACCGGCGATCATGCCTGCGAGTGCACCACTTAAGTTTGTCCGTCTCCAGAACAGAGAGAAGAGGACGAGCGGACCAAACGAAGCGCCGAAGCCTGCCCATGCAAACGATACGATCGCAAATACAGAGCTGTTCGGGTCCCATGCGAGGAAGACTGCGACCAGTGCAATGCCGATGATTGTCAGACGGGCGCAGAGCATAGAAGTCTTTGCACTCATCTTGATTTTCAAGAAATCCTGAAGGAAGTTCTGAGAGATGCCGGAGGCAGCGGTCAGAAGCTGGGAGTCCGCGGTCGACATCGTGCAGGCGAGAATTCCTGCGAGCACGACACCTGCGATCAGAGAAAGCAGGAAATTGTGCTGACTCAGCAGGTTTGCAAACTGGATGATGATCGTCTCAGACTCAGAGCTCTGGGTGAACAGCGGAACAGCACCTGCGACGGAAGCACCGTAGCCGATGATACCGATCAGGATTGCCACGCACATTGAGATCAATACCCAGACGCTTGCGATACGGCGGGAGAGAGTCAGTTTCTCCTCCTCCTCGATTGCCATGAAGCGCAGGAGAATGTGTGGCATTCCGAAATATCCAAGTCCCCATGCAAGCGTGGAGACGATCGTGAGAAAGTCATATGGGGATGCTGAGTTTGTTGCACGGTCATGAGTCTGTGTCATCGAGAGATAACCCGCCATGGAAGAAGCATTCTGTACAACGGCGTCCCAGCCACCTGCAAGGTGGATGCCATAAAACACGATGATAATCAGAGAGAGCGTCATGACGATACTCTGGATCAGGTCAGTCGTGGATACAGCGAGGAATCCGCCAAGGACCGTGTAGCCAACGATGACAATAGCTCCGATGATCATTGCCACATGGTAGTCTACCTGATAGAGGCTCGAAAACAGTGTTCCGACAGCTTTAAATCCAGATGCGGTGTACGGGATGAAGAAGACAAGAATGGTGAGTGCGGAGATGCACATCAAGATATTCTTATCATCGCGAAATCTTCTTGAAAAGAAATCCGGGATCGTGATTGCATTACATGTAATCGAGTAACGGCGCAGACGCTTGGCAACGAAGAGCCAGTTCAAATAAGTACCGACTCCGAGACCGATTGCCGTCCATCCGGCATCTGCAATTCCGGTTAAATAGGCGACACCCGGAAGACCCATGAGAAGCCAGCTACTCATATCGGAAGCCTCTGCACTCATTGCGGTGACGAACGGTCCGAGTTTTCGACCGCCGAGATAAAACTCATCTGTGGAATCTCCACTTCCCTGTTTACTAAAATAAAATCCTACATACACCATTGCGACAAGATAGACGACAATGGAGATGAGAATTCCAATCTGTCCTGAAATCATAAAGCCATTCCCTCCTCATTCCCGCAGATCCATTTAAAATTATGAATAAATAGAAATCTTCAAGTTGTTGTGATCTGCAATGTTGAGGTCGATTATAGCATACAGTAAAGTAGACTACAATACAGAATAAAGTATAGAATAAAGACTGTACGATTTAATGATAAAAATCTAAAAAAGCTATATTTTATATATAAAAATAACTAGACGATAAATT